>Ga0224555_1004496_pt1 | contig 12733 bp, 11 predicted proteins | sample 714S23034metaG_FD_180687 | JGI IMG/M metagenome (GOLD analysis project Ga0224555, IMG submission 180687) | Peat soil microbial communities from Stordalen Mire, Sweden - 717 S2 30-34 | ecosystem: Environmental > Terrestrial > Soil > Wetlands > Peat | place: Sweden: Norrbotten County, Stordalen...
CCACGTCACCCCCCTCAACCCCGCTGCCCGCCACACCTCAGCGCTGGTGCGCCGCGTGGCCGCCGAGCTGGCCGCCGCCGGCTGGCGGCTGCAGGCCGTCTCCACCGACAACGGCTCGGAGTTCCGCTCCCAGGAGTTCCGCCGGGCCGTGGCGGCCACCGGTGCCCATCACCGCTTCATCCACGCCGGCCGGCCCCAGTCCAACGGCTGCGTCGAGCGAGTCCAGCGGACCATCCTCGAGGAGTGCTGGCGGCCCAGCTTCGCCCGCTCCCTGGTCCCCAAGGTCACCGCCCTCCAGCGTGACCTGGTCGAGTACCTCGACTACTACAACTTCGAGCGCGCCCACACCGGCATCCACAACCGCGGTCTCACCCCCGCAACTCTGGTCTACGGTGCTAGAAAGATGAGGCCCAAGTGAGCCGCTTCTGTCGCCTCATCTTGAGAGCTGTACACCCTAGCCCCGCTAGACTATGACCCTTGACTAATATGATTCAAGGGTCATAATGACCTTGTGGAACGTCGAGTTCACGGACCAGTTCGAGGAGTGGTGGGAGACGCTCCGCGGCGACGAGCAACGGGCTCTCACTGCCGCCGTCCAGCTCCTGGAGCGCGATGGCCCGCCCTGGGGGCGGCCTCTGGCGGATACGATCAAGGGCTCTCGCCATCGGAACATGAAGGAGCTTCGGCCCCCGGCAACCGCGCTGCGGGTGCTCTTCGCCTTCGACCCTCGGCGGACCGCCATCCTCCTAATCGGGGGCAACAAGCAGCACCGTTGGCGGGAGTGGTACGTGGAGTTCATCCCGGTGGCCGACAGTCTGTATGACGAGCATCTCGCCGAGCTGCGGCGGGAGGGAGAGCTGAGATGAGTGGCCACAAGCCGTTTCAGGCTCTGGCCGACCGAGTGACTGCCACCCCGGAGGGGCGAGAGCGAGTCGAGACCTACCGCCGCCTCATGGACGCGGTGATGACCCTGCACCGACTCCGGGAGGAACGAGGCCTGACTCAGGTGGAGGTGGCCGCGGCGCTCGAGGTCACGCAGGGCAACGTCTCCCGCCTCGAGCGCTCAGAGGACCTTTACCTGTCGACACTCTCCCGATACGTTGAGGCGCTCGGCGGTCGCCTGGAGCTGACGGCTGTGTTCCCTGACCAGGTGGTACCCATCGACCTGCCAGGCGGCGGCCGCGCCGCGTAACGGATCGGGCCTCATTGAAGCTCTGACTGGCATGGTGAACGCCCCCGCCAAGTCAGGTTTGGTCATCTGGGGCCTTTTCACAGTGGGTTCCATCGTTTCTCCAGGTTGAGTCGCGGTAGGAGGGCCTCCCCGGTGTGGCCCGCCCACCCAGGGAGCATAAGAGAAGGGGATGAGGTCACCTGAGCTCCAACGCCTCCGATCTGTCCGACGGGCTCGTGGCGCCGCTCGGGCGGAGGATGGGTTGGCGGTGCGACAGAACATGCACGGCGCGTGGCTCCTAAGCCCGAGCGTCACCCTCCACGAAGCCCGGTGCTGCCCAGGCTGGGTTTGGATAACGGTAGAAGCCCTCGCCGCTCTTGGTGCCGGAGCATCCACGGTCGACGTACGCTTTGATGAAGTCGGCATTCGTCCGCGTTTGTGCGTCACCTGTCCGCGTCGCCCAGTAGTCGGTGATGTGCCACACAGTGTCGAGCCCGACGCCATCCAACATCCCGAAGGGACCGATGGGCATCTTGAAGATGCCCATCCAGGCGCGATCGGCATCCTCGACTGAGGTTACTCGGTTCGCGACCAGCGTGATGGCAGCATGGTTGATGGCGTTGTACATCGCGTTGAAGACGTAGCCGGAGCTCTCCTTGCGAAGACGTATCGGGATCTGCCCGATGCGCCGCGCGAAGGCGAGTAGCAGCTCCGTCGTCTCGGTTGAGGTGCCCGAATGGGGCATGATGTCCACCACATTCGACTGCCAAACCGGAGTGTGGAAGTGCAGCGCCGCGAAGCGGTCGGCCCGTCCCGTCGCGGCGGCGTACATTGATGGCAGCAACGTCGAGGTGTTGGTGGTAAAGACGGCCCGCGGAGGGCACAGCTCGTCGAATTCACCGAGCACCGAACCCTTGAGCGCGGGGTCCTCAGGCAGCGATTCGCTGACCAGGTCGACCTCGACCGCGGCGGACGCCGGGTCGGTGGTTAGCCTGATGCCCGCCAGCGCTCGCTCCAGCCGCGCCGCGTCGATCGCCCCAGCCGCGACCTGATCCTCCCCGTGGGAGCGAAGGCGTCGCGGCACTGCTTCGAGCGCGTCTTGGCTCACGTCGTACATGACGACGTCGTAGCCATGGGTTGCGGCCTGCAGCCCGATCTGCAAGCCCATTGTTCCGCTTCCGATCACGAGTACGCGGCGCACGTCGTCGATCTGCACTGTCTATCTCCTCTGATGAACCGGTCTAACCCCGCCTGGTGCTGCGCTGCCTGACTCAGCGGCCACCGATGGCGGATGGAGCAGGTGCGGGGATGGATCACCGCGAACCCGGTGGCGTTCGCGTTGTGCCAGCGGCAGGTCCCGCTGCCGCAGAGCACGAGGCCGGGTGCGGACTTTCGGGTCTCGGCGGGAGCGCAGGGTGCGGGCCCCGGCTTGGACGACGCACCCGGCTGGCGAAGGCGACGCCCTCCGGCTGAGATCGGCTCCTCGACCCAGACTACCCGCCGGGAAGGCGTCCACGAGGGAGGTGAGAGCATCCGAGCTGAGGCTGCATCCGCCGCCGGGACCCTCATCGCCTCTGCGACCGCGCTCCCAGCCGACTGGCCTCCGATCTCCCCGTGTCGCGGTCTGTCATCCTTGGGGGGTCGGCCATTTGTGGGAAGAGGGGCCATCGCCGCGTCGGCGTCCTCCACTGCGGACCCCATCGCCTCCGCCGTCATAGCGCCTCTCCCTGGGGGCCCGCCCCCGCCGAGCCCCCGGGAGGATCGCCCACTCCCTCACCAGGCGGCTGGGCCGCCGACCCATCGAGAGCCTGGGACTCGGCGTGCTCGTCGACGGTCACCGTCATCTCCTCGGGTGCGCGTCCCAACTCTTGCAAGCGCTGGCGAAGCAACGTCATCTGCCGCTCCGTCTCCGCCAGCTCCGAGCTCTGGCGCCGGATGGTGTTCTCCATCTCCCACGTCGCGTGTCCCCAAGCGCCATGGCGGGTGGGCCACGGGTTGTCAAACCTTTGCTGTCTTTCCTGGACCTCCTCGCGCAGCTGACGGGCCTCGTGCTCCCGGTTCTCCAGTTCGGCCTCGAGGCGTCGCCCCAGCTCCGCACGGAACTGCTCTTGCACAGCAAGCTCCCAGCGCTGGAACAGCTGGGTCGCGAGCTCCGTGGCGAACTGCCGGATCTCGCCGGAGCCAAGAGTGAGGGCCTCCACCCCGGGCGACACCGCCAGGGCGGACGAGGGAGCCGACTCCCCTGCTGGGACTGGATCGGGGTGGGTGGCTCCCTCCCCCGAGGAGGCGGGCGAAGCTGGCGTAGCCGTCGGCTCAGAGGCGGGGCCTCCCCCCAGAGTGGTCGTGGTCCCATCGGCCATCACATCACCTCCATGCCACTGATGCCATCACCGGGTCGGCGGGAACGGAGTCCACAGGGCGCATCACCCAACGCCTCCTGACGCTGGATGATCTCCGAGGGCAGATCCTCCCTGGGCATGGGCTGTCTCCCGCTAACCTGGTCGACGGTTAGATCGTGGCCGGCGGGCAATCAGACGGCCAGAGGATCTGGGTGCGGGCCAGCCGGCCCGAATAGCCCGAGATTCTCATCCGGGTCGGTCATCGCCAGCTCCTGTTCGACAATGTCGAACAAACGGTGGTGGTAGGATCCGGGAATCGACCACCCCATCCAATCCATCGAGCGGGCCGATCAGGTCTTGCACTTGCTCTCCGGTCCGAGCCCCCGCCTCGGGCTGGCGGAACTTTCCGGAGAGTTGGGCTTGCCCAAGGGAACCGTCTTCGGGATCCTCAGGACGCTGCAGCTGCTGTCTTTGGTCGAGAAGGATCCCGAGTCCCGCAAGTACCAGCTAGGGCCCGGGCTTGTCCGACTCGGGATGAGGTACCTCGACACCAGCGAGTTGCACCGTCACGCTCTCCGATGGTCGGATGCGCTGGCGAGTCGGAGCAACGAGACGGTGCGGGTCGGCATCCTGCACGACCGCCAGGTGCTCGTTCTCCACCACGTCTTCCGACGGGCTGGCGGCCGTGAGGCGTTCCCGACAGGTGCCATGCTGCCCCTGCACGCGACCGCGATGGGCAAGATCCTTCTTGCGACAAGCCAGGACGCGAGCGAGCAACTGGCCGCCTCGGAGCTGACACCGTTCACGGCTGCGACGACCACCGACCCCGACAGGTTGGCGAGCGGCCTCGAGGACGTCCGGGAACGGGGCTGGGCATCGAGCATCGAGGAGTTCGTCGAGGGTGTGGCCTCGCTGGCCGCGCCGATCAGAGACCGCCGCGGCACGACCGTCGGCGCCCTCTCGCTCTCGGCCCCCGTCGGCCGACTCTGTAGGGCGGGCGAGCCACGCCAGGGCCTGGTTCTGTCCGTCCGCGACTTCGCCGGGGCCATTTCCCGTGACCTCGGAGCACGTCCCTGGGAGCTGACCTTGCAGGGCCAGCTTCAGACGGAGCTGGGGCTCCGCCTCAGGGCCGAGCTGGAGCAGCGCGATCATGCGGGTCGCGACCTCCACGAGGAAGTCCGAGAGAGACGTGCAATGTGGCATGGCATGTGGTCCACGGAGCATCCGCGCGGATTGACCACTGATACCGCCAGGTGGGAGATGGAGCAGACGCTCCGGCGCCAGGGCGCCGAGCTGGCCGAGACGGAGCGGCAGCTGACAGAGCTACGTGAGCGGTTGCGACTATCGGAGCGCGCACCCGTCCAGGCCGGGGGGATAGTGGATGCGCAGCCGGCGGCCAGTGCGGCTACCGAGGAGCTCAGGTCCGCGGCGGCAGACAGCGCCACGGCGGTTGCCCGTCTTTCCTCCTCGCTTACCTCGCCCGCGGAGGACACCGCCCAAGCGCGGGGGCAGACGTCGACGACGCAAACGGTCGTCCCGGCGGCCGTGGTGGCATCGCCCGGCGTCGGGGGGGTGGCCTTTGGCTCGCGGGAGATGCGGCTGTTCGCTGAAAAGCTGGCGGACGAGCTTCTCCAGCGCTGGCAGGGCGCCCTTCAGGAGCAGTTTCGCGGAGAGCTGGGGCAGTGTCTCGTCGCCGACGTCAAGCATCGAGACCACGGGCGTGAGCCGCGGCAGCAGGTCGGATACCCAGCGGCGGCCAGACGGGACGTTAGCCTGATCTCAACAGCGGGCGGAATGTAGGGAGCCGACCCCGGGCCGCTTCCCCAACGACGGAGGTGGCCCTGGCGCCTGGCTCTGATGACATGAGAGCATCCTGGCCGGCGCGCTCATGGAGCGTCTACTCGTTGCGAGGGGTACCACATTCGTAGCGTCTGCTTAAGGGCCGTCGAGACCAACAAAGCGCTGCTGCTGAACTCAGAATCGGCCGTTTGGTCGGGGCGCCCAGACTCGAACTGGGGACCTCTTGCTCCCAAAGCAAGCGCCTTAGGCTTTCGTCGCTCGCATAGGCCTTCTTGAATTCGCTTGGACCACTTGCTTCGCCATCCGTGCTTCCGGCCAGCACTTGCTTCAAGGGTCAGGAGCAGTTCCGGAAGCAATACGAAGCTGCCCCCGCTAACCCGCCCCCACTCAGCCCTTACACAACTCGTGACCACGACATCCGCGGTGGACCAATTCTCGGGGGGCCGGACAACCACACTCCCAAGGACCGGTCACTAGGGGCCGCGTCTGTGAAGCTTTCGCAAGGTTCGATCCGTTAGGCTGGATATGGTGTTCTTGGCGCGGTCAGCACCCTTCTGCTGCGTCCGTACCCCGATTCACTGGCGGCGTGCGCTCCCGCGATCTCTGAGAGCGGAAAGGTCTTACCGTGTCTCGAAGTGGGACTAAAATTCTCTGCTGGGCACTCATGACGGGAGGTGTAGCCGAGAGCCAATCTCAAGGAGGCAACCATGGGCAAGAGTACGCGTTCGTCACCGCCGAGGAGTTCGACAAGATCGTCAACCCCGCCGTCATGGTGGGCCGCACAAGGGCAGGTCAATGACAGCTGAAGAGGCAAAGGCCGGAGTCACCGAAGACTTGGAAAAGCTCAAGGTTTCGATCGAGAAGTACGCGACGGGGCTCGCCGAAGTCACGCCAACACTTGTGGCCGACCTGACAAGAGCCATCCACGAGCTCAGCGATCACGTGGCAAGCGTTGCACGGCGCGTCCAAGCCATCGAAGACAGCCAGCCCGAGTGGACGACACGCGGCTGGGTCCCGCCGCCGGGAGGCGAGATCCCGCCTGGCTAAACCCAGAGAGGTTTCTGTAGCCAAGGACCCAGCGACGTGCTATCGCGGCGACCCGATCATCGATGAGTCTGGTTCGGGCAACGGCTGAGATCTGATCAGGACGTCACAGAGTGGCGACCAGCAGCCACACCACGAACACTGCGTAGGCGGCGACGATCAGCGCGCCCGCGGGTCGTCGCAGCCCACCCTGGCGGTGGGCGATGGCGAGGGTCACCGCGGTCAGCCCCAGGTACCACGCCGCGACCCCCACGGTCAGGCTCGACGCCCCCCCCAGGCCGACCACGGCGCCGGGGAGGAGGAGGCCGACGACCACGTTGAGGGCGTTGCTGTTGAGGGCGATGCTGAGCACGGCGGCACCGCGGCCGCGAAGCGCGAGGTAGACGGCGGCCACGGCGTTGGGCAGGCTGGTTACGGCGGCCAGGACCAGCCCGCCGATCACGATCTCGGGGACCCGCCAACGCCCGCCGAGGTCGGACGCGGTTCGCTCCATGGTCACGCTGGCGGCGACCACCACCACCAGGGAGATTACGGCGGCCAGCAGGTCGCCGCGACCGGCCCGGGGCACACGGATGGCCGACTCGAGATCCCTCTCCTCCTCGACCACCGCGGCCCGAAGCCAATGGGCCCAGCCGTGGTGCACGGCCAGACGGCGCAGCACCCTGCGATCGGCGCCGAGCAGGGCTACGTAGCCCAGCAACGCGACGCCTGCCAGGGCGAGACCGGCGCCCGGGGGGATCACGCCGAGGACGGTCACCAGGCACGCCGCCGCGATCCACAGAGCGAGCAGGCCGGCGAGTATCACGACCCGCCGCCGGAACCTGATCGTCCCCGCCACCAGGGCGCCGAGGCCGAGCAGGGCGGCGAGGTTGAAGACATTCGACCCGAGGACGACGCCGGCCCCCACCCGCTGCTCCCTGTTGACCAGGGCAGTGATCGCCGCGGTGATCTCGGGCGCGTCCGCGGCCAGGGCGGCGAGCATGCCGAGCAACGCCTCGGAGAGGCCGAGCCGCTCCCCCACCCGCTCCAGCCGCGAGACCAGCAGCCAGCTGGTGGCCAGGCTGACGCAGGCCGCGAGCACGAAGAGCGGAGCCGCCACCATGACCGGCACAGGGATCCTCCCTGAACAACGTCGTGCCGACCAGACTTCCCGGCTCTCCTTGCGAGACTGTACCAAAGTCACTCATCAGCTGCACAGGTTCAACGCTCGCTTGTGGACCGGTACGGAGCACTGCGGTCTCGAGCCGCTCATATCCGAAAACTTCTCGAGCACGGCCGGCTCTACAGGACGGTACCTGAATGTGGTGAGTCAACTGAGCGCGGCGGAGCCCGAAATGCGGTGGCACGGAGGCCGACGTGCAGTGGGGCGGCGCTGACGCCATTACGCGGCGGGGCCGGGGCCGGTGACAGATCGAACTCGCGCGGTGGGGCGGGAGGACCGCCAGCCCGTGCTCGCTCCGTACGAGATTCCAGCCAACCTCTCCCCACGCTCGCGCACCCCCTGCTGGCGCGCCTCGCCCCCGTTGACGGCCAGCATGGTGTCACGGTTTGCGATGGTTCACCGGCGCAAGGCGGGATGAGAGCTCAGCTCACGCTCGTTGGGTGGTGGCAGTGGCGGATGTCGCGGCCGGCTCTGTGTGCCTCAGGACCTCCCTGAAAGTCCGCCCAGTAGCACGGCGATATCCAATCTCAAACAAGAAACTGACCGCTAGCGTGATACCGAGGGCAATCGCTGATGTCAGGGCTGTGGTGATCATGTGGTAGAACAGGACGACGAAGAGAGAGAGACAGGTCACCGCCGCCGCCACAACCGGCCAGGCTTTGGCGCCCGTCTGCTTCCGAATCCTCAGGTGTGCGACATTGACCGCCGAGTAGACCAAGAGGAAAGCTGCGCTTCCCATGGAGGCCACGGCACTCAAGGGAAAGATCAGGACGAACACGAGCACGAGCCCAGAGGTGATGAAGAGCCCTTCGACGTCACGGCCCCAAAGAGTGCGGTCAAACGCCGGTGGCAGCCCACCGTTCTTGGCGATCTGGTACGCGACGTTTGCAGACCCGAACAAGGTGGCATTCACTGCCGAAGCCGTCGAAAGCAGCGCCGCGATGGCTACCAGCTTGAAACCCAATTGGCCCAGGGATGGCCTGGCGGCGACTGCCAACGCGGAATCGCCAAGCTTCCTGAGGACATTGAGCGGCACGTTGGTCACCACGCCAGTAGCGACAAGCACGTAGATCACCATCGCGATGGCCACACTGCCATAGATCGCGCGTGGCAACTCGCGCTTCGGCTTCTCCATGTTGGCTGCGGCATTCGTGATCAGGCCAAAGCCCTCGTACCCGACGAACACCACACCAGCCCCGGTAAGGATCGCCAGAGGACCCGGCCACGCAACGGGCGACAGCCGGGCAACCCCCTTCCCGGTGAGCGCAATGAAGGCCGCCACTATGAACACGATGAGGATGGCAACCTTGATGATCACGATGACGGACTCTGCGCGCCCCATGGTCCGGCTCCCGAGGAAGTTGATCGCCGTAAAGGCGAGCACGACGCCAACTGCCCACACCCTGGATGGGAGCGGGATGAACGTGGACGCATACGCCGCAAAGCCTGTCGCGTACAGCGCGATGGTGATGATGTAGCTGAAGTACTGGAAGAGGTTCAGGGATCCCGACGTGACTCCTTCGCCGTAACCACGAACGAGAAAGGTGACGGCGCCCCCGACACTGGGGAAGGTCTTGCCGAGGGCGACGTAACTGTAGGCGGCGAGCCCAGCAACGATCCCTCCAATCGCGAAGGAAAGAGGCATCGCGGGGCCTGAGATACTCGCCACGACCCCGAGAATAGAGAAGATTCCGGCCCCGATCATGCCGCCGACCCCAATGCTGAGAGCGGCAACCAGTCCGATATTCGACTTCTTTGGGAGTGTTCTCTTGGTGTCCTGAGGCATCATGCCGTCGCCCATAACAACTGGCGGCCAATGCCGGCTCCGATTCCCAGGGCCCTTATCCGGCGCTTCAATTGAGGCAAGCGCGGCATGCAACCGACGCGTGTCGGGAGCACTGCGCCACTGGTTGCGCCGTCACCCGCCGCGGATCGCCCGGCGCCTTCATTGCGGCCGATGGCGAGCCTGGTCGAGGCGGTGGACGAGATCGAATGCGCTTCTCCCGACTTCGCAAGGGGCTCTCCACAGCCCACACGTGATCCTCGCTGATCGTGAGCCATCACTCGGCCACCACCTCGTCCCTGGCCCGGGGCCCCGGCGACTGCCACCCTCGTCGACTCAGGTGACGGGCTGACTATTACCCCCAGCGAGATGGGCACTCTCGTGGCCAGCAGCGACTTCCTTCGAAGAGCGCACGACGACGACGGGGCACCGGGCGTGGTGGACACACTGTTGGCTCACCGAGCCGAGCAGCAGGCCAGTGAACCCGCCATGCCCGCGCGACCCAACCACCAGGAGGTCGCCCGCTGCGGCGGCGTCAAGCAGGACTGCGGCGGCTCCACCCTCGACGACCTGCCGCTCGATCTCGACGTCCGTCGTTTCCCCGACAGCCTCGCCGATCGCCGTCTCGAGCGTCTCTTCAGCCGCTCGTCCAAGATTACCGGCGTCGGCACCGGGCGAATCGAACGAACCGATGAAACCGAGGTTGCCATAGCCCCCTGCAGTCGCGCCCGCGTAGCCGTATGTCCAGGCATGAACCACTCGCAGTGGGACCTTGCGGAGACGCGCCTCCGCCAACGCCCAGCGCAGAGCTTCCCCCGCGCCTGGAGAGCCATCGACCCCGACGACCACAGCCCCGACCTTGGTCGTTTCACGCTTCTCGCTCATGTCACTGCTCCTTTCTTGCCGATGCCCAGTCGCTGTGTCCGGATGATACCGACGGTTCGTCGCCTTCCCCCCCTCGGATGGAGCACTGACCGGAGCGCGCATGATCGCTGTCGAGCCGCCGAAACGGCCTTCCACACCGTCAGGCGAAGGCTGCTCACCGTTGCGTGCTGGCCATCTGGAGGAGGGCGTCGCTCACCGCTGCGCGGACCTGCTCGAGGCCCGCGGTCACGTCGGCGCCGAGGTGGACCCGCAGGGCTCGGCGCCCGCGCGAGGCCAGGACCTCGAAGTCACTCCTGGCCTCGGCCTCTTTGACCACTCCAAAGGTGTAGCGATGCCCCGGCACGGCCAGCTCGACGGTGTCCTCGCAGGTGATCTGGAGGAACACTCCGGTGTTGGGGCCACCCTTGTAGATCTGGCCGGTCGAGTGCTGGAATCGGGGCCCGAACCCGACGCAGGTGGCCACCCGACGGCTGTCTCGGATGAGCGTCCTGATGTCGGACAGGACGGCCTCGTGGCCCGGGGTCATCTGAACATAGGCGAGGAGGGCCACGTAGTCACCGACCCCGGCCCGGGCGAGGTGAGCAGCCAGGTAGGCGATCAGGCCGGCACGGCCACCGGCCGGGATGGCACCGAGTGCGCTGGTCAGCTCGGCCTGGTTGGAGGCGTCCGCGTAAAGGCGCAGGTCATCGCTCTCGAAGAAGGGCTCCTGGGCGGTCAAGCTGCCGGTCTTGTCGTAGCGGTCGGTGAGTTCCCGAGCCAGCACCTTGGCCCCTTCCACATCGGGCTGATCAAAGGGGTTGATCCCGATCAAGGAGCCGGCCACCGCGGTGGCGAACTCCCAGCGGAAGAATTCTCGCCCCATCTCATAGGGGTCGGAGAGCTCGATGCGGACCACCGGCTGGCCAGCGGATTCGAGAGCCGAGACCTTGGCATCCTGCTCCGCGTCGTCATCGGTGGTGAGCCGGAGGTAGACGAAGAGACGGTCTGTTCCGTACACCTCGGGTGCTCCGAGCGGTTCCCGGTCGACCGGCACCACTCCCTTGCCCTGCTTGCCGGTGGACTCGGCCAGAAGCTGCTCGAGCCAGGCTCCGAGGTGCGTCACCCCAGCGGAGGTGATGAGGGTCAACTTGTCCCTGCCTGCCTTGGCACAGGTGCCGATCACCGCACCGAGCGCGAGCCCGGGATTGTCCCGAGCCGACACACAGGGGGCACAGGCGTGGGCCATGGTCTCGGCCGACTCGAACAGGCGCGCGACGTCGAGCCCGCAGGCAGCGGCGGGCACCATGCCGAAGTTCGACAGGGCCGAGTACCGACCGCCGATCGATGGCACGCCGGCGAACGTGGCCCGGTAGTCCTGGCGCGTCGCCAGATCTTCCAGCGGAGAGCCGGGGTCCGTGATGGCGATGAAGTGCGAGCCGGCTCCATCCGCGCCCACCATCTTGCTGATCCGTTCGCGGAAGTAGGCGGCGAAGATGTTGGGTTCGAGGGTGGTGCCCGACTTGGAGGAGACGAAGAACAGCGTGTGGGCCAGGTCGACGCTCTCCTCCATGGCCTTCACCTGCTCCGGGTCGGTGGAGTCGAGTACGTGGAGCCGCGGGAAGCCGGGCGGTGAGGGGAAGCTGTGGGCCAGCACGTCGGGACACAGGCTGGAGCCGCCCATGCCCAACACCACCGCGTCTCTGAAGCCGGCGTCGCGCACCTCACGGGCCAGTTCCTCGAAACGATGGGCATGGGCGGCCTGGTCGAGGGCCACCCCCATCCAGCCCAACCAGGCCGCCTCGCTGGTACCGGTCCACACCGTGGCGTCGTGAGCCCAGACCCGCCCCACCTTGCCGCCTGCCCGCCACTCGTCGACGGCAGCGTCCACCTGGCCTGCCAGCTCCTTGGACAGCGAGCAGCGAAGCCGCCAGGGCGCCTCGGGACCGGCCTTGCCGGCGAGCGCCCGTTCCACCGCGGAGAGCAGCTGGCGGAAGGCCGCGGAGAACTTGTCAACCCCCTCCGTCAGCAGCTGGTCGAGCACCTCGGACAGGTCGACCCCGTGGCCGGGAAGGCTGTCGAGGAGGGCGTGGGCCTCCTCCACCCCCTCCTCCAGCGTCGAGCGCACGGTGCCGTGGGCCAGGAAGGCCTCGTAGGTGGCGGGAGGGACGGTGTCGACGGTGCCGGCACCGATGAGCGACTCCACGTAGAGCAGCTCCGGCAGCGCGGGGTTCTTGGTGCCGGTCGAGGCCCACAACAGTCGCTGCGCACGGGCACCGGCGGCGGACAGCGCACCCCAGCGCCCCCCGGCGAAGAGCTGGCGGGAGCGGGCGTAGATGAGCTTGGCGTTGGCGATGGCCACCTTGCCCTGCAAGGAGCGCTCCAGGCGAGATTCAACCGCCGAGTCGAGGCGGCTCACGAAGACGCTCGCCACCGAGGCGATGCCGCTCACTGGTGCACCCTCTTCTTGCCGGGCGCTATAACCCGGCGCTCGGAACCCTGGTCACCACCGGTCCATCGCCAGTGCTGCTCGCCGCTCGACGGCCGGCATGAGTTTCGCGAGGGCCGGTGGC
>Ga0224555_1004498_pt1 | contig 12729 bp, 8 predicted proteins | sample 714S23034metaG_FD_180687 | JGI IMG/M metagenome (GOLD analysis project Ga0224555, IMG submission 180687) | Peat soil microbial communities from Stordalen Mire, Sweden - 717 S2 30-34 | ecosystem: Environmental > Terrestrial > Soil > Wetlands > Peat | place: Sweden: Norrbotten County, Stordalen...
ATTTCAGCCGCGCCGTGACCGGCAGCTTGTTTTTCGTGCCGTCAGCCACGTTTCTCGACAATCTCGGCGCGGCCGCACCAGACTCCGCGACTTCCGCCTTATCGCCGTCATCCAATTCGGTGGCGGCCGCGCCTGTGCGCGACATATCACCCCAAACCGGATCGCTCAATATTGGATCGTTGAAGGGAGAAAAGAATGAATAACCTCCATCGTGAACTGGCGCCAATCTCTGACGCCGCGTGGTCGGAGATCGAAGAAGAGACGACCAGAACGCTGAAGCGCTATCTGGCCGGACGGCGGGTTGTGGACGTTCCCTCACCGGCTGGAGTCGCCCTGCCCGCAGTTGCGACCGGACATCTCACGCCGATCTCTGCTCCTGCAGAGGGCATCGTCGCCAACCAGCGAGAGGTGAAGCGGCTAGCGGAGCTGCGGGTGCCGTTTGAACTTTCCCGCCAAGCCATCGACGACGTGGAGCGTGGATCGGAGGACTCCGATTGGCAGGCCGCAAAAGACGCGGCGAAGATTCTAGCCTTTGCCGAAGACCGCGCCATCTTCAACGGCTACAAAGATGCGGATATCCAGGGCGTTCGCGAGGGCACCAGCAATCCCATCGACACGCTTCCCGCCGACATACGCGATTATCCCGATGCGGTAGCGCACGCGCTGAGCCAGTTACGCCTTGTCGGTGTCAATGGACCTTACTCGGTTCTGCTGGGAGCCAACGAATATACAGCTCTCGCTGAGACCCGCGATCACGGATATCCTGTTCTCGAACACATCAAGCGCATCGTGGACGGCAACATTGTCTGGGCGCCGGCCATCGAGGGTGCGGTCGTCCTGACCACGCGCGGCGGCGATTTCGAGCTCAACATCGGGCAGGATACTTCCATTGGCTATCTCAGCCACACCGATGCCGCCGTGCGCCTTTACCTCCAGGAGACCTTCACCTTTCGCGTTCTTACCAGCGAAGCGTCGGTGGTGTTATCGCCGCCGAAAAAGTCTTCGAAAAAAGTGCGCGCGGTGTGAGAGCCGCAGGAACACGGAGCGCGCCGTGCATCAACACGAGCGCGGTCTTGAGATTTGCAGAATTTAAAAGATCGGTGGCCAGGAACGGGATTGAACCGCCGACGCCGGCCTTTTCAGGGCGTTAATAAGTTGCACTTCCAACTACTTACAGGACTTCGTGGAAAGCCAAAACACGCCAGAATACACGTAAGACGAACCCATCAGGGGTGGACAAAACGGGTGGAGACTTGCTGCGCCGCTTGGCTCGAATCTCCAGGCTGAACAGCGCGGTTATCAGGCTTCAACAGGGTGCCGCGCTACACGCTACAAAGGCACTCACCCTAGCAAAAAAGGTCGGGCAGAAAACTTGACACATATCCAGAGCCCGCTTTAGCCTGACGGCACTCTCACCAGGGCCACGTTGCTCAACAAATCTGAATGATTTCGAAGGGGTGCCGTCGATCCCGCGGTTTCCTGTTTTCAATCGGGAATGGGAATAACAATCGGCTCAAACGGGGATGGTCGGCAGAAAGGTGCGCATCATGTCTCGTTTCAACGCCGTCCTTTTGTCTTTCTTCTTCCTGCTTTCTCCCGCAGTCGTATCCGCTGCCAATTCCAACGGTCACTGGCAATATGTCAGGACCGAGACCTTCATCGCACAGAAAGCCCCAACCGCCTACGACGACACGGGAGCCCAGGGCGGTGACGGCAGTTTCACCGTCGTTGAGGAAGCCACCTACGAGGGCAAGCCGAACGCTTTTCTGGGAGGCCTTTTCTCCTGGCCCGGGCTCCCGCTCACTCTTGTTCCGGGAACCAAAATTGATTGGCCCATCAGCGTCAAGATCACGCGCGATGTTCCCGGCGGTTACTCGCTCGGCCAACATATAACCGGCTATTTCTTCCCCTATCAGACAGCCAAAAACCTCGCAACCTTCATCCCTTACAGTTCGGTAAAAGCCGGCGAGATCGATACCGACCACTCCATGCCCGCCGGGAGGGTCGTCACCTTCAACAACGCCCAGCTGCCACAGCCCGCGGTCATCCCCAACCAGAATATCGCCGACGCCAATGGCATGATGACTTTTCTGGTGACCATTAGCTCCCATCAAACCTATTACTGGAGCTACGTCTACCAATGGGTGACGGGCCCGGCCACAACCTCCACCGGCGGCACAACATCTACGGGTGCAACAGGACCGGCCTCTAAGATTGCCGACAATTTCAACCCCGGAGCCTGCGGATTCACGGATACCGCGGTCCTGAATCTCCAGGGCAATGCTCACCTTGATCGGATCGCGGTCTGGTACAACTGGGCGCAGGGCGAGAACTCATTGAACTATACGATTTTCGCGCAAGGACAAGCCGTGCAAAGCGGGGCGATGACGCGCAGCTCCTGCGATCCTTACCAAAGCTCCTGGTGCCTTGCCATGGCTCAACTTAATCGGGACTTTGCGGCCGGTTCCTACACGATTCGGGTCTCACAGGCCAGGGTCTGCCAGAACTCGGGCAGCGGCGGCCGCGGCTTCGTGCAGGCGTTTGGGAGCTACGCCAGGTAGCCTGTCCGGTAAGTCGGACCACCCCGAAACTCCGCTCGTCGTTTTGGTTTCTGGGTGGATCGCGGGTGGACCAAAACGGGTGGGAGAGAAATCTCTTGAAGCTGCCAAACGCTTGAGAAAGTGGTGGCCAGGGACGGGCCCCTATCGGTATTGCCCCGCCGACTGTTCGGCCTTTCGGAGGGCCGCGGGCGATAACTTTTCGCTACGCTCAACGGCACGAGCGCGGCTTTGTGGCACGCAGAATACAAAAGAGTGGTGGCCAGGGACGGGATTGAACCGCCGACGCCGGCCTTTTCAGGGCCGCGCTCTACCACTGAGCTACCTGGCCTCAGTCGAGACGAGAAGTTGCATGAATCTGCGCGGATTCCGGTGCTGCCGGTCGGGCGTTGCCGGGTAAGGTGGGCGTTTCCACTTGCCGTGCGCTCAAAACAACCAGACTTAGTATACCAATCCAATATGTGAGAGGCCAAACCCCAGTAGCGGGTCAATTTCGGGAAAACCATCCATTAGAGGCTAAAGCCCGCGTTCATTTTTCGGCCATTACGGCACGAGTGAACTCGTGCCCTTTTAAGACAGTTTCAAACTGACCCACTACCCAAACCCTTCGCGCTGAATTTGCGCGCTGGACTACACTGGAAAGCTATGATCCGACGCACGACGCAGTTTCTCACTTGTTTGGGATGGATTTTCGCAGCCTCGCTCTGGGCCCAGACGCCCGCGACCCACGGACAAGGCAGTTCCACGGCGGGGCCTGGAGCCGAAGCTCGCGCGGCCCACGCCTACGATGCAGCCGTTCGGCAGGGTCCGCCGGCGCTGCGCGCCTTTCTCGAGCAGTTTCCCAAGGGCGCCGATCTGCATGTGCATCTTTCCGGCGCGGTGTATGCCGAGACCATCATTCGCGACGCCGCCGAGGACGGAGCGTGCGTAGATACGGTGGCGCTTTCATTCGCCCAACCGCCCTGCACCGGCAATCTGATTCCGGCAACGAAGTTCACCGGCAACATCGATCGGCAGACGCAACTGCTCTATGACAAGCTGATCGATTCGTTGTCGGTGCGTAGTTTTGTGCCCTCGGCGGGCTGGAGCACACACGACCAGTTTTTTGCGGTGTTTGACCGGATGGGCGCGCTCAAGGACCACACAGCCCAGTGGGTTGACGAGGTGGCGAGCCGCGCCGCGGCCGAGAACCAGCAGTACCTTGAGCTGATGGTGACGCCACCCTTCAGCCATGCCGCGCAAATCGCACACGACATCGGCTGGAGCCCGGAGTTGGCCGAGGGCGACGCAAAGGCGTTCGCCGTGTTCCGGCAGCAATTGCTGGACAAGGGATTGCGCGACGAAGTAACCGCGGACCGCGAAGAAGTGCGCGCGGCGGAAGCGCAGCGCAAACAACTGGAGCACTGCGGAACAGCGCAGGCAGCGCCGGCTTGCCAGGTAGAGGTCCGGTACATTTGGACGATTTTGCGGGATTTTACGCCGGAACAAGTGTTTGCGCAGACGCTGCTCGGGTTTGAGACGGTCGAAGCGAGCATCGAAGCGCATGACCCTGGCTTCGTCGGCATCAACTTCGTGCGGCCGGAGGACGATTACGTGGCCATGCGCGACTACACGCTGCAGATGAAGATGGTCGGCTATCTCCACTCGGTCTATCCGCGCGTGCACATCTCCCTGCACGCGGGCGAACTCGCGCTGGGGCTCGTGCCTCCGGAGGGATTGCGCTTCCACATTCGCCAGGCGGTGGAGATGGCCCACGCGGAGCGCATCGGGCACGGCGTGGATGTGATGCACGAGGACGATGCGGCGGGACTGTTGAAGGAGCTGGCCGCGCAGCACGTGATGGTCGAAATCAACCTGAGCTCGAACGAGGGGATTCTGGGCGTGAAGGGCGCGGAGCATCCGTTTCCCATCTATCGCGCGGCGCATGTGCCGGTGGCGCTTTCGACAGACGATGAGGGCGTGAGCCGGATCGACCTGACGCACGAATATGTGCGCGCGGCGCTGGACTACCACCTGAGCTTCGCGGACCTGAAGCAACTCGCGCGGACCGGCATGGAGCATGACTTTTTGCCCGGCGCGAGTTTGTGGGCCACGCCAGACGAATTCAGCGCTCCGGTGGACGCGTGCAAGGGTCAGGCGCTGGGCGCAGAAAAACCGTCGGCGGGGTGCACGGCGTTTCTTGACAAGAGCGAGAAGGCCGCGGCAGAGTGGGAGCTGGAGCGGAGATTCAGGAACTTCGAGGCGAAGTTCTGAGTAACGATCGCTTGCCGCTCGGACAATGAGCATCGCCGCGCCACGCAAGGTTTGAAATAATTCCCCAGATGAGCACAACTTTCCCCCGGGCGCATGGTTAACACTACAATGCCCCTGTCCCGCTCTGCCTGCGGGACCTGTTTCCCCGCCGTAAGGAGGTCCCCCCGTGAACGTGCGGCTCCGCGGTCTCGTCCTCGCCCCTGCGCTCGTGCTCGGCGTTACTGTTCTCATCAATGGCTGCGGCTCCTCGGCCGGCGGAAACTCCACGCAACAGGAGCAACCCTCAGTCACCGTCTCAGGCGCCAGCCAGGTGCGGTTGGGAAGCACGGCTAACTTCACCGCCGTGGTCAGCAATCTTGCAAACACTGCAGTCAATTGGCAGGTGAACGGCATTGCGGGCGGCAACAGCACAGTGGGTAAAATTACCGCCGCGGGAGTGTACACGCCTCCGTCGACGATTCCGGCGAACAACACAGTGAATGTAACCGCCGTGAGCGTGGCATCGCCGTCGGTTTCCGGCTCCGCGCCGGTGAGCATTCTTAACCCGATTCCATCGATCGCAACGGCCGAGGCAACTCCGGTTTCCGGAACCAGCTTCACGCTCGAGGTGGACGGCTCGAGCTTTGTGAACGGCGCTCAGATCCAGGCGGGCGGCGCCAATGTGGCGACCACGTTCGTGTCTGCGACCGAACTGGAGGCCACTGTCACCATTCCCAGCGGCACCACGGCGCTGAGTGTCAACGTAATGAATCCCAGCCCCGGCGCGGCGGCTTCGAACGCTGTGAATGCCGCCGTTTATGTGACGACGGTGGCCACGGGGGCGCGGCTGCTCGATCAGGCCACCTTCGGACCAACGCTCGCCACCATCCGGCAGGTGCAGTCAACCGGCGTGGATGTCTGGATCACTCAGCAATTCAACACGCCGGATACGCCGCTTGCGAACATCCCTACGCCATTGCCGGCGGTGTGTCTGGCTGCGAACACGCCCACCAACTGCGAAGAGTCAGAGTGGTGGCAGACGGTGCTCACAGGGCCCGACCAATTGCGGCAGCGGGTGGCATTCGCGCTGAGCGAAATCTTCGTGATCTCGAGCGACACGGACAATGCCACAACGATTACTTACTACCACAACACGCTGGCGCAGGATGCGTTTACGAATTTCTATACCATCATGCACGACGTATCGGTGTCGCCGGGGATGGGAGCGTACCTGAACATGCTGAATAGCGCCAAGGCGCCGGCCGGCGAAATCCCTAACGAGAATTACGCACGCGAGCTGATGCAGTTGTTCACCACCGGCCTCGACCTGATCAATGACGATGGCACGCTGCAACTGGACGGCAGTGGGAATCCGATTCCTACTTACACGCAGAGCCAGGTGCAGGAGTTTGCCGCCGCTTATACCGGCTGGACCTACGCCACGGCCAGCGGCGGCGTACCCAGCAAGTTTCCCAACAACACGGCGAATTACCTGGCGCCGATGGTGGCCGTGGAGAGCGAGCACGACACCACGTCGAAGACGCTCCTGAATGGCACGGTGTTGGCCGGAGGCCAGACCGCAGAGGAGGACCTGCAGGGTGCGCTGACCAATATCTTCGACCATCCCAATGTGGGGCCGTTCGTGTGCAAGCAGCTCATTCAGCACCTGGTCACCAGCACGCCAAGTCCCGCCTATGTGGCGCGCATCTCCGCGGTATTCGCCAACAATGGTAATGGTGTGCGCGGCGACATGCAGGCCGCGATTCGCGCCATTCTGGAAGACCAGGAAGCGCGCGCGGGAGATACCGACCCCACCTTCGAGGGCGGGCATCTACGCGAACCCATGCTGTGGATGACGAACTTTCTGCGCGCTGCGGGATTTACCAACACCGATCCGAATAGTTCGTATTTTTCGCTGTCGAATTACTCTAACAACCTGAACCAGCGCCCCTATCGCTCGGGGAGCGTCTTCAACTTCTTCCCGCCGAGCTACGTGGTTCCGGGGACAACGCTGAATGCGCCGGAGTTCGATCTGGAAAACACCGCATCGGCAATCCTGCGCCTTTCGCTTGCCGATAGCCTGGTGAACAACAAAATTACCAGCTTCAGCATCGATTTGAGCGCCACCAGCCCGTTGGGACAACTTGCGGCTGCGAGCCCCGGCCAAATGGTCGACATGCTGGGCACGATCTTCATGCACGGGCAGATGCCGACCGACATGCGCACTGAGATTTTGAGCGCCATCAACGGTCTGGGAACGGCGCAACAGGCACGCGTGGCCACTTTCCTGGTGATCACGTCGTCGCAATACAAGGTCATGCACTAGGAGCTTGCTGAAAAATGCATCGCGGGGCACGAAGTGTCAGGGCACGACTTTAGTCGCGCCGCAAACGCAGCAAAATGTGCGGGGGCTTTAGCCCCTGAGGGAACGGCCCAAAGAGTACCGAAGCAGTAAGGAGAAAAACCATGCGATCAAGCCGGAGAACCTTCATCAGTTGCGCGAGCCTTGCCGCGGCCGGCAATCTTCTTGGCCTGCGCCCGTTTGGAGCGCTTAACGCTTTGGCAGCACCCAGCAACGACTATAAAGCGCTGGTGTGCGTGTTTCTATCTGGCGGCAACGATGCCAACAACACGCTGATTCCCTTCGATACCACCGGCTATGGAAAGTATTCTTCTTTGCGCGGCGATCTGGCGCTGGCGCAGAATACGCTGTTGCCTCTGACTCCCGCGCCCAACTTCGCATTGCACCCCAGCCTGCCCGACATTCAAGCGCTCTTCAATAGCAACAACGCGGCATTCGTGGCCAACGTGGGCACACTGGTGCAGCCGCTTACGCGGGCGCAATACCAGGCCGGGCAAACCGCTCCCACAAACTTGTTTTCGCATCCCGACCAGCAACTGGAGTGGCAGAACGCGGCACAAAGCGCAGCCACTCCCACCGGCTGGGCCGGACGCATGGCCGATGTGCTCGGAGCCAGCTACAACCAGGGCGCTTCCATCCCGATGATTACCTCAGTGGCCGGAGACACCTTGTTCTGCAACGGAAATTCGACTTCGCCGGTTTCCGTTTCGCCCGGCAATTTGGGCGACGCCAGTTGCTCGGAGGGCTCGGAGTGCTCGGCGCGCCAGCTTACCGCGCAGGCGCTGCTGACTCTTGACACCGGCATCTCTCTGGTGCAGGCCGACGACTCCATCACGAACAATGCTTATGCGTACGCCAAGACGCTCTCTGACGCGGTGCAGTCGATTGCGCCGCTGCAAACCGTCTTCCCGGCGAATAACGGGCTCGCCGCGCAACTCAAGCAGATTGCCCAGATCATCCAGGTGCGGTCGGCGCTCAGCGTGCAACGCCAGATCTTCTTTGCCGGCATCGGCAACTTCGACACGCATGCCGACCAGCTCGGGCTGCAAAGCGCGTTGCTGGCGGAGATTTCCCCGGCTCTCGCCGCTTTTTATAACGCCACCGTGGAGTTGAACGTGGCCAGCGAGGTGACCACTTTTACCATGTCGGACTTCAGCCGCACTTTCCAGCCGAACTCAAACAACGGCAGCGATCATGCGTGGGGAGCGCACCACATCGTGATCGGTGGCGCGGTCAAAGGTGGAAAAATTTATGGCGCCTATCCGACATTGGCGTTGGGCGGCCCGGATGATTCGGACTCGAACGGCCGCTGGGTTCCGACGACGGCCAGCTCACAGTATGCGGCCACCCTTGCGCAGTGGTTTGGCGTAAGCGTGGGAGAACTACCTGCGGTGCTGCCGTCTATTGGAAACTTCAGCACCAACAATCTCGGATTCGTGTAGAGCTGGGCTTTGCCTGTTGATTCGCCGACAAGCCACTGTTCCCGTGCCCCATCCTTTTCCGCGCTCTTTGCGGAAATGGGTGGGAAAGCGCGCCAGCTGAATTGCCGAATCAGCACAGCCCGCTCAAGGTAGCTCAGAGCTCCGGCTGCGGGGTTACACTCTGCTGCATGGACAATGAGCGCATTCGCGAAATTTGCCTGGCGCTGCCGCACGTTTCGGAGACGCTGAACTGGGGCCATCACCTGGTGTACTGGGCGGGCGACCGCGACATCGGCGGAGAAATGTTTGCCATGACCGACCTGGACGGCACGGGGATCGGCGTGTTGTGGTTTCATTGCGGGGCGGAGCGGTTCCACGAACTGCTGGAGCACGAGGGGATTCTTCCGGCGCCGCACCTGGCGCGCGCGCATTGGGTGGCCGTGGAGCGCTGGGATGTGTTGCGACCGCGGGAGATTGAAGAAGAGCTGGGCCGGGCGCACGCGCTGATCTACGAGAAGCTTCCCAAAAAGACGAAGGCCGTGCTGGCGCTGCCCGAAAAAGAGCGCGCCAAGGTGATTCGCGAGCGCAAGAAGAAGGTGGCGGCACGTGCGAAGCCTAAGAACCGGTGAGGTCTGCGGTCCGGAGCTTCCGGCATTACATTGTGTGGCGTAGGCGCCGGCTCACGAGAAGTCGAACCCTCCTCGATATTTTTGTGCTCCATCTGGGTATTCTTGGCCTATAGTGGCCTTAACAAACCACCCGAATCATCAGGTCGTGGAAGCCATGAACGAAAATGCAATTCCCGGCGCACGCGATGAGTTTGTAAACGTTTTTGTCAGCTACGCGCGCGAAGACAGAAGATGGCTGGATCCGGATCACCGGTTCAGCCTGATTCCCTTCCTCATGGAATCGCTGCGCCGCCACAAAGTCGCTTTCTGGTTCGATAAGGAACTCAAGCCCGGCGACGAGTTCAAGCGGCATATTGAATCCCAGATCGATCAGTCGCAAATCGCTCTGCTGATCGTAAGCCAGAGCTTCCTAAACTCGGAGTTCATCGAGAGCAAGGAGATGCCCCGCATTGCGGAGCGCGCACGGCAGGGACAGATGATCGTGGTGCCTGTGCTCGTCGAGCCATGCGACTGGAGCGAATATCCCTTCCTGGCCGATCGGCAAATGGTTCCCAGTAGCCCGCTGATCGAATACACGGAGAGCGAGCCGCAATGGGTCAAGATCCGGTTTCAGATATTGGATGGGCTGAAGGCGCAAGTGAAGAGGATTCGCGAAGCCCCGCAATCGCATGCTATCCCCGCGGCTGCGCTAAATACTCGCCATACTCCGCCTGAGGAAGCCATCATCGGGCCGGGCGCAATTCCTTCCGATCAGCCCGGGCCGGGGCAGCAAGACGAGCAGCCGGAGGAAGAGTTGGACCGCGTCGCTCGGGAAGCCGCGGAGCAGGAGGCGGCGAAGCGGGAAGCAGCGGCACAAGCCGCCTTGCGCGCCGAGCAAGAAGCGGAGCAGGTCAGGCAGCAGCGGGAACACGAAGCCGAGGAGCGCAGCAAGCGGGAGAAAGAGCAGGAGGCACTGCGCCTGAGGGAGGCAGCGGAGCTAGAAGCAGCGGCACAAGCCGCCTTGCGCGCCGAGCAAGAAGCGGCGCAAATCAGGCAGCAGCGGGAACGCGAGGCTGCAGAGCACGAGGGGACGCGAATTTCGCGCATTTGGGCTGCTGCCGTCGCGGGCGGGGCTGCACTGTTGGGGCTGGTAGCGCTGGCCTATTTTGGCCTTACTACAGACATTTGGTTTAGGAGTTGGTTTGAGGCCGTCACGGGCGGGGCGCCACTGGTGGCGTTGGTCTGTCTTCTGGCTTTCAAGCCGTTTCCGCGCAATCGGGCTCCGGCCATCGTAGGTGGGGCGGCAGTAGCGGCGGTGGTGTGGCTCTATCTTGTGATTTTCGCGCCGTTCCTTTTGCTTAATGCCGCCATTGATGGGGCGCCCCTGGTGGTGGTGTTGGTCTGTCTTCTGGTTTTCAAACCATTTCCGCGCAATTGGACTCGGGCCGTCGCGGGCGGGGCGTTGGTGGTGTGGGCCTATCTTGCGTTCTTCATAACCTCTTGGCGCCTTTCGGAACTGGGCGTCATGGGCTGGGCGGCACTGGCGGTGGTGTTGGTCTGTTTTCAGGGCCTCAAACCACTTCCGCGCTATTGGTCCCGGGCCGTCGTGGGCGGGGCGTTGGTGTGGGTCTGTCTCGCGTTCTTCGACCCGCATTCGGCCAGATCGTTTCTGCTCGTCATGGACGGAGCAGCACTGGTGGTAGCGTTGGTCTGTCTCCTGGTCTTCATAGTCCGGGGAAAACCATGACCGCGCGCAACAGCGGAACGACGCAACAGCTTGACTCGATATTCGGCGCCAGCTACGGAAAACGGCAATGGTCCGTGGGTGCCGGAACTTTGTTCGTCCCGGCTTCGTAGAAGAGATTTAACAGCAGTCCATCCAGGCATTCGTTCGCGAGGACGTGAAGCAATGGTCAAGTTTCTTCTGTGGTGCATTTTGCTTGTGTTGTGCTGGCCGCTGGCGCTGCTGGCGCTGGTGCTTTACCCGATTGTGTGGCTGCTGCTGTTACCGTTCCGCGTGGTGGGCATCGCCGTGGGCGGAGTGCTGGAATTGGTGAAATCCATCATCCTGCTGCCGGCACGTGTGCTGCGCGCGGTGTAAGAGACTTCGAAAAAAGGCGTCTTCGCAAAGGAAGAATCGCGCAGGGGCTATTGATTCCTGCAAAAGAAATGTCCTGCTCCCTCACGAGAGGCAACCGCAGATCCTTCGACTCCGTCCCGCTGAGGCGGGACGTCGCTCAGGATGACAGCGGACATTATTCATGCAGCAATCAACATCGCGCGCTCACTGGACGCGGAACGAGCTCAGAAAGTCGTCAGCCCCGGGCGCAGTGGAACCGCTGCCGATGGTGACCACCACCTGGTAAAGCCTTTGCCCGCTCAGAAAATCGTGGACTGCGTAGGTACTGCCGTCCTGGCCGGTAAAAGCAAACGCGCGCCCGGGAACGCCGTTCAAATCGATGGCATCATCGCTCGTGAGAGTGCCCTTTTCCGCCTTGACGATGTTGTCGCGAAAACCTGCCAGGGCGGTTTGCGGATCGCTCTCGAGGTATCCCGCAGGATAGTCGCACCAGGCCACCAGGTAGGAGACACTGCCTTGGTCGACGAGGGCTTGATAGAGCGTGGTGGTTCCGCTCGTTCCCAGAGAGATTTGCGAGGAGCTCTCTGTGGGCGTGCTGGGAAACTGAACGCTGTAGCGGCCGTCTGCCGAAGTGTAGGGCGGCGTTTGCGTCCCGGTATACGTGATTGCCGTCCCCTGCGTACCGGACGTGCCAGACGTGGTTTCGCTTGGCGTTGTCCCCGTGGATGGTTCTGAAAACTCCGAAGGCGTGGGGCGATTCAAACGCGGCACCACAACTTTCACCACGAAGAGTGTCCCGAGCGCCAGAACCGCGATGGCCGCAACCAGGGGAATAAAAATCGGGTCGCCGCCGGAATCTGGAGCCGCATTGGGTAACGCGGTCAGCCGCTCCAGATCGTCGGGCAGCCCCGGATTCGCCGCATCGAAACGCTGAAACTGCTCGAGGTACCTTTTCTTGGCAAAGCCGATCAGGTCCACGTAACGCGCCGTCATGTGAGGATAAGCAATCGGTAAGCGGGCGAGAAACGCAAACAGAGAGCCTTTCACCATGCGATGCTGAGCGACGATGCCGCTGGGATTGACGGAGTAGCCCAACTGCCGGCCCACAAAAATTTTCTGCATGGCGGAAACCGCGCTGGAGATGTCGCCCGCGATCACTCCCAGGGCGATACGGTCGCCGGTGTAGACCAGAGCGCGCTCGTAAGGCAGGATGAAGAAATCGAAGACCAGAAGGTGTTGCGCCGCGCGAATGGTCCAACCCCAGAACCCGGATTCGCGGCGGGCCCTCAGGTAGCCGACGAACCTGCCGATCAGCCAGCGCAACTCGTCGTCGGTCACGCCCGCTTCGAGCAGTTCGGAGTTCAGGAAAACCGCCCGCCGGTAAAAGAAGAACTTGTAAAGATAAGCGTTGAAGTGGCCTTGTTCATATACAAAAATGTCGACCTTCTTCGGGTATCCGATGCGGGCC
>Ga0224555_1004499_pt1 | contig 12728 bp, 14 predicted proteins | sample 714S23034metaG_FD_180687 | JGI IMG/M metagenome (GOLD analysis project Ga0224555, IMG submission 180687) | Peat soil microbial communities from Stordalen Mire, Sweden - 717 S2 30-34 | ecosystem: Environmental > Terrestrial > Soil > Wetlands > Peat | place: Sweden: Norrbotten County, Stordalen...
CCGCCAGACTCGGAATGCGTATGTTTTATTGGGTTAATTCAGAATGTGACTAGCCAGCTAGTTACCACCGTCTGAAAAAACAAGCCGCAAAACTCAATGTGAAGAATTTCGTCTCACACCCCCGCGCGGCAAAACCTCGAACATTCAATGTCAGGGTCTCGCGGCGTCGGGCTGAAGGCGCCGGGCTTCCTGATCGGCCCATTTCGACAACTGCTCGCGTTGTCCGGCGTTGAGCCGTGCCATCGGATGGATCCGGGCATAGCTCGGCAGCGGCATATCGCCGGAGATGACCTCTTCGCTCACGCGATTCCATTTTTTGGCGGCGCGCTGTGGATCGTCGTTCGGCCACTCGGAAAAATTGAGCTTCTTGCGCGCGTCTTTCACGTGGTGGTCCAGCCACCAGGACACCGGGGCGACATGGCTGTACCAGGGCCATTGGGTTTCGTCGGAGTGACAATCGTAGCAGGCCGACCGCAGAAGGGTGGCGACCTCGGGCGGGGGCGGGTGGGTGGCGAGGACATCATGGCCGGGAACCACGGGAGGGTTTGTGAGCGCCGGGTTTGTCAATTGCAGCGCCGCCGCCAGGACGACTCCGCCGCCGACGAGCCATTTCAACACTGCTTTCAACCGGCTTGCGCCAGTGCGTTCCAAACTTGCAGGCACATTCATGAGAGGCCACAACATCCGGAAAAGTTCCGGGAAAAGCAATGATATCAGGGTGGCGGCGGCTCGTCGCCAGAAAGCCGGGAGTTTCTGAAACCCACTGGCGACGAGCCGTCGCCACCCGGGCCTTATTTGCCGATGCAGAACTGGCTGAAAATCATGTCCAACAAATCTTCGGTGGCGGTTTTGCCGACGATTTCACCCACGGCGTTCACGGCGATGCGCAACTCCATGGCTGCCAATTCGAGCGTGTGATTGGCCTGCAACGCTTCAATGGTGCGCCGGGCGGCGACGCGGGCCCGGTTGAGTGCGTCCTGATGGCGCGAATTGATCGTGGCTTCGAGCATCTCAGCTTTGATTTCCCCGGACCAGGCGACTTCCTTGATGACATCTTTGAGCCGTTCAATCCCGTTCCCGGTCAGACAGCACACATCCACGACCGGCCGGCTGGGAGGGAGATTTCCCGCGCGCTCCGGCCCGGGGATTTCGCCCGGGCGGGATTGTCCGGCTTGATCCGGTAACTCGAGTCGCGCCGGCAAATCCATTTTGTTGCGGACGAGTATGCGTTTCTTTTCAAGAAATTCGGCCAGATGCTCTTCATCCGCCCGGGTCAGGGGTTCGGAAATGTCGAACACATGGAGGACCAGCTCCGCCTTTTCCAGCGACTGCCGGCTGCGCCGGATGCCTTCAACCTCGATCTCATTCTGTGCCTCGCGCAGGCCGGCCGTATCGATGAACACGACGGGCAATCCGCGGATATTGGCGGTTTCCTCGATGGTATCGCGGGTGGTGCCGGGAATGGAGGAGACGATCGCACGGCTATGGCCGAGCAGTTGGTTCAGTAAACTGGATTTGCCTGCATTGGGCCGGCCGATGATGGCGACGCGGATGCCGCGCCGGAGGATCTGTCCCTCGTTGGCCGTTTGCAGCAGTTGATCCATGAATGCCACACCCTGTTCCAGCCGGGCCAGGAGCCGGGTGCGGGTGTCCGGCGCGATGTCTTCGTCGGGGAAGTCGATGTGCGCTTCGAGATGGGCGAGGGTTTTCATGAGTTCATCCCGGAGCAGGTTGATCCGCTGTGAAAGTTTGCCCGCGAGTTGCTCGTTGGCGGCTCGCAACGCCAGTTCGGTGCGCGAATGGATCAGGTCGGCGACGGCCTCGGCCTGGGCCAGGTCGATGCGCCCGTTCAGGAAGGCGCGTCGGGTAAACTCCCCCGGCTCGGCGGGCCGGGCACCGCTTTCGAGCACCGCATCCAGGACGGTCTTGGCCGGGAGGATACCGCCGTGACAGGTGATTTCGACGACGTCTTCGCGGGTGAACGTGCGTGGCGCACGCATGACGGCGACCAGCACTTCGTCCAACGTGGCGCCGTGTCGAACGATCCTGCCGAAATGGATTGTGTGTGATTCCGCCGCGGAGGGTTTCAAGGACTTGCTGCCGGCGGGGATGAAGCACTTGTCCGCGACATTCAGCGCTTGCGGGCCGGAGAGGCGAACCACAGCCAGCCCCCCTTCTCCCAACGGGGTGGCGATTGCAGCGATGGTGTCGTCAAGCATCCTGGTGGCCTCGCCAGTCGAAGGTCGGGAGCCTGAAAGGGCTTTCCGGATCCCGACTCCCGGCCCGGTTCAATGTGCGCACTGTCCTCGCGTATGTTCGGCGTCGCGACCTTCGAGCCACAGCCGCGCCTTTTCATAGCTCTTCCTGTGCAGATAATGGACGAGGTCCGGCGGGGTGTCCTTCGGCAATTGAGCCGTCAATTCATCGAGCCGCGCCAGGAGCGGGAGCAGGTTCGGCTTGGGATCGGCCGTGGCCATGGCCTTCACGGCTCCGTCCAGTTCGACAAGCGACTTCCAAATGGTCCGTTCCATCTCGGTCATGCTGATTCCACCAATAACCCGGATTACGGAACGGACCAAGCAGTTTCACGCCCCGGCTGGAGAGCGCCAGGCTGAAATTCACATGGCGCGGCGAAGCCGCAACCAGAACATCGAACAACCAACATCCAACATCCATTTCTACAGCTAAGAGGGCAGGAAGCGGGAGATGACGGCGTCGAGCCGGGTGAATCGGCCCTCGAGGTACCAGGTGGTGAGGAAGCAGGCGAGCCCGCTGATCATGACCAGGAGCACCACGCTCATGAGGTAAAGCCCGAAAGTGTGCGGCGGATCGGGCAGCATCACCCGGGGCAGGCCGTGGTAGAGAGTCGCGGCAGAGAGCACGATCCCGATTCCCCAGGGAACCCAGGGCGACACCGATGGAAATGCATCCAGCAGGCGCAGGAAGAAGAGCGGGCTGAGTCCGTAAGCGGCGACTGTGAACGCCTGGGTGAACGAATGCCGGCCGTGGAACGTTTCTCCAAGCGCCCTGATGAGCCTGGCCCCGAGCCAGACAACGACGAGCGACACGATCAATTGGGCGATCTCGAAAAGGATCGTCTGCGGGATGGATAAGGTCGCGACATGCGCCATCTTGCCGCGCGGTTTTCCCCAGTGCGCCAGACCGCAGCCTTCCGCAGCGCACCCCAGGAGCAGCAGCGGAAGCAAATACCTCGTCAGGACAAAGACCCAGTTGCGCTGAGCGATGGCGATCCGATCCCACGTGGGGACCGACTTGAAAATCAGCAGCAATGCCTTGATCATGCGGGGCAAGTCATATCTTGCTGTGCTGGCGCTGACAACAAAATATCTGCATCGGTTCCGAGTGGCGTTCATTCGCCGGTTTATTATCTGCTTCCGTTATACGGTAAGGCGTGTTTTACTCGGGGCGATGAATGTGGACCTTGGCATCTGGGGAAAGCTGACGCGGGTCGTGATTTTTCTTTTCCTTATTGCCGGCCTGATGGGGCTGGCGGTGTGGTACCTGCCGCTCATCCGGACCAACGAACGGATGCGCAAGGAAACGTTCCGGCAGGACACCCAGATCCAGAAGGAAGAAGAAATCTCCAAACAACTCAAGGCTTCGATCGATGCCTTGCGGTATGATCCGAAAGCCGTGGAACGGCTGGCGCGGGAGCGCCTCGGCTACGCCAAGCCCGGAGAAACCGTCATCCGGTTCGAACCGCCGGTCACCAACCAGTTGGCGTCCCACTGAAGAGCGGGTTCGCGCGGACAAGGCTGTCCGCGCCCCGGGGGGCAACCGGACGCGACTTCACACCGTCATGATTTCCTTTTCCTTGGTTGCGAGGTGGGCGTCGATTTTGGCGATGTAATCGTCGGTGAGCTTCTGCAGTTCCTTCTCGGCGTGCTTGACAGCGTCTTCGGTCGTGCCGCTGTCGTGGGCGTGCTTCTTCAACACGTCCATCGTATCACGGCGCACGTGCCGGATCGCGACCCGGCCGTCTTCGGCCATCTTGCGGACGATCTTCACGAATTCCTGGCGCCGTTCCTGGCTCAGTTCAGGAAAGAAAATGCGGATGATCTTGCCCTGAGTGGCGGCCGTGAGCCCCAGGTTGCTCTTCTGGATCGCCTTTTCGATCGGGTGCAGCGAGTTGATGTCCCACGGCTGGATGGCCAGAGTGCGCGGCTCCGGGGTCGTGATGCCGGCCAGCTCGCGGATTCTCATCTGGGCGCCGTACACTTCCACGAGGACGTTTTCGACCAGGGCTGGCGATGCCTTGCCGGTGCGGACACTGGCGAACTCGTTCACGACGACCTGCTCGGTCTTGATCATTTTCTCTTCCGCATCCAGCAGAAAGTCGTCGATTGCCATACTCAAATCTTTCCGTAAAAGTCTTCGACCACCTGGCGGAAGTTGTTCTCGCCCACGTTGACGATGTCCATTTCGCGCAGGGCGTTCTCCTGCGAATCGCTGGCGTGCGCAGCATTCACCATGATGGTCTGGCCGAACTCGCGCCGGATGGATCCGGGCGGCGCCTTGGACGGATCGGTCGGACCGAGGACATCACGGATCTTGCGCACGGCTTCCACGCCTTCATAAACCAGGGCGATGCATTTCTCGCTGCCCGGCTTGCCCCACTCGGATTCCGGAAAGTCCGACGGCGCGTGACCGGACATGAATTTCACGATGTTCTCGAACTGACTGTCGCCGAAGATGGGTCCGAGAATTTCGCCCAGTTGATGTTCCCGGTCGGGGGGGATTTTGATGCCGAATTCCTTCTCGATCGCCGCCTTGGCCTTGCCCGCGAACACGTCCTTGAGTTTGGTGCGGAGGACTTCGCGGACCGGTCCGTAAAACTCCATCGCCTGCGCCACGCTCATTCGGTGGACTTTGATGGCGACGATAAACAGGCCGGTGCGGGAAAAGAAATCGATGACGTTGCCGGGGCGTCCGGACGGGAATCGGAAATTCTCGGGCTTGATGAGCACCAGGGTGCGCTGGGGCTTTTCCGAGGGCAGATAGGCGATCACGTTTTCCAGAATCCCGCCGTCGCGGTCGGAATACTTCGTCCACAGTTTCAACTTGGCCTCGGATTCATCGGACGTCGGAGGCGCCAGCACCGCTGGCTCGAAGTAGCGCACCTGGTTGTTTTCGTCGATGATCAGGTCGCCATAAGTGTCGCGTATCGTTTCGCCTCCGCGCCGGTCGGCGCTGATGTTACCGACGACGGAGCGGGTCTTGCGGACGGCATCCTCGCCTTTGAACAACAGCATCATGACCCGCCGGCCACGGCCGGTCTTTGGATCGGGCGAGAGGTTTTGGAGAATGTAATTGTAAATCAACTCCTGGATCCGGCGGTCCTGGGGGTCGTTGGCCGAGATGATCGCCTCGGAGTATTGCTTCACCAGCTCGGCGCTGGGAGCGAACATGCGCGCCGCCGCCAGTTCAAGTCCGGTACGCGTGATGAGCCGGGTCAGTATTCCGCCCGTCCGCGACTTGTACAGAGAATACGGCGTGATGATGACGTAAGCGAGCTGTTGAGCCATATCAATGGGATGCAGGAGGCGTGGCCGGGGCGGCGCTCGAAGGAGTCGAAGCTTTGCCGCCCAGAATCTTAAACATCACCGTGCCGCAGGTGGGGCATTTGCCTTTAATGGCTTTGCGCCCATTTTTCATCACTTCCTCCACCGCATCGACGATTTCCTTCTTGGCCTTGCATTTGACGCAGTATCCTTCAGGCATAAAAATTTCCTTCTCCGCGCTTCATGCGCGAGGCAGTTATGAAACAAGTTTAGAAGGCGCGGATTGGCAGCGTCAACTGGTAAAAGACCCGAAGTTTCATAAGTAGTTATGGGTAAGTGGCATAACCAGTCCTGATCCGGTCACGATTCCGTCTCCCCTTCGGCATCTGAATCCAGGACCTTGACTGGCAACGCGGACCGGAACGGAGACGGCTCGGAGCTGATAAGAGACTATGAGCCAGCCTGTTAAGGTTGCTTTTACCCGAGTTGCTGTCGGAGGATCGTCTTGAGGATTTTGCCGGTGGCATTCCGAGGCAGAGCCCCCGTCAGGATGACCCGGCGCGGAACCTTGTAATCGGCCAGCTTGCTCCGAACGAACTTCAGCAGAGCCTCCGGGTCCACGGTCGCGCCTTCGGACGGCACGACAAAAGCGACCGGTTGTTCGCCGCGGCGGGAGTCGGGCTGCCCGACCACTGCGGCTTCTTTTACATTGGGAAACTGGTAGATCACTTCCTCGATCTCGCGGGGGTAAACATTGTTCCCATTGACGAGCAGCATGTCCTTCTTCCGGTCGGTGATGAAGTAATATCCCTGTTCATCCCGATATCCTATGTCACCGGTCAACAACCAGCCAAGGCGGAAGGCCTTGGCGGTCTCCTCCGGGTGGTTCCAGTAGCCGAGCATGACATTGCCGCCGCGCACGCAGATTTCGCCAATTTCCCCCGGCCCGAGCGGGCGGCCCGCGTCGTCCTGAATGCTCATTTCCACATTCGGAATCGGCAGTCCGACCGAGCCCGGTTTCCGGGTCCCATCGAGCGGATTCTTCGCCACGACCGGGCTGGCCTCGCTCAGGCCGTAGCCTTCGATCAACGGAATCCGGAATTTCTGCTCAAAATCTTTCAGCACCTGGACCGGCAGCGGACCGGAGCCGCTGATACAGATCCGCAGGGGCAGCGGCACGGGGATGTCCGCGTTGGTCATGCTCCGATAAAACTGCGGGATGGCCGGCAAGACCGTCGCGGAGCGGGTGAAAAGCTCCTGAATCGCGTTCCGGACCGGGTGCAGGGATTTGACGAGCACGATGGAACCTCCCACAAACAGCGGCAGCAACATGCCGACCGTGATCATGTAGCTGTGAAACATCGGCAGCAGCACCGCGAACCGGTCCTGCTCGACCGTTTGCAGAACGATCCGGCAGCTTTCGACGTTGTGCAGCAGATTGCCGTGCGAAAGCATGGCGCCTTTGGGCCGCCCCGTCGTGCCGGAGGTGTAAATCAGAACCGCCAGATCGGATGCATGCCGCTCCGGGTTCTTCAAAATCTCCGTCTCGAACTTCATATTGCCCGGCGGGATCGGAAAGGAGCCGAGGACCGTTTCGACGTTCATCAGTTTGAGCGCGGGCCGCGCCGCCTTCAGAACCTGGAAATTCGCGCTCAGCTCGCTGTCGGTGAGGACCAGGTCGATCCCGGCGTCGCCGAGAATGAACTGAACCTCGTCCGGTTTGAGAAAATTGTTGATGGGAACGACCACGGCGCCGGCCTGGAGGATGCCGAAGAACGCCGGAATGAACTCCGGGCAGTTCTTCAGCCACAATCCCACGCGGTCGCCCTGCTTGACGCCAAACTGATGCCGAAGGATGCCGGCGATGAACAACGAGTGGCTCCACAACTCCCCATACGAATACACTCGGTCACCCCAGAACAAAGCGGTTCTCTCGGCATGCCTCTGCACGGAATCGGCAAGTGCGCCAGCCAGGTTCATGATCACACGCACTATGCAGAACGTTTGCAGTCCAGGCAAGGGGCGAAAGGGCCCGTGGGTTCACGCGGATCACCCTCGCCAGGATCAAGAGAAGGATCCAGACCAACCAGGCGCAAGGCGGGGCGGCTAGTCGCGGAACGCGCCGATGATTTCCTGCAGACCGCGCCAGCGTCCCGGTTCTTCGGGATTCAACAAGGCCGTCTTGGCGTGCCCGAGATCGAACTGCATCAGGAAGCCGATGCTGTGGGCACCGCGGCCGCCCGTGCGAATGGCATCGATGCCGTACGCATAGCCGACCATCACTTTCACCGAAGAGGCTTTGTAAAGGATTCCGCCGCCCACCCCGCTCAGCCAGTCGCCCGGCTGCCGCAGGCCCTGCAGGTAATCCACGCCCGCCGTGGCCGCGGTCAGATTCAGATTCCACCGGTCCTTGGGATCGAGCGGAATGCTGTAGTTCCCTCCCAGCAGGACGAATTGGCGCGCGCTGATTTCCTGGTAGTAATACCCCGGGAGAGAAAGCGGAAACTCCGAGACCAGGGGCAGCAGAGCCCCCAGCCGATAGGCGCTGAAGCGGTCCGCATCCACGCTGGTTCCGGCGATCAGGCTCATGAAGAAGGACTGCCCCGAGTTCGTCATGGTGTACGCGAGCAACGCCTGTCCCCAGAACAGGTGCGATTGCATCTCCACCTGCCGGTCGTACACCCCGTTGGTCAGAAATCCATAATCGCCCGAGGCCGTGCGGTACTGGCCTTCATACCAGATCGACAACTCCATCGCGAGAGACGGGAACAGTGTCGGCTCCTTGCCGCCCCAGCGCAGGCCGGTCCGGAGGGAGAAGGTGCCCCGGTTCCCCGGCAGCCGGAAGTTCGGGGCCGTATTGTCGGTCTCGTAAGCCGAATAATGCGCAACCGCGCGCAACACACCGTTCAGCGGGATGAGTTGGTCTGGATTGAAACAATGGTAGGCGCTGATGGAGACCTCGCCTCCATCGCCGTCGAAGGACTCGCCCGGGATGAATTTCCCCCCACGAATCTCGTCGTAGCTGTCGGCAAAACCGCCGCCCGCGAGGCCGATTCCCAGGTCCGTATGCCCGCTCAGCGCCCCGCTCAGGCCGAGTTCCGAGTCGAGGTAAGTGGGCGCGACCGCCAGTCGCAACGTCAGGTTCGTCCGGAGAAAATCCGGGATGTTGCGATAATAAAACGCATAGGCGGAGAGCGGCGGGTGTCCCTCAAACGATGTGTCGTAGCCGACCTGAATCAATTCTCGCGGAATGGGATCGATCTGGCCCAGCGCGACAAAAGAGACGAGGCAGCCGGGCAAAACCAATAAAAAGAGCCAACGTCTGGCGCAATGCACGCGTCCTTTTAGCCAAATCATATTCGAGGATCAAGCCGTTTGATTTGTTCCGTTGCCTTGCCTTGAGGCGCCATACCGGGGTAGGGTGGCGGCATGAGCCAGGCGAAAAAACTTTTGCACACGCGGTATCGGGTCAACGATCTCGAACGCACCGTCCAATTCTACAGGCAAGTGCTCGGGCTGAAGGAGGTGAGCCGGCACAAATCACCACGCGGGTCGGAACTCGTCTTCATGAAGGCCCCGGACAGCGACGAATTGATCGAGCTGTGCTGCTTTCCCGCCGCCGGGCCGGTGCAGGTGCAACCCGACCTGACGCACCTGGCGTTCGAGGTGGACAGCCTGGAGGAATTCGCGAAACACCTTGCAAAAATCGGTTTGAAGTTTTCCGACGGGCCGACGACCACATCGACCGGCACCGTTTTCGCCTTCCTCGACGCGCCGGAAGGGTACGAGATTGAGTTGATCCAGCATGATCCTTCGCGCGCGCCAGTTTGAATTCACCTTTCCGCGTCCGGCGCTGGTGATGGGGATTGTGAACGTCACGCCGGATTCCTTCCATGACGGGGGGCAATTCCTGGATCCCGGCGCTGCGGTGGCGCGGGGGCTCGAGCTGGCGGCCCAGGGCGCGGAGATCCTTGATATCGGGGGCGAATCCACCCGGCCGCGGGCCGTGCCGGTGGACGAAACCGAGGAGTTGCGCCGGGTGCTTCCGGTGATCGAACGATTGGCCGGGCAGGTCAAGGTCCCGATTTCAATCGACACGATGAAACCGGCCGTGGCTCGCGCGGCGCTCCGGGCGGGGGCCAGCATCGTGAACGATGTGGCCGCCAATCGGGAAAGCGACGCGATGTGGCGGGTGGTGGCGGAGGAACGCGCCGGGTATGTGTGCCTGCACATGCAGGGGACGCCTTCGACGATGCAGGCCCGTCCCGTTTACGCCGACGTCGTCCGCGAGGTCCGGGAATTTTTTTTGGAGCGCCTGCGGCGATTGAACGATTGCGGAGTGGCGGCGGATCAAATTATACTCGATGTTGGAATCGGTTTTGGCAAGTCGCTCGAGCACAATCTGCGACTGCTGGGGGCGTTGAACCGTTTTGCGGAACTGGAACGCCCCCTGCTGCTCGGAGTTTCGCGGAAGTCCTTTATTCGAGAATTGCTCGGGGCGGAAGTGACGGAGCGTTTGCCTGCATCGCTCGCCTGCGCCTGCCTCGGAGTTGAGGCTGGAGCGCACATGGTTCGCGCGCATGACGTGGCGGAAACCGTGCAGGCGATCCGGGCGACAGAAGCCATACTGGCACGCAGAAAATGACGTGGAGCACGATTGAAAAAATGTGGCGGCCCGCGCTGGAGATCCTGATCCTCACGGTCGGGATTTACTATGCGTTCCGTTTCATTCGCGGCACCCGCGGCGCGCCGGTGGTCACGGGCTTCCTGGTGGTCCTCCTGACGCTGGTGATGGTGACGTACCTCCTGAAACTGAAGGTGCTGCAATGGATCCTGGGCGCTTTTTCCGCGTTCTTCGCCGTCGCTGTCGTCGTGTTGTTCCAGCCGGAACTCCGCCGCATGCTCGCCGAGCTGGGCAATCTGCCCCTCTTCGCCACCGCAAGCGAACAGCGCGAAAACATCGAGGTCATCGTTCAAACCGTCGAACGCCTCGCCGATGTCCGCATCGGCGCCCTCATCGCGATTGAACAATCCATCCAACTCCAGGAGGCGGTGGAATCGGGCATCACCGTGGATTGCGAAGCCACCCCGGAAATGCTGGAGACGATTTTCTTCCCCAACAACGCGATCCACGACGGCGGGGTCATCATCAAGGGCGACCGCATCGCCTACGCGGCCTGCATCTTTCCGCTGACCCAGCGTCAGGACCTGAACAAGTCGCTCGGGACACGCCACCGTGCGGCCATTGGGTTGAGCGAGGAAACCGATGCGGCCATCGTGGTGGTTTCGGAGGAGACCGGCGCGGTTTCCTATGCTTACAAAGGCCAGCTTACGCGCGGGGTGACCCTCGAGGAATTGCGCGCCTTCCTTACGTCCGTCCTCGTCAAGCCTGCCAAATCGCGCAACTGGCTGCGCTGGTTCCGGTCCTGGAACGCCGATCGGGTCAAACCCAGTCCGGTTCATCTGGCCAAATCCAATCCGGCGGATACCACCACCGGCATCGCAAAATGATCGGGTTCCTTCGCAATCTCCTGTTCCATGATTTCTGGCTGAAGTTGTTTTCGGTCGCGCTCGCGGTGTTGATCTGGCTGACGGTCTCCTTCGCGCAGAGCGGCGGCGGGCGAAACTTCTTCGCCAATGCGAGCGTCCCCGAGCAGACTTTCGAGAACATCCCTGTCCTGGTGGTGTCCGAGGCCGCGGATGTGCGCGACTTCAAGGTCCGCCCCAGCGAGGTGGAGGTGACCGTCCGCGGCGAGGCCAAATTGCTGCAGGATCTTCAAGCCAGGGACATCCGCGCCCTGGTGGATCTGACCGGGATCGAGTCGGCCCGGAATTTGCACAAACAAATCGAAATCACCACACCCCGTGGCATCACCCTCGTACAGGTTGTCCCGGAGGAGGTGGATGTGATCATACCGTCAAGACGCTGACCTCGGCGGGCCCGGTCGCGGGTGAACGAGGCAACAACCCGATGAGTTCTCCCAAAAAAATCTTTGGCACGGACGGTGTTCGCGGCACCGCGAACATCGAACCGGTGACCGCGGAAACGGCGCTCAAGCTCGGCCGGGCCGCCGGCCACGTTTTCAAGAACCTGGAATCCCGGTCGCGCGGCCATGGGCGGCACCGGATCGTGCTCGGCAAGGACACCCGGCTCTCCGGTTACATGCTCGAAAACGCCATCTCCTCGGGCATCCTTTCCATGGGGGTGGACGTCCTGTTCATCGGCCCGTTGCCCACGCCCGGCGTCGCCTACGTGACCCGCAGCCTGCGCGCCGACGCCGGCATCGTCATCACCGCTTCCCACAACCCCTACGCGGACAACGGCATCAAATTCTTCCACGCGGACGGTTACAAGCTCGACGACAAGATCGAGGACCGGATTGAACATCTCGTGTTCAGCGGCGAGATCGAAACCATCCGCCCGACCGCCGATGCCATTGGCAAGGCGGTGCGTATCGACGATGCGCTGGGCCGCTATATCGAATACGCCAAAGCCTCGTTCCCGCGCGGCCTGACGCTCGAAGGCATGCGCGTCGTGGTCGATTGCGCGCATGGCGCCGCCTACCGCTCCACGCCCAGCGTCCTGCTCGAGTTGGGCGCCGACGTCGTCGTGTACGGCGACCGGCCCGACGGCATGAATATCAACAGGAACTGCGGCTCGATGCACCCGCAGAATCTCTGCCGCAAGGTGGTCGAGCACCAGGCGCACTTGGGAATCGCCCACGACGGCGATGCCGACCGGGTGTTGCTCTGCGACGAAATGGGGGCGCTGATTGATGGCGACGACATCCTGGCGATGGCCGGGCTGGACATGCTCGCGCGGGGGACGCTGGCCGGAAAAACCCTCGTCAGCACCATCATGAGCAACGCCGGCCTGGAGGCCGTCATCACTGAGGCCGGAGGCCGCGTCGTCCGCACCGCCGTGGGCGATAAGAACGTCATCGACGAAATGTTGCGCAACGGCTTCAACCTGGGCGGAGAGCAGAGCGGCCACCTGATCTTCCGGGATTACTCCTCGACCGGCGACGGCCTCGTCAGCGCGCTTCAAATCCTGCGCATCATGAAGGAACGCGACAAGCCGCTCTCGCAACTGGCCCGGTGCTGGACCCGGTTCCCCCAACTGGTCACGAACGTTCGCGTGCGGGAGAAAATACCTTTCGAGGATCTGGATGGCCTGGCGCGGCTGGTGGCCGAGGCGGAAACGGC
>Ga0224555_1004501_pt1 | contig 12725 bp, 13 predicted proteins | sample 714S23034metaG_FD_180687 | JGI IMG/M metagenome (GOLD analysis project Ga0224555, IMG submission 180687) | Peat soil microbial communities from Stordalen Mire, Sweden - 717 S2 30-34 | ecosystem: Environmental > Terrestrial > Soil > Wetlands > Peat | place: Sweden: Norrbotten County, Stordalen...
GCGCCCACCATATCACCGGGGTGGTTCCCGCCACTCTGACAGACTTCAAGATTGAGGCGCCCACCTTCCTGACTATCCCCATCAAGAACGACATCCCCGTCCGCGTCGACATGGTCTGGCACCCCTCGTAAGAACATGCAACAAGAGATCGGGAAGACCAAACCGATTCAGACGAATTGGCAAGACTTAAGGCCGAGCAGCCATAGAATCGCAGGTATCCACACACATCGCCGAAACATTGTGATGCCTGTCGTGCTCCGTCTCACGGTCAATGTGCAGAATGGAGAAACCCTCTCCCAGAAGGATTGCACTGATGACGATTCCCCGTAACCCTCCCGCCGCAGCTCGGAGAGCAATTGATACAGCCCTGTGGATTGCTGAGCGGGAGGAGCGGAGTCTTATTGCCAGAATTGAGGCGAAAGACTCCTCGGCCAACCAGCGCTTTCAGGCTCTGGTTGAACTCGCCATTTTCTCTCGGTAGATCGTCATCATGTTGACCGACTCCGCCGCTGAATCGCCTGTGGATTCAGAATCACCCGCTACTGACGAAACACCTAGATAGTGGATCAACCTGCCTAAGGCACTACACTTGTGCGGTATGTCAGCAAACCCTGAGGAGAACGGCAGTCTGAATCGTCCCGACGGGCGGGCTCGGCTTGTGCTCTGGGTGAGCGGGGCCTGGATCCTGGTTCCGTTGGGACTGGTGTATTGGCTTCCTCCCGCTTCCCCATTGGTCAAGATCCTTGTTGTGCTTTTTGCCATACTGCTTGCCCCTCTTCCCGCGTTGCTCTATGCGCGTAGGCAGCAAAACCATCTGATCACCTGTGCTGCGGATGCGCGGGAAGAGGCAGCGCAGCTCAAATTGCAATTGGAGACAGTGCGGTACCGCACGTCGCGTTTGCGCGAGGAGTTGCAGGCCGCCGATCGGCAGGCAAGGCTTTCCCACCAACTTACGTTGCTTGGCCAGTTCACCGCGGGCTTCATGCACGAGTTCAACAACCCGCTGGCGATTGTGGCGGGCCGCATTGAAGTGCTGCTCGATGAGCGCAAGGATGATCCCGCGTTGTGCGCCGATCTTGAGCAGATGCTCAAAGAAGCTCGCTACATGGGAAACATTGCGAGTACTCTCCTCCAGGCGCTGCGACGCGAGCGCGGAGGAGAGGTTTTCGATGCCTCCATTCCACAGAAGGCCCTGGAGGAATCAGTTCGGGCGTTGCGGCCTGCGGCCGAGGGCAAGGCGGTAAGGCTGGTGCAGGAGATAGCCGAAGCGCCGCGCGTGGATGTGCCCGAACATGTTGTGGGTGAGGTCGTTCGCGGCCTTTTGAGCAATGCGCTGGAAGCGCTAATAGGGCGAGACGATGCAGCCATCTGGGTGCGTCTGGAACCCTACCGCACCGCGGGCGCGAAGGTCGTGATCCGAATCGAGGACAATGGACCGGGTGTGCCGGAGAGTATCCGGGAGCATCTCTTCGAGCCGTTCATTTCGCACAGCAGCGGGCGCGAGCGGTTGGGGTTGGGACTTTTTCTCGCCGCCAGTTTGCTGGATATGTATGATGGCCGAATTCGCTATGAGCCGAGAACCGGCGGCGGTGCCAGCTTCGTCATCGAGCTCCCCCCGGCACGATTCACGCGGGGCCAGCCGTACCATTGGTTCGCCGGAGGAACAACGGAGTGAGCCGAATTCTGGTAGTCGATGACGAAGCTGCGCTGGGGGAGAACATCCAGCGGATGCTGCGGCTGCCGGGCACTGCGGTATCGGTCTTCGTGGATCCTGCCAAGGGACTGGCGGAATGCCTGGCCAACCCTCCGGATCTGGTTCTGCTGGACGTACGGATGCCCGGGATGTCGGGAGAGGAGTTCTTTTCGCGGCTGCATGAGGCGCATCCCGGACTCCCCATCGTCTTCCTCACCGCCTTCGGGTCGGTGGAGGGCGCGGTACTGGCGATGCGCAATGGCGCGTTCGACTACCTGCAAAAGCCTTTCAAGCGGGAGGAGTTGGTGCTGGTTGTAAACCGGGCCCTGTCCCACGCCAAGCTGGAGCGGGAGGTCGAAGTACTGAAAGGCCGTCTGGAATCTCTCGGCGAGGCCGATGCAGCACAAAGCCATAGTCCGGCAATGCTGGATCAGATGAACAAATGCCGCAGGGCGGCGGCCACCGACGCAACGGTCATGGTCCTCGGAGAGAGCGGAACAGGAAAGGAGGTCACAGCCCGGTTCATCCATAACCAGAGCCGGCGCAAGGATGGCCCATTTGTGCCCGTCGAGTGCAGCGCCATGCCTGGGTCGCTGATCGAGAGCGAGTTGTTCGGCTATGAGCGTGGCGCCTTCACCGGTGCTGAGCGCACCAAGAAAGGGCTCATCGAGTCGGCTGATGGCGGCACGCTGTTCTTGGACGAGATCGGTGACCTTGGAGTGGAACTGCAAACCCGGCTGTTCCGCTTTGTAGAGGAGCGGGCCTTGCGGCGTCTGGGTGCGCTTTCCACGGTAAAGGTGGATTGCCGTATCGTGTGCGCGACCAACCAGGACCTGGCGGCCAAGATCAAGGCGGGAACCTTTCGCGAAGAACTCTTCTATCGATTAAGCGTAGTCACGGTCAAGCTTCCGCCTCTGCGCGATAGGCAGGAGGATATTCCCCACCTGGCGCGGTTCTTCCTGGAGCGTTTCTCCCGTCGCTACGGTAAGAGCCTCTCCGGATCGCCACGGTTTTACGAGGCACTTCTGCGGGAGCCCTGGCCTGGCAACGTGCGCCAACTGAAGAACGTCATGGAGCGCCTGACGGCATTGCATTCCGGAGGAGTGCTGGGCCCCGAAGATATCCACGAGGATTCTCCCAGCGAGATCGCAGGCAATCTTTCCGCACTCCCCTGGAAGGACGCACGGGAGCACTACCTGGCCAACTTCGAGCGCTCCTACGCCCAGGCGCTTCTGGCGCGTTGCAGTGGAAATGTCAGCGCCGCCGCGAGAGAAGCGGGCGTGGATCGCAAGACCTTTTACGCCCTGCTCAACCGAGAGAAGGAGCCACAGGCTGGGGAGCTAATTCCCCAACCGGCGCCGAAACCCGGGGAATAAGATCCCCAACACCCCATGTGCACGGAGAGTATGTGATTGACATCACACACCCCTTCGTTTGGCAGGGAGTCTGCTTATAGGTCTGGTAGGAGCTCCCGCCCATGAAAGTCTGGACCTCGGTCGTAAAGGCAAGTCTCTCGGTCTTCTGCTTTGCCCTCGTGATACCCCAGCAAGCGCACGCGATCCCCGCATTCGCCCGGAAGTATGGCGTCAAGTGCTATGCCTGCCACACCATTCCACCCGCCCTCAACAAGAACGGCTATATGTTCAAGCGTCTCGGCTACCGGATGCCGCCGGACGAGATGGACGGCACCAAGCCGGCGCCAAAGATCACCGAACTCGACAAGGACATCAAGTTCAATCTCACAAACGCCCTCGCGCTGGTCCTGCAGGGCAGCTTCACCGCAGAGAAAACCGTGGCCGACACGGGCAATACGACCTCCGCGTCTCCCGTCTCTTCTTGCAACGGTGGCACGGCAGGCACTCTGGAGAGTTCGTCCTGCACCAGCTTCAACCTGGACGAAGCGGCCCTGTTCGTGGCCGGAGCGATTCCCGATACCGGCTTCTCCTACTTCGCCCACTATGAGCTCTACCAGGATGGCACCAACGATCTCGAGCAGGGCTTTGGCGTCTACACACGCGGCCGCGCCAACAGCAGCTACTTCATCAAGGGCGGCGAGATCCACATGCAGGAGGGCGAAGGAACGCGGGCCGCCATGTTCTACAACCTCTTCTCCGATCCAGCCTTCACCCTCACCAACGTCGATCCCATCAGCTTCTCGCTCGATCAGCATCCTGTTGGCGTAGATGTGGGCTATACCTGGGCTTCGCCTTACTTCAAGCGGGTCTTCGCCGTCTCGGCAAAGGTTACCAATGGGCTGAACGCGGACGGCAGCGAGATTCTCGCAAGTTCGCCCAGTAACTCCAAAGACGTGTGGGCCGACGCCGATTACTGGTTTGGGCCCGACGGCGGCGTAACCGTCATGATGTATCGCGGCTCCAAGGACCAGATACAGAACGCGGGCGACGAGAATCAATTCACCTATCGCCCAACCATCTGGCGATCCGGTGCCTTCGGCAACTACCTCTTCTTCGACAAACTGGACGTCCTCGGCGGCTACATCCGCAGCCAGGACGACTGGCAGTGGGTGCAGAACGGTCCGCTCACAAACTACATCGCCAACACCTACCGCGGGGAAGCCGACTACTACATCAAGACGGGCACCGTGATCATGGCACGGATCGACCGCGGCACCGAGAGCATCGCCCCGCAGCCGGTCATGCACACGCGCGCCTGGGGCATCGGCGCCGAGCACGCTCTTACTGACCTCGGCAACGTCGTGGCCCGCGCCGCTTATACGCAGGAGCACGACGGCGACCCACTCGCGCTTGCAGGCACCACCGACAAGCTATTCAAATTCGATGTTCGATTCATGTGGTAAGGAGAAACTGAAATGCACAAAGCACTCGCAATCGTGGCATTCGCCGGACTTTCCATCCCCCTCATTCTTGTGGCACAGAGCAGCAACGTAACGCTTCCACAAGACAAGGGACCCGCCAAAATTGATGTCTCCAGCTATCCGGCGGCACAGCAGCAGGGATACAAGGTGTTCACGGACAAGTGCGCCAAATGCCACACCATTGCGCGCCCCATCAACACCACGATGACCAAAGATGAGTGGGAGCGCTACGTGAAGAGGATGATGCACAAGCCCAACTCCGGCATCAGCGACAGCCAGGGCAAGACAATCTTCGAGTTTCTCGCCTACGACCAGGAGAACCGCAAAGACAAGAATCCCTCCGCGTTCTCCAAGTCCCTCAGCGACGACGAGATCGAAAAGCTGAAGGCCGCGCAGCACTAGAGGCGTTGACTGGCTTGCACGGTCCTTGCCTCGGATTGACAAGGACAAAACCACCCCGGTGAGGATTAGCCTCTCTCGCCGGGGTGTTATCTCAACCAATTGGCTGCGTGCGAAAACAGTTTCTTCAGATTGCAGTAACTACAAACTCGCCACAGCAGGATCCAATGCGCTACTCCATCGCCGTCCCGGACCAGGAATACTTCGACAAGAATATTCCGTGTCGCGCTGCCTGCCCCATCCACACCGAGTGTGGCCGCTACGTGCAGGCCATCGGGATCTCGAAAGATGAAGAAGCCTATCTCCTGGCCCGCGCTCCAAATCCGTTCGCGTATGTGCTGGGACGCATCTGCGCTCACCCATGCGAAGACAACTGCCGCCGCGGCAAGATCGACGAGCCCATCGCCATCTGTGCGCTGAAGCGTTACGCCACCGATCGCCACAATCTCGGCACCGGCCACGACCCCGCACGCAAGAAGCTACCACCTGTGCCGAAGCGCGACAAGCGCATCGCCATCGTAGGGGCCGGCGTCTGTGGCCTCACCTGCGCCCATGATCTGGCTCTGCTCGGCTACACGGTCGAAGTATTCGAGTCCGCCCCAGTCCCCGGAGGAATGCTCTACCTCGGCATCCCGCAGTTCCGCCTCCCCCGCGAGATCATCAAGATGGAGGTGGACAACATCCTTGCGATGGGCGTCACGCTGCACACGCGCGTGACCATAGGGCGCGACATCTCCTTCGCCGATCTCAGATCGAAGTTTGATTCCGTTCTTCTCGCCACTGGCCTCAACAAAGGCCGTGAACTCAATATTCCGGGCGCACACCTGGCCGGCGTCTACAACGGCATCGACTTCCTCATCAATGTCAACCTCGGCTTCGAGATCGAACTAGGCAAGCGCGTCGTGGTTGTCGGCGGCGGCAATGTCGCCATTGACGTCGCCCGAGCGGCCGTGCGTCTGGTACATGAAGGAACATTGGAAGCAACAGGCGAGAGTCTCCAGCCAGCCTTGGATGCGGCCCGCCTGGCGATGCGCGCAGGCGCGGAAGAAGTTGACTTGGTGAGCCTCGAATCCCGCGCCCAGATGCCCGCGTGGAAGGGCGAGGTTGACGAGGCCCAGCAGGAAGGCATCGTCGTGGACAACGGCTGGGGGCCCAAGGAGATTGTCGGCGAGAACGGAATCGTCACTGGCCTGAAGGTCCGCCGCTGTCTCACGGTCTTCGATGAGAGCGGACGCTTCAATCCTGCCTTCAGCGACGAAGAAAAGATCATTCCCTGCGACAGCGTGATCCTGGCCATCGGCCAGCAAGCCGACCTGTCGTTCCTCGGGGGCGACGAGGGGGTCCAAATCACACCCCGCGGCATCCTCAAGATCGACGAGGATCTGTCGACCACCCTGCCCGGCGTCTTTGCCGGAGGCGATGTGGCCTTCGGCCCGCGCGTCCTGGTCGAGGCCGTCGCCAACGGCCACCGCGCGGCGGGCTCCATCCACGTCTACCTCAGCGGTAAAACCAAGAAAACCGTGCGCAGCCGCTTTCGCATCATGCCCAACTGGTCCATGCCGCGCGGATTTCTCACAACGCCACGGCAGAAGATGCCCGTGCTCGCGGCCAATCGCCGGATCGGGATCGCCGAAGTTGAACTGGGCTTCGACGAGGAACAGGGCCGTGCCGAAGGCCTTCGCTGCCTCAACTGCCAGGTCAACACCATCTTCGATGGATCGAAATGCATCCTCTGTGCCGGCTGCGTGGACGTATGCCCAGAGAATTGTCTGCGCCTCGTTGACCTCGAACAGGTAAGCGGCGACGAGCGTTACGACACCCTGATTCAAAGCCGCTACGGCGTGCCCGCGTCCGAGCTTCCGGCCGGCCAGGCCGGCGCCATCATCAAGAACGAAGAGAAGTGCATTCGCTGCGGTCTCTGCGCCGATCGGTGTCCGACCGGCGCCATCACCATGGAGTCGCTGGAGCAGCAGGAACGGGAAGTCTTTGAATAGGGGAGCACGAGAATGAATCGAAGGACGTTTTTCAAGTTCAGCTGGGGCACGGTAGGTTTCGGCGCCTTGATTTCAGCGGTAGGGGTTAGTCTTGGTGCCGTTGTCCGCTTCCTCGTACCGAGCGTCTTTTACGAGCCGCCGCAGGCGTTCAAGATTGGCGATCCCGCTGACTTTCCCTTTGGCCCTCCCACCTTCCTGGTGGACGAAAAGATCTTCGTCTTTCGCGATCGCGACAAGGGCTTCGCAGTTGCCAGCGCGGTCTGCACCCACCTGGGCTGTACCGTCGCGCACTTCCAGAGCGACAACCGCTTCCACTGTCCCTGCCACGGCAGCGTATTTGGTCCCGACGGTGCGGTGCAGCATGGCCCGGCGCCCCGCCCCCTGCAGTGGTTTGAAGTGACGCTGGCGCGCGACGGGATGCTTCGCGTCGACAAAGACAAGGTAGTGCCACCCAACTATCGGCTGATGGTGTAACGATGAATCTGATCCGCGACATCTGGCGATCGATCGTACGACGGGACCCTCTCTCCACCGACAAGGGAAAGTCGGAACTGGTCTTTCTCAACGTGTGGCTGCATATCCACCCGGCTAAAGTGAAAAAGGAGAACATGAAGTTCAGGCACTCGTTCTACCTGGGCTTCATCACCTTCTTTCTCTTCCTTATTCTGCTCACCACCGGCATCGCGCTGATGTGCTACTACCGGCCTTATCCGCCGCAGGCATACCAGGACATGAAGGACCTCCAGTTTGCCGTTTTCATGGGGCCATTCCTGCGCAACATGCATCGCTGGGCGGCGCACGGCATGGTGGTCTGCGTCTTCCTCCACATGTGCCGCGTGTTCTATACCGGCTCCTACAAGAAACCGCGCCAGTTCAACTGGGTGGTTGGCGTCGTGCTGTTGCTGCTCACGCTCGGCCTCTCCTTCACGGGCTATCTGCTCCCTTGGGACCAACTGGCCTTCTGGGCCATCACCGTCGGCAGCAACATCGGCAGCTACGCTCCCATCGTCGGTGGCCAGCTGCGCGAATTGCTTCTCGGCGGCCATAGCGTAGGAGAAGCCGCACTGCTCCGTTTCTATGTCCTCCACGTGGCAGTTTTGCCGTCGGCTTTGATTCTGCTCACTATCGTTCACTTCTGGCGTGTGCGCAAGGACGGCGGGCTCTCTCGCCCGGTCTGGAAGCTGAAGCCGAAGAAGACCGAAAACTTGGTCACGATCGGCGTGCCACCCGCAGTCGCACCATTGCAAACGACAACCGCGTCGAAGGACAAAACCTACGGGCTGATGGAGGTCGTCACCGGCAAGCCCATCTTCGAAACGATTACGCCGGAAGAGGAAGAAGACACAGTATTCTCGTATCCCTACGCCTTTGTTCGAGAGGCGGTCGTTCTGATGGGGACCGTCACTACCGTCATGGTGATGTCACTGTTCCTCAACGCGCCCCTCGAACAACTCGCCAATCCGGCAAAGACTCCCAATCCCGCCAAGGCCCCCTGGTATTTTCTTGGTCTGCAGGAACTGGTCAGCCACTCGGCCTTACTCGGCGGAGTAGTCGCGCCCGCCCTGATGGTGCTCGCGCTGCTCCTGATCCCTTATCTCGATAGAAACCCCAGCCGCCATCCAGCCGACCGCAAGTGGATTCTCTGGCTCTTCACGCTCTTTGTAGTTGCCAACGTTGCACTGATTGTCGTGGGCACCTTCTTCCGCGGGCCAGGCTGGGCGCTGGTTCCACCATGGGTCCACGTTACCGGGGGAGCTGAGTAATGGAACGCAGACTCCAGCAAGCCTTCTTCACTCTCAGCATCCTCGCGTTGGCGCTTATCCTTGCGGCCGAATGGCAGGCTAACACGCCATCGTGGAAGAACTATCAGCGAACCTTCCTGCAGCTCGAGGCCCAGGACGAACCGAACGCCGCTGCTAAGGCCGCCGTGCTCGCGACCCCGCTCGATATCCACCAGGTCATGCTCACCGGCCTGCAGCGCGTCGACCGCTGCACCACGTGCCACCTCGGCGTGGATGACCCCACTCTCAAGAATGCCCCTGAGCCCTACCGCTATCACGCCAACCTGGGACCACATATCCCGTCGAAGTTCGGCTGCACCATCTGCCATGGCGGCCAGGGCCTTGCCACCGACAAGCAGAACGCCCACGGTAACGTCGCGTTCTGGCCAAACCCGCTCCTCTCCCCGGACTACGTTCGCGCCTCCTGCGGCCGTTGCCACAAAGAGGGCGATGTTCCGGGCGTACCGGAACTGACTGAAGGGCGCCACCTCTTCGAAACCCAGGGTTGCCGCGGTTGTCACAAGTTGAACGGAGTGGGCGGAAGCATTGGCCCCGACCTCTCCGAAGAGGGTGCCAGCACCCGGTCCCCAGATTGGCTTGAGCGCCATTTCCTTGCTCCAAACGCGGTCTCCGCGGGCTCCGCCATGCCCAACTTCCACTTCACCAAGGACCAGGCGCGCGCACTTACGTATTACATGCTCTCGCTCACCAACGAAGACATGGGAAGTTACTATGCCAGCGTGCGCTTGATTCCCAGCCCTGAATATGGCCGCGAATTGTTTGTCGAAAAGAACTGCATTGCCTGCCACAATGTCGGCGGCGTCGGCGCAAAGACCGGTCCCGACCTGCTGGGCGTCACCAAGCGGCACTCGCCCGAATGGCTCGACGAGCAACTGGTAAACCCGCAGCTTGTGTATCCAGGCAGCTCCATGCCCGAGTACGATCTTGAGACAAATGCGCGCAAGGCCCTACTCGCCTTCATGACAACGGCCACCCCCGACGACGCACAGTCGATTTTATCGGGCAGGAAGACCGCACTGAAACCAGAAGATGTCGCCATCGAGGCAGGCAAACAGGACTTCGCGCGCTTCGGTTGCGTCGGTTGCCACGGCACCGAATTGCAAGGCGGCGTGCCGAACCCCAACGCCCAGGGCGGCGAGGTTCCATCTCTTCTCCACGTCGCCGACGACTACACCAAGGATGAAGTCATCGCGATCATCCGCGACGGAAAAGCACCTCCCCTGGACAACCCGGCAGGCCCGACTCCGCCGCTCTACATGCCTTCATGGAAGCACGTGCTCAGCGACGAGGACATCCAACGGGTCGCCGACTATCTCTGGTCGAAACAGCAGAAGAAGGAGAGTTGGTAACTCCCTAATGAACGAATCTTCATCTACGTTAGGTCATCACTTTTCCCGTACAGGAGTCTAATGGAGGCAAGATAAATGGCTTGAGACGCTTGACTCGGAACTACTTGCGTCGTCCAGTGGCGTGAGTCGTCCGGGCGGTCGAGAACGACCCATGATGCCTCAAATTCGTGATAGCGGCACCCACTTGCCGTCCGAGTTGCGCAGAGCGGAGGGAGGCTACATGCAAGCACTTGGGAACGTCAAGCGAGCACGGGCAAAGATCATGGAAAAGCGCGGCACTCGCTACATTTTCCGCTACAGTGGCCCGTGCCGTGTTTCCTTGTTGCCTTCTAAGCTATTGAAATCATGGAGCACCGAGAGGGAATTGAACCCTCGAATACTGGTTTTGCAGTTCGGAATACCTATGTATTTTCAATTACTTAGCGGAACTACACCACCCTCTAAAGTACTGAAAAACACTACATGTAATTCTCTCAATGGTGTGAAAATGGTGTGATCGCAAGCCCAGGTTCACCTCGATACAGTTCCTGTTCCTAAGAAGTTACGGGGCCAGCGCGGCATGATTTGCCGCGACCCATTTCTCCACGAGTGCGTGAAACTCACCAGCCTTGCGAACCAATTCAGCAGCTTCCGTCTCCGTCGCTACGGACGAGTTGTCATAGTCGATGACGTTGCGTTTGCGACGGCAGGCATCAAAATAGTCCGTCACCAATGCAGCTTCAGGTCCAATTGCCAGGTGCGCGGCCTCGAACGTGACGGCGTGGTGTCCCGCCCGTGCGGTCACTCGATATCCAGAACAAGCAATGGCGATCTTCCCGGCTTGGAGGGCAGCGTTATACGCCGTGGCGAACTGTCGGTCAGCCGAGAGTCCGGGGAGAGATGCATCGGCCATGTCACGTGCGATCAGAGCGCGCACTTTATCGAGTTCTTGTTTGCTGGTCCGATGAGTTGTAACTTCACCGCTCGCCAATAATTTGTTCCAACTCACGCTCACTTCCCTTCACAAACTGTTTTGTACCATCGAGCACTGTACTCAAGAAGTGGTCATGTGCGCGGGCCTTGCGTCCGAACTCTTCCATCGAGTAGATGGTTGGGTTTATTGGTCGTCCCAGGTTCGCTTCCGCGCGTTTGAGAGCTGGCACCATCTCAGATAGACCGGCTTCGCCAATGACCATGAGGTCGACATCGCTCTCCGACACTTCCTCTGAACGAGCCATAGATCCATACAGAAAGGCTACTTTGATTTGCTGTCCAGAGTCTTCCAGTGCTTGTTGCAGGACCGGTACCAGCCCCGCTGTCTTGGCAAATAGGTTCTTGAGATCGGTGAAGACGGGAGAGAGGGCATTGGGCTTTAAGTAAACCCGCCGACCATCCCGCGATTGCTCGAGGATGCCGGCTTTGCTCAGTGCGTCCACTTCGCGTTGGAGACTGGATGGCTGGGTATGGAGAAACGTCGATAACTCGGAGAGATACCAGCTTTTCTCTGGCCGCGTAAGGGTCGCCGCGAGAATCTTCCCTCGGATTTCCGGGAAAAGAGCGTCGATGATTGGCGACCTACGCATAATGCGTAAATTATTACGCTTTTTGCGTAACATGTCAATCGGAGCGGTATACGAAAGTCGGAACTTGTGAATCCCGCACGGTCGCGGGTTATCTCGTTGTGACGCCCAGGAAGATCTATCTGCCGCTCGATCTATCTATATGAATCTAAGGTTGATTACGAACCTGGGACCGGTCTTTGCCTCCTGCAAGCCAATTTCCTATTGCCTATACTCGGGGCATGGACATCGAACAACTATCGCAGTTCACTCTGTTCTCCCACAGCGACCGTCACGAAAGAGAGTTCTGGCCCCTCTTGTCGAAGGACTTTCCCTTATATGAGAAGCTCTGGCAGCGACTGGTCGTGCCTCTAACACGGCGGGTCGATCTGAGCGTATCCATGGCAAGCTAATGAGCGGAATCGGCTGCGAGAAGACGTATCCCTGCGGTATGAATGTATTGCGATGGCGCACTACTCGGTGTTCTATTTCATCGGGCGGGCTGTAAGCCGGCTCTTGAACGACGAGGCTGCCATGGAGAATCCTGAAGACGTGTTCTTCCTACTCGATTCAGCGGGGGACAATTTGAAGAGGTTTTGTCTTGCGCTGAACGAGTTTGCAAAAGACTGGGGCGGGCAGATATTCGAAACCAAAGTCGCAAACTTTCCGAAGGGATTCAAGCCCTTTGAGGAAATCGAGGCGTATCGAGACGCGTTGCTGCACAACTCGGTCTTGGGCCGTGGCATCAACGTCAAGAAAGTGTTCCTGCCAAAGTGGCATCCACACCCACCGATCTCTCCTTTGGAACGGGTCGCAGCGTCGTGGCGTAAGGCGGGGCAATTGAGGCAGGAAGAGTTGATCGACACGAAGGATCTCTTTGATCGTCTTTTGCGAGAACTATTTGAGTTGCTGGATAAACTCTGGAGCGCTGCGCTGCATGCCCTCGATGGTTCGGCCGCGGCTGCAAAAATGACGCGCGTGTTCTATATCCTTGGGGGTCACCCAAATCCGGCCATAGAGGGTCACCTCAAAACCGGCCATAGAGAAACGGCCTGAGACATTGCTTCCGACGGGGGAAATTACCCTCTGTTGGCATGGGTAATGTCTTGGAAAA
>Ga0224555_1004503_pt1 | contig 12714 bp, 9 predicted proteins | sample 714S23034metaG_FD_180687 | JGI IMG/M metagenome (GOLD analysis project Ga0224555, IMG submission 180687) | Peat soil microbial communities from Stordalen Mire, Sweden - 717 S2 30-34 | ecosystem: Environmental > Terrestrial > Soil > Wetlands > Peat | place: Sweden: Norrbotten County, Stordalen...
AGGCCTGCGTTGACTTCTGGTCGAGGATGACCCAGCAGTCCTTTGTACCCGGCGCCCAGGCCGCCAGGACCACCCAGCCGGCCGAGCCCAGGGCATTGATCGAAATACTGTTCGACTTGGTTGAGGCTGAACCACTTACGTACGTCAAGCCGGTGTCGATTGCCGTGATGGTCGACACACCAATTCCACCGTAAAGTCCGGCGTAGGTCTGGTTGTTGGCGGTGTAGAAGGTGTCCGCGCCCGTAAGGGCCGTCTGCAAGTTGGCCTGCGCGGCAGTGTTGTTGGCGGTCTTGGTCACCGACAGGAACGTCGGGATCGCGATCGCTAGGAGAATACCGATGATGAGCAGGACAACGAGCAGCTCGATGAGAGTGAAGCCCTCCTCGCCGGCCTCCTCGAACCTGAGGCGCCGTGCACGGAACGTCTCGCTATGTCTCATTAGCCTTCCTCAGATGGTTGTCAATAATCGTCATCTATTAAGTCGGCCCGGAGCACGCCAAACCTGAGAAATTTTCGAAGAACTCGAGACAACTGAATTGCCAGCTGGTGCCCGGCCGCATTCTTGAGCTTCAGATCACCCGACGAGTCCCTTAGAGGCGAGGCTCCGTCAGCATCAGTCTGCCCCCGCCGGACACGCGCTGGGGTGATCCTCAGCCCCACCAGAACGATGCGGCGACGACGACGTAAAGACCCACGAGGCAGGCTCCCTCGAGCCAGGTCGACTCCCCGTCCAGCACGACAAAAGCTGCAATCAAAGTCGTGATCGCCAGGACGACGCCGAGCAACGGCGACAGCACCAAGGTGAGCTGGGCGCCGCCTATGACGCCAGAGAGGAGCACTAGTGCGGGAATGAGCACAAGGGCGATCTGCACGGGGCTCTGAAGGATGACCGACAGCGCATAGTCGCTGCGGTTACGTGCGGCGAGCTGGACTCCCACGACGTTCTCGACCGCGTTGCCGGCGATCGCCACGACCACGAGACCTGCGAACGCCTCGGACATGTGCAATGCCGAGAGCGCCGGAGTGAGAGCGGCGACGAACCAGTCCGACACGAACGCCGCGGCGACGCTCGAGACGAGCAGCGCCACGACCACGAGCGGGATCGACCAAGCCTGAACCGCGGCGCCGGCTTTGTTGCCGCTCTCACCGGGCCGTTCGCGCCCGCTTGACTCGTCCTTTCCGGGCTCGATCCGCGCTGTGACATCTTCTGGGGACGGTCGCGCCTGCCTGCGGACCGATCCGGGGGCGGAAAGCACGAAGACGATCAGCAGTACGACGGCGGCGAGGTCGGAAAGTGCAACCTCGTGATGCCTGACGGCGAGGTCCAGATGCACGCCGAGAGTCGGGACCATGAGGACCGAGACGGCGAGCACGAGCAGCACCACGATTGTGCGGGCGTTCTCGGCTGGGAAGTGTTGTGTTCCATGCCTCAGGCCCCCGACGATGAACGCCAGGCCCAAGACCAGCAGCACATTGGCGAGGATCGAGCCGATGAGCGCGGCCTGGACGACGCCGACCAGGCCCGCCCGGAGGGCGAAGATCCCGAAGAAGAGCTCGGGGAGGTTTCCCAGCGCAGACTGGACGACGCCGGTCATCCCCGATCCGAGACGATCCCCGATCCGGTCGACGCTCCGCCCCACGATGGCGGCGAGGAACCCAAGGGCCAACACGGAGACGATGAACGGGACCACGCGGCCCGTGTGCGCGTAGCGGGTAACGGCCGACCCAGCGGTTCCGAGCGCGCCGGCGACGAGCAGTCGGATGTCGCTTCGAGAGAGCTTGGAGCGCACGGTGGCTGTCTAGCCTGGGACGCAGGCGTTGTCGGTTCGGGTCAAGGTCCCCACTTCTATGCAACCATACGGCGTCCAGCGACGACTGGTCACGGCGTGGCCGTTGGGATGACCGGTCCCTTGGTGAGGTAGACAGAGACGTGATGCTCCTTGCTCTAGATGTGGGAAACACGCAGACGGTGATCGGACTGTTCGTGTCGGCTGCCGCTCCGGACCCGAAATCGCATGAACATGGCGGCGACGAGCCAGTGTTCGCCACTGCCCGCGGCGACTCGGTTACAGCCGGCCCGGGTGAATTGGCGGACCTGCTTCACCATTGGCGTCTTGCAACCGTCGCCGAGCGCACAGCTGACGAGTACGCCCTTCTCGTCACCGAACTGCTCCGGCTGGTCGGGCGCGAGTTCACGGCGCCGGCCGACGGCGGCGTCGGTGGAATGGTCGTCTCCTCCTCGGTGCCGGAGGTGACGTCGGCGATCAGGGAGATGGCGCACATCTGGTTCGACGTCCCGCTCGTCGTGGTTGAGCCGGGGATCCGCACCGGGATGCCGATTCTCTACGACAACCCGAAGGACGTCGGAGCGGACCGTGTCGCCAATGCCGTCGGGGCCATCGACTTGTACGGAGGGCCGGCGATCGTCGTGGACATGGGCACGGCTACTACCTTCGACGCCATCTCGGCTGCAGGCGAGTACCTTGGCGGCGCCATCACGCCAGGGATCGCGATCAGTATGGAAGCGCTCTTCGAGCATGCCGCGGCGTTGCGCCGCGTGGAGCTTGTCGAACCTCGCAACGTGATCGGCAAGTCGACCGTCGAGTCGATCCAGTCCGGTGCCATCTACGGCTACACCGGTCTTGTCGATTCCATGTGCCGCCGTATTGCCGACGAGCTCGGGCCGTCCGCGATCATCGCGACCGGTGGGTTGGCCGGGCTCATCACGCCCTTGTCGGAAATGATCCAGCACCATGAGCCTTGGCTCACCTTGCACGGGCTTCGCCTTGTCTTCGACCGCAATGTGGCGCGCGACGAGAGTGGGAGCGAGATGTGAGGGAGATCGGATACCGTTTCGAAACGACGTCGGGTGCAGGCGACGTGGGCCGTTCGTTTGCCCATCTCGGAACGGGCGAGGAGTCGGGCGTCACGGTCGCCACCGCTGGCCGCCTCATGCGGTCTCGGCCTCAGGGAAGGCTTGCGTTCGCTGAGCTCCGGGATTGGACGGGCGCCATTCAGTTGTTCGCGCTCGCGGCGCTGACGCCTGATTTCGAGGAGTTCTGCCGACTGTCGCTCGGTGATTGGATCGGTGTGACCGGCGAGGTGGTCCGCACGCGACGAGGCGAGCTCTCGGTCAAGGTGGCCTCCTGGGAACTGCTCGCGCAGGCTCGCCGCGGCTTTGGCGACAAGTGGCACGGTGTCTCCGACCCCGACATCCGCTATCGCCAGCGCGAGCTCGACCTGTGGGCCAACGACGGAGTGCGCGACATATTCCTGTTGCGTTCCAAGGTGATCGCCTCGATCCGTCGCCGACTCGGTGCCGCCGGATTCGTGGAGGTCGAGACGCCGGTGCTGCACCCGATCCCCGGCGGTGCGACGGCGCGGCCGTTCGTCACTCATTACAACGCACTCCACATCGACGTGTACCTCCGCATCGCGACAGAGCTCTACCTGAAACGGTGCGTCGTCGGTGGGATGGAGCGTGTGTTCGAGATCGGGCGGACGTTCCGCAACGAAGGGCTATCGCCGCGTCACAACCCGGAATTCACGATGCTCGAGCTCTACCAGGCCTATGGCGACTACACCGACATGATGTTGATCTTCGAGGACATCGTGGGAGGAACGGCCGAGGAGCTTTTTGGCACGACGGTGATCCCCTATCAGGGCCGGGAGATCGACCTGACGCCGCCGTGGCGGCGGGCGACCCTCGTCGAGCTCATCGCCGAGCACGCCGGGGTCGAGGTCGACCTGTCGATGGGAGCGGAAGAACTTCAGCGCGTGGCGTCGGGCCTCGGCGTGCCGTTCGAGCCCTGGTACGGGCCGGGCAAGCTCATGTTGGAGATCTATGAGAAGACGACCGAGGCCGAGCTCTGGGGCCCGGTCTTCGTCTGCGACTACCCACAGGAGGTCTCGCCGCTCGCCCGAGCACACCGCTCGAAGCCCGGCTACGTGGAGCGTTTCGAGCCGATCATCGCTGGCCGGGAGCTCGGCAACGCCTTCAGCGAGCTGACAGATCCCGACGACCAGCGGGCTCGTTTCGAGGAACAGGAGCGTGAGAGGGCCCTCGGTGACGACGAGGCGATGGCCATCGATCGGGACTTCCTGCGGGCTCTCGAGCTCGGGTTGCCGCCAACCGGTGGTCTCGGGCTCGGGATCGACCGGCTCGTGATGCTTTACGCAGACGTCGCGAACATCAAGGAGGTACTTCTGTTCCCGGCCCTTCGTCCCGAAGACAGCTCGCCCGAAACGCGGGCCGGCCCGACAGGGTCCGGAGAACCTGAGGCCTGAGCCGGCGTTGTTGCTCAGCTCGGGGCGAGGACTCTCGCAGCGGACCCCTGGAGGTCGTCGACGACGTTGTAGCCGAACTCGACGAGCGCCTTGGGTATCAGTCCCTCACCGAGCCGGGTCGCCGCCGCCGCAGCCGTCTTGGCGTATTGCCGAGCGATCTCGTGGGCAGCTGAGATGCCCGGCGACGCCGCGACGAGCGCCCGTGCCTCCTCGCGCTCGGCCTCGTCGAGCGGGTGGCCGAGAAGATCGCGAAGCCTCGGGCCGACGGCGCGGTCGAGGAGCGCGCGCTGGACCGGCAGGGTGTAGATCCCCTCGGCGAGGTCCTGCCCGGGCGGCTTGCCGAGCTCGGCTTCGGTGGCGACGACGTCGAGGACGTCGTCGCGGATCTGAAACACCATGCCGAAGGCCTCGCCGAACGCCGACAGGTCGTTGATCTCGGACCTGTCGAGACCGGCTGTCAGTGCACCGATGCGGCACGCGGTCGACATCAGCGCCGCGGTCTTGTCAGAGATGCAGCGAAGGTAGTCATCCTCGTCGCGGTCGATCTCGAACGTCGCACGCACCTCGGCCACCTGACCCTGGCAGAGCCGGGCCAGCGTCGCCGCGAGCAATCCGGCGACTTCGGTGCCGAGTCCGGCTGCGATCTCCGCTGCCCGGGCGAGCAGGAAGTCACCAGCCACGATCGCCACGAGGTTGCCCCAGCGGGCGTTCACGCTCTCCACGCTCCGCCGGCGGGTCGCCTCGTCCATGACGTCGTCGTGGTAGAGCGACGCGAGGTGGACAAGTTCGACCGAAACCCCCCCGAGCAGGATCTCCGTGGTGACATCTTCATTTTGGAGGTAGGAGGCGGCGATCGCGAGCGACGGCCGGAGACGTTTGCCACCGGCTCGGATGAGGTGGCTTGCCACCTCGTTCAAGAACGCGTCATCACCGAGCACCGAGTCCCGCAGGCACAACTCGAGGCGTGCGAGATCCTCCTCGCGGATCGGGAGGGCGAAAGGGTCGGGGCTGCTCACCAAGTCCGCCACCTTACGCCAAAGGGGCACCGGACCGATAGCCAGGTGCCCACCCCATTGTTCCGCGGCACTGTAATCTTCCCCTCTCAAGGTGTTCAATTCGGGCCGGCCGTTCGTCCGGCTCCGGCCGGCTTGCCGGCCGGCTCTGGCTGGCCCGGATCACACCACTAAGGGTTGGGGGGCCGTAGTCCGATGTTAAGAGGGGGAGCTAGCTTCCGTGGCGGCGGGTTTTCACGCACCGGACCGGTAGACTTCTCATACACGGAAGACCACAAGGGAGTCTGAGTTGTTCGAGCGCTTTACCGATCGGGCACGCAGGGTACTGGTCCTGGCTCAGGAAGAGGCACGCCTCCTGAACCACAGCTTCATCGGGACCGAGCACATCCTGCTCGGCCTCATTCACGAGGGCGAGGGAGTCGCGGCCAAAGCGCTCGAGTCCCTCGGCATCTCGCTCGAGGCCGTGCGCGAGAAGGTCGAGGAGACGATCGGGCCCGCGGGGTCGGCCCCGACAGGGTCCCCACCGTTCACGCCACGTGCGAAGAAGGTCCTCGAGCTGTCCCTCCGGGAGGCGTTGCAACTCGGCCACAACTACATCGGCACCGAGCACATGTTGCTCGGGCTCGTGCGCGAGGGCGAGGGTGTCGCCGCCCAGGTCCTCGTCAGCCTGGGCGCCGACCTGACCCGTGTCCGCCAGCAGGTCATCCAACTTCTCTCGGGCTACCAGGGACGTGAGGGTGCGCCGACCGCGCCCGGTGCCGCGAGTTCCGATAGCCCCGCCGGGTCGCCTTTGCTCGACCAGTTCGGCCGGAACCTTACCCAACTGGCGCGTGAGCACAAGCTCGATCCCGTTATCGGTCGTGATCGGGAGATCGAGCGAGTCATGCAGGTGCTGTCGCGGCGCACGAAGAACAACCCAGTTCTCATCGGTGAGCCGGGTGTCGGCAAGACTGCCATCGTCGAAGGGCTGTCCCAGCAGATCGTGGACGACGACGTCCCTGAGACGCTGAAGGGCAAGCAGCTCTACACCCTCGACCTTGGAGCGCTCGTCGCCGGTAGTCGCTACCGGGGCGACTTCGAGGAGCGGCTCAAGAAGGTCCTGAAGGAGATCCGGACACGCGGAGACATCATCTTGTTCATCGACGAGCTCCACACCCTCGTCGGTGCCGGCGCGGCAGAGGGTGCCATCGACGCTGCCTCGATCCTCAAGCCGATGCTCGCCCGTGGCGAGCTCCAGACGATCGGTGCGACGACGCTCGACGAGTACCGGAAGCATCTGGAGAAGGACGCCGCCCTCGAACGGCGCTTCCAGCCGATCAAGGTCGAGGAGCCGACCTTGGCACACACGATCGAGATCCTGAGAGGGCTGCGAGACAGGTACGAGAAGCACCACCAGGTGACGATCACCGACCAGGCGCTGGTCGCGGCGGCGAACCTCGCCGACCGCTACATCTCGGACCGTTTCCTCCCGGACAAGGCGATCGACCTCATCGACGAGGCCGGTTCCCGTCTTAGGATCCGGCGGATGTCCACTCCGCCCGAGCACCGCAAGATCGACGAGGAGCTGTCCAAGATCCGCCACGACAAGGACGCCGCCATCGGGCGGTCGAACTTCGAGGAGGCGAAGAAGCTCGCGGACAAGGAGAGCGATGCCCTCGAGCGCAAGGCGGCGCTGAATGTCTCCTGGCGTTCCGCCGGAGAAGAGCTCTTCGATGTCGTCGACGAGGACGTAATTGCCGAGGTGCTCGCAAACTGGACTGGGATTCCGGTCTACAAGCTCACCGAGGAGGAGACGGCCCGTCTCCTGCGCCTTGAGGAGGATCTGCACAAGCGGGTTGTCGGCCAGGAGGACGCGATCAACGCGCTGTCGCGGGCGATCCGCCGTACCCGTGCCGGCCTCAAGGACCCCAAGCGCCCGAGCGGGTCGTTCATCTTCCTCGGCCCGACCGGTGTGGGCAAGACCGAGCTTGCCAAGACTCTCGCCGAGCTGCTCTTCGGTGACGAGGCCGCGCTGATCCAGCTCGACATGAGCGAGTACATGGAGAAGCACACCGTGAGCCGGCTCGTCGGATCACCTCCTGGCTACGTGGGCTACGAGGAGGGCGGCCAGCTCACCGAAGCCGTCCGGCGCAAGCCGTTCGCGGTAGTGCTGTTCGACGAGATCGAGAAGGCACACCCTGACATCTTCAACACCCTCCTTCAGATCTTGGAGGACGGTCGCCTCACCGACGCCCAGGGGCGTACGGTCGACTTCAAGAACACCGTGCTCATCATGACCTCGAACCTCGGGACGTCGGACCTGCGCAAGTTGTCGCTCGGCTTCCAGAAGTCGAGCGAGTCGGTGACTTATGAGCGGATGAAGCAGCGTGTCCAAGAGGCGCTCAAGAATCACTTCCGGCCCGAGTTCCTGAACCGGATCGACGAGGTCATCGTGTTCCACGAGCTGACCATGGACGAAGTGGTCGAGATCGTGGAGCTCCTCATCCGCCGGGTGCGCGACCAGCTGGAGGGCCAGGGCATCGGACTGGAGCTCACCCTCGCCGCCAAGAGGTTCGTCGCCGCGAGAGGCTACGCGCCCGAGCTCGGTGCCAGGCCGTTGCGCCGATCCATCCAGCAGCTTGTGGAGGACCCACTTTCGGAGAAGATCCTCTGGAAGGAATTTCGGGTGGGCGAGACTGTGATCGTCGACGAGGAGGACGGTGCGCTCGTCTTCCGCGCCATCGAGGGCTTCGAGCCTCCGGCCGTCGAGTTCGCAGGGGCCGGCGCCGACTCCTGAGCATTTCCGTCGGCCTTCGGACCGGCGGTGCGGGCCTCACCGGAGTGTGACACCCGGCTCGTAACGTCGAGATAATGACGCGACCGAAGTCGATCCACCGCTGCCAGGCATGTGGACATGGCTCGTCTCGCTGGTCCGGACGCTGCTCGGCCTGTGGTGAGTGGAACACCCTCGTGGAGGAGCTGGTGTCGTTCGCCTCCGGGGAGACCCCGAGCCGGGCTGCCGACTCGCCGTTCTCGTCCGCTTTCGGGTCCAACGCGACTCCGTTGCCTCTACGTTCGATCAGCGCGGACGGCGCCGTTGCAGTGGCGACCGGAATTGGCGAGCTCGACAGGGTTCTCGGTGGCGGGCTGGTCGCCGGTTCGGTGACCGTGCTCGGCGGCGAGCCGGGCGTCGGCAAGTCCACGCTCGTCCTCCAGGCGCTGGCGAGCCTTGCGGCCCAGGGCAGGAGCTCGCTTCTCATAGCGGCGGAGGAATCCGGCGAACAGGTCCGGCGCCGTGCCGAACGCCTCGGGGCGGCCGTCGACGGCTGTTACCTGTTGGCGACGACCGACCTCGACGTTGTCCTTAGCGCGGCCGGCCAGCTCGAGCCCTCGGTCCTCGTTGTGGACTCGATCCAAGCAGTTTCCGACTCGGCGTGCGGGTCCCAGGCCGGGTCACCGAGCCAGGTGCGCGAGTGCGCGGGCCGCCTCGTGCGCTACGCGAAGTCCTTGGGAGTCGCCACGTTGTTGGTCGGCCACGTCACCAAGGACGGCGGGCTCGCCGGGCCGCGCACGCTCGAGCACCTTGTCGACACGGTGCTGTCGTTCGACGGCGACCGGCACCAGTCCCTCCGCCTGCTTTCGGCTTCCAAGCACCGCTACGGTCCCACAGGCGAGCTCGGGCTGTTCGAGATGACCGAGATGGGGCTCAGCGGCCTGGTGGACCCGAGCGCCCTGTTGCTCGGGGACCGCCGTCGCGGTGTGGCGGGCAGCATAGCGGTGCCCGTGCTCGAGGGGCGGAGGCCACTCGTCATCGAGGTCCAGGGACTTGTCGGGCCGACGACTTCCGGAGTCCCGAGGAGGGTGGCGCAAGGTGTCGTCGGCGGCCGGCTCGCACTTCTGCTTGCCGTGCTCGAACGGAGGTGCCACCTGGCTCTCGCCGCCTCGGACGTGTTCGTCTCCACCGTGGGGGGACTTCGTGTGAGCGAGCCCGCCGCCGATCTTGGCATCGCGTTGGCCCTGGTCTCGGCAGTGACAGGGATCGCGATCGGAGAGGAGGTCGTAGCTTGCGGTGAGGTCGGGCTGGCCGGCGAGCTGCGCCGGGTGCAGGCGATCGAGCGCCGCCTGGCCGAAGCGGCGAGGCTCGGATTCCGCCGTGCTGTGGTGCCGCAGTCCGCCCCCGAGGGACCGATCGAATTGGAGCTGCTCAGAGCAGGTACCCTGCTGGAGGCAGTTCGACTGTTGCTTGGTGTGGTTCCTGCCGCCAGATCGGGACTTAGGACCGAGACCGGCGGCGGTCCCGAGTTGAGCGGCGGCCGCGACGTCCGTACCCTGGTGAGGACCCCACCTTCCCTCGTTTCGTGAGGAGTTCCATTGTTCGATGTCGGGGACAAAGTTGTCTATCCCCATCACGGTGCCGCCGTTGTAGAGCGGCGAGAAATGCGAGAAGCCTTCGGCGAGAAACGCGAGTACCTCGTACTCCGGCTCGCGTACGGCGATCTCACACTCATGGTGCCGTCCGACAACACAGCAGAGGTCGGGCTTCGAGAGGTAATCAACGATGAGGAGGTGGAGGAGGTCTTCGCGGTCCTTGGCAAGAAGGAGGCGAGGATGCCTACCAACTGGTCTCGTCGCTACAAGAACCACGTCGAGAAGCTCAAGTCGGGCGACATCTATCAGGTCGCAGAAGTGGTGCGGAACCTCTCGATCCGTGACAAGGACCGCGGCCTCTCCGCCGGTGAGAAGCGGATGCTGACGCGAGCACGCCAGATCCTCGTTTCCGAGCTGACGTTCGCGATCGGCGTGAGTGAGGCCGAGGCGGAGGAGCGCCTCAACGCCGCTCTGCCCTAGCGCAGGGCGCGCAACCGGCGCGTGGGCGTCGAGGTCTGGGTGATCGTTGTCGCCGCCGGTCAAGGACGGCGATTCGGTCAGCCCAAGCAGTTCGCTGCGCTTGGCGGCCGGCCCGTGATCGAGTGGAGCCTCGAAGCGTCGCGCTCGGTAGCCCGCGGCGTGGTGGCAGTCGTGCCGGAGTCGTTTCTCGGGAGCCCCGGAATCGGGAAGGGTGCCGACCGCGTAATTTCTGGGGGCCCGAGCCGGGCCTCCTCGGTCCGCCGGGGGCTGGCGGCGGTTCCAGAGAACGCAGACGTCGTCGTAGTCCACGACGCTGCCCGGCCACTGGCCTCACGTGAGCTGTTTCGCGCCGTGGTCGACGCGGTCGTTGCCGGTGCCGACGGAGCCATTCCCGGCCTTGCCGTCGCGGACACTGTCAAACGTGTTCGTAGCGGCCGGGTCGTGGAGACACTCGACAGGAGCGAACTGGTGGCGGTGCAGACGCCGCAGGCGTTCCGTGCCGAGGCGCTGCGGCGCGCACACGCCGGCGCGCCGGAAGCGACAGACGACGCCGGCCTTCTCGAGGCTCTCGGCCTGAACGTCGTGGTTGTCCCAGGTGAGTACCACAACCTCAAGCTGACATCGCCCGACGACCTCGCGACTGCAGAGAAGTGGAGCAATCGGTGACCAAGCTACGGGTGGGGATCGGCTTTGATCAGCACCCCTTCGCAAGTGGCCCGGAGCGTGAAAGGGCGCTGGTGTTGGGAGGGGTCCGTTTCGAGGCGGAGCAGGGTCTGCAGGGTCACAGCGACGCCGACGTCGTGGCACACGCAGTGGCAGACGCCATGCTCGGGGCCGCCGCGCTCGGCGATCTCGGCGCTCACTTCCCCGACACCGACCAGCGTTGGGCGGGAGCAGACAGCCTCGCGATCCTGGCGCAAGTGGCGGCGCTCGTCATGGCCGCCGGCCTGCGGCTGGCGAACGCGGACTGCACCGTGATCTGTGAGATTCCACGGATCGGCGGTGCGCGTGAGATCATGATGGAACGGCTGAGCGCGGCGGCGGCAGGCCCCGTGCACGTTAAGGCGACCCGACCGGAAGGGCTCGGGAGCCTGGGGCGCGTCGAGGGGATTGCGTGCCTCGCCACCGCGCTGCTCGAGGAGATCGGTTTGTGATGCCAGAAAGCAACAGAGGAGACGGCGCGTCCCGCGGCCCTCGCGGTCCTAACGGCCGTGCCGCGGGCAGCCGCGGAGCCGGTACCGGTCGCGCCGGAGGGCGAGAACCAGGTGGGGCGCGGGCCGGTGGAGCTCGAGCAGGCGGTGGACGGGCCGGTCTTCCGGGCTCGAGCGGTTCTGGAGACCGCTTCGGGGGCTCTGCGGGGCCGCGAGGCACCGGCTACGCCGGAGGTCGCGGCAGGACGGGTGGCGGTGCCGGCGGTTCAAGCGCCGGCTACCGCGGTTCGGGTACCGGCGGTGCCAATCGTGGCGCCACTGACAGCGCTTCCAGTACTGGTTACCGAGGCACGGGCACCGGCTACCGCGGTTCGAGCACGGGCGGCCCCTACCGCGGGGGTGGCCGAAGTTCCGGTGCCGGTAGCTCATACCGTGGTGCCGGCAGCCCCCCTTCGTCTGCGGCCGGCAGGGATGCCGACTCCGGCTCGTCTCGGTATCGCGCCGTCGGGCCTGCGACTGACAGGGGCGCGGCTCCAAGTCGCAGGTCGCAAGCGTTCAGGTCGTCGCCAACTAGAGAGGGTGGTCGCGGGTCTTCGAACGGTGGGTGGGACCGGCCAGCGCCTCGACGTGAAGGCCCAGCTGCTTTGAGGCGGGACGGTCCCGGAAGTCGGCGAGGGACCGAAGCAGAAGACCTCTCCGACTCTGGGCCTGTCCCGAGCTCGATCGGCCGAGCAGCCACGACCGGTCGCAACCTGTGGCCGAGGGCACCTCGAGCGCCGCGGTCCGAACCGTCCCTTGGCACGCGGGGAGAGTTCGCCGGCGGGAGCCGGGGAATCCCGGGGTCTTCGGGTGCTTCGCATCGGGCCGCCAGTCGCCGGTCGCCCACCGCCGGCGGCTACCAACGGCCCTTGCCGGCGCTGAGAAGCCCCGGCGGTCCGAGCAAGCCCTTCGGCCGAGGCGGTCGTTTGCCCGAACCCCCCGGAGGGCGTGGCTCTGCAAAAGTCCGACGTGAGCTCGGCGGCGACCAGGTCGAGGGTCGACAGGCGGTCAGGGAACTACTTGCCGCACGCCGGAGGGCGGTGCACGAGGTCTGGATGATGGAGGGTTCGGATCCTGCCGCGATTCTGCGGGAGATCCAGTCGCTGGCTCGGGCCAACCACGTCCCAGTGCGGCTTGTGAGCCAACGCCAGATCCAACAAGTCCAAGGCTCTGAAGCGCCGCAAGGCGTGATCGCCTTCGCCGAGCCTCTGACCGAAGCTGACCTGTCCGATCTGGTCGGCTTGCGGTCCGATGATGTCGGGGCCACGAGCCCGGTCGACCGCATGGATGACGAGCGTTCGAGGCCCGAGGACGCCGAGCCGGGGGACGCCGAGCCCGAGGACGCCGAGCCGGGGGACGCCGAGCCCGAGGACGCCGAGCCCGAGGACGCCGAGCCC
>Ga0224555_1004509_pt1 | contig 12696 bp, 15 predicted proteins | sample 714S23034metaG_FD_180687 | JGI IMG/M metagenome (GOLD analysis project Ga0224555, IMG submission 180687) | Peat soil microbial communities from Stordalen Mire, Sweden - 717 S2 30-34 | ecosystem: Environmental > Terrestrial > Soil > Wetlands > Peat | place: Sweden: Norrbotten County, Stordalen...
ACGGGTGCTTCATCCGCTTCGACCAGGTCATCTCGGAGACGTGGACCAGTCCCTCGATTCCCTGCTCCAGCTCGACAAACGCGCCGTAGTCCGTCACCGACAACACGCGCCCGCGCACCTGCGCGCCGATCGGATACCGCTCGGTCGCATCCAGCCACGGATCGGGCGTCAACTGCTTGAAGCCCAGCGAGACGCGCTGTTTTTCCTTGTCGAACTTCAGAACCTTCACCTGGATCTCGTCGCCCACATTGACCAGGTCGCGCGGATGGGTCAGCCGCCCCCAGCTCATGTCGGTGATGTGCAGCAGCCCGTCCAGCCCGCCCAGGTCGACAAACGCGCCGTAGTCGGTCAGGTTCTTCACCGTCCCGGTCAGCACACTGCCCTCTTCCAGGCTGGAAAGCGTCACCGCCTTCTTCGCGTTCTGCTCCTCTTCCAGGATCTCCTTGCGGCTGATCACCACGTTGCCGCGCTTCTTGTTCAGCTTGATGACCCGGACCTCGATCTCCGTGCCGATGTATCCGTCCAGGTTGCGCACCGGGCGCACCTCGATCTGCGAGCCGGGCAGGAACGCCTTGATCCCGATGTCCACGGTCAGTCCGCCCTTCACGCGGCTCACCACCATGCCCTTCACCGGCGTCTTGTCGTTCGCGGCCTTCTCCAGCTTGTCCCAGATCTTGTGCCGCAGCGCCTTCTCGTAGCTCACCAGGTAGCCGCCCTCGGGCTCCTCGCGCTCCACCACAACCTCGACCGAATCGCCCGCGGCAAACTTCGGATTGCCCTCGTGGTCCAGCACCTGCTCCAGCGGGATCAGCCCCTCGGACTTCAGTCCGATGTCGATCACCACGTGCTTGTCCGTGATTTTGACCACGGTCCCGGTGACCACAACCTCTTCGGTGGTCAGGTTCGCGGCGGCTGCCGTCTCGGCGGCCTGTTCGCGGTCGAAGTTGGCCAGCGCAGCGGCAAAGTCCGCCGCATCGTAGTCCGGCTCGGCCTCCGCCACGGAATCCCCGGATGTTGCTTCCGGCGGGTCCTCTAGTCTGCTCGACGCAGTCCTCTCTTCGCTGGACGCACTGACTCCGTCCAGTGTGGCCGCAGCCTCTTCGACCGGCTCTTGCGTGGTTGGGGTGAGTTCAGAAGACAGCTCGGCTTGCTCCGCTGTCGCTTCGGGCGCTAGGGTTTCCAGTTCAGTAGTCAGGGGTTTACTCTCGGTTTGGTCAGGATTGGGGACGTCAACGGTCATTGGGTTTGCGTTACTCCAGGCCCCAAGCTTCATCCAGATTCATTCCATCCGCGAGGCAGTGTCGGCGTACCGGCAACGCTCGGAAGAAAGACGCGCTGCTCGCAACACCGAAGCAGATTTCGGCAGGGTGGAGATGAACCATCTTGCAGAGGAGAGGCTGCACTTGGGTCCCACACACAGCCTCTCCACTAAAGAATATAGCTTCGCATGGGCAGAGTCAATCCATTTACGCCCGCAATCACAGCCGTTCTCGCGTCTCCGGCCACGCCGCGCTAGTCCCCGCCCCCGCACCTTGTATACTTCGACCCATGGATCGTCTCTGGACCCCCTGGCGATACGAGTACGTCACCCACAGCGAAGACTCCTCCCGCCCAGGCGTCCCCGCCGCGCTCGATGCATGGCCAGGCTTCCCCGCCGAATCCGCGGAGAACGAAAATAACTGCGTCTTCTGCAACATGATCGCCGCCGTCGATTACGCCATCGCGCAAGGCATGGCCCGCGACGACGCCGAGAAGGCCGCGCACCTGCTCGTCCGTGGCGCCTCCTGCTTCCTCTGCCTTAACGCCTTCCCTTACACCACCGGCCACATCCTCATCGTCCCCTACCACCATCTCGACTCGCTCGCCACCCTCCCGCCCGCCGACGCGCACGAGATGATGGCGCTGGCGCAACGCGTGGAGTCCGTCCTGCGCGCCGTCTACAGCCCCTCCGGCCTCAACTTCGGTCTCAACATCGGCCAGGCCGGCGGCGCAGGAATCGCCAGCCACATCCACATGCATGCCCTGCCCCGCTGGCTCGGCGACACCAACTTCATCACCGTCACCGCCAACACCCGCGTCCTGCCCGAAGCCCTCGACACCACCTGGGAACGCATCCGCCAGGCCTGGCAGAGCTGACAATCCCCATTGCCGGCCCCCTCGCCCACCGACAGAGACACAAGTTCCACAGACTATGGAAGTGCGACGCATTGAAACTTGTTCAGCCCCGCCGCCTCACTCCGGCTTCGCAGCCGGAGCAGCCGGAGCAGCCGGAGCGACTGGAGCACCCGGAGCAACTGGAGCATCCGGGCTGGGACGGCTCTGCGGCGGCGGAGGAGGCGGTGGAGGCCCCACCCGCGTCGCCTCGAAGTTCGTGATCTGCCACGCCCCCGAAGCCGTCCGCGTATACACCCGGGTGTAGCGATAGTTCCCATGCACCGGCGCGCCTTCGTTCGTGCCCTCGACCTCGGCCCGCGAGGTGACGATCGCCGTCTGCCCAAGCAGCTTCACATGCACGTCGTCCAGATCGAGTCGGGTCAGTACCGTTCGCCGCCCGCTCATCCGCTCCAGCAGTTGCATCTTGGTCACCACCTGGCCGCTCATGTTGATGCCCACGAAGTCGTCCGACAGCAGCTTGCTCATGGCATCCACGTTGCCGCTCAACTCGGCCGTGCGCCACTGCTGCTCCATCTGCTCCACCTGGTGCTTGTATTGGTCGTTCCGCCGCGGATGCTGCGCCCTGGCCGGCGCGGCCAGGCTGAACAAAATCGCCGCCACAGACGCCAGTGCCACCAGAGCTGCGCCGGGCCGAATCACACGTTGTTGGGAGTCAAGTTGCGCCATGGGTCAATCCATCTCGCAGTCCGTCGAGACGGATAGTAGCCCGCTTTAACCTGTGCAGTCAAAACAATCTCGCGTGAATCAGTCTTTCCCTGCGCTTGCAGCCTTTTTTCACGCAATCGCGTCGAGATATTTGATCTGCTGCGCGCGCATCAGCCGGAAGAACCCCTCCGACCCGTACTCGCGGAAGTGGGCCGACTTCTGGTGCGCGTCCAGCGCCGCCTCGTCCACATACTGCTCGTAGATCAGCACCGTCGCCGAGTCGCCTGCCAGGAAGTGCGCAACGTAGGTGACGCACCCCGCCTCCTGCCGCGACGCCAGCGTCAGCTTGCGCAGCATCTGGGCCACCGCATCGTGGTCCGCCTCGGCAAACTTCATCCGTACCGTAAAACTGATCATTAGACACCCCTCTTTACGAATAGCCACAGCGCCCATGCCACGCTAAGAATGCCAAACAGCGCGAGCAAGAGGGCTCCGGTGCGAATTTTTCTTCTTCCTTGCTCAGGCGTCAGATTGGCAAGGCTGGGAGGCGGCGGCTCTACCGGCTGCGCATTCCAGAATCGCCACGCCAAATAGAAACTAACCAGCGCAGCCAGGACAGAATAGCCCATTATGAAACGGTATCGTGCTTCCATCTATGCCTCCAGTTCCGCCTCAAACCCCGGCAACGTCATCGTCTGGTCGCGTTCCGGCCCGGTCGATACCATCCCGATCTTCGCCCCCGACTCGCGCTCCACAAATCGCAGATACTCCTGAGCCAGCTTGGGAAGCCCGTCGAACTCCGTAATCCCTTCGGTCGGCTCATTCCATCCCTTCAGCTTGGTATATACCGGCTCGATCGCCACGAACCCCCGCATGTCCGCCGGAATCGTATCCGTCAGCTTGCCGTCGATCTTGTACCCCATGCACACCGGAATCTCCACGCACTCATCCATCACGTCCATCTTGGTCACCACCAGCCACTGGGTCCCATTGATCATGTTGGAGTAGCGCAGCAGTGGCAGGTCGAGCCATCCGCATCGCCGCGGCCGTCCCGTCACCGCGCCGTACTCCTGCCCACGCGCACGCAGCAGCGTGGCCGACTCGTCGTGGATCTCGGTCGGGAACGGCCCCTCGCCCACCCGCGTCACATACGCCTTGGTCACCGCGATCACCGTTCCAATCAGCGTCGGCCCCACCCCCGTCCCGGTCACCGCGCCGCCCGCCGTCGAGCTCGAGCTGGTCACAAATGGATACGTTCCATGGTCGATGTCCAGCAGCGCGCCCTGCGCCCCCTCGAACATCACCTTCTCGCCATTCCGGATCGCATCGTTCAGCAGAACCGCCGTATCGGTCACAAACGGCGCAATCTTCTCCGCCGCCCGCGCGTACTCCTCGTACATCGTCTTCGGGTCCAGCGGGGCCGTGCCAAACAGCGCCGCCGCAATCGTGTTCTTCTCGTCGCATGCATTCTTGATGTGCGTCCGCAGCAGCGCCGTATTCAGCAGGTCCACCGCCCTCAGCCCATTGCGATGGATCTTGTCCTCATACGCCGGCCCGATCCCCCGCCGAGTCGTCCCGATCTTGGTCCGCCCCGGCGCCGTCTCCGCTGCCAGCTCGATCATCCGGTGGTAGGGCAGAATCACCTGCGCCCGGTTCGACACAAAGAGCTGCCCATCCGGCCCGCCAGCCACAGGGAGCCCCGCGTCCCGCAGCCTCTTCACCTCGTTCAGGAAGGCCATCGGGTCCAGCACCACGCCATTGCCGATCACTCCCCTGCACTCCGGCCTCAGTACGCCGCACGGAATCAACTGCAGCACAAACTTCTTCCCCGCGATGATGACGGTGTGCCCCGCGTTATGCCCGCCCGCATAGCGCGCCACCACCGAGAACCGCTCGCTCAACACATCGACGATCTTGCCCTTGCCCTCGTCGCCCCACTGCGCGCCAAGGACCACTGCTGATTTACGCTGACTCACGAAAAGTTTTGCTCCGGAAGGATAGGTACGCGAAGAACTCTACACGCCCATAATTCATCTTATACTGGATAGAAGAACGACCGAAACGAGGAGGGCGCCGTGGTTCAGGTCAAGGATGCAGTGCAAAAGGCTCAGACATACCTTCCCGACATCTTCCAGTCGGCAAAGGGGAAGGACGTGCGCCTTGAAGGTGTTGAGTTGAGTGACGACGCCAAGTTCTGGGTTATTACCTTCTCCTACATGCAGTCCAGCCTCGTAGGAGCATTGGGGGGTATGCGCGAGTACAAGACCGTGAAGCTGCGCGCAGAGGACGGCGAGTTTCTCGGAGCTCGCAATGGATTATTGAGTTCGAGTCTATTTTGAATCGGAATCTCAACAAGGTCGTGCTTGATACCAATCTCCTTCTGCTCTGGCTCGTTGCGCGAACAGATGCAACCCTCTTGCAGCAGTTCAAACGGGTTCAGCAATTCACATACCAGGATATTGAACGGCTTCAGGAACTTCTCCAGCCCTACCGGAAGTTCGTGACCACCCCTCACATCCTCTCTGAAACCAGCAACTTCCTCGATCAATCCCCATCCTGGCAACGAACTGCACTGATCGACGCACTGAAAGACTTCATCCGCAGCGGAGTCGAGGTCTACCGCCCCGCGGACGAACTCATCGACCGAGACGAGTTCAATGCCTTCGGCCTCACCGATACCGCCATCGCACAACTGAGCGCCGAAGCCGTCGTCCTTACGACGGACCACCGCCTCGCTGGAAAGATCGAAGCAATGGGTGGAAATGCCCTGAACTTCAACCATTATCGAACCGGACTCACGAACCCATAGTAGCTGTGTGCCCAATTCATTCCGCGTACTTCGCGGAATGGGTGGGATATATCCACCTCAAGAACCCCAGCAAATCCGCGTGTCAAGACCCTCGTGCCCTTAAAATCCATCCAACTATAAGCAAACAACCCACTTCAACATAAAAAATAGTTGGCATAGTAGTCATGCTCCATCCGGTATAATGGAAGGTGTAGAGGAATGAGAGAAGCCCGGCGGCAGCGCGGGTCTTCTCTCATTTTCTTTTTTGGCATAGATAAAATGTTTGTTTATAAATACATAGCTATAAGCAGTTTCGATTGGATACTTTGCATCGCATTTCTCGTATCACGATGAATCTAGATGCTTTAGCTAGCACGTGAAAAGGGGGGGAGGGGGCACAGACAAACGAATTCAGCGTCGTCCAGCAGACGCATTACTCTAATCCCTATGCCCGAGCTTCCCGAAGTCGAGACCATCGCCGCTGGCGTCCACGCCCGTGTCCACGGCCAGCGCATCGTCCGCGTCTGGACCAGCGGCAAGCCGCAGACCTTCAAGTCTCCCGAAGACGAGATCGCCCGAGCCCTCACCGGAGCCCGTATCGAATCCGTCCGCCGCGTCGGCAAGACCATCGTGATGACGCTTCACCGAGGAAAAACTCCGGGTGCCCCATCCTTTCCGGCTTTATCGGAAAGGATGGGTTCAGTCAAAACCCCGACCGAACTCCTCATCCACCTCGGCATGACCGGCCGCCTGCTCGTCTCCGCCCCCGAAATCCCTCTCGCGCCCCACACCCACGCCGTCCTCACCCTGAGCGGCGCGCCGGGGGAATCAGCCCGCCGCGAAATCCGTTTCGTCGATCCTCGCCGATTCGGCCGCATCTCCCTCCACGCTCCTCAACCTGCAACGGACAACCTGCAACCTGCAACTTTCTCCGGCCCCGGAAGCGAGCCCCTCACCATCTCGCTGGCCGGCTTCATCGCTCTCTTTCACCCGCGCCGCACGCCAATCAAGGCCGCTCTGCTCAACCAGTCCCTGCTGCACGGCATCGGCAACATCTACGCCGACGAGTCCCTCTTCCGCGCCGCCATCCGTCCCACCCGCCAGGCCGCCCTCCTCACCCGCGCCGAACTCGCCCGGCTGCGCACCACGCTGGTCAAAGTCCTGCGCCATGCCATCCAGCTTGGCGGCTCGTCCGTCTCCGACTACGTCGACGCCGACGGCGCGCGCGGCTTCTTCCAGCTCCAGCACCGTGTCTACCGGCGCACCGGCCAGCCCTGCCTCGTCTGCGCCACGCCCATCCGCCGCATCACCCTCGCCGGCCGCAGCACCCACTTCTGCCCGCATTGTCAGAGGTGATAATCCCGCTCATGCCTAAACTGGATTTCATGCTTCGTTACGCCATCACCGACCGCGCCCGCTTCTCCGCCGAATCCGGGCAACAAGCCGAGACCGCCCGTCAGGCCGCCCTCCTCCGCCAGGCCGCGCGCCTCGCCGCCGAAGGCATCGACTTCCTCCAGCTCCGCGAGCGGGACCTCTCCGCCGAAGACCTCGCCTCGCTCGCCCACCATCTCCTCGCAACCCTCCGCGCTCACAACCCTGCGCCCAAACTCCTCATCAACTCCCGCGCCGACATCGCCATCGCCACCTGCGCCGACGGAGTCCACCTGACTTCTTCGCCCAATGAACTCACCCCCGCGCAGGTCCGCGCGCTCTATACCGCCGCCGGTCTCGCCGCTCCCATCGTCAGCCTCTCCTGCCACACCCTCGACGAAGTCCAACGCGCCGCATCCTCCGCACCGGACGGCCGCCCCACCCTCATCCTCTTTGGCCCCGTCTTCGAGAAGGTCGTCGCAGAAATTGCTGCCCCAGAAGTTCAAGTCACTGTGAAATCCAACGGAAACAAAAAAATCTCCGAAGGCACCGGCCTCGATCTCCTCCGCGCCGCCTGCGCCGCCGCAGCGCCGATCCCAGTCCTCGCCCTCGGCGGCATCACTCGAGCCAAGACGGAAGCATGCCTCGACGCAGGTGCCGCCGGCATCGCCGCCATCCGCCTCTTTCTGGAGTGACTCGCTCGCAACCCGAGTTGCTACTTCACCGTCGATTGCTGCGCACTGCCAAGGCTGCTCGCAACAATCAGGTAGAGGCCCACAAGAAGCGATATCGCCGGAGCAACATAGAAGTAGTGTTCATAGCCTGGCCCGCCCAGCAATCCGGCGAGCACCCCTGCAGGCAGAAACAGGCAGAGCAGGCCCTTGACCAGGCTCCACCAGCCAATCAGCGTTACCACCACCGGCAGCGCGCCGCCAGACCACACATTGTGGCCCAGGACCATCGCCAGGCCGATCGCAACCGAGATCAGTCCCATCGCGAACGGTGCCCCGCCGTGACCCATCATCCGCTGAACCATCTCCACTGTCGCCTGCTTGTGTGCGATCATCGCCAGCGCAACCAGCACCGAGTAGTACCCCAGCAACCTGCTCAAATAATTGGTTCGCAAAGACATAGCAGCCTCCATGTCCATCCACTCTACACCCGAACCGCGTATCTGCATCTCTCAATTTTTCTGCCCACGCGCCGTGGGCCGTTTAGCCCAACACCGCGCCACGGAAAATGTGCGGGGGGAATCTCGCGAGTGACACGACCGTTCAACCCCATTGACCTCGACCGCGCATCGCCCTAGGCTTAACCACGTGCTCATCACTCCCCTCCAACTCGAAAAAGAGCCCCTCCTCTTCGACGAATCCATCCCCGCAGGCGCGCTGGACTACGCCCCCGACGTCACTCAGACCGGCCCGCTTCCCGTCGCCGGACGCGCCGACCTCATCGTCGAGAACCGCGGCCACCGCGAGCAGGTCGCGGACATCCGCCTGCGCGCCGCCTACCACGGCGACTTTGAGCTTCTCTGCGCGCGCTGCGTGGAGCCGGTTCCAACCCCGCTCGCCGGCGAGTTCGACCTCATCTTCCGTCCCCAGGCCGCCGACGCAGACCCTGGCGAGCGCTCCATCACACCCGACGAGACTGAAATCGGTTACTATGAGGAAAGCGGTCTCTCGCTTGAGGATGTCGTGCGCGAACAGGTGCTTCTCACCCTGCCATCCCGCACGCTCTGCAAAGAGGACTGCAAGGGACTTTGTCCGCGCTGTGGCCAGAACCTGAACCTCGCAACCTGCAATTGCAAACCCTCCTCCGGACCGGAACAGAATCCTTCGGGGTGGAATGCGCTTGCGGGCCTGGCCGGCACGATCAAACCCGGTTAGCACGGAATCTCAGCCTCACCGGGCCTCCAATCGCCGCCGCAATTCGTACTGCAGCCGGCGCGGGCCAATCGAAAGGGAACAGAAATGCCGAATCCGAAACGCCGCCACTCCAAGCAACGCACCTCAAAACGCCGCAGCCACGACTTCCTCACTCCGGTCAGCACATCGGAGTGTCCCAACTGCCACGAGCGCAAGCTGCCCCACCGCATCTGCCAGAAGTGTGGGCAGTACAAGGGTCGCGAAGTCCTCGCCGTGAAGGAAGCCAGCTAAACCCGCTCCGCGAACTCTCAACCTCCCAGATGCCGATCGACATTGTTGTAGACGCAATGGGTTCCGACAAAGCCCCCGAATCCGAGATTCGCGGGGCAATCCTCGCGGCACGCCTGCTTGACGTGCGGGTGCATCTGGTCGGCCCCCAGGCCATCCTTCGCCCCGCCCTCGAACGCGCCCTGCGCAGCCGCTTCCCTGTCCGCTACGGACGCAAGCGCCCGCAGATCGAGATCGTTCACTCCTCCGAGTGGATCAGCATGGAAGACAAGGCAGCCCAATCGGTCCGCACCAAGCGAGACTCCTCCATGCGCGTCGGCCTGCGCATGGTCCGCGATGGCACGGCCGCCGGCTTCTTCACCGCAGGAAACACCGGCGCCGCAATGGCCACTGCCAAGATGGTTCTGGGAATGCTCGGCGGAGTCCATCGCCCAGGCCTCTCCACCATCCTGCCCACCTCGCAGGGCATTCCTTCCATCCTGCTCGACGTCGGTGCCAACGTCGATTGCGACCCCGACAACCTCGTCCAGTTCGCCGTCATGGGCCACATCTACGCGCGAAACGTGCTGCATATCGCCAACCCCCGCGTCGGCCTGCTCTCCATCGGCGAGGAGGACAGCAAGGGAAACTCGCTTACCCGCGACACCTTTCCCATGCTCCAGGCCCTCCCCGGCATGAACTTCATCGGCAACGTCGAGGGCCGCGACCTCTTCAATGGCCACGCCGACGTCATCGTCTGCGACGGCTTCGTCGGCAACGTCGCCATCAAGACCTGCGAGGGAACGGCCCGCCTGGTCAGCGTCCTGCTGCGCGAGTCTCTCAAGTCCACCGTCACCTCGCAGGTCGGCGCTCTGCTCTCCCGCCGAGCCTTCCAGGACTTCAAGAAGCGCGTCGACTACTCCGAGTACGGCGGCGCGCCCCTGCTCGGCGTCCGCGGAGTCTGCATCATCGGCCACGGCGCCTCCAACGAGCGCGCCGTCATGAACGGCATCCGTGTCGCCGCCGAGTTCGCCCAGGCCGAGGTCAACTCCGGCATCGAAACCACGCTCCGCACCGCCTGAGTCCGGAATATGCTCTACACTGCGGAAAGGGGATCGCCATCGCGGCGGCCTGCATCCAACTGCCGATCGCATTGGCATCCCCAGGAGACAGTCCCATGCTGACCCCACAGAACCTCACACTCAACCACCCAGCTCTCACCCTCCTCCACTCCATCCCGCGGCAGGAGTCCAGTCTCTTCCCTCCGCTCGCCTGCCTCTTTCGCGAAGCTCTCTTCGCCGCGCCCATAGGCGAGGACGAGGAAGACGACGAAGACGACCCCGAGGAAGCCGAGGACGATCTCGACAAGGAAGAAAATGAGGAGGACGTGGACGACGACGAGGACGACGACGAGGACGACGACCGCATCCCCGATCCAGGCGAAGAAGATGAGGATGAGGACGACGACGACGAGGAAGATGAGGAGGACGAAGAAGAAGAAGACTCTTCTGAGAGTTTCTTCCTGCGACCCTCCCGTTCCATGCTCCGCAACCGAGCAATCCAGTAACGCCCTTCTCGCCGCCTGCGCCGTGGCCCCTCAAGAATCCGCTTGTCCCGTCTTGCTTAAGCCGCTGCGTAGGGGCAGTATGGTTGGTGCCTTGAAGTATTGCCAGGCAAGCATTGTATGCGTCAACGTTTTGAAGGGGCGGGACTTCAGTCCCGCCGTATGCACAGCAATCACAACCCGGCTTTAGCCGCTGAGGGAATCTCAACCGCTTGTTCAGACCTTCCCGCTGGCAGCGTGCGCGTCCCTTGAAACGAGGTCTTCCATGAAGCGCAGGATTCTGCTTGTAGACGACGAAGTGGCCGTGCTGCTCACCCTCAAGGCCGTGCTGGAGATCAGCGGGTTCGATGTGGACACCGCAGCCTCCGGCCGCGAAGGCAGGAGCAAGCTGCGCGCCCACCAGTACCACATGGTCATCACCGACATGCGCATGGAGAGCGACGCCGCCGGCATCGAGGTCATCGCCGCGGCCCGCCGGGCCAGCTATCACCCCGCCGTCGCCCTGCTCACCGCGTTTCCCATCGCCGACGAAGACTGGCAGACGCTGGGCGCCGACAAGATGCTGGTCAAGCCCATGCACACCCGCGTCCTGCTGCAGCAGATCGAGAAGCTGCTCGCCTCCCACGAGTCCAAGCTGAGCATCTGGAGCGTTCCGCCCGCCGCATCAACCGCAAGCAAAGCCGCAAAGCCTGCCCCGGCCAAATCATCCAGGCCATCCAGGCCATCCACAAAACAGCCAGTAGCGATAAAGCCGGCAGCCAAACGCATCGCAAAGAGAACCCCCGCGAAGAAAACCTCCGCAGAAAAGTCCGCTGCAAAGCCAACGGCCAAAGCCGCGAAGCCATAGCCGCGCGGCTCCCTACCGAGGCGCGTGCTCCTTGATGTAGCTGCGCAGCGCCAGGTTGATCTCCAGCGCCCTGTTCACGCCGCTATCCAGCATGCGCAGCCATTCGCTCGCCGGCTCCTTCAGCTCCACCGTGCCCAGCAGGTAGTTGGTCTGCACGATGATCTCCAGCGCATTGGAGAGGTCGTGGGCGAGTTTGCGGATCTCCAGGGCAAGCTCTTCGGGAATCTCCGGAGCGCTGCTCTGCTGCGTTGCCTGCGTTGGTTCGGTCATGATCGTGCGAAATCCCTCCCAGCAGATCGTGCTGTCTGAAGTCGTTTCAGTGTAAGCGAAGCCACGCACAATTGACAGCAGACCCCGCGTTTGAAAGACTAAGGACTCACGACTGCCGTGTCCAACCGCAAGGTTCGAGACATACAGGGAGTGCCGTAGTGGCGGAATTGGCAGACGCGCATGGTTCAGGTCCATGTACTCGCAAGGGTGTGGGGGTTCGAGTCCCCCCTTCGGCACCAAAAGTTTTTCCAACAATTCACAAAATGTCCACGCAGCTTGAGCAGATTCTCGCGCACACTCAGCTCGAAGTGACGAGCCGGCGCGCCGTGGCCGACACCGCGCTTCTGGAGCAGAGAGCTGCCGCGCACACCCCACGCGGATTCGAAGCCGCCCTGCGCAGGGCTGATCCAGCCATCATCGCCGAGTTGAAAAAAGCCTCGCCCTCGCGCGGACTCATCCGTCCAGACTTCGATCCAGCGGCGCTGGCCCGTTCGCTCCAGGCCGCCGGAGCAGCCGCGCTCTCCGTGCTCACGGACGAAAAGTTCTTTCAGGGCTCGCTCACCAATCTCACCCTGGCAAGCGCTGCCGTCTCAATTCCCTGCCTGCGCAAGGACTTCATCCTCGACCCCTTCCAGATTCTGGAAGCCCGCGCCGCCGACGCCGACGCCATTCTGCTGATCGTCGCTGCGCTCTCCGACGCCGAACTGAAGCGCCTGCGCGAAGAGGCCCGCCGCATGGAACTCGACGTCCTCTGCGAGGTTCACGACCGCGCGGAGCTGGACCGCGCCGCCGCCCTCGGCTTCACCGTCATCGGCGTCAACAGCCGCAACCTGCATACCATGCAGGTCGAGCCGCGCACCCAGATCGAGCTGGCCGAGTGGCTGCCGCGCACGGCCGTACACGT
>Ga0224555_1004514_pt1 | contig 12692 bp, 14 predicted proteins | sample 714S23034metaG_FD_180687 | JGI IMG/M metagenome (GOLD analysis project Ga0224555, IMG submission 180687) | Peat soil microbial communities from Stordalen Mire, Sweden - 717 S2 30-34 | ecosystem: Environmental > Terrestrial > Soil > Wetlands > Peat | place: Sweden: Norrbotten County, Stordalen...
CGAGCGGCATGCGCAGGGCCGAATCCAACACCACGCGCAGCAGGGGCCGTCGGCGGCGCAGGCCGCTGCGGTCAGTGAGCATGGGGTTGTCGGCCAGCACGGTATCTACGCCGGTGAGCGCTGCGTCTGCCTGCCAGCGTAGCGGCTGCACGGCCGCCCGCGCGGCCTCGCAGGTGATCCAATACGGCTCGCGAACCAGGTGCTGCCCGGCTGGCGGCGCGATCCGCCCATCCAGCGTCATGGCTACCTTCATCAGCACCAGTGGCCGCCGATGCTGGCTCCAGCGGGCAAAACCTTCGTTGAGCCGACGAGCCTCGGCTTCGCAGACTCCCACAACGGCATCAAGGCCCGCCGCACGAAGTGCTTCCATGCCATGCCCGGCGACGGCGGGGTTGGGGTCGATGGTGGCAGCCACCACGCGGCGCAGTCCGGCGGCAATCAGAGCATCAGTGCAAGGGCCGGTGCGGCCGGTGTGGTTGCAGGGCTCCAAGGTCACGTAGGCTGTGCCGCCGCGCAGGCATTCGCCTGTGTGCCGGACGGCGACTTTGAGTGCCGCTACTTCGGCGTGGTCCAGCAGGTCGTACTCATGCCACCCCTCACCGACAACCTGTCCGGCGCAGTCCAGAATCACGCAGCCCACGGCGGGGTTGGGTGAGCTGACGCCGATGCCGCGCCGCGCCAGCTCCAGCGCCCGCTGCATCCAATAACGATCCTGGTCGATTGCGTTCATGCATTACCCCAGCAGCGAATCCACAAAGGCGGCGGGCGAAAACTCCAGCAGGTCGCCCATCTGTTCGCCGACGCCGACGAAGCGCACCGGCAGGTCAAGTTCGCGGGCGATGGCCACCGCGATGCCGCCCTTGGCCGTTCCGTCCAGCTTGGTGAGTACGATGCCGGTGACTCCGGCGGCCTGGGTGAACAGCCGCGCCTGGTTCAGGCCATTCTGCCCGGTGGTGGCATCCATCACCAGAAGCACCTCGTGGGGCGCTCCGGGAATGAGACGCGCGGCGGTGCGGCGCATCTTGTCCAACTCGTCCATCAGGCCGGTCTTGGTGTGCAGGCGACCGGCGGTGTCCACATAGAGATCGTCGATATTGCGTGCTTTGGCTGCGCTGCACGCATCGTAAAGCACGGCTGCGGGGTCGCCGCCGTGGCGGGTCTTGATCATCTCGACGCCGGAGCGGGAGGCCCATACTTCCAACTGCTCGATCGCTGCGGCGCGAAATGTGTCGGCGGCGCAGAGCAGCACGGTGCGATTTTGAGTGCGGCTCCAGGCGGCCAGTTTGCCGCTGGTGGTGGTTTTTCCGGTGCCGTTCACGCCTACCAGAAAAGTTACAAAGGGGCGGTCGGCCGTGGACGGGGCAGCGGGCTTGTTGGCGATGGGAGCTTCAAGGATGGTGCGCAACTGGGCTTTGAGCAGCGAGCGCAATTCCTCTCCGCCTTCGATGGCCTGGCGGCGCGCGCGGTCGCGCAGAGCGGCCAGGATTTCAGTAGTGGTCTGCACCCCGATATCGCTGGTGAGCAGCGCCGCTTCAAGACCTTCAAGGGTAGATTCGTCCACCGTGCGGGTGAGCGCGACGAGGCCTTCGATCTTGGAAGAAAGCGACTCGCGGGTGCGCGAGACGGCCTGCTTCATGCGGTCGAAGAATCCAGATTTTTGGGTCTCGTCCGGGCCGGTTTCAGGCGCGGAGGAGGAGGGTGCCGGTGGGTCTTTTCTGCCGCCAAAGAGCTTCATCGTCAAGAGGTCCAGCTTTGAGTCTAGAGCATCGGCCGGCGCCGCAGGCGGCGGGCATGGACGCCGGCCGGCATCAAGACGGCTCCTTGGTCTGCGTTACTCGTCCTTGCCGGGGCGCAGCATCAGGTTCTTGATGGCTTCGTGGGGGTCTTTGCCTTCGTCGAGGATGAGTTCCATTTGCTCGGCGATGGGCATCTCGATCAAGTGGAGGCGAGCCAGGCCGCGGGCGGCGCGGGTGGTCAGCACGCCTTCAGCGACTTTGCCGCCCAGGCTATCGAGGATTTCAGAGAGGTTGCGGCCCTGGCCTAACGCTTGTCCTACGGTCCGGTTGCGGCTGAGGGAGCCGGTGCAGGTGAGCACCAGGTCGCCCACGCCCGAGAGGCCGGCTAGGGTTTCGCGGCGGCCGCCGCAGGCTACGGCGAGGCGCGTGATTTCGGCAATTCCGCGCGTGATGAGCGCGGCGGCGGAGTTGTAGCCGAGGCCCACTCCGGCGGCTACTCCGGCGGCGATGGCGATCACGTTCTTGAGCGCCCCGCCCAGTTCCACGCCAATGACGTCGGTAGACGTGTAAAGGCGGAGAGCCTCGGAAGAGAACTCGGTCTGGATGCGCGCGGCGATGTCGGCGTCGTCGAAGGCCACGGTGACGGCGGTGGGTTGGCCCTGGGCGACTTCAAGGGCGAAGCTGGGGCCGCTGAGGGCGCCGATGGGCAGATGCAGGCCCAATTCGGCGAGGCAGCAGGCGATGACCTGGGTCATGCGCAGGTAGGTGTGGTTTTCGACGCCCTTGGTGGCGCTCACAACGAGTTGGCCGGGATGAAGATGGGGGCCAAGACGGGCGAGGGTCGAGCGGAGGAACTCCGAGGGAACGACGGAGACGACGATCTCGGCATCGGCGACGGCGGAGTTGTCGCCGGTGATGGCGATCTCAGCGGGCAGGGGGAAACCGGGGAGAAAGAGGGTGTTTTCCTTGGCTTCGATGATCTCCTGCGCGGCCTCGGGGCTGTGCGCCCAGAGGGTGATCTGGTGACCGCCGCGGCGGTGGAGCGAGAGAGCGATGGCGGTTCCCCAAGCGCCGGAACCTAAGACGATAATGCGGCTCATGCGGTTTTCCTGGCTCCAATTCTGGATTCCGTGCCGGCGAGCAGGCGGCGGATGTTCTGGTGGTGCTTGACGATGACCAGCAATGCGACGGCGACCTGAACGGCGATGAAGAATGCCGGGCGGGGCCCATGGACCAGGAACCAGGCAAAGACGGGGAAGCTGGCCGCGCCGAGGATGGATGCCAGCGAAACATAGCGGCTGGCTAGAAAGACGAGTGCGAAGACGGCGATGGCGGCCAACGCGGCCCAGGGGGCGGCGACGAGGAAGACGCCAAAGCTCGTGGCTACGCCCTTTCCGCCGCGAAAGCCGAGCCAGACGGGGAACATGTGGCCGAGGACGGCAAAGAGGGCGGCGAGCGCCTCAAAGTTGCGCACCGGGGTGAAGGGCATGAAGCTGGCTGCGAGCAGGGCGCCGAGGTAGACGGAGCCTGAGCCCTTGAGCATGTCAAGGATGAAGGTGGCCGCGCCGAGACCTTTTCCGCCGGAACGAAGCACGTTGGTGGCGCCGATGTTGCCGCTGCCGACGGAACGGATGTCCTGGTGCCGGAAGAGGCGGACAAGGAGGTAGCCGGTAGGGATGGACCCAAGCAGATAGGCGGCGGCCGCGATGAGGAGGCTTGCAAGAAGCATGACGAAAGTGAGTTTAGCAGGTGAGGCGTGTTGGGATGGCGACAGGGATCACGCAGAGGGCTGCCTGATCAGTCCGATACCACCATTTCGCCGGGAAGAATGGGGCGGGTGCGGTAGAGCCTGCCGCGCTGGGCCAGCAGGCCCATCAGCAGCAGTGCGGCCACAAACAGGGCAAGTTTGGCCAGGTCTCCGGTTTGGGAGCGGGGCAGAGACTTCCAGAGAACGAGCAGCAGTGTTTGCGCGGCTGTGACGGCCCAGACGGTTCCGTAGAAATAGCGGCGCTCAGTGCCCTCGGTCCTGGTGGACGGACCCACGCGCGGCAGCTTGCCTGCCGCGCCGAGCAGCAGAATGACGGCGCACAGCGGGAAGTAGGCGTAGTTGTAGATCTGCTTCATATACCAAACGCCGGTGGCCGCGGCGATGACAAGGCCGGCGAGGTTCAGCAGCGCAAAGTTCAGGGCCGCATTCCAGGCGAAGGTGTAGCAGACGCGGCGATAGAGCGGATTGGGCTTGTCCTCGTCGAAGCGGAGGATATAGGGGCACGGTTCGGCACCAGGCAACCGGCCGCGGAGCCCGGCGATACCCGTGCCAACTAGAACTGCGGCGAGCCATGCTCCATTGCCCCACTCAAATCCACGGGCAAACAGCGAAAAGGTGAGGGGGCCGGGGGTGAGAAAGAACACCCAAATCCAAATCGGCCAGTGCGCCAGCCGGTACAGACGGGTGTTGCGTTCGCGGATCTTCCGCTCCTGGGCGTATTCAACTTTTCCGCGATAGGACATGGGCAAGAGTGTCGCAGGGCACAGGCGAGTGCGTCAATGCCGCGGCAGCACGGATGCGCCGGAGCGGGCGAGAGATATCCTCAAGGCTCAAGCATTGCCTGACGCGCTGAGCGCACCTCTGCCGCAAGCACCGGCAATAACTTGAGAGACAGAATTGGGTTGGTTTGCATCAGGGCCAGCACATCGTTGCGGGGGACAAAGCTGATCTCCGCGCCGCAGTTGGCGATGGCGGTCATCGTGTAGGGCTCGTTGCCGATGAGTCCGGGAAGGCCAAGCACCGAGCCGGGAGGCACCTGGATCGACAGGACGGATTCGCCGGCCAAAGAACTCATGGTGAGAATAACCTCGCCCTTGTTGATGATGTAGAGGCCGGCAGGGGCGTCTCCCTGGCGGAAGAGAATGCAATCTCCACCGCAAGAGACTTTCATGGCGTATGTCTGGAGCGCCTGGATCAGTTCCTGATCGGCGATGAATGCGGACGGGTCAAGCTGCAATTGCGTACTCCGTGAACAACAGCGGAAATGGGTGAAAAAAGTGTGTCAAATGGTACGTGGCGTATGGTTGTATCGAGAGGAGCAGGCGGCTTGTGACGAGCGTCACAAGCCGCGTGAATTCCTGACTTTTTGAGGGATAATCAGCAAGGTTCAAGAGTTAACATTTCAGGCCGAAGCGATTACATCAGCCGCCGGCGGACGAGGTCGAGGGCTTGCTGGGTGGCCCATTCTCTTATGCGGGTGCGGTCTCCGCGGAAGGTTCTTTCTACCGACTCGGTTTTCTGGGCGTCGGAGAGGGCGAAGTGAACCAGGCCCACCGGCTTGCTCTCGGTGCCGCCGGTGGGGCCGGCGATGCCGGTGATGCCGAGTCCCATGGTTGCGCCGGTGCGCAGGCGGATGCCTTGAGCGAGGGCTTTGGCGACTTCGGCTGAGACGGCGCCGTGTTGGGCGATCAACTCCGGTGGAACATTGGCGAAGGCGGCCTTGAGCAAGTCGCAGTAGACGACTGCGCCGCCGAGGAACGAGCGTGAGCTGCCGGGAACACTGGTGATGCGTTCGGCGATCATGCCGCCGGTGCAGCTTTCGGCCACGGCCAGCGTGGATTGGCGCAGGCCGAGATAGAAAAGGACAATCTGTTCGAGAGATTCGCCTTCGGAGGAGTAGAGCCAGTCTTCGAGCGCCTCTTCCATGCGGCTGGCCAGTTCGTCGACGCGTTGCTGGGCGGTGTCGCGGTTCGATTTGGTGCAGAGGAGAGTGAGTTGGATGTCGCCGGCGTGGGCGAGGATGGTGGTTTCCACGTCGGCATAGGCGGTGTAGATGGGGGCCAGCAGCTTGTCGGCCTGGGACTCGGGAATCATGGCCGCCTTGAGGGTGCGCTTGGCGATGAAGCGCTTGGGCAGGACGGCGCGCAGACGGGGCAGGCACTCGGCGTCAAAGAGCGGGCGGCACTCGTTAGGCGGCCCTGGGACGAGCAGGATGAGCTTGCGATAGCCGGAGAAAGTGATGTCGAGCCACTGGCCGGGAGCGCTGCCGTTGGGGTTGGGCAGCAGGGTTGCGCCCTCGATGATGTCGGCCTGCTTGAGGTTGTTGGCGGGCATGGGAAGGCGCCATGCGGCGGCGCGCACGTGGAGGGCGGCAATCTGCGTGTCGTCGCGGCGAAGGCTGAGCGAGAGGGCTTCGGCAACGGCCTCGCGGGTGAGGTCGTCTTCAGTGGGGCCGAGGCCGCCCATGAGGACGAGAATGTCGGTGCGGCCCAGGGCGGTGCGGATGGCGCTGACCAGATCCTTGCGGCGGTCGCCGACGATGGTCTTGAAGGCGACCGCGACGCCGATTTCGTTCAGCTTCTCAGTGAGATAAAGGGAATTGGTGTCCTGGCGGAAGGGGGTAAGCATCTCGGAGCCGACGGCTATGATTTCCGATTTCATTTGACAGCTCCTGGCTGCTGGCTTCTAGCCGCTAGCTTGGGGTGGTGCGCCAGTTTAAAACAGCGCCAGTCCTTCAACTCCCAAATCCACATCATAAACGGCTTCCTGCGTGGTGAGCACAGTGGTGCCGAGGGGAGAAAACGCGACGCCGACGAGGTTGGCTCCGGCCAGGACGAGGGTTGCCTCGCCGCCCGGGGTGACGCGGACCAGACCGCAGCGGCCGTGGAGGCAGGCGGCAAGGTAGACGTCGCCCTCACGTGAAAGCGCAAGCCCCTGGGGCCGGCCCAGGCCGCGATACCATGCGCGCGTGTCGCCGTTGGGCTCGATGGCCCAGATGGCGTCGTTCGAGGTGAGCGAAGGGGCTGTGACAAAGAGCGTTCCAGCGGCGTTGACGGCGAGGTGATAGGCCGCGACGCTGGGCTCGAGGGTGGCGTGGACGAAGATCTGGCGCTGAGGATTGATTTTGAAGATGGTGCCGCTGCGGTCGCCGACAAAGAGGTTGCCTTCGGCGTCGAAGGCTGCGCCGGTGGCCACCCCCATGCCCTCGGCATACACGGTGGACTCGCCGGAATCGTCGACGCGGTAGACGTTGCCCTCGGCGCGAGAGGTAACAAAGAGGTCGCCGTCGGGGTTGAAGGCCAGGCCTGTGGCGTTCAGAATGCCCGTTACAAACGGAGTGCCGCGACCGTTGGGGCTGATCCGAACTACTGACACGGGAGTCATCTTGCCCCTGGGGCCGGAGATGGTGGCGTAGATCATGCCGGAGCGGCTGACGGCGGGGCTGGTGACTGGGTGCAAATCGGACGAGAGTTCCCGGGCTACGCGCAGGGGCGCACTGCTGCTGCCGCCGGAGGAGTTGCGGACCTCAACGAGTCCAGTGGAGGCCAGTTCGGGAACCCGGAACGCCAGACGGCTGGGGCGGCTCATCAGCACATGGGCCGGTTGGCCGTCCACGAGTACGAAGGGCGGACCTGAAGCACTTGGACCGAGATGCGCACCGGTCAGTTCAATCTCACCCAGGGGCAGCGCGGCGGCGGGAACAACGTCGTCGATGCGCGGCTCGGGGAGTGCTTCCGTGATGGATTGGGTTCGGGGCATGTTAGATCCAGATGCGTAGCAGCGATGCTACACCCAAAGCATACAGTCCTGCCGCTACATCGTCGAATACGATGCCCCAGCCTTCGGGCAGGCTTTCAAGTTGGCGCGCGGGAAAGGGTTTGGTGATATCGAAGAGGCGAAAGAGAATGAGAGCGATGAGCGCGTGATGCCAGTCCACGGGGCTGAAGAGGAGGGCGATCCACTGGCCGGCGACTTCGTCGATGACCACGAAACCGGGATCCTCGCGCCCGGATTCGCGGGCGGCAATGGTGGCGGCGGGGATGCCGAAGACCAGGGTGAGCGCAATGCCTGCCAGCAGGGCCAGAAGCAGCGTTTGGGGTGAGGGATGGAAGCCATAGGCCACGCCTGCCCAAAGAAGGACGGCCGCAACTGAACCCCAGGTGCCGGGGCCGGGCTTTCCAAAGCCCGCGCCGAAAAAGGTGGCGACGGCCCAGGCCCAGAAGGTCTTTTTCTGATTTTGGATTGGATTATGAGTCGTATTCATGTCTTGCTTCCTTCCATCGGACCCATTGGCTGCCGTAGGTGAACTCGTAGAATTGGGTGCCAAATTCCACTAACGTCGCAAGGAGGAGGAGTGCCATCGGTATCATTACGCTGCGGGAAGTAACCGAGAGGGTCAGAAAATCCAATAGGCTGCCATGGAAATCGCTCCTTACGACCCAGGCGTAGGCCGTCCATGAAATGAATGCCGAGATCCAGAGTGCGCGCGATGCATATCTTGTAACCCCCACGGCGAGCGCTAAGAGGGGAAACGCGGCAATCAGCGGAAGAAACAGCCCAAGGATGGGATATTCTTGGGCGTTCTTCGGAAGACCAGTCCAGAGGACGGTGAAAAGCCCGAGCAAAGAAAGAGCCACGCTTAGCATCCCTGCGGTGATCAACGAACTGATGCAAAGCCATTTCTTGCTAGTCGTCATGGGAGTCACCGCCATCGCCGCTCAGACCGCCCAGGTCTTCCAGAACTTCCGGGTCCAGAATCGGGGAGCTGATCTTGTAGACGCCCATGGCCCACTTGCCGAGGTCGATCTTGCGGCAACGGTCAGAGCAGAAGGGGAAGTCCTCGTCCTTGAGGCGGACCAGCATGCCACAGGTGGGGCAGTGGAGAAGTTTCGCGGATTTTTTCTTTGGGGTCATTGAACTTGTTCCTGCCAGGAGGCAACTGTCAATGATTATGGTACCGCGCCGGGCGGAAGATGGGACCGGATTTCCGTTTGGCAGACCCATGGAGCTGGGGCCGATGCCGCCGCACCCAAAGAGTCATGGGTCAGGCGGGTAACTCCCTGGAAGAAACCTGCACAAACTCCTCAAAATATGCGGCGCACGCCATCTGAATATCTCGTTTGAATGCCCGCCTTTGCCTGGTCCGGAGTTTGTGGCCCTGCTTGATGCTGGCGAGGGGCTTGTCCTCGACTGAAATGGAACTCAAATAGAAGCCAGCGGCATTAGGCGCTATCCCCAACTGTGAGAAGAATGAGTCGTACGCCTGTTCGAGTGAGGCGGTGTGCTCCTCGTAATCGGGGCCACTCTGCCGGGCGGCGCTAACGCCCGCAAATTCGCGAATTCCGAAGGCGTTTGCAACGCCTTGCAGGGCCGCGAGAAGCAGGGGGCTGGGGGCGACGTCATACATTGCTTTGGTCGCCAACTGAATCTCGCGATAGCAGCCCTTTGTGCCCTGAATCCGCGAAATCAGCAGAACCTCTCCGGCTTCCGATTGCACCACCCATCCGGGAACAATGGTAAAGGAAAGAAGAAAAACGATTTCGCCATTCACCTCCAGATTGAGCGATATCTCGCCCTCTTTATCCCACGGCCTTGAAAGGCCCATGCTGATGGCAAAATGCTGGCCGTCTTCGCGGATATCATGCAATGTAACATTCCCTTGCAGAATCCTGCTCAGCAAGTTACTGGGAAGCAGGGCATGGAAGCGCCTGTAGTGATGCAACAAGCAAGCTCCGCGTTCAACCAGGGTGAAGCCTCTGACGAGATAATTGATGGCGAGGTATTTGAAAGGCAATCGGGGGTTGCGGCGAACGGCCTCGGCGTATGGGGGGCGCTTGAGTATCTAAAATATTTTTCATTGCGTGCCAATGTGGCTGAAAGCGCCCCACAATACGCGCGCCAGCCTGAAGGGCGACCACATCTTCTTCTCTCGTGCCAGAGCCGAAAGAGGCCGAAGCACAGATGCCGTCTTCTTGAGATCGGCGCTTGTTTTCATCACCATCACCTGGCCGAACTCCCGGTTGCGTCTCATCCGATTCCAGGGTGGGAACTGGAACCGGCCTTTCCGGCGAAGCAAAGTTAATTGGCTTTCGCCTGTAGAGAACAGGATTGACTCAAAGCCCGCCTTCATCGAATCGCGCACGAAAGGCGACTAACTGCTCATGGGCATCATACTTCAGTAGCGGGCAAAGCGATCGAAGACACCGACAACCGGAAGAGCGTTGCCGTCGCGGTCAAAGAACCCGCGCTGCGCCAACCCGCCGCGAACTGCCGGCTCCCACCAGAAGATGCCCTTGCCGTGGCCTCCGGGCGCATCCATGACGATGCGATTCACTTCATCGAGAAAGTCGCGCTGGCCGTCTGCGGTTTCAGGGAATGGGCCGGGGTGCTTGATGTAATTGCCTGGTACCCAGTTATAGGCGGTCTCAACCACATAGACGTCTTTGCCGTACTCATGAATGGTGAATTCTAGATTTGCGCGCAGATCGTTGAGGCTGCCCTGCCACCACGGATAAAAGGATTGGCCGATAACATCGAATTGAATCTTGTAACTTGCGAGTTTATCGAAGAAGTATTTCGTTCCGGCGATATCTCCGCCGCGATCGATGTGAATCATGATTGCAGGGCGGGGTTGGGCTCCGCTGCCCGCGGAGACTCCGTCGATACCCGCGCGAAGCAGATCGGCAAAGTTATCCCAGTTACCGGGCAGCCTGCCGTCCGGCCACATCATGCCGTTTGAAACTTCGTTGCCCACCTGCACCATGTCCGGCATCGCGCCGGCATCCTTGAACGATGCGATGGTGTCGCGCGTGTAAGCAAAGACGGCGTCGGCCAGTTGCTTGTGGGTTAGGTTTCTCCACGCCACTGGAGTCGGCTGATGGCCGGGGTCGGCCCAGTCGTCGGCATAGTGGAAGTCGAGGAGAAACTTGAATCCCATGGCCTTGGCCTGCTTGGCGGCGGCGATGGTGTAGTCCAGATTGTTCGGCAGCGTCGTTGGAGCGTTGAAGATGCGCAGGCGAATCCAGTTATAGCTGTGGTCGCGAAGAATCTCCAGCGCGGGCTTGGCTACGCCCTTTTCCTTGAAGACGGCGCCTTGCTGCTCGGCCTGAGGCAGAAAAGAAGTGTCCGCTCCGATGGCGTACTGCGACGATTTTCCGCCGGAGGTTTGTTGCGCCTGGCAGGCTAAACCTGCGGAAAAGACAAGGATGGCAACGCAAAAAAAGCTGATCCGATGCACAAAATCACCTCACAAAGAGAGTCCCAATTACGCATTTTTCGGTAGCGCGCATCCGGTTGTTTCTGCACAAAGTGGCGCACACCGGCGAACCTGGGAACCAATCAGTCTATAACGCCGCGGAGGTGATGCGGGCTACGATGTCATATTCGTGAGCCTCGGTAATCACCGCGTTGTAAAAGCGACCAGGTTCGAGCGCATCCAATTCGCCGAAGTCGTTGATGTAGACTTTGCCGTCGATTTCGGGAGCGTGAAACTGGGTTCGGCCTTCCCACAGGAGCGGCGTTTCTTCGCTTTCGCCTTCGGCAAGCAAGACTAACTCGCGGCCCACCCACTGCTCCTTGGCGCGCTTGCTTATGGATTGCTGCAACTTCATCAGGCGGCGCTTCCTCGATTCAATGGTTCGCTTGGGGATCTTCTGGTTGAGCGAGAATGCGCCGGAGCCTTCCTCGTCGGAGTAACTGAAGACGCCCAGCCAATCGAATCCCGCCTCCTTGACGAAATCTTCAAGGAGAGTCACGTCCTCCGCAGTCTCGCCCGGGAAGCCGACGATGAACGAGGTGCGGAGAGCGATGCCGGGGACTGTGGCGCGAGCCTTCGCCAGAGTCTTGAGGAAGATATCGGCGCTGGCGCCGCGCTTCATGCGCTTCAAAACGGATGGAGCTGCGTGCTGGAGCGGCACATCGAGGTATTTGCAGATGTTATCGTGCCTGGCGATGGTCTCCAATAAGCGATTTGTGATGCGGTTGGGATAGGCGTAGAGGAAGCGCAGCCAGCGCAGGCCTGGAATGACGGCCAGGGCGTCGAGCAGTTGCGCAAGGCCGTCTTTCAGGCCGAGGTCTTCGCCGTAGCAGGTGGTGTCCTGGCCGATGAGCGTAATCTCCTGCACGCCGCGGGCAACAAGCTGGCGGGCCTCGGCGACCACCGACTCGAAGCGGCGCGAGCGGAATTTTCCGCGCAGGTTCGGGATGACGCAGAAGGTGCAGGGATGGTCGCAGCCCTCTGCGATCTTGATATAGGCCGAGGACTTGGGCGTAGTGAGGAGCCGTGGGCTCTTTTCATCATAGAGATATGTGGGTAGCTGGCGCGCCGCGCCCTGCCAGTCGTCGCGGTTGAAGCGGCCCTGCTGCTCGCGCAGATTACCTTCGGGCCTGAACGCGCTGGCCTCAGCTTTGTGCGTCCCGGATTGCGCTTCCTGGCCGGAGCGGGTGTGGGCGCTGCCGGTGAGAATGGTGAAGGGTGACGTGGAGGCTGCGATGGGCGCGAGGCCGGCGGCTTCAAGAATTGCATCCAACTCGCCGGTGCCAACTACGGCGTCCACCTCGGGAATGCTTTTCTGGATTTCGTCCCGGTAGCGCTCCACCAGGCAGCCTGCGACGATGAGTTTTTTTGCTTTTCCGGAGGTCTTGTGTCGGGCCATTTCCAGAATGGTGTCGATCGACTCCTGCTTGGCGGTGTCGATAAAGCTACAGGTGTTGACGATGAGGATTTCGGCCTCTTCGGGACGGGAGGTCAGCCGTGCGCCGGCGCGGTCGAGCAGGCCCATCATCACCTCTGAATCGACGAGGTTCTTCGGGCAGCCTAACGAAATAAATCCCACGGAAGGGGCCGTGGGCGGGGATGGTTTGGTCACACTTCTATTGTAGCGGGAAGAAGTTTTTCTTGCATGGCAGTAACGCTGGAGCGCCCGGCTGCGGCAAGCAAGAGCGTGACGGCCCAGGTTTGGCGTTGAAGCGGCGTTGTTGGTTAGCAATGCGCTAAAGACCACGCGTGCTTCCATTGAGCGGAACCAACTCGAAGGAATGTGAGTTAGTTCAAGAACATGGTTCGATACAGCGTATCCCGCTGCACAGGCTTGAACCCGGCATCGCGAATGATCCGGCGCAGCTCTTCTTCCGTAGTGCAGTTACTCGTTCCCGCGGCTTTCACCACGTTCTCTTCGAGCATTACCGAA
>Ga0224555_1004516_pt1 | contig 12684 bp, 11 predicted proteins | sample 714S23034metaG_FD_180687 | JGI IMG/M metagenome (GOLD analysis project Ga0224555, IMG submission 180687) | Peat soil microbial communities from Stordalen Mire, Sweden - 717 S2 30-34 | ecosystem: Environmental > Terrestrial > Soil > Wetlands > Peat | place: Sweden: Norrbotten County, Stordalen...
AGTGGCTAAGTACTGATGAACATCAATACGATGATGTTCGCGGCAAGGGATTTTTGGCGCAGGCGAGACGCGAGCGACGAGCATACCCTTCATGGGTCTGTGAGGAGCGAGCAACGAAGCCTGCGGCAAAAAGGACTGCCGCCCAAAGGGTTGCGTTGTGTTTGGCCTGGGGCGTCGTTGCTCGTCGGTTGCAGCCCCACTTGGGGGATGCGCCCTCCTCGCGCCTAGCCCCAGGCCAAACATAACGCAACGAACGTCATCGTATTTATGCTCATCAGTACTAGGCGGTTTGTTCTTTGAAAGGCCGCAGATCGGGGCGTTTGGGCGGTGAACCCGTTTGAACCATGCCATGCCCCGGTTGGCGCGGCTGTTTATCCTCCTTCGCGCGGAGCGCTGGCCCCGTTTCCGGCCTGCCGACGCGCTGGACAGAAAGGGAGTTAACCACGGATGGACACGGATTAACACGGGGGCGCATGACAAAAATCTTCACGTCGTCGGAAGGGCGGCGCTGGTGCGCCGCCCAAGAATTCAGGGCAGAGCGGCAACTCTGCCCTACCAAGAGGTTGAAGATTTTTGTCCTGCGCCCTTAACACGGATGGGATTTCTTTTATCCGTGTCCATCCGTGAAATCCCTGTCCGCCATAGCCAGGCGACGGCGGACGTGGCTGAATTTCTTCCTCTGCGCCTCTGCGACTCTGCGCGAGACAGGCTGTTTTGGCTTGTTGGGTTGGTGTTCCGGAGTTTCAACCTCTGGCAAGCTCTGGCAGTTTAAAAAATCCGGGGTTTTGACCGGCTGGTTGCGCCTATTTGCGCCTTAAATTGACGGCGGTGAGGGTTTCCCGGATCAGGAAGGGGATTTGAAACAAAAGGAAACGAAGGTAACGAAGATGAAAATGCATCCTTGAAGAAGGAGTCGGAAACGCGCGATTTTTCTTCGTGATCTTCGTTGCCTTTTGTTGAAAATCCCTTTGCCCGCTGGTTAACAAAATTACGGTAAATTACGCCAAATTACGGTAGTTTTGTTGCGGCGCAAGGAAGTTTGCGGGCGCGGAGGCGCCGCGGGCGCGGGACAGAATTTTATGGGGATCGCCCTCATCCTAACCTTCTCCCCCGGGGAGAAGGGACAGATGTCGGAGGGTTCTGGTGTTGCGAGGGAGCGTCCGGCAAATCCAGTCGCGTGCTTTTCCGCCCTGAGGCGCGGAGATTTGGGCGGTTTATGCAGGCTTGTGCACCCTTGTGCATGATAAAAGGCGCGGGGGTTGGAGCGCTCCCGAAGTCCGAGCGAGCTGGATGGCTTTGATAATCAAGGACATGCAACCCGGCGCTTGGAAGTTTTTGAGCGATGCCAGGCTTACGGCTCGGTGGAAGCGGTTTTTTGGGAAAAGGGGGCGGCTCCGCAGGAGCGGGGCGTGTCCAAAAACTCAGATGCGACCAGTCAAAAGGGGGGCCCTGGGGGTGCAAATCAGCTTTCGTAGCGCAGACTTCCAAGTCTGCCGTGTCGCCGATTTCCAAATCGGCACGCCGCGCAAAGTCATCGCCGGATCGGGCTTGGAGAAGTGAACAAATTGTTGGAGGGACGCTGGCGCGTAGGCTCGCGGCACGGCAGACCTGGAAGTCTGCGCTATGGCTAAAGGCCTCGACAAAAACAGATTTGCACCCGGGCCGTGGATTGTTGCTGACAAGCGCGGCGAAAGGCCGTAATGGATTGCGCACCGTGAGTGAGACCCTACGTTATCTGCAATCGGAGTCCGCCGGATCCGGGATCGAGATCGGGGCGCTGGTCAAATATCTGTTGCTCGACGCCATAAAGGCAAAGGCGAGCGACATCCATATTGAGCCGTGGGAGAGCACGCTGGTGGTGCGCATCCGGCTCAATGGGGTGCTGACCGAGTTGGTGCATCTGCCGCTGGAGTTGATGGAGAAGATTTCCGGGCGGTTCAAGGTGCTGGGCAATCTGGTGACTTACCAAACAGGCCTGCCGCAAGAGGGGCACGCGCCGGCCGACCCGGAATTAGGCGGGTGCGAGCAGCGCATTTCCATTTTCCCGACGGTGCGCGGGGAGAAGATCGTGGTGCGCATATTTGATCCGAGCAACCGGAGTTTTGATCTGGGGGCGCTGGGCTTTGACGACGATATATTGCAGCAGTTTGTCAAGCTGATCACCAAGCCCAGCGGGTTGATTCTGTTGACCGGGCCGACGGGGTCTGGGAAAACCACGGCGATTTATTCGGCGCTTTACACGCTGGTGCAGAGGGCGGGATCGACGATGAGCATAGCGACGGTGGAGGACCCGGTGGAGTTCAGCCTGCCGATGGTGGCGCAGGCGCAGGTGAATCTGGCGCAGGAGTTCACTTATCCGAGGGCGTTGCGCTCGTTGATGAGGCAGGACCCTCAGGTGATCATGGTGGGGGAAATTCGGGACCCGGAGACGGCGGCCATCGCCGTGCAGGCCGGGCTGACAGGGCACCTGGTCATCAGCACGATTCACAGCGGAAGCACGGCCGGAGTGTTCGCGCGCTTGATGAACATGGACATTGAGCCGTTTCTGCTTTCTTCGAGCGTGACGGGCGTGCTGGGCTTGAGGCTGATCCGCAAAAACTGCCCCTATTGCGCGCAACCTTACGAACCCGAGCCGGGCCTGATGAAATTGATCCCCAGCGTGGACCGGGAAACCGCGGAGTTCCGGCGCGGGGGCGGCTGTGAGCAGTGCCTGGACACGGGCTTTTCGGGCCGCTATTCGGTGGGGGAGTTGTTGACGGTCACCCAGCCGTTCCGCGACGCCATCCTGGAGAAAATGCCCACGCGGACGTTGCAGCAGGTGGCGGTGGATAGCGGGATGGAGACGATGTGGTCCCGCGGCCTGCGCCGCGCGCTGACCGGCCAGACGCCGCTGGAGGAAATCCTGCGGGTCATTTCCGTGGACGAACTGTAGTCGTGCTCACCGTTGCCCTGGCCATATTGACGGGCGTCAGTTTCGTCTTGACGTTTTGGCGCTGGCGCGCCGCCTGCCGTTTTCCGCTCCACCGCCGCCGGGCGGCGCCGGGCAGTCTTCCGGGTCTGACGCTGCTCAAGCCGCTCAAAGGGTGCGACGGCGCCACCGCGGATTGTCTGCGGAGTTGGTTTTTGCAGGAATATCCGGGGCCGGTGCAGCTTCTTCTGGGGGTTGCGGACGCCAATGACCCGGTTTGCGCGGTGGCGCGCGAATTGGTGGCGTCATTTCCCGGCGTGGACGCCCGGTTGGTGGTGTGCCGCGACAGCCTGGGGGCCAACGCCAAAGTCTCGACCTTGCGGCAGCTCGAACCGCACATCCGCCACGGTCTGGTCATGATCAGCGACGCGGATGTGAAGGTGTCGGCGGATTTCGCGGCGAATGTGGCGCCGCTTCTGGCGGACCCGGAGGTGGGGCTGGTGAACTGTTTTTATCGCCTGGCCAATCCGTCCACGGCGGCGATGCAATGGGAGGCGGTGGCGATCAACGCGGATTTCTGGACGCAGGTGTTGCAGTCGCGCAGTCTCAGGGCGGTCGATTTTGGTTTGGGCGCGGTGATGACGCTCCCGGCGGCGCGGCTCAAAGAGATGGGCGGATTCAGGGCGCTGACGGATTTTCTGGCGGACGATTATCAATTGGGACAGCAGGTGGCGAGTCAACGGAAAAGGATTGAGTTCGCATCGGTGGTTGCGGAGTGCTGGGACGCGCCGCTGGGCTGGGGGGGAGTATGGACGCACCAATGCCGCTGGGCGCGCACCATTCGCGTCTGCGATCCGGCGCCGTATTTTTTCAGCCTGCTGAACAACGCGACTCTCTGGCCGGTGCTGCTGGCGCTGGCGGCGCGGAGTCCGGCGGCCCTGGGCGCGGCGGGAGTCTGCCTGGTTTTTCGCGCGGGCACCGCGTTGCAGCAGCAGGCGCGGCTGACGGAGTCGCGGACGCATTTGGATTCGTGGTGGCTGGCGTTTGTGAAGGATTTGCTGGACGTGGCGGTTTGGGCGTCGGCTTTTTGCGGGAATGAAATTGCGTGGCGCGGGGAGCGTTACCGGATTTTGTCAGACGGGAGGCTGGAGAGGGTTTTTCCCCCGCGGAACACGCAGAGTAACGCGGAGGGGTTCGGGGTGAAATGAGTGGACGCGGTGGACATGGCGGCCGTCTCCGAGGCGCTGAAGTTTGCGAGCGCGGGACGTGGGGAAGGGCGTGAGACGGAATTCTCCGGGGATCGCCCTCATCCTAGCCTTCTTCTCCCCCGGGGAACAGCAGGCGCGCGATTCCGGTGTTGCGAATGAACGTCCGACAAATCCAGTCGTGCGCTTTTGCGGTGCGACGGCGCATGATTCTCCCTCTCCTGGAGGAGAGGGCAGGGGTGAGGTCGAGCCCCGAAGAATTCCGTCTCACACCCCGGCGGAAAAATGGCGGAAGGTTTGGCTTGCAATGGAGCGGTGGAATTGATACGGGAAAGGGTCAAAGTCATTTATGCCATCATTTAGTTATGTAGCGCGGGATTCGGCGACGGGGCGGGAGATTCGCAGCAGCGTGGATGCGTCGTCAGAGGCTAACGCGATTGCGGCGTTGTTGAATCGGAATCTGCTGGTGGTGTCGATCCAGGAGAAGATAGCCAAGAAGGGGCGGACCAGCGGGGGTTCGGTGCGGCTTCAGGACCTGGTGATTTTCACAAGGCAATTGGCGACGATGATCGACGCCGGGCTGGCGATGGTGCAGTCGCTTCAGGCGCTGGCGGAGCAGACGGACAACAAGGTGATGAGGGACGTGATCAAGGACGTGACGACCCGCGTGGAGGGCGGAGACGGATTTTCGGAGGCGTTGCAGAAGCATCCCAAAGTGTTCAACAAGCTGTATTATTCGATGACGGCCGCCGGGGAGAAGGGCGGGTTGCTGGCGGAAATCCTGGGACGGCTGGCGACGTACCTTGAGAACACGGCGCGTCTGCGAAAGAAGGTGAAGTCGGCGATGATGTATCCAACGGCGGTGACGCTCGTGGCGATAGGGATCACGATATTCTTGCTGGTGAAGGTGGTGCCGGTGTTCGGGGATATATTCACGTCGTTTCACGGGAAGCTGCCGACGCCGACGCAGTATTTGATTAATGTGAGCAACGTGTTGAAGGGTTATTTCTTGTATTTCATGGGTGGGACGGTGGCGGTGGTGTTCGGATGGTTTTATTATATCAAGACGCCGGCGGGGCGGACGTTTTGGGACGCGCAACGGATCAAGCTGCCGATCTTCGGGCCGATTGCGCACAAGATATGCCTGGCGCGTTTTTGCCGGACGATGGCGTCGCTGGTGCGGAGCGGTGTGCCGATCCTGGAGGTGCTGGCGATTGTGCAGAACACCGTGGGCAATGTGATCATGGAGGCGGCGATCAAGACGGCGACAACGGACATCGAGAGGGGCGAGGGGATTTCCAACGCGTTGAGCAAGCATCCGGTGTTTCCGACGATGATCATCCGGATGATCACGGCAGGGGAGCAAACAGGGAAGATTGACGCGATGCTGGAGCGAGTGGCGGACTTTTTGGATGAGGAGATCGAGACGACGTTATCGGGGTTGACGTCGCTGATTGAGCCGCTGTTGATCGTGTTTTTGGGGGTCGTGGTGGGGGGCATCGTGATTTGCATGTTTCTGCCGATCTTCAAGTTGAGCGAGTTGGTGTCAGCCAAACATTGAGGGCAAGGCGGCAAATGCTTGCCGACGGGGTGCGACGTGGTTAATTTTGACGCATGGCGAAAGTATTGCTGATAGACGACGAGGTGACCATGGTGCAAATGGTCACTGAGCTCCTGCGCCGCGAGGGGCATGAGGTGTTCCCGTTTAGCAATTTCAACGCGGCGGTGGAGACGCTGGAGGCGCAATGCCCCGAGCTGGTGATCACCGATCTTTATCTGGACAAGACGCGGACGCACGGGCTGGAGATACTGCAAAAGGCGCGGGCGCTCAACCCGCCCTCCACGGTGATCGTGATCACGGCGTACGCGACGATCGAAACGGCGGTGGACGCGATGAAGAAGGGGGCGTTTGATTATTTGGAGAAGCCTTTCAAGGTGGATGATCTGAGGCTGTGCATCCAGAGGGCGTTGTCGTACAACGACGCGATCTCGGAGAATATTTACCTGCGCAAACAACTGAAGAAGAAGTATCAGTTCAACCAATTGATCGGGAATTCGCCGCACATGCAGGGGGTGTTCAAGATGATCGAGCGCGTGGCGGACACCGACAGCACAATCCTGATACTTGGGGAAAGCGGGACGGGAAAGGAGTTGGTGGCGCGGGCGCTGCATTTCAACAGCCGGCGGCAATTTGCGCCCTTCATTCCGATCAATTGCAGCGCGCTGCCGGAGAACCTGCTGGAATCGGAGTTGTTCGGGCATTGCAAAGGGGCGTTCACGGGGGCGATCAACGACAAGAAGGGGCTGTTTCAGGAGGCCGACGGCGGAACGATTTTCCTGGACGAAATCGGCTCGATGCCGCCGGTGTTGCAGAGCCGGCTGCTGCGGGTGTTGCAGGAGAAGGAGGTGCGCCGGGTGGGGGACAATGTTCCTGTAAGCGTCAATGTCCGGGTGCTGTCCGCGACGCATGAACCGCTGGAGAAGAGGGTGGAGGAAGGAACGTTCCGCGAGGACCTGTATTACCGGCTGAATGTGATTCCGATCAACCTTCCGAGTTTGCGGGAGAGGCGGGAAGACATTCCCGTGCTGACGATGCACTTTCTGCGGAACAAGGTGAGTTCGAGGACAGGCAAGCTTTTCAGCATCAGCCGCAAAGCGCTGGATGTGTTGGGGGCGCATGATTGGCCGGGCAACGTGAGGGAATTGGAAAACGCCATAGAGCGGGCTTGCGCGTTGTGCGAGGACGGCACCATTCGAGTGGCGGATTTGCCACCGATCTTGCGGCATCTCGCCACGGCGGAGGGCGGAGAGGACGTTGTCGAAACTCCGCAAGCGCCGCCCGCCGCGGACGCGGTCTTGACTGTCGGCGGCGCCAGCGCGCTGCCGGCGCACGCGATGTCGCAGCCGGTCGGTTCGTTGCGCGACTACATGCGCGACCAGGAATTGACGTACGTGAACCGGGCGCTGGCGCAGGTGAACGGAGACAAGGAAAAGGCGGCGGAGTTGCTGGGGGTGAGCGTGGCGACTTTGTATAGGAAACTGGCTGAGGAGGATGCGGCGGGCTGAGAGGATTGTTTAGGGGCCGGCTAACAAGGCGAGGGAGGCGGTGTAGCCGTGAAGGAAATTGCGCTCGCCGACGGGGCCGATTTCGCCGTTGCAAAAAAAACCGGTCAATTCGAGCGGCCCGATCTTTTCCTGCACCAAGCCGGCGTCGTGATTGGGATGGCCGAAGAGGGCGTGGCCGCGCCCGTTGCAGTCGCAGAGGCAGCCGCCGTATATTTTGCGGCCGGCCAGGCGCCTGGAGAATTTATTGAGCATGGCGATCATGTCATCGGTGGCGGCGGCCGCGTCGCGCCGCTGGAATTGGATCGTCTGCCCCGTGCGGGCCAGCGCGCTGACGGAGAGACTGCCCGAATGGGGGTCGCCGCCCAAAATGTTGCGGACCAGGAAGTCGCCGCGGGTGAAGTCGTGGAGGTATTCGTTGACGACCAGGCCGATGAAGATGTTGCCGCGGGCCAGGCGCTGCTCTTCCGGGGAGAGTTGGAGGAAGGTCTCGGCGAGGATTTCGTAGGCCGGGCGGTTGGCGATTTGGTGGATGAAGTTGCCTTCGGCTTTGGTAATGGTCCAGGTTTCGCCAATGGGAGTGCAGCCCTGGGAAATGACGCCCAATAATTCGATTTCACCCGCCAAAGCCACAGCGACGCCGCCTTCGTCGAACACGCGGCCGTTGAGAAAGAGCTGGGTGGCGCGCTGGGAGGGATCCCCGCCCGCCAGGCCGCCGAAAATGGGTTTGGGAGCGAAAGATTCGTTCCAGCCGCGCAGCCAGGCCTCGGCATCGATGTGGAACGGGTCGGCGAAGACCAGCCAGCCCTTGAGTTGAGCCGCGGCCACGCCGGTTTCCAATTCCCAATAGCGCGGTTTGCCAGCCCGTTCAACTTGCGCCTGGGTGAAATGAACGCCGCGCAATTCGGCGCCCGGCAAGGCGAACAGGGAGACGACCAGGCCCGGGGCGTCCTCGATTTCGCGGGCGCCGATGATGAGGCTGGCGCTGGTGCAGCCAAGGAGAAGGGGTATCTCGGCGTGAACTTGCAGGACTTCCAGAATCTGCGGCGCGAAGCGGGCGAATTGGGGGGTCATGAAGACCAAGCCGAGGGAAACGCGGGGCGCGCGCAATTGGCGGCGCAACCGGCCGGCCCATGCGCCCAGGGCAGCTTCGTCGAACTCCTCCTTCCAATGCCCTGAAACGGCGTTTGTATTCATGCGCAAATCTCGGTCACGCTCCCAGTTTGCCCGTTGTCCCCGAAGGAAGCAAGGGGCGGCTCAATGGTCGCGAAAAACTGGGAGTAGTTTTTACTTCCCCTTTTCCGCCGCCCTTTCTACTATCTGCGGCCCGGAACCGCGAAAACCATTACGCGGCCGGCAAAAAGAATATGCCATTGACCCATACTAAAGAACTGTTCGCCAAGGCGCTCAAAGGAAAGTACGCCCTCGGCGCCTTTAACGTGAATAACATGGAGCTGCTCCAGGCCATCGTTGAGGCTTGCGAGGAGGAAAAGGCCCCCGTCATGCTCCAAATCTCAAAAGGCGCCCGCCAGTATGCCAGCGCTGTTTATCTCAAAAAGCTCATCGAGGCCGCGATAAGCACCTCCAACATCCCGATTGCCGTCCACCTCGACCACGGCGATTCGTTCGATCTTTGCAAGGAATGCATTGATGAAGGCTTCACCAGCGTGATGATTGACGGCAGCCACGAGCCTTTTGACAAAAATGTCGAAGTCTGCAAGCGCGTGGTCGATTACGCCCATAAGCACAACTGCGTCGTTGAGGGCGAGTTGGGCATGCTGGTTGGCGCTCAACACGATGACGGCGAAGAGGGGGGGGGCTATTCCAAAGGCGGCGTTTATACGCACCCGGAGGAGGCTGTCGCGTTTGTCCGCCAGACGGGTGTTGACTCGCTTGCGGTGGCCATCGGCAACTCGCATGGCGCCTACAAGTTCAAAGGGGAACAGCGCCTGGACCTGGACCGCTTGCGCGCCATCAAAAAGGCGCTCATGGAGGCCGGCTTGGGCGATTACCCGCTCGTTCTCCACGGGGCCTCCAGCGTCCCAAAGGACCTCGTCCAGGTAATCAATAAATACGGTGGCAAACTCGGCGACGACGCCGCTGGCGTGCCGGAAGCCGACATCGAGATCGCGCGCCGCATCGGGTGCACCAAGGTCAACATAGACACCGACTTGCGCCTGGCCATGACGGCCGCCATCCGCCAGAGTCTCGCCGAGAATCCGAAAGAGTTCGATCCCCGCAAATACCTCGGCGCCGCCCGCGCTCGCGTGAAGGAACTGGTCCGACACAAGGTCCATGACGTCCTCTGCTGCGCGGGTCACGCTTTCGATTGATGTTCTAATCGAAATTGCTTCCGCTCCGCCTTCGAAGCTCTCGCGGGCTTCGCAGTCCCCCTAGTTTTTTCGCAATCAGTGTGTGCCATAATGACGCTGTTTGCAAAGCGACAAATGGGACATTATGGCGCAAACATGCCTATATGTTGTTATGTTGTGTTTGCGTATATTATTGTATGTAAGCATCTTATGTAAATCGTAATCATTGGCACGACATAGGCTGTATTAGCCTCAGAAGAATTGAAATGGTCTTAGCAAACAACAATTTGAAATTGAGAAAGGAAGAACTATGACATTAACAAGATGGCACAAGCCAAACCTCTGGAATGCAGTCCCCGCCCGTCGCATTGCGAGCTTGCGGGACGAAGTCGATAACCTCTTCAATTTGACCTTCGGGCGCCTTTTGCAATCGCCCCAGGATTCCGGTCCAGGCACACAGTTGCTGGAAGGCTGGTTCCCGGCGGTCGATTTGTTCGAGGACAAGGAAAGTCTGGTCGTCAGGGCCGAAGTGCCGGGGATGAAGAAGGAAGACATCGAAATCTCGCTGCATGACGGCTACTTGACCGTTTCCGGTGAACGGAAACAGGACCAAACCTACGCTGCCGCCGAAACCTACCGCTCCGAACGCTGGCTTGGCCGCTTTCAGCGCACCATCAGCCTGCCTTGCCAGGTGGATGCCGACAAGATCAAGGCCGCCTACACCGACGGCATTCTGACAGTCACTCTCCCCAAGGCGGAGGAAGCCAAGCCGAAACAAATCCCGATCACAGTCAAATAACAACCTCCCATGCCGGGCGGGCGCGCCCCGCCCCGAAAACGAAAGGAACTTATGAACGCAGTAGCTCAACAGAATGAAAGGCCCGTTTGCGCCCAGGCTGCGGACGGCGAGCGTGAATACCTCACGCCCAGAGTCAACATCTTCGAAACCCCGGACCGCTACGTATTGGAAGCGGAACTGCCCGGAGTGAACAAGGACGGCCTGGACATCAGCCTGGACAACAACGTCCTTACGATTGTCGGCCGTCGCACGGCCGATCCGGGCGCAAACGTCCTTTACCGCGAATCCGAGAGCGCCGATTTCCGCCGCGTATTCGAGTTGGACCCCGCCATCGACACCGGCAAAATCGCCGCGAAGATCGACCAGGGCATCCTCAATCTCGTGCTGCCCAAGACCGAGAAGGTCCAGCCCCGCCGAATCAGCGTCGCGTAAAAGAGGCCTATTTAGAACACAACAGGCCGGGAGGCGTGCGGCTCTCCCGGCCTTCGCTGTTTCTGGACATAAGCCGGAGCGGTCAAAGAGCGGAACCACAATACGCCGGGGGAAAATGACGAATGTCGAAATCCTAATGACGAAAGAATTCCCAAATGACTCAATGACGGAATGGCCGCCCCGATCGCTTTAGTCATTCGGGCTTCGTCGTTCTTTCGTCATGGGTGCTTAGACGTTAGTCATTTTCAGCTTGTCGCCTCCGTGCCCATCGGATTGCCGGAAAATGAGATGCACCCCCCACGAAGTGTCAAACAAAGCTTGTCTTTCTTTGGAAACCGGCGATATTCAAGAAACCTCCATGAAAACAGTCCTGGTCGTTGAGAGTGAACCGTCGGTCCGCAGCCGCTTGATGCCCTGGCTCAACGAACGCGGCTGGCGGGTCCTGGACGCCCCGGACCGCCAACGCGCACTCGCCTTGGCCCGCGAGCACCTTCCCGACCTCATCCTCTGCGACTGGCCTTCGGTTTGCGACCACGGCACGGGCTTTTGCCACGGACTTGAAGCGCTCTCAGACTTGGCGGGTCCGCGCCCGGTCATCGTTGCCACCGGCGTGGCCGATGGGGCGGAGAGATACAACGCCCTGGAATGCGGGGTGGACGAGTATCTCCCCAAACCCTTCAATTATCATCTTCTCGACCAGTTCCTGGCCCGCGTCGCCGGCTCCGGCAAAGGCCAGCCCGGCTTCAAGCCCGGCCCCGGCGGCGGCCAGGGCCGCGGCACCCGCCTCAAATTCTGGGGCGTGCGCGGCTCGGTTCCCGCCCCGGGCGGCGACACCGTCCATTACGGCGGCAACACCGCGTGCGTCGAAGTCAGAGTCAACGATGTGATCATTGTGCTCGACGCCGGCACCGGCCTGCGGAGGCTGGGACTGTCCCTCATGCGCGAGTTCGGGGACCGTCCGATCCACTTGAACCTCCTCATCACGCACACCCATTGGGACCACATCCAGGGCTTCCCCTTTTTCCTGCCGGCCTACAATCCCAAGAACATCATCTCCATCTACGGCTATGAAGGCGCCAGCCAGGGACTCCACGACACCCTTTGCAGTCAAATGGAAAGCCCCTACTTCCCCATCAGCATGCGGCAGTTGCCCGGCAACATCAACATCCGCGAACTCAAGGAAATGGACTTCGATGTCTGCGGCGTTCCCGTCAAGGCCCACTTCCTGAACCATCCCGGCATCTGCACCGGCTACCGCCTCTTCACGCCCGACGGCTCCATCTCCTTCCTCCCCGACGTCGAACTCTTCCAGCGCTTGCGTGACCGCTGGACGGCGGAAACCAACGCCGTTCCCGCCCAGGAGCGGCAATCGGCGCCGGAAGAAGACCGCAGCCTGGTCGATTTCATCCGCGGTTCCGATATCCTCATGTTGGATGCCCAATACGACGCCGCCGAATACGAGCGGCACGTCGGATGGGGGCACAGTTGCGTGGAAGACTCCGTCGCCTTTGCCCTTCATGCTGGCGTCAAACGTCTCTATCTCTTTCATCACGACCCGGACCACACCGACGAGCAAATCTCGCGGATGGTGGCGCGCGCGCGACAAATGGCCGCCAGCCGGCACTCCGATCTGGTGGTCGAAGCCGCCCGCGAAGGCAGCGAAGTTCTTTTGACAGCCCCCAAATCCGCTCTCCCGTGACGGCAGGGCGAGGCTCCCGCCGGGCCGCTCCCCTTTGTACAGTACAGGGGTCAAACCGTACTAATGTAATATTATTTGTTTCGGTGTTGATTTGCTGGGAAGTTTTGGTAAATTTTCCCCATGCCGCGCATGTTAAGCGTCGAATATCCCTGGAGCAGTTTTGGCTGGCATCTGGCGGGCAAAGAGCATCGCCCGGCGTGGATGTGCTCGGAGCCGCTCTTTGGAGAGCATGGGATAACGCGGGACGACGCGGAGGGCCGGCGCGA
>Ga0224555_1004517_pt1 | contig 12684 bp, 9 predicted proteins | sample 714S23034metaG_FD_180687 | JGI IMG/M metagenome (GOLD analysis project Ga0224555, IMG submission 180687) | Peat soil microbial communities from Stordalen Mire, Sweden - 717 S2 30-34 | ecosystem: Environmental > Terrestrial > Soil > Wetlands > Peat | place: Sweden: Norrbotten County, Stordalen...
CCCCAATGCCGTATTCTGGTCGCGAGCCCTAAGCAATGTCCAGTAAATCTTTTCTCCCTTCCGGCGCCCGCAATCAAACCGACGTATTCGCCGTTCACGGGGCAGACCCCGAGATTCTGGCCTACGCCATGGCCAAGTATTCGCGGTCGGCGCTCTCGATGCGCGAGTCGCTCGCTGAGATCAGCGCCCAGCGCGCCGAGCAGTTCCTCAACACCTTTTATTTTCAATACGGCCACCGTTCCATCGCCGATCTGGCCCACGTAGCCATGGCTATTGAGCGCCTCAGCCTGCTGGCTGCCATCGTCCTGGTGGACGAGCAGAGGTGGGACGGCCAGGAGCGCTCCACGCGCTACCAGAACTTTTTCAAATCCGGCTGGTTTTTCCCGGATTTTGGGCTGGCCGCCGAGGAAGGAAAGCTCTACGCCGAGACCGTCGAGAACCTGTTCGCCGCCTACCAGCGCACCACGACTGCCGTTCTTGAAGCCCTGCGCTGGCGTGTGCCCTGCCCGGAGACCATGAAGCCCGACGCCTACGAGCGCACGCTCAAGGCCCGCGCCTTCGACGTGGCCCGCTACCTGCTTCCTTTGGCAACCAACACCTCGCTGGGCCAGATTGTGAACGCGCGTACCCTGGAAACTCAGGTCTCCCGTCTGCTTTCCCATCCCGTCGCCGAGGTCCGCGACCTGGGGCTGAAACTGCGCGAGGCCGCCACCGGCCCAGCCTGGAATGTGAATGGCCAAGCCGGCCAGGCCTTCGTTGAAAGACTCGCCGGGCTGCACGATGCGGCTCCTGAATTGGCCGCCGAAGCAGCTGATTTGCTTACCCGTGAGGTCCGCACCGCGCCCACCCTGGTCAAATACGCCCAGCCGAGCGACTACGAGATTCAGTCTCGCGCGGAACTGGCGGAAGCAGCGGGCGAGATGCTGAGGGGGCAGGCCATTGCGGAGTCGCCGGTTGTCGATCTTGTCGAGAAGACTGAAACCCTGGAAGTGGAACTGGCCGCCACGCTCATTTATTCTGCCAGCCACCACCCCTACCGCCAGATCCGCGACCTGGTGGCCGCGCTGCCAGAAGCCCGCGTAACCGAGATCGTTGAACTGGGCCTGCGCCACCGCGGCCGCCACGACGAAGTTCTGCGCGCCTTCCATGCCGGTGCGGCCCTGCGCTTTGACATCCTCATGGACATCGGCGGCTTCCGCGACATGCATCGCCATCGCCGGTGTGTGCAGATCATCCAGGCTTTTACCGCCTTGCACGGCTACGAAACTCCTCAATCGGGAGACCTAGAGGCAGATGTCAGCCTCCTCGCCGAAGCCGGCGTCCTGAACGAGTATCAATCCGCCATTGAGCAGGCCCACGCTGCCAGCGCCCGGATCGCTGCGAGCCAGGCTCCAGAAGCCGCGCAATCCGCCCTTTACCTGCTGCCGCTGGCCACCCGTGTGCGCGGCCTGTTCAAGATGGACTTTGCCGAAGCCCAGTACATCTCTGAACTCCGCAGCGGCCCCGCCGGGCACTTCAGCTATCGCCGCGTGGCCTGGGAGATGTTTTTGGCTCTCCAGCGGCAGCACCCCACGCTGGCCCGCCACATTCGCGTCACCGATTTCACAAAGCCTATTGACCTGCTTCGGCGGTAGGGAAGGATGAGCGCCACGCATCCCGGCTTGAGATGTGGAATTGCCGGCAGCCTTCGCCATGGCAATCCCCTCTGCGCTACGATAAAGACAAGATTGAGGCCAAGCATGTTCGTTGTCGTATGGCAGTTTGAGATTGCCGAGGAGAAAGTCGCCGCCTTTGAGGCCATATACGGAGCCGAGGGCGCCTGGGCACAGCTCTTCCGCGCCTCGGCCAATTATTTGGGAACAGAGTTGTTGCGCGATGCCTACATTCCGGGCAACTATCTGACCATCGACCGCTGGGCGAACGAAGAGGCTTTTCGCGCCTTCCGCAAGGACCACGACGGGGAATACGAGACTCTGGACCGCGCTTGCGACGAGCTGACCAGCAGCGAGACCCGTATCGGCGCCTACACGATTTGAGCGGGGCAGCTATGGAAAGCTGGGGTTCTACAGGCAGTACACTTGGCTTCCCCATCTCTTCGCCGTTTTTCTCTGTCTTTGTCTCTCCAGCCCTGCTACAATCCCATCGAAATCCAATTCAAGCCGCCGCGCCGTTTCCTGTGTAGAAAGCATGAGCCGCGCAGGACGAGCACAATGAGGAGCCTTTCCAATGGCAATAGCCGATGACCGCGCCAAAGCCGTAGAACTTGCCCTGGCACAAATCGAAAAACAGTTTGGCAAAGGGTCGATAGTGCGGCTCGGTTCCAAAGAGGCTCTGGTACCGATCGCCGTGATCTCCACCGGCTCCATCAGCTTTGACGCCGCTCTGGGCGTGGGCGGAATCCCGCGCGGCCGCGTGACGGAGGTCTATGGCCCCGAGTCCTCGGGTAAGACCACCATCACCCTGCAGATCATTGCCGAGGCCCAGAAGCTGGGCGGCCTGGCCGCCTTTGTGGACGCCGAGCACGCTCTGGACCCCGCCTACGCGCGCAAACTGGGCGTGGACATCGACAACCTGCTGGTTTCACAGCCGGATAGCGGCGAACAGGCCCTGGAGATTACCGAGGCGCTGGTGCGCTCTGGAGCCATCGACGTGCTGGTGGTGGATTCGGTGGCGGCGCTGGTGCCCCAGGCGGAACTGGACGGCGAAATGGGCGACTCCCACGTAGGCCTGCAGGCGCGGCTCATGTCGCAAGCCCTGCGCAAGCTCACCGGCACGGTCTCCAAGTCGCGCACGGCGCTGATTTTCATCAACCAGATCCGCGAAAAGATCGGCGTCATGTTCGGCAACCCGGAGACCACGACCGGCGGCCGGGCGCTGAAATTTTACTCGTCGGTGCGCGTGGACATCCGCCGCATTGCAGCCATCAAGGACGGCGACGCGGTGACCGGCAACAGAACCAAGGTGAAAATCGTCAAGAACAAGGTGGCCGCGCCCTTCCGCGAGGCGGAGTTCGACATTCTTTACGGCGAGGGCATCAGCCGCGAAGGCGACGTGCTGGATCAGGCGGTGGCCAACAATATCGTGGAAAAGTCCGGCTCCTGGTACAGCTACGCCGGCGAGCGCATCGGCCAGGGCCGCGAAACCACTCGCACCTTCCTCAAGGACAACAAGGAAGTCTTTGCCAAGCTGGACGCCGAAGTGCGCAAGGCGCTCAACATCGGCGGTGCCAAAGTTGAAGTGCCCGAGGTTCCCGCCACCGGCCCCGCCGAAGCCAAGGAAGCCGTGCGTGGACGCAAAGGATAAGCGATTCTTCCGCAGGTCAACTCTGTGCTACGATTTTCTCGTGAAGAAAAGGAGGGGCTAATGAACCTGCACCATGCGCAGGCTGCATTCCTTACGATCTGGCTGATCATGATAGCAATTCCGATGCTATTTACGCCTCGGAATCTTCGAAATGCCCCACGATTCCGGCTCCGCGTATGGGCGCTTGAATTCGCTGTGGCGGCTACCTCTGTACTGTGGTTTGCGCCCTAAACGATCAACAGTTCTGCACTCCAGAAAAGGCAGCTGCCAGGGGTGGCTGCCTTTTTCTTGACATAGAAAAGTAATGTATGTAGAGTAGTGAATGTTGAATTGGGGGATAGGATGAAGCCAACAGAAAAGACCAAGATGCATGTGATTTCAACCTACGTACAACCCGCACGCCAGAAAGGCGAGAAAACGATTCAAGTCAGAGTCGGAAATATTCAAAAGGAGCTGGGCTGGACGAACAGGACTCCCTCTGTATTCTCGACCCTGTTGTCGAAGGATTTCCAGCAGGAGGCCGGTTTGGAGTTGATCGAGAAGATCGGCGGACCTATTTCTGGAGGGCCGAGCACAACCTGGCAATTCGTGTACAAGGTGCTCGGCGAAGCCGAACAGCCTGCTCCTGTTGCAAAAGCGGTTCTGAATGGGTCCGGGCTGAGGGCGCTCTACGGACTCTGTGCGGAGACGTTCAAGGCGCTCGGAGGCGGCGAGGAGTTTTTGCGTCGTGAGCGCGAATGGGGCCCGGACGTTTGGGAAAGATATGAAGCTGAGAAACTTGAGCGGCAGAGCGCAGAGGCCATAAAGTGAACCGGGTCTACTGGGACTCGATGCTTTTTATTTATTTGCTGGAAGCAAATCCGGTTTTCGGCGAACGGGTCAAACGCTTGCATGCAGCAATGGTGCGGCGTGGCGATACTTTATGCACCAGCATTTTTACCGTTGGTGAAGTGCTTACCGGGCCACGAATGAGGAATGATGTTGCGGGAATCAGCGGTCTGAAGAAATTTTTTGGCAGCAATGAAGTTGAAATTCTTCCTTTTGCCATCGAAGCCGCAGACAGATACAGCATGATTCGAGCCGAAACGCGGGTGAGACAGGCAGATGGGATTCATCTGGCCACGGCTGCTGCTGCTGGAGTGGATCTCTTTGTCACCAACGACGACAAGTTGCAGAAGCTTGTTATTTCAGGGATCAGATTCTTTGCAGACGTGGACGGGAAAGTAATTTGAGCAGATCGCTGTACCGCCAACAAGCTAACCCGTCCAGCCCGCGCTGCTAGAATCCGAATGGAGCAGCTCGCATGACCGTAAAAGCCCTTTATCCCGGTACCTTTGACCCGCCGACCAACGGCCACGTGGACCTGATTCAGCGCGGCTCCAAACTCTTTGGGCACCTGACAGTTGCCATACTCAACAATCCGGGAAAAAATCCGCTGTTTACCGTGGAGGAGCGGGTGGAGATGCTGGAAGAGGTCACCAGCTCGCTGCCCAACGTCTCGGTAGCTACATTCGACGGGCTCATGGTGGAGTTTGCTCGGCGGGAGGGGGCCTCGGCGGTGCTGCGCGGCATCCGGGCCATTTCCGACTATGAGTACGAGTTCCAGATGGCGCTGATGAACCGGCGGCTGGCTCCGGAGATCGAGACCGTCTTTCTGCAACCTGCGGGGCGCTACTCGTTTATCAGCTCGCGGATGCTGAAGGAAGTGTTCAGCTTTGGCGGCGACGTGACCGGCCTGGTGCCGCCCAACGTGCTCAAGCGCCTGCGCGGACGGATCAGCGCGAGTTAAGGACATCCCAGGCCCCGATAGGGGCCAGTGCCGTACTGGGATACTGGGGCTGTATTCTGTAAAATTGTGTTTTGTAACTTGTTTATTTTGATTTAGTTAGAGAACTGGGTACTGGATTACTGGGATACTGGGACTGTGGGACTGTGGAATGGGTCGTTGCAAGCTGTTGATTTTTAGCGAGTTAAGAATGGCTCCACAGTTTAACAGTCAAAAACACGATATATTTTTTGCGGGACGGCGGTAAGTTGTTTTGAAAGTGCTGTTTGGCGTCTTGGAACGCGTGTTTTGGCTCGAACAATTTTGCTCGCGAGTTCGCGAATTGATGGCTTGACCACTCCGTCCTCCATGTTTCAATTGTGCTCCGGTGAGGGGTAATTCTATGCAAGGTGCGGCGGGTTGGATTAGGGGTTAGGGGTTAGGGGTTAGGAAAGCCCCTTGGTTGATGCTCTTGCTATCCCAGGTCTCAAAAGCGAGACATGGGGCACCCGAATTTATGAAGGGGCAGACCCGGGATTCGGAAATCCTCGACCGCAACCCAAACCCATGCCACTCCGCTGTGATTACTCGGCCCCGTGGCACTTCTTGTACTTTTTCCCGCTGCCGCAGGGGCAGGGATCGTTGCGGCCCACCTTTTCGCCGGTCCTGCGCTGCGCGGGCTGGCTGGCGTCGCCGGCTCCAGCCATGCTTGCCGCCTCCAGTTCGCGCACCTTTTTGCGGTGGAACTCCTTCTCCAGCGCGTCGATGGTCGTCGAGGGCTGCCGCATGGCAATCGAGATTTCCCTCGGCTCCGCGTCCAGGGTCAGCGGATGCGCGGCGCTGGCCACCGGCGGCGCCTTGGGAACTTCACGCCGCGCTTCCGGCGCGGCATTCACCGGCTGCCCATCCGGTCCCATGATCTGCATCCGGAACAGGAACCGGACCGTGTCCTCCTGGAACTTGGCCATCATGGCCTCGAACATGTCATAGGATTCGCGCTTGTAGGCCACCAGCGGATCCTGCTGCGCATAGCCGCGCAGCCCGATCCCCTCTTTCAGGTGGTCCATTTCCAGCAGGTGATCCTTCCACAGCCCGTCGATCACGCTCAGCATCACCATCCGCTCGTGATAGCGCATGGTCGGCGAACTCAGAATCTTCTCCTTGCCCTCGTAATCCTGTTTCAGCTTTTCAAAGATCGCCTCGCCCAGCTCGTGCCGGCTCAACTCCAACGGTTTGATCCCCGCCGCGGCCAGCCTCAGCCCAAACTGGCCTTCCAGCTTGTCATCCAGGCCCTTCAAATCCCATTGTCCCGGATGCAGTTTCTCCCCGGCGAACTCGTCCAGAAATCCGCTCAGAATTCCGCCGACATAATCCTCCAGAATCAGTTCCCGCTGGTCCACGCCTTCCAGCAGCCGTCGCCGCACGCCATACACGGCCTCGCGCTGTTTGTTCATCACGTCGTCGTACTCCAGCAGGTGTTTGCGGCTATCGAAGTTCTGCGCCTCCACTGCTTTTTGCGCGGCCTCAATGCGGTTCGAGATCATCTTCGACTCGATCGGCACGCCTTCTTCCATGCCCAGTCGCTCCAGCAGCGTGCTCACCCACTGCTTGGCGAAGATGCGCATCAGGTCGTCTTCCAGCGACAGATAGAATCTCGACTCGCCCGGATCGCCCTGACGTCCCGCGCGCCCTCTCAACTGATTGTCAATGCGCCGCGACTCATGCCGCTCAGTGCCCAGAATGAACAGGCCGCCGGCCGCGATCACCTGTTCGTGATCCTGTTGCGCCGCCTCCGCATGGACCTTGAAGGCCTCCGCCCACTCCGGCCCGGAAATCTCGAACTCCTGCCCGTTGTAGTAGAAGCGCAGAAAACCCACCGGAGCCATTGGGCTGATGGCGCCCTCGGCCACGCTGATCGCCCTTGCCCGCCCCTTTTTCACCAGTTCCTGCCGGGTCATGAACTCCGGGTTGCCGCCCAGCAGAATATCCGTTCCGCGGCCGGCCATGTTGGTCGAGATGGTCACCATCCCCAACCGCCCGGCCTGGGCCACAATCTCTGCCTCGCGCTCGTGGAACTTGGCGTTCAGCACCACGTGGCGCACGCCCTTGCGCTGCAAAATCCCCGACAGCCGCTCCGACTTTTCAATCGAGGTTGTCCCCACCAGCACCGGCTGCTTCTTCTCGTGCAGAATGGCGATGTCCTCGGCCGCCGCCGTGTATTTTTCCTTCTCCGTCCGGTACACCACGTCGGGATTCTCAAGCCGCAGCATCGGCTTGTTCGTGGGAATCACCACAATCTCCAGCTTGTAGATCTTCTCGAACTCGGCCGCTTCGGTTTCGGCTGTGCCGGTCATGCCGCTCAGCTTTTTGTAGAGGCGGAAGTAGTTCTGGAAGGTGATCGTGGCCAGCGTCTGGTCTTCCTTGCGGATGCTCACACCCTCTTTGGCTTCGATGGACTGGTGCAGCCCGTCGCTCCAGCGGCGGCCCGGCATCAGGCGGCCGGTGAAGGTGTCCACAATGATGACTTCACCGTCCTTCACCACGTAGTCCACGTCGCGCTTGTAGAGCGCGTGCGCCTTGATCGCCGTTTCAACGTAGTGCTTCAGATCCCAGTTCTCGGCATCGGCAATGTTGCCGATCCCGAGCAGGCTTTCAATGGTCTCCCAGCCGCGGTCGGTCACGCCGATGGTGCGCTGCTTCTCGTCCACGATGTAGTCGCCGGAGAGAAACTTTTCGCCCTCCGAAAGCTGGATTCCCAACTCCGCCTGGCGCTTGTGATCGATCGATTCGACCTCTTCGCCCATCTCCAACTCAGGAATGATCTTTCGCGCCCTGGCATATTTGTCGGTGGTCTGGTCCGTCGGGCCGGAGATGATCAGCGGCGTCCGCGCTTCATCGATCAAAATCGAGTCCACTTCGTCCACAATCGCGTGATAGTGCCCGCGCTGAACGCAATCTGTTAATTCGAACTTCATGTTGTCGCGCAGGTAGTCGAAGCCGAATTCATTGTTCGTTCCATAGGTGATGTCGGCCGCATAGGCGGCCCGGCGCTCGCCGTCGTCCAGGTCGTGGACAATGACGCCCACCGTCAGCCCCAGGAACTCGTAGATCTTACCCATCCACTCGGCATCGCGCTTGGCCAGGTAGTCGTTGACCGTGACCACGTGAACCCCGTGGCCGGCCAGTGCATTCAGATAGCAGGCCAGCGTCGCAACCAGCGTTTTTCCTTCGCCGGTCTTCATTTCGCTGATCTTGCCCTGGTGCAGCACCATGCCGCCGATCAACTGCACGTCGAAGTGCCGCATCTGCACGGCGCGCCAGCCAGCCTCACGCACCACCGCGAAGGCTTCCGGCAATATCTCGTCCAGCGCCGCCTTTTCGGCAGCCTTCACCGCCTCTTCGTCCGTGATTCCTTCGAGTTTGGCCGCAATCCGGGCCCTGAACTCGACCGTCTTGGCCCGCAGTTCCTCATCCGAGAGTTGTTTCGTGGCCGGTTCCAGATCGTTGATCACAGCCACCACCGGAGTGAGCCGCTTGATGATCCGGTCATTTGCAGTACCAAAAACTTTTGTAAGGGCTTTATCGAAAAACACAGTTATCTCCGTTTACCAGTGTAAATGCCGAGGCTGAATCCATGGCTTCAGCAGATTCCGAATGCACGCTCGCTGACTCCTTGCCTTTCTACTCCCTACCCGCTGCCCTCTCCTCTTGGCCCCGTACAATGGAAGAGGGAAGCCGAACCCCACCCAACCCATGGCGGACAAAGAGCAAAAGAAGCCCCACAAGCCCGATGAAGACCCGGTCGGCAAGGTCTATGACTCCCGGCTGATCCGGCGTCTTGCCCACTATCTGCGCCCTTACTGGATTCAGGCCACCATCTCCGCCCTGTCCATCAGCCTCAAGTCATTGAGCGATGTCATCGGGCCCTATCTGGTCAAAGTCGCCATTGATCGCTATCTCACCGGCGCGCCCGGCCCCGCCACCAACTGGCTCACCCGCCGCCTTCCCGCCGACCCCTACCAAGGCATTGCCCACTTGGCCGCCATCTATATGGCTGCCCTGCTCAGCGCCTATCTCTTTCAATTCATTCAGACTTACCTGATGCAGTGGACCGGCCAGAAGATCATGTTTGACCTGCGCCGCGACATCTTCCGCCACATGCAGCGCATGCACATCGGCTTCTTCGACTCCCACGCCGTCGGCCGCCTGGTCACTCGCCTCACCTCCGATGTGGACGCCATCAACGATATGTTCACCGCTGGCGTGCTGGCCATTGTGGACGACTTCTTCAACCTCACCGTCATGGCCGCCGTCATGCTCACCATCAATTGGTGGCTGGCGCTCACAGCCTTTGCCGTTCTGCCGCTGATTCTCATTGTCACGCGCCTCTTCCGCGACCACGTGCGCGAGAGTTACCGCCGCGTCCGCGCCGCCATCGCCCGCATCAACAGCTTCACCCAGGAGCACATCAGCGGCATGAGCGTGGTCCAGCTCTTCAATCGCGAAGACCGCGCTTTCGACGATTTCGAGGCCGTCAACCGCCTCCACATGATCGCCTTCAAAGACACCATCTTCGCCTACGCCCTCTACTACCCCGCCGTCGAACTGCTCTCCGCCATAGCCATTGCGCTGGTCGTCTGGCGCGGCGGATTCAGCGTGCTCAGCCACGGCGCGGTCACCATCGGCGTGCTGGCCATGTTCATCCAATATTCGCAGCGGTTCTGGCGGCCCATCCAGGATTTGAGCGATAAATACAACATTCTGCAGGCCGCCATGGCTGCCTGCGAACGCATCTTCAAGCTGCTCGACACCGCGCCGGAGATCGTCAGCCCGGCCCAGCCGCTCCCCGGCGACAGCTCGAACCGGATCGAGTTCCGCCACGTCTGGTTCACTTATCAGAAACTCACAGACGCGCAGCAGCAAGCCGTCAACCTGGCCGCCGAATCGAATTCCGCCGCCTCGTTCGCCGCCCTTGACGGCATCGAGTGGATTCTCAGGGATGTTTCCTTCACCGTCGAGCCCGGCCAGACCATCGCCATTGTGGGCCACACCGGCGCCGGAAAAACCACCCTCATCAGCCTGATGATGCGCTTCTACGACGTAACCGCCGGCCAAATCCTGCTGGACGGCGTTGACCTGCGCCGGCAGGATTTGACCGCGCTTCGCCAGCACTTCGCCGTCGTCTTGCAAGATCCGTTTCTCTTCACCGGCACCCTGGCTGAAAACATCCGCCTGGGCAACGAGGAAATCACTGAGGCCGGCCTGCGCCAGGCGGCCCGCGACGTGAATGTGCTGGACTTCATCGAGAGCCTGCCGGGCCAGTTCGACGAGCCGGTGCAGGAGCGCGGCAATTCGCTCTCAACGGGTCAAAAGCAGCTCATCAACTTCGCTCGCGCGCTGGCCTACAATCCCCGCATCCTCATCCTCGACGAAGCCACATCGAGCGTTGACACCGATACCGAACTCCGCATTCGCGGCGCGCTGGAGCGCATGGTCGAAGGCCGGACGAGTGTGTTGATTGCCCATCGGCTCTCCACCGTGCAGCGGGCAGACACCATTCTGGTGATGCACAAAGGCCAGTTGCGCGAGATGGGCACGCACCAGGAGCTGCTAGCCAACCGCAGTCTCTACTGGAAGCTCTACCAGCTTCAATACAAGGATCAGGAGAACGGCCTGAGCGCAACTTCTCTCGGCCAACCCTCCACCGCGCCCGCTGTCTGATTCGCTGATCCAAGTCGGCGAGCTGGAAAGTCTGCAAGGCATAGGCGGCATTCGATAGAATTCCTGTTTGCAATCATTTCACGCAGGTTGCCTGAATCTTTTCAGAACAGGACATAGACCATGAGTAAACTTACGCGCCGCTGTTTCCTCGTCACCGCCTCCACTGTTGCCGGAACTCTATCGTTGGCCAACCGCTTTGGATTGGGCCAGGCCATGCACGCCGAGCCTGGGGATTTGAAGCTGTGGTATGCCAACCCGGCATCGCAGTGGGTTGACGCTCTGCCCATCGGCAACGGGCGTCTGGGAGCGATGGTCTTTGGTGGAGGCGCAACTGCCCCCTCCGATCCCAAGGCTCTGAAGGCTGATGAGGTCGCCGGTCCGGTCCCGACCGATGCCGGAAAGGAAACCCTGCAACTGAGCGAAGACACGCTCTGGTCCGGCTTTCCAGTGGACGGCAACAATCCGGGCGCGAAGGATTACCTGCCCGCGGTGCGCCGGGCCGTCCTTGAAGAGAAGAACTATCACCTGGCCGACCAGCTCTGCACTAAGATGCAGGGCCTCTTTGCCGAGTCCTATCAACCGATGGGCAACCTCCATGTGGATTGCACGCACACCGGCCCGGTAACGGATTACCGGCGCGAACTGGACCTGGCCTCCGCCGTGGCATCCACGCATTACAGGGTCGGCGAAGTCGAGTTTCAGCGCACGGCATTTGCCTCCGCTCCCGATCAGGCGATTGTGCTGCGCATCTCCGCCAGCAAACCCGGCCAGTTGAACGCGGTGGTCTGGATGGATGGCGCGCTGGCGAAAACAACTCGAACCGAGGGCGGCAACCGCCTGCTGCTCAACGGCAAGGCCGCCAAGCATATTGCCGGGGCGGGTCATCCTGACAGCGAGATTCCAGTGATATTCTCCGAGACGACCGGCGAAGGCATGTACTATGCCGCGCTACTACAGGCGAATCTTGAAGGCGGGCAGATTTCCGCGGATGAAAACAGGCTTCACATCCACGGCGCCACGGCCTGCACGCTGGTGCTCACAGCGGCTACCGGCTATCGCGGCTTTCAGCAGATACCCGATACGCCGCAGGCTCAAGTGAGCGAATCCGCCAGAAAGCAACTGAATGCGGCGCTCAAGCAGAGCTACTCCGCCCTGCGGCAGCGGCACGAGTCAGATTACCGGCAGCGCTTTGAGCGGGTATCGCTCAACCTGGGTCACAGCGATGCGGCATCGCAGTCGACAGACCAGCGGCTCAAGAACTTTGCCGCCGCGCCCGATCCATCGCTGTTGGCCCTGTATTTTCAGTACGGACGCTACCTGCTGATCAGCAGCTCGCGCCCAGGAGGGCAGCCGGCCAATCTCCAGGGCCTCTGGAACTACCAGGTGCAGCCGCCGTGGAGCAGCAACTGGACTTCGAATATCAACGTGCAAATGAACTACTGGCCTTCAGAAACCTGCAACCTGGGCGATTGCACTGAACCGCTGCTGGCGTTCATTGAAGATATAAGCCACACCGGGGCGCGCGCGGCGCGTGAGACCTATGGCCTGCCGGGCTGGGTAACGCATCACAATATCGATATCTGGCGCGCGGCAAACCCGGTGGGCATGGGCTTCGGCGCTCCGACATGGGCCAACTGGTGCATGAGCGGGCCGTGGCTCTGCGCCCATCTGTACGAGCATTACCGTTTCACCCGCGACCGCGAATTCCTGCGCGCGCGAGCCTATCCCGTGATGAAAGGCTCGGCGGAATTCTATTTGGCGTGGCTCATCGAGGATGGAGCCGGGCATCTGACGACCTGCCCCTCGGAGTCTACCGAAAACGACTTCATGGCTCCGGACGGCAAGTCCGCCATGACCAGCGCCGGCTGCACCATGGATATGGCGCTCATCCGCGA
>Ga0224555_1004519_pt1 | contig 12679 bp, 15 predicted proteins | sample 714S23034metaG_FD_180687 | JGI IMG/M metagenome (GOLD analysis project Ga0224555, IMG submission 180687) | Peat soil microbial communities from Stordalen Mire, Sweden - 717 S2 30-34 | ecosystem: Environmental > Terrestrial > Soil > Wetlands > Peat | place: Sweden: Norrbotten County, Stordalen...
CAATGAGAAGAGTATTACGGAATATGTGAAGAAGCAGGGTCGGGAAAAAGAGTATAAGAAATTACATAGTCAACAACTCGTGTTGTTCGGTTAGGATACCCCGTAGCTTGCTGCGGGGTAGTTCATTTCATTCTTTTCTTTTACCAATGATTAGGCCACGGCCTTTTTCAACTCTACCTGATAACCGAGGTCTTTCAAACGCTTGATATGGCCTTTTACAATCTTGTCTTCTTTTCTCCGGCTCAAATAATCATGGCCAAGCTCTTTGTAAGAAATCCCGGTTTTCAAAATTTGATAAGCCATAATCAATATCTTGTGGCCAACGGCTATCAAGGCACGTTTCTTTCCTCGTCTCCCGACAAGACTATAATATTTAGCGCTCAGATAAGTGTTCTTTATTTTTGTTGCAACCCAGGCACATTGGGTCAATATCGCCCTCAAGTTTTTATTGCCGTGGGTTGTCTTTCCACTTTTTTTTACCGGCGCTCTCATTATTCCCGGGACTCATTCCCGCCCATGCAGGAGGTATCAGAGGCAATGCGTGAGACAGCTTGTCTGGTTTGATGAGCTATCTCCATATTTTTAAGGACAGGGCGTGGTGTCAAATCATTACTTTGTTCATTAGCAGTGTTGGATACCACAATTCAATCGTAAATCATCAAAAAATTGCAGAATTCTAACTTAACATAAGGTACAATTATCTGGGACAGGGTAATTTGTAATGACATAAATTTATATGTTGTAGCGATCTATAATGAAAAAGGAAGAGATTAGATACGGAAATACTATAATGGACAAAACAGAGTTACTGGAAATCATTAAAAAATTACTGAAGACAGATGTTGATCTGGACTTTTTATTGAAATTGCCGGAAAGTGATTTGGAAACGCTGGTGGTGTGCATAAGAGAACGGTTTGATCAATTAAGCATTAAACAACAGTAAAGGGGATTTTGTATGAATAAGATTGACGTGATTAAAGTGCTTGCCGAGAAGAAAAATCTAACGGGAAAACAGGCGACGGAGATAGTTAATTTAATATTTAAAGGTTTTATTAATGAACTTAATAATGGCGGAAGAATTGAAATCAGGGGATTTGGGAGTTTTAATGTTCGGAAATATGAATCTTATAAAGGCAGGGATCCCCGCACAGGAAAGGCTATACAAGTAAAACCGAAGAGATTGCCGTATTTCAAGGTGGGAAGGGAATTGAAGAAGATGGTGGATGGTTGATGAAGAAAAGGTAGGTGAATTTATGCCGTGGACGGGTGAAAGTTTTAGGAGCAAGCACAATAAGAAGTTGAATCCAGTATAGGCAGGCTGCAAAAATAGCGAATGCAATATTGCGTGATACTGGTGATGAGGCGAAGGCAATTAAGATAGCTAATTACGAGGTTGGCAAGAAGAAGAAATAGATGGCTGAAAAAATCCGTGAATCAATAATTTAAATAAATTCCAGGAGCAGCTATTCCACTTGACGTAGTATAAAAATAAAAGTATCTTATCAACATCATAAGTCATATGGCCATGATAAAAAATCATCAAACGGTCATGGCAATCATTGGTTAATTTTTCAATCTCCCAGATCATTTTAGGACATGGAGACAACCCGATGAATAATCAATTCAAACCAAAGCATGCCCAGATTCAAGAATCGGTTTCTTTGGCTGATGCCCTCGAATACGCCGAGAACATCATCAACGCCGTGCGCGAACCTTTAATCGTTCTGGACCAAAATTTAAGGGTGGTCACGGTCAGCCGTTCCTTCTATGACTTCTTTAAGGTAAACCCTGAAGAAACCATGGGACAGCTTATTTATGATCTGGGCAATAAACAGTGGGATATCCCCAAGCTGCGGGAACTGCTGGAAACCATCCTTCCCGAAAAAGCAACCTTTGACAACTATGAGGTTGAGCACGATTTTGACATCATTGGCAGACGCACCATGCTTTTAAATGCCCGGCGTATCCCCCGTCCGCCGGAAAAGCCAAAAGTAATTCTCCTGGCTATCGAAGATATCACCAGGCGCAGGAGAAAGGACGACTCCGATTTGACGTTGGCAGCAATTGTCAACACATCTACTGATGGCATCATTGGAAAAGATATAGAAGGATATATCATTAGTTGGAATAAAGCTGCGGAAAACATATATAGTTATACCGAAAACGAGATGCTAGGCAAAAATATTTCTCTTTTAGCTCCTCCCGGTTACAAAAAAGAAATGATTAGCCAATTTAAAAAGTTGCAAGCCGGAGAATTGATTAAAAATTATGAAACAAAATGTGTCCGAAAAGATGGGGTAGTAATTGATATCTCTTTGACTCTTTCGCCAATCAAGGACAAGTTAGGGAATATTTGTGGCGTGTCGGCTATTATGCACGACATAACCGAACAAAAAAAGGTAAAGCAGCTGAGTGAATACTCCGAGAGCATTATCAACACCGTGCGTGAACCTTTAATCGTTCTGGACCAAAATTTAAGGGTGGTCACGGTCGGCCGTTCCTTCTATGACTTCTTTAAGGTAAACCCTGAAGAGACCGTGGGACAGCTTATTTATGATCTGGGCAATAAACAGTGGGATATCCCCAAATTGCGGGAACTGCTGGAAGACATCCTTCCCAAAAAAGTGTCTTTTGACAACTATGAGGTGGAACACAATTTTTCTACTATTGGCAGGCGCATAATGCTTTTAAATGCCCGGCAAATTCAAAGAGCGTCGGGAAAAGAGCGGATAATCCTTCTGGCTATCGAGGACATCACCGAGCGCAGGGAGATAGAAGCCGGCCTGGAAAAGACCCGGAAAGAACTGGAGGTAATTAAAAAATCTGCAGATGAAGCCAGTGAATTCGCTGAGAGCGTCATCAACACGGTGCGTGAACCCTTAATTTCGTTGGATCAAGATTTAAGGGTGGTCACGGTCAGCCGTTCCTTCTATGACTTCTTTAAGGTAAACCCGGAAGAGACCGTGGGACAGCTTATTTATGATCTGGGTAATAAACAGTGGGATATCCCCAAATTGCGGGAACTGCTGGAAGAGATCCTTCCCCAAAAGGTGTCTTTTGACAACTATGAGGTGGAACACAATTTTTCTACCATTGGTAGGCGCATAATGCTTTTAAATGCCCGGCAAATTCAAAGAGCGTTGGGAAAAGAGCGGATCATCCTTCTCGCCATCGAGGACATCACCGAGCGTAGGGAGATAGAAAATGGGCTGGAAAAAGCCCATGAAGAGTTAAAAGATTTGGCCACCGAATTAAAACGCACTGCTCTGGTAAAATCTGAATTCCTAGCCAATATGTCGCATGAGCTCAGGACCCCGCTTAACTCCATTAACGGTTTTTCTGAGGTATTATACGACGAGACTTTCGGGCCGCTTAATGAGAAGCAGAAGAAATACGTTAATAATGTTTTAACCAGCGGAAAGCACCTTCTATTACTGATAAATCAGATACTTGATATGGCAAAAGTTGAAGCCGGAAAGATGAATCTGGTATTATCCAGCTTACCCATGAAAAGCCTATTAAATGAGATCTCACTGCTGGTAGCGGATATGGTCAGCAAAAAGAAGATTGAAATGTTACTGGAAATAGCCGAAGATCTGCCGAATATTGAGGCGGATGAGCTCAAGGTAAAAGAGATAATGTACAACCTGATTTCCAACGCCGTCAAGTTTACGCCCGAGAGTGGTAAAATTGGCATGCGGGCGAAGAAAGCTGATTCCGAGATAGAAATAATGGTATGGGATACGGGAGTCGGTATCGCACCTGAAAACATGAAGAAAATATTTGAAGGTTTTTTCCGTGTTGATACTCCATACTCCCGGGTAACTGAAGGAACCGGACTCGGTTTGCCGCTTTCTAAAAAGCTGGTTGAACTGCACGGCGGGAAGCTTACTGTAGAATCAGAAGGACTAAATAAAGGCACCTCGATTAAGTTTACTTTGCCTATTATATCCAGAGGGGGAGGCGTGAGATGAAAAAGAAGGCATTAGTTGTCGATGATAATGCAAATAATCTTATGCTGGAAAAAGACCTTTTGGAGGTCGCCGGCTTTGAAGTATTTGAAGCGGAAAATGCTGCCGATGGAATTGCCATTGTCAGGAAAGAAAAACCGGATATCATAATTATGGATGTGCGGCTTCCGGATATGCGTGGTACCGAGGCCGCCAGGATATTACGACAAGACAAAGAGACATGCGATATTCCCATAGTTTTTGTGACTGCTTCTGTAATGGCAGAAGGCAGAGAAGAGGTAAAAGACATACCTAACAGTGGGTTTATAGGCAAGCCGATAAATACGCGTACCTTTGTGAAAGAAATCAGTAAATTTATTAAGTGAGTTTTCCAAGATGTTGAAAAATAAAATTCAAAAGGAGTAGAGGATGAAAGCCAAACCAATAATCTTAGTTGTTGATGACGAGCCCCAAAATACTGAACTTCTCGAGGCATATCTTGTGCCGCAGGATTATGAGATTGTCAAGGCGGCAAACGGTGAAGAAGCGTTGGGAAAACTTTTCAGCAATCAAATCGATGTGATGTTGCTGGACGTAATGATGCCCGGCATGGATGGTTTTGAAGTTATCCGCAGGGTCAGGCATGATAATAAATATCGTAACCATCGACGGCTTCCGATAATCCTGGTTACCGCATTGCGGGAAACGGAAGATCGGATAAAGGGAATTGAAGCCGGGTGTGATGATTTTCTTTCCAAGCCTGTTGATAAGATGGAGCTTTTAGCCCGGGTCCGGTCTCTTGTAAAGGTCAAGGCCTACAACGACTTGATGAATAATTACCAGAAAGAGCTTAGAAGATTTAAATAAAAAATTAAGACATATATCCTGTAACGACTTGCTGAGTAATTACCGGAATGAGTTGGAGTCCGATGTAGCCAGGAGGACCGAGGAATTAAAGCATGCATTGGAGAACCTGCAGCAGGGCATTACCGAGCGCAAACGGGCAGAGGAGGAACTTCATCGGACCATCGAAAGTCTCAGAAATGCGTTTGGCACAACCGTCCAGGTTATGATATCCGCTATAGAGATGAGAGATCCCTATACAGCCTGGTCATCAGATCAGAACAGCTGATCTTGCCAGGGCTATTGCCACGGAGAAGGGGTTGCCCAAAGATAAAATTGATGGAATTCGCATGGCAGGTTCCATCCATGACAACGGGAAAATATCGATTCCCGCGGAAATATTGTCCAAGCCTACCAAGTTGACAAACAACGAATTTAATCTGATTAAAGAACACTCCCATCGTGGATACGAAATGCTGAAGAATGTGGAATCTCCCTGGCCGCTGGCACAAATCGTTTACCAACACCATGAACGGATCCGGCTATCCAAGAAATCTGAAATGGAATAAATTCTCATGGAGGTACGCATTATGGCTGTGGCCGACGTGGTGGAAGCTATGGCCTCCTATAGACCCTATCGTCCGGCATTGGGCATTGAGGATGCCTTGGAAGATATCGAGACAAATAAGGGAATTCTTTATAACGATGATATAGCCAACACCTGCTTGAGATTATTTCGGGAGAAAGGCTATCAGCTTAAATAAAATTGAGAAAACAATCCCTTTGCACCTTTCGAATAAGCGTCAATCCGAAGTTGAGGTAACAGACAGACAGATTCATATTCGAGATGTTGGTTCAATTTTGGATTGACGCATGAAGAACTAAGCCGCGTGTTGTGGGCTATGGGGTTTCAATAGAGGATCTTCTCCCATAATTTACTAATACTTATCAAAAACAACCCTTTAATACCAGATCGAATGGGCTTGTCAATAAAAAAATGGTGCTTCTGCACCAACCTTATATATCTACCGCGCAGCGGTTTAGTTCTTCAAGTGGTAATCCTCAAATTGGTACCTTATCGAAAACTGAGGAGTTGTAATAAATAACTGAGATAAGACTTAATTGGACAATGTCTGTCAAGTTAAGTATAGGTTGGGGACATATTAATTATACTATTATCCTTTAAGAAAAAAACCAAGGCAAATACGCGAATGAACTTTTTATTTTCTTCTTCTTGTTTTTCCGTCATGAATTTACGGATTAATGTTCCGCCAAATTGTTGATTATCTTGTCATGAATAAGGCGGGAAGCCATGTTGTTGCCCACTACTCCGACGAATACGGAAACGGAGGTTAAATCCTTATCTACATATTCCACTGAGATGACAACTTTTTCATCCTGAATGACGGCCTTGATCATGCCCACGGAAATTTTACGTTCTTTTTGAATATCCGTTGCCTTTAATTCAGTTACTGATTTTTCACAGGCCTTCCAGACTAAATCAATGTCGGCTTTGTAGTTACTGGTAAGATCACCATCCTGATAAACAAAACGTCCAGAACTTATACCGGCAACTTTGCCATTCATATTGATCGCGGCATTGCATCCGGCTAGGAGGAGTATAAATATTAAAAATAATAAAGATAAAACTTTATTTGTCATACAACATCCTTTCTTTTGATTTTTTTTGCGCGAAGTTCCATTATCTCGGTTCTGGTCAGAATGGTTTTGATATTGGCAATATGCTGGAGGATATTTTCCCGGCCGCCTTCTTCGCGATCAATAAGCGTTATAACCATCTCAACGCTCAGTTTTTCTTTGCGTGCCTGCTCAATAGCTGTGATGGTGGAGCCACCGGTTGTAATAACATCGTCGATAATGACGACCTTTTCTCCCGGCCCAACATTACCTTCAATAGCGCTTTTTGTGCCGTGATCTTTAACGTCTTTGCGAACAATGAAAGATTTGATCGGTTTACCCTTTTGATAGGATATGACGGAAAGCGCGTTGGCTATCGGATCCGCACCCAGAGTAAGTCCTCCCGCCGCGGTAATGTCAGTATCTTTGAGCATGTCAAAAATAATTGTACCGATAAGATTCATGCCCTCGGGGTCAAGTGTAGTCGGTTTACAATTGAAGTAAAAGTTGCTTTTTCTTCCGGATGCGAGAGTGAAAGGTGGATTTTCGCTATATTTGAAAGATCGCGCGAGAATTATTTCGCCAAGCCTTTCCTTCATTTTATCAATGGTCATTATTCTTCCTCTCCGTTGGATTAAATTTTTGTTTATGATTGCGAATTATTATGCAGTATAAATTTAATGGGTAATTCTACCCAAACTGTGAATGGGTTGCCTGATTTTTTTGCCGGTTCGAATTTCCATGGTTTTACCGCTTCGATTGCCGATTGATCTAAAATCGCGTACCCGGATGATTTCCGGATTTTCATGTTTCCTACACGGCCATCCGGCAAAATTTCCGCGGATACCAAAACAATACCTTCATAACCGCGAACACGCGCTATTTCCGGATAAGCTGGCGGTGAGTTTTTTTTATATAAAGGGTAAGCAATTACAATATTCAAATCAGATTTATCGCCCGTGGTTTGGTTTGCACTGTAACCAGTTGCCTTATGAGACTGTTCTTTAGCATCTGTACCGGATACATCGTATTTTGCCAATAGAATGGTATTGGTCAATTCCTTTGTTGTTGTCGCTGCTGCAAATATTTGCGCAGTCTCCGGTTTGGAATCCGGCTTTTCAGTATTTGCCGTTTTTTTAGTTACTTTTTCCACGGCAAGTGATTGTTGTTCAAGGCGGCTCTTTTGAATGATAACGCCGTTATTTTTGCTTTTAGTATCCAGAGAGACCCAAACCAAATTTATTCCGTTTAACTTTGGAGGGGAGATTAAGTTGCTGGATAAACCGAACACTAAAAGTGCTACCACAGCAAAGTGAATCAGCAGGGAGAAGCAAATGGCCGCTGTTATTTTCTTTTCCGGTTTTATGAATTTCATTGGGTAAAAAGTTTTTATCTTTTAATTAATTTTTCCACTACTCTAACGGCTTCCACGCCGTCTTTAGCAAAAGAAGCGCCGATAGAATTTGCGTAAGCTTCTGTAACCACCGCGCCGCCGATCATAAATGGCTTTGTAATTCCCTTTGCCCGCGCCAGCGTTATCAAATCTTTCATATTTACCATTGTTGTGGTCATCAACGCGGAAAGGGCGATTACATCAGAATTTTGCTTTTTTGCGGCTGTGATTATCGTTTCCGCGGCGACGTCTTTACCCAGATCAATAACATGATAGCCGTAATTTCTCAAAAGCAGGGCGACGATGTTTTTCCCGATGTCGTGAATGTCGCCCTTTACCGTTGCCAGGACTATTTTGCCTTTGTTTCCGGCTGCGTCTCTTTTTAAGAGCGGTTCCAGAAAACCTAGAGCCTTTTTCATTGTTTCAGCGGCGGCCATGAGCTGCGGCAAAAAGTAAATTTTCTTTTCATAGAGATCGCCCACGCGGACGATAGAGGGAATCATAACCTTGTTCACTAATTCAGGTGCTGAGCCGCCGGCGGAAAGCGCGGCTTCTATGAAAGATAGAATATTTTCCCGGTCACCCTCCATAATTGCGCTTGCTATTTTTTCCTGTGGCGTAAGAATTTTTATTGCGGCCGGGACGGAATTAACATTGGCCTGCGCGGAAAAATGTTCAATAAAACGCAGAGCGTCTTTGTCCTTGGCGATGAGAATATCCCCCGCTTTTTTTACATTCATTAATTCAGTACTGGCGGGATTGGCAATGGCCATGGTTAAGCCGCAAAATTGCGCCATCGCCAGAAAAGTCGCATTGAGCCAAGGTCGTCCGGGCATCCCGAAAGATACATTGGAAAGACCGAGATTAGTTTTACTTTTAAAAGTATGTGTACACCAATACAGGGTTTTGAGTGTTTCCTGGGCGGCATTGGGGTCGGAGGCCACGGCCATAACCAGACAATCCACAATAAAATCATCTTTGGTAAAGCCGAACTTTTTTGCTTTCTGAAAAATATTTTTGACAAGGGTTTGGCGTTTTGGGGCTGTTTTCGGTAATTCGCCTTCGGTCAGAGGCAGGAGAATGAACATGGCGCCATACTTGGCGGCCAGAGGCAAAAGCCTGGCCATTTTTTCTTTTTCGCCGGAGATGGAATTAATCAGCATTCGGCCCGGATAAATCCGCAACGCGGCTTCAATTGTTTCTATTCTGGAAGAATCTACAACCAGCGGCAGTTTGATGGCTGTGGTCAAAAGGCCGATTACCGCTTTAATTGTTTTTACTTCATCGATGCCTGGTTGGCCGACATTTATATCCAGCAAATTCGCGCCCTGCTTTTCCTGCTCAATAGCCATTTGGCGAATGATGGACATTTTTCCTTCGGCAAGTTCCTGTTGCAAAGCTTTTTTACCTGTGGGATTAATTCTTTCACCGACTATGAAAAGAGGCTGGTTTTCAGCTAAGTGCAGGAATCCGCGCGCTGAACTCAACGCGCCGATTGATTTTCTCACAGGCAATATTGGTTTGATGCCCGCGATAGACTTTGCTAGTTTCTGAATATGCGCCGGTGTTGTGCCGCAGCAGCCGCCCAGCATATTAGTTCCGGCTTTGGCAAGCTTTCGTCCGAAAGAAGCAAACGTTTTCGTGTCCATTTCAAAGATCGTTTTCCCGCCTTCGAGGCGGGGAACTCCGGCATTGGGTTTAGCGACCAGCGGTATGGTAGCGTATGGTTTCATGGCCGCGATAAATTCCACCATTTTTTCGGGACCGGTTGAACAATTACAGCCCACAGCATTTGCGCCAAGGCTCTGCAGAGTAATGAGCGCCGTTACCGGATCTGTGCCGTTGAGCGTATGGCCGTCTTTTTCATACGTCATGGAAACAATGGTAAAAATATCTTTAATTTCTTTGACGGCAAGCAGGGCCGCGCGCGCTTCCTGAATGTCAATCATGGTTTCGATAACAATCAGATCGCAGCCGCCGTCAATCAAGCCGCGCACCTGATCTTTAAAAGCATCCACGGCTTCTTCAAAGGCGAGGGAGCCGAATGGTTCGATAAATAAACCGGTCGGGCCGATATCGCCGGCAACCAGAGCTTTTTTGCCAACCGCGAGTTTGGCCAAACGCGCCAGTTCAAAGTTTATTTGATAAGAATTTTCCTTAACGCCGTATTGTTTCAGTTTGAAGCGATTGGCGCCGAAAGTGCATGTATAAACTATTTGCGCACCTGTTTTTTGATAAGATGCATACAAATCCTGGATAATTTGCGGATTGTCCAGACACCATTTTTCCGGGCAAGCACCGCCGGGCAATCCTTTTTTTTGCAGTTCCGTGCCGAACGCGCCGTCCAGAATAATAATTTTTTTCGTCAAGAGGCTTTTTATTTTGCCAATTGCAACCACAAGATTTTCCCTGAAATTAAATTGTTATTTAATACCAAGTCGCCTTCTTTAGCTAACTTTGTTGGCTTCGTCATCGGCTTCCTCAACGTATTTTCATATACGCCTGCGGAGCCTCTTCCTTGCCGCCTCGTTATCTTTTGAATGCGACTAGATATTACGGCGCTCTTATATCATCTTTGAAGCAAGAAGTGTGATTTTTTTTAGGGGAAAACAGGAAGAAAACAGCTTCATCTGGTTCTTGCATATTTTATGATTTGATAAGATATTATAACCAGAGTCTGAATAACTGTTTTACCCGCAACTGTTCAGTGCTGGGTCGTTGTCGGAAATGAGTATTACGCATCGAAAGAGAGTTACACAATGCTAACTTGCATGGTAATCGATACCACACCCCACATTTTATGGTCAAGATTTCTTGACATACAAGACCGGACTTCTTATACTTCACCATGACCACGGATATAAAACCCGAAGCTTGATTCGATTTTTATACCCTCCGCTTTGTGGGATAATTCGACCTTCAAGCTTCAGTGCATTCCTCACGAATCAAGGTGCCGATAAGAATCGTTCTTGGTATGCTGACCGAGTTGATGAAGCGAGTGGAAATTTGGGAAACAACAAAGATAAAAACAAAGAATTATAGAAAAAGGAGAAAACATGTTTGAACTGTTCAAAGGAGAAATTCCGGAAATAGATAAACTTGTTGTATTAATTCAAAAAAAGATCGACAGTCCCAAGTATACCCTGGAAAATATAAAAGACGTGATTTACGATCATATTTCCGCGCATAAGAAACTTGATGATCAAGATGATTACAATAAAGCGGAGTCCACGGCATTCAATGCCGTCAATAACCTAATAGACGATCTTGAAGTGAACGTAACCAACTACAAGAGAATTAAGAAGTACATATCATCTTATCACTCTTACAATGGTTTCAATCGTCTGATTGTTGATTTCCAGATGTTTCTGAATAAAAAGGAGCTACTGCATCTGATTGACCATGGGACGATAATATTCGGGGCTGATAAAGCTGAACATTGGAAACCGATCAAAGAAATAGTCCTCACACTTTTAAAACAAGATAAAACAGAAAAGTTTGCCGACGCATATCAACGATACAAGTTAAATCAAAAAGAGAAATAGGAGTGTAATCTTCGATTTTATCCATTCCTTAAAACTGAAGGCAGTAATGCGCGTAGCATGCGGATTACGCTTCGGTCATGAAAAACTTGAGCCATGCCAGCAGACCTTTTTCGCCTACGGCATCATAGTGACTCTTTTCTATGCAGGTTTCTTTCGCGATGCTCACAAGCGGAGTGTAGCCGGATTTGCCTTCATGAACGCTCTTCTTGCTCAACAGGCCGTTCTTTTCGCCGCTTGTTGATGAAAGCGCTACTATCGGGATGCCAGCGTCTTTTCCTTTGCTCTCGTATTCCTTCTTCAACCTTTTTATGACTTCCCAACCGTCCATCACAGGCATGTTCAGATCAAGCACGATCAGGAGAGGATCATGGACATATTTGGTACGGATTAAATTAAGAGTCTCCAGCGCTTCGGCGCCATTGGTCGCCTCAAAAATCACCATGGACTGATCAAACGCCTTGATTTCCCGGGCAACCTTCATCCTGATGCCCTTCTCATCATCCACAAGCAAGACTGTGTTTCTTGCCGGATCCATGTGCCGCTTGATGGATTCTAGAAGTTGTAAATAGTCGTCTTCCTCAGAGGACGCGATATCAACTCGTTGTTCTGTCATTGCGAAATTCCTTTGCGCTAAAGCGTAATAGTGAACATGGTACCTTTACTGTACGTATAACATTTTATCGTTCCACCGTGCACGTCAACAATCTTCTTCATGATTGTTAGTCCCAGTCAAGTGCCATACTCTTTTTTCGTCTTGAACGCCATAAACAGATTATTCGCTTCATGCCCGCAGGCGGGTGCGGGTGATGATCTCCGCCTTCGCGGAATCGGGAAGGTCGTCGAAGTATGCATAATATCCGGCCATGCGCACTCCCTGTATGCCTGCGGAGCCTCCTATTTGCCCCACTGAAGTGGGACAGTTCAACTAACGAATTACATTTACTGCGTAACTGTAATTCGAGTTTCACTGCCGCCTCGTTATCTTTTGAATGCGACTCGCATATTACCTTGATCTTATACCATCTTTGAAGCAAAAAGTGTGATTTTTTTTGGGGGAAAACAGGCAGAAAACAGGTTAATCCGGTTCTTGCATATTTTCTGATTTGAGAAGGTATTATAACCAGGGCTGAATAACTGTTTCACAAATCCGCACATGTTACTGAAAAATAAATTGATGATTACCACTTGAAGAACTAAACCGCTACGCGGTAGCCATCCCATCGCCTTCTTTCAGAGAGACACAACAAACCAATCACTATAAATTCAGCAAGGATTTATTTAGCGCTTGTTGATCAAGCGGAATCCCCATA
>Ga0224555_1004520_pt1 | contig 12678 bp, 11 predicted proteins | sample 714S23034metaG_FD_180687 | JGI IMG/M metagenome (GOLD analysis project Ga0224555, IMG submission 180687) | Peat soil microbial communities from Stordalen Mire, Sweden - 717 S2 30-34 | ecosystem: Environmental > Terrestrial > Soil > Wetlands > Peat | place: Sweden: Norrbotten County, Stordalen...
GCCCTTATGCGACGCGTTGCGAACAGGCGGAACCCAAGAAGACGCCTTTGAAGGCCCTCGTAATGCGCAGGTCATGGGTTCGAATCCCATCTCGGGCTCTGAATAAGTCCTGGTAGACGCGTTGGAGCGTCGGCAATTGGTTACGCCGCCAGCGCCCACGCTCGCTCCGGAGGGATCTGCCAACTGTGCGGAGCCAGGAGTGATCGACTCGGTTTCGACCTCTGGCGCCAGCTCACCGTCGAGCATCTGATTGGAGAGGGTCAAGGAATGCAGAAGTTCCTAGCCCGGATCAACAACGGTACCCAGGAGCTGGCAGGTCAGGAGCTGCTGAACTACCAGAAGAAACGCTGGCCCGCGTAGTCGAGCAAATCGATATGCGACTCATGGGGTCTCGGCGTTCGCACCCGCCGCCACAGGACATTTCGATAAGGTCGTGCGTAGTGCCGAATGCCGCGTTTGAGCCGAAACAGAAGTCCCTGTGAACTTAGATCAGGCTCTGGAGTTGGCTGAACTTCACCATAGCGGGCAAGTCGATAAGGCTGGACGGCCCTACATCAGCCACATCCGTCGGGTCGTCGGCGCGGTGGACAAACCGGAGGAGAAGCTCGCCGCTGCCCTCCACGACCTCTTAGAGGACTCCGATATGACGGCAGACAAACTTCTCGCCGAAGGCTGCCCGCCCGAGATCGTCAGGGTAGTGGAGGCGCTTTCCCGCGGGAATGACGAGAGCTACGAGGACTTCGTACGCCGGGCCGCGCAAGATCCCATCGCTCGGGCCGTCAAGAGGGCCGATGTGGCCGACAACGCCAGTGAAGCGCGTCTGGCTTTGTTGCCGGCCGGTCAAGCTGCCCGATTGCGGTCGAAGTACGCCCGAGCAACCACGATTCTCGACTCTTACGACGCCGCGGATCCGGCGAAATTGTAGGGATGCAACCTCTGCCCGAGCCGACCGAGGCGCGGTACCGGGTTTGTCCGAGAGCGGTCCCGGGGGGTCTGGGAGATCCGGGTCGTGGTCGGTTGCGACCCGGGCGATAGGCGAAGCTCTCAGCGGTCGTTCACTTTCCACGGCGATGCCGAGTTCGCCGAGTGGCAAAGACGGGAACTTGTTGACCGGTGGGGCGTGACCCTGGTAGGTGCCGCACTCAGGCGGCGCGGCTGATCGCGGCCGAAATGGCGTCCCGTGAGTTGATTAGGTACGAACGTGTTCGTAACGAACGTGTTCGCTATAGTGGTGGCATGCAGTCCACGACTTCCCGCAGCCGCCGCGAACGTCCAGCCAAGCCGGCCTTGAGCCGGGCAGGGATCATCGCGACCGCCGTTGCGGTGATGCGGGCGGAGGGCTTGGAGCACGTCACCATGCGGCGACTAGCGGCCGAACTCGACACCGGCCCCGCGTCCCTGTACGTCTACCTCCGCAATACGGCTGAGCTTCATGCCGCCGTGCTCGACGAGCTTCTCGGGTTCGTGGGGTTGGTGCCTGATCGGTCCGCACACTGGGCCGACACCATCGTTCGGATGTTGTGGTCCTACAACGGCATCCTGAGCGGGCATCCCGGCCTGGCCCGGTCGGCACTGGTCACGAGACCGGCGGGGCCGAACTACCTAGCGCTGGTGGAAGGCTTGCTGACCCTCCTTCGGGAGGGCGGCATTCCCGATGCCCAGTCGGCGTGGGGGGTGGATATCCTGCTCCTCTTCGCTACCTCGATCGCGCTGGAGCATGGCACCCGTCGCCAGGTCATGGATGCCGATGAGGACGAAGAGGCGCTGGAGCACGCGATCCATCAGGCCACCACCAGCAACTATCCAACGATCGCCGCATTGGGCGGTGACTTGCTTTCCGGAACGCCGGAAGCCCGCTTCGGGTGGCACGTCCGGGTGCTGCTCAACGGTATGGCTATGACACCGCGTCCGCCCCTTGAAAGCGAGCATGAAGGACTCGGACGGTCGTGACCCCGGCCTCGTTGGACGCAGCAGACCCGATTGAGACGCCGACAGCAGACGGGCCAATTGACCCGACACGTCTGACACCCCGCCTGCGGGCAATCCTCGTCGTCGTGCTCATCGCCGACATCCTCGACCTCATGGACTCGACCATCACGAACATCGCTGCACCCTCGATCGCCCGCGACCTCGGGGGCGGCGAGTCGCTGATCAAATGGCTCGGTGCCGGCTATGCCCTGGCAATCGGGGTGCTCCTCGTCGTCGGCGGCCGCCTCGGCGACCGCTACGGCAAACGACGGATCTTCCTGATCGGCGTCACCGGGTTCACGGTTGCGTCGACCTTGTGCGGGCTGTCGGTCGACCCGGCGATGATCATCGTGGGCCGGCTCGTCCAGGGTGGCTTTGGAGCCCTCATGATCCCCCAGGGAATCAGTATCCTCATGGCGACCTTCACGCGTGCGCAGCTGCCGCGAGCCGTCAGCGCGTTTGGTCCGGCCATGGGCGTGTCCGCGGTTCTCGGACCGATCGCGGCCGGTTTCATCATTTCTGCCAACATCGCCGGCTTGGACTGGCGTCCGGTGTTCCTGATCAACATCGTTCTCGGTCTGATCGGGTTAGTCGCGGCCATCAGGCTGCTGCCCCACGACCAGCCGGTCTCCCACGAGCCCATCGACGCCGTCGGTGCAGCGCTTCTCGGCGCGACCATGCTCACCCTCATCTTCGGGCTCATCCAGGGCTCGAGCAGTGGATGGACGGCCCTTCCGATCATCAGCCTGGTCGGCGGCGTCCTCTTTTTCACCGGCTTCGCCGTGCGCCAGCGGCAGACGCCCAATCCGCTGATTACACCGTCGCTCCTCAAGAACAGGGGGTTCACCTCGGGACTGGTCCTCGGCCTGGGCTTCTTTGCCGCCGTGAGCGGTCTCGCCTACGTGATCTCGTTGTTCTTCCAGCTCGTGCTCCACCTCAGCCCGTCGAGTGCAGCCCTCGGTTTGGCACCGGTGATGGTAGGCATCATTGCTGCGTCAATCGTCTGCCGACCGCTGCTGACTTCGCTCGGACGCAGACTCGTCGTCATCGGCCTGGTGACGACGTTGCTCGGTACGCTAGGTCTCTGGCTTACAGTCCTTGCCAAGGGCACGTCGGTGACCCCATGGCTCACTGCTCCGTCACTACTCGTTCTCGGCGTCGGGATGGGTGCCTGCTTCAGCACCATCTACGAAGTCGCCCTCGGCGACGTCACCCACGAGGAAGCCGGAAGCGCGAGCGGTTCCCTGAGTGCGGTACAGCAACTGGCCACAGCCATTGGGTCGGCCATCGTTACTACCGTCTTCTTCAGCGTCCTGCGTAACAGTGGCGGCGCAAAAGCGATGACCGCCAGCGTTCTCGTCGTAGCCATTGTCGTCGTTGTCTGCCTCGGACTCGTCTGGCTCCTGCCACGATCGACACCGGTCGGCGAAATGGACTCCGATATGACGAGAATCGCAGAAGCAGAACCAACGGTGCTGATGGACGGAGCAGCTGTCTGAAAGGCGTGCCGAGTCGCATCACACCGGCGGTGGTGACAGCCCATCCTGAAGGCAGTACAGAACGACCGTGGTACTGACTCCATGGCGAACAGAGGAGGCGCCCGTAATCGACCTGCACGGTATATCCGCGCACGCTCAAGGGCGAGTTCGGAACCTCGATCAGTCGTGGGGTGAGCGTCGGCTCCGGCTCGGCGACTCGCGAGGGGTCTAGCCTCGGCTCTGATCCAAGACAGCTGACCACGCCTCAACCAGCGCTTGTCCGCCACAGGGGAGCGCACTGGATAAGTCCAGTTCGATGGCCAAGTATCGCTTGAGACGGACCCTCCTTTGGCCGCCAAGTTGGCAGCCAAGCCGATCGACACAGATCGACAGACAGCCACTCATGCTCACTTGACGCGACTGCGTCCCCGCATCTCGAGACGCAGTACGGACCATCCGCTAACCAGGGGGAGATTCACCTCGACCGCGCGACCCCGGCGGTGTGGCAGGTCCCGGACGGAGAGGGGGGCGAAGCGATCGCCACCGGCACCGAGCACGGCGGCCTCGGCCCGCCACTTCTCCGGGTGGTCCAGCAGCACCCTGACCGTAACCGAGGAGACGTTCCTCTTTGCGGTCGGCTCCGACCACCGCCCATTCTGGCTCCCGGTTAGGTCGACAATGCCGACCGTCACCCGGCCCTCGCCGTGAACCACCCTGGCGAAGAGCGCCCCACCGACGGGCTCTGGCCGCACCGGCGCGGCCGCCTCCGCGACGACAGCGCCGTTCTCGTCGTCGATCTCGTACCAGCTCGTGTCCTCGCCCTCGAGGAACAGGTCTCGACACCGCAGCGCGAAGCGGCGCCAAGCGATCACCGTCGCCGCCTCGTCCGCGGTTAGGCGGGCGTGCTTGGGGTAGTAGGGGTCGCAAAGCGCTGCGGTCTGGTCACCGTAAATCAGCGCGCTTGCCCCGAGGCAGGTGGCGACCGCCTCGGTGGAGACGACCGTCCGCAGCGACGCCTCACGCGCTGCGCCTTCCACAAGCCCGGTCGGGCGGTCGATCCCCCACACCGGCGGGTAGCAGGCTATCGATCCACGCATAAGGGAATCTCGCGACGTCGACGGAGCGAGGAGCCCCGCGAGCCCGGAGCTGCGGTCCAACAGTCCCTCCAGATGGCGCCAGTCGTCGTTCGGGGACCATACCTCGCAGTAGCGAAAGCCCGGCCCTCCGGGCAGGCTCGTCGCCGACGGCACACCGTTGACCTGGTTGAAGCTGATCATGGTGGACGGCCAGGCGGCGCGCACGAACCTCAGGAACGATTCGTAGGCAGTACGCATGTCGATGGCGTTGCCCTCCAAGTCGTGCCCGACCCGCGGGTAGCCGTAGGTGTCGATGTGGAAGCCGTCGAAGCCGATCGCGTCGGCAGCCGATCCGTAGGCGGCCACGAAGTGGCGCTGCCAGTCCACGTTGGCGGGATTGGCCAGCACTATCTGGTCGAGGAACCGAATGGGCTCCCCGTCCCCCTGGTACATGAGCATCTCGGGGTGCTCAGCGGCGAATGCGTTGCCGACGGCGTACACCGGTGCGTAGGCGTGGGCGACGGCGCCGAGTGCCTTGAGCCCCGCGGCGAGGGCACGCAATGCCCCGAAGGAGACCGGACGGTTCGAGGGATCCTTCCAGCCACTCTCCGGGCCTAGCGGCTCTGTGTAGCTCGCCATCCAGTCGTAGACCTGGACAACCGTGGAGCGCAGCGCCCGGTGCCAACTGAGCACGCCCGGGATGTCCTCGTCCTCGAACGAGGTGGCAAAACCGTGCACCGGGCGCTCGCCGGGGTGCGCGCCGACCGTCGTCAGCTCCTCAGCGAGGAGGTCGCCGCTGGCGTCGAGCGCCTCGACGGTGTACGTCCCGGAGCCGAGCTCCGCGAATCGGGCGCCGGTGCCTAGCTCGGCCTCGAACACCTCGCCGGTGGCGCGGCACGCTACGACGCGGGACGTGCCCACCGGCAACATCGCTACTACAACTTCCTCACCGGTCCGGTAGAACGCGCGCACGTCGCCGAACGGGCGCTCGCGACCGCCTCCCTCCCTGACCAGAATGCCCTTGTTCTCCATCTCAGGCCCCTCTCATCGCCCAGGGATAGTCAGCTGGGTTCGTCAGTCTGGTCGTCATCGCGGTCGTTCCGCTCAAGTTCGGAGGCGTCGTGCATCCGCGACCTAAGCGCTTCAGCTCAGCGGATGGCACCGAGAGACACCCCGCTACGGAACCAGCGCAAGGAAACAAGAAAGACGACGATGACGGGCACCGTAGCGATGACCGACGCCGCGAAGAACGGCCCCCACGCAATCGTGTGCACACCGATGAAGTCGGCTAGACCGACGGGGAGCGTGTATCGCGACGCCGAATTGATCATCGTCAGCGCGACCGGGAACTCGTCCCAGGCGGCGCTGAAGATGAACATCGAGACCACGGCGACCGCTGGCAGTGAGAGCGGCACGATCAGGCTGACGAGGACCCGCAGCGTCCCGGCCCCTTCCAGGCGGATCGCTTCCTCGTACTCGCGAGGTATCGCCTCGAAGAAGCCGCGCAACAAGAAGATCGTGAAGGGCAGATTGGAGGCCACGTAGAGAAGGGTGAGCCCCTCGAGTGAGTTGAGCAGGTGAAGCCGGTCCATGAGGAGGAACTGGGGGATGAGAAGCAACAGGTTCGGCACTGCGAGGCTGGCAAGGAAAATGTAGAAGATCACCTGTTTCATCGGGAACCTGTAGCGCGCGAACGCGAATGCGGCGAGCGAGGCGATCGTGACCGTGATGGCAACGGTCGCGACGGCGACGAAGAGGCTGTTGAAGAAGTAGTGGCTGAAGCTGTTCTCGGTCCACGCCTGCACGTAGTTCTGCACCGTCGGGTGGGTCGGGATGAGCACCGTCGCCCCGAGGAGGCCGCCGTTCGGCTGGAACGACAACGAGAGCATGTAGAGGAGGGGGCCCAGGGAGACCAGCGCCAGAAGCACCGCGATGACAAGTCGTGAACGGTTCCGCTTGCGGATGCCGAAGAGTCCGGGCCCTGTTCCTGCGATGGGCGTCACCGACTTGCTCCGGTTGGGCTCGCCTGAGGGTGCCACGTTCCGCTTCCCTCAGACGTCTTGCTGTCGGAGAATGCGGATCTCGGCCGCGCTGAACCCGAACAGCACCACAGCGAGCAGCGACGCAAGGGCTGCCGCGTAACCGAAGGCGAAGTAAGAAAACGCCTGCTGGTACATGTAGGTCATGAGCGATTGCGTCGAGTTGTAGGGACCACCTTTGGTGATCTCGTAGATCTGGGTGAACACTTGCGCGGCGCCGATGACGAGAAGCACGAGGACGAAGGTGACCGCGGCGCGAATCGACGGGAGGACGACGTGGCGCCAGACCCGCGCCTCCGAGGCTCCGTCGATCCGGGCTGCCTCGAGCAACTGCCGGGGAATGCCATCGAGCGCTGCGAGGAAGATGATGAACGACCAGCCGACACCCTTCCAGATGCTGAGGAGCCAGATGACCGCGTTGCCCGTCCAGGTCTGCGCCGTCCAGTCGATGCTCACGCTGTGGCCGGCGAAGAAGCCGACGACGGCGTTCATGATGCCGCCTTGCGAGGCGAAGATGTAGGAGAAGACCCAGCTCACCACAACCCACGAGGTGACGACCGGGATGTACACGGCCGCTCGCCAGAACATCGATCCGGGTAGGCGGTCGGTGAGGACTGCTGCAGCAAACAGTCCGATCGCCATCTGGACCGGTACCGTGATGACGATGAAGAGGAACGAGTTGAACGACGCCGTGCGCACGACGGGGTCGCGGAAGATCGCGGTGTAGTTCGACCAGCCGACGAAGGGGTTCGACACGCCGGGAAAGATGTGCCAGTTGTAGAAGCTGATGTCGAACTGGCGGAAGATCGGGTAGACGGTAAAGACCGCGTAGACGACCACCGCCGGTGCTAACAGGAGATAGGGGGTCGCGATCCGGCGGACGCGATGCGAACGGGTGGATCGCCGCGAGGCGGCACCCGGCGAGACTGTCGCCGGGTGCCGCTCGGAGATACTTGCTTCGCTCAACTTCCGGCGAGTGCTTTATTCGCTTCCTGGGCCGCGGTGTTCAGGCCTTGGTCAACTCCGACCTTGCCGGCAAGCATCAGAGCCAGCTGGTTGGAGAAGTCGGTGTCAAGCTGGGCGTAGCCCTGGGTCACCGGCCGAGCCCTCGCAGTCAGGAGCTCCAGGGCGAAGATCTTGAGGGCGGGATTCTCAATCGCCTCGGCTGCGGAGTCCGTCTTGTACGCAGCCATGTCGCCTGCACCGGCCATCGCGAGCTGCGCAAATGGCGACTGGAGGAACTGGACGAACTTGATCGTGTCGGCGAGGTGCTTGCCACCCTTGGCTATGACCAGGTCCTCGCCACCGACGACCGAAGTCGAGCCCCCTGCGCCCCTCGGGATCAACGACGTGCCGTAGCCGGTGAACTTTGCAGCCTTGTAGCTCGTCGGAGCCCACGGGCCGTCGAAGTACATCGCGTACGCACCAGTCGGGAAGCCCGTTTCCCCGCTGATCGACCCTGAGCCGCCGACGAAGTCACTGCCGATGACCCCTTCCTTGTAGAGGGTCACGAGCGTCTGGACCGCAGCTTCGGTCTTGGGGCTGTTCATGTAACCGGTCGCCTGCGTCAGCGCCTTGTTCGTGAAGTTGCCGCCGTCGGTCCATACGTACGGACCGACGTTCCAGATGTCGGTGCTGTCGACGCCGAGACCGTGTTGCTGCTTAGACGGAATGGTCAACAACTTCGCGTCCGCGATCATCTGGCCCCATGTCGTCGGGGGGGAGAGGTGGGCCGCGGCGAAGTCCGCCCTGTTCCAGAAGAAGACCTGGGTGTTCGTGTCGTCAGGGAGCCCGTAGTAGCCGCCGTTCCAATAGTTCGTGGAAAGCGGGCCGGGATCAGCCGCTGCCTTGATCGGTTTGAACCACGGCTGGGTCGAGGTTTCGAGCAGTGTGCCCTCGGATGCGAGTTGGGGCACCCAGGCGATGTCAGAACGCATCAAGTCTGGTGGGTCCCCCGCGGCGGACGACGCGATGAACTTCTCCAGGAGCCCGGCGTACGGAAGGGTGTCGTCAACTACCTTGATCCCCGGGTTCTGAGATTCGAAACTAGGAATGACGACGCCATTCATCACGGGTGTCTCTGTTACATCGTTGTAGGCGTTCCAGAACTGGAGCGTCACTACTGACGTACTGTGCGCCACGGTCGACGCCGAGCTCGCTGCCCCGGTGAGACCAACCAATGTGCCACCAGCCCCGATCGTGGCGACCGCGACAAGCAGTCGCACCGCCGTCCTGGTCCTCCACCTTGATGGATTTCTTGCTTTCATGATCACTTTCCCTTTTCTGATTGATTTCTGATGGTCCTGGGCCGCGTAGCCCTGCTCCTTCCCTCCTTCTCCTCCTCGTGATCGCTTGTCTTCTCAGACTTGCGGGCAACGCCCGCGGACAACTCACTCAATCGCCGTTGATCGACCCGCCTTGCCGCGCTGACCACGTGCGTGCCCTCCGAGTCACTTCTCCAGCTCCCCCTGATTCCTGGTCGGGTGAATCCGCGCGCTTCCCGCGTACGATCCGTCGAGATCGTCGAGCGCGGCACAGAGCACTACGTACATGGCGTGTGACCATGTGAGGTCCTTCGCGGGTAGACCCCACCGATCAACCCACTCGCGGTAGTGCTCTGGGTCGCGTCGTTCCCCGCCGAATTGCTCGCCGAGGCATCCCTCGTCATCGAAATGGCCGGCCACCCAGTCCCCACAGCGACGTGCTGCGTCAACGTCGCCGACTGCCAGATAGTGCCAACCGAGCGACGCCGTGAGCACCGGCCACGCTCCGCTTCCGAAGTACGTGTCGGTCGGGTAGCGACGAAGTCCGCCATCGAGGCTGAGCCGTGCCTCGATCGCCCGAACTGTCTGGGCGAAGTAGTGATCTCCTGGCTCGACGACCCAAAACGGCGTCGAAAGCCAAAGGACACTTGCGTCTACGTCGTCGCTCTCACTTGACTTCACATAGTGCCCGAGGCGAAGCGCGCTGTCGCGAACGCGGGATTGGACAGATTCCGCGCGCTCGAGAAGCTCCTTGTCATCCAGCAATCGCGCAGCGGCTGTCAGGCCTCCGTAAACACACGCCAGCGTGGAAGTATGCAGCGCGGACCCGCTCTCTTCCCAGACGTCGAAACAGGGGCTGAGAGCAAACTCGTCGAGGTAACGCCCGACCCGCTCGACGGAAGTACGAAGTTCCTCTGGAACACCATCCTGGCCGGTGCTGAGCAGGTGCTGTCCCAAAGCCCACAACCAGGTGCCGTAACCGTCGATCTGAAAGTTCGGCCAGTCGTCCACGACATTCGAACCATCGAGAGCGAATCGGGCAGGCGGCATATGGTCTGGATGCAATGCCTTGCCTTCGCGATGCCAGTCGATCGCCCGGTCGATTAGAGCGCTGATGCCCCCAACCGCCCGGTTGGCCCACTCGTGGTATCGAGCTGACGCGCCATGCTCACCGACCTGGTCGAGTGCGTATGCGATAAATGAACCGTCACGTAGCCAGCAGTAGCGATACTCAGCGAAGTCCGGCGACGCGACGAACGCCCCGTTCTCCTCCTGGTTGCGCAGTATGGACGCAACGCTCGACCGCATCGTCGTTCTTGGCTTACTCTCGTTCACTTGATCCGCTGCCTAGCCCAAGCCGTGTCCACGTCCGCTTCTCTCACCGCTCTGGGCCGGGCCTGTGCCAGATGGCATGGCTCTTCTCGTCAGGTCCAGGAAGGCTGAACGACTCGCGCAACACGAGCGTCGCGGCTCCGACAGCCCACACGTCATTGCCCCAGCGCTGTACCTTCACCTCAACTTGGCGACCCAAGTCAGCAAATGTCTGCTCTCGTACGGCGGTTACGACCGGGTCGAGAAATGGGTTGCCGAGGTCAGTCCCCTCACCACAGATGATCAACAGCTCTGGATTGAGCAGGGTGACCATGTTGGCGACCGCCAAACCCAGCTTCCGGCCGGCGCTGTCAAGCACTTCGAGCGTCGCCCCGTCGCCAGCCGTGGCAAGTGCGATGAGCTGGTCCCTCGTCACGTCACGCCCGTGGCGTTCTCCAACACGGCGACGCAATGCGTCCTCACCGACTAGCGCCTCGAGGCAGCCGAATCGGCCACATTCACACTTTGGACCGCCCGGCTCTACGATCATGTGTCCGAACTCGCCGCTTCCCCCAGTCGCGCCGCGGTAGAGCGAACGGTTGATGACGATCCCGAGCCCAATGCCTCGTCCGACGCTCAAAGTGACGAAGTCGCGAGCACTGAGCGCATCACCAGACCACTTCTCCGCGACGGCGAGTGTCTTCACGTCGTTGTCGACCCAAACGGGCAAGCGCAAACGGCGCTGGAGGGGTTTTGCGAGATCCGCGTTGCGCCACTGGAGCAGGTGGGAAAAGTTGCACACGCCTCGACTGGAGTCGATGACCCCAGACAGGCCGATTCCCACACCGAGGACCTTCGATCGTGGTACTGCGGCAGCCCGCAGCGCTCTTCGAGTCTCCTGCTCGATTGCCTGGATGGCGGCCGCAGGATCGCCGACCAGCGAAACTGACGCCTCCTCGGTCGCTAAGACCTGGGCGTCGAGATCGCAGACCACCGTCGTCAGGCCGTCGCCGCGCAGCTTGATCCCGATCACGTAGCCGGCGCTCGGGTCAATACTGAGCAGCACGGGCGGGCGACCGCCATTTGAGGGTGCCGTTGCAACCTCGATGAAGATCCCACGCTCAAGCAGCTGGCCAACGATCGTAGAAACCGTTGGCGCACTGAGCCCACTTTGGCGAGCGAGTTCCGCTCGAGAGATGGGACCGGAGCGGCGGACGAGCTCGATAAGCAGACTGACGTTGATATCCCGCAGCAATGATCGGGAGCCCCGCTGCATCGGGGACTCCACGGCGGAGTTCCCGGGGCCGTCCGGGTCGAGGCCCCTCACGGATGAACGCGCCGCCGGGGAGCGATCCTTGGCCCGCATCTGCCTCGTGCCTCCCCTCTCAACGCGTTGCGCCGTCGCATCAGACTTACTGTGTTAAATTAACATAGTAAGTTTGGAAGTCAAGGTTGATTTCGATCCAACCATCCTTCGGGAGCCAAGAGCCGTAGCCACAAGTCACGTCAGGTGGCCAGAAGCTCTGCTGCGAGTCGCCACATGAAGGCGACTACGGCTCCGCGTGGCGTACTGCATCGGACGGAACGGCACGCGCCAGGGTCCCAACAACGTCGGTCACAGAGAACCAAGGGTCAGGGAACGACAACTGCCCATTTCGGCTCCCCAACTGGGCGAATCGCGTCCGGCAAACGGCCACGACGGGAGCGAGGCGTCCCGCGTCCAGGCCGCCCCCGCATCACCGGGGCGCAGGACCGTCACGGCGCGTCGTCGAAACCGCAGTTGGTAGCGAACGTCGCCCAGATCGAGGCACAGGCCACGGCCACCGTGCACTCCGGTCTCGCCCGTGCCGACGGCACGAGGCGCGCAGTAGACAGCAACTTGAAGGGCAGCGATCCCCGCCAAAAGCAGGCACTCGAGCAGCCTCGCCACCCTCTGGAGCTGACAGCGCCTTGCTGGAAACGGCGACAATGCCGAGCTCGCCGTTTGTCTGGAGGAGCATCAGCCCCGCAGAGGCGACGTCACGGAGACCTAGTGTCGGCTAGCTGACCAGAGTTTGGGTCAGCAGGACTTCTCCAGGCGCGAGACTTCCAGCCAACTTGGCCACCTATTCATTGGGTCACGGGCGCATCGACAGGAGAACTGCGAACAACGACGAGGTGGCCTTCACTGCTCATGGACCTCGACAGAATCAGAATGGAAATGGAGGTGCCGGGCGACGACCTCTTCGGCGATTTCGGAGATGGCACGGTCGTTGGCGAAAGCGTAGGCACGGAGTCGGACCAGAGCCTCAGTAATACTGACGCCGAGTTGGACCGCCACCATCCCGGACGCTTGGTGGACTACGAACCGCAGGTTGACACCGGACTCAAGCTCGACGGCGATCTCACCAGCCGATGCGTTCGCCTGAATGGCAAGGACGGCCCGGGTGGCGACATCGGCTAGGCCGAACTTACTTTCTGTGAAGCATGCTCTCGCCCACCTACCTGGGAGTTCACGCCGGCGGACCAGATAGTTCTGGCTACACCAGGTGCTTTGGGACCG
>Ga0224555_1004521_pt1 | contig 12676 bp, 5 predicted proteins | sample 714S23034metaG_FD_180687 | JGI IMG/M metagenome (GOLD analysis project Ga0224555, IMG submission 180687) | Peat soil microbial communities from Stordalen Mire, Sweden - 717 S2 30-34 | ecosystem: Environmental > Terrestrial > Soil > Wetlands > Peat | place: Sweden: Norrbotten County, Stordalen...
CGCGTCAAGGGTCGGTTCGGCGGCAACGAACCAGTAGCGTTGCATGCTGGCGCGATGGATCCCAAGCGGGCCGCGGATTGCGTTCCCAAATTCGCCGGGCTGGAGCTCGTTCTGGCGTGGAAATACTTCGATGCCGTCCTCTTTGTCCCGTTTGACCGCGATGCCGAGACGGCGAGCTACATTCAGAACATAGAGCCGGCACAGTTTCGCCGGCAACGGTTCCGCCAGGAATATCCAGAGGTGGCCACCCCGGCGGGACTGCTCCATCAAGGCCTCTATGCCGTCTTCGCGGCAAGCCTGTTGGAGCCGGAGCAAATCGCAGCGGGCGTCGGGGTAGTCGGCATCGATCGCAATCCACTTTGAGGACTGCGACTCGGGATTGATGGCGTAAACACCGATGGTGAGATGGCCCGCGAGATGGCTATGAATGGTCGCAATGCTGATGCTGAGAGGCTGTTTCGACTCCCGGTCACAAGCTTTGTAAAAGTAGAAGCGCCCGGATTTCTTGCTAGGGAGGTGGCTCTGGCGCAGATAGGCGCGGCGGTTGGCAAAGAGAAGCATGTATTCGGCGGCCTGAGCACGGGTAACCGGCAGGACCGCCGCGGTCGTGTGGGTGGACATGGGCGGACTCCTGGTGCGCCGGTAAAACCGGCGAGATGTAGTGAATGAAAGTTCCATACGATGATGGATTAGCGAACCACTCTGGCCCTGGTCATGCGAAGCTGTTTGCGAAGGCGGCGACGAGCGTTAACAGGGAAAGGTGCGATGGAAACGTGCCTCGGCGATTTACCAACAGTTGAGCCAAGTGCCCGGCTGCGGACTATTCAGGACTTGCGCCGATTTCGGGCCGCTAGTGCGCTGATCGAAAGCCATCCGCAGTGCCATCTGGTGGTTAATGGTGTGTCGGCAAACACATGAGAGTGGGCGCGTCCGAGATTAGTTTGTTCTCTGAGAATGCGCCGAACGATCGCACTTGCGCTGATGATGGTCTTCAGTTGGACGCTGATTGCGCCCATTCTTGGGCCGGATGCCGACGCGAATCTTCCTCCCTGCTGCCGCAGGCACGGAAAGCATCACTGCATGATGCGCATGATGGAGCGGTCCAGCAGCAGCGAGACTGGCTTCACGTCCGCTTCGGAAAAGTGTCCCTGTCTTCCAGCCAGCACCTGCGCCGTCCATTCCGCGAGTTACAAACCTGAAACCGGAAAACAGATCTACGCGGAAGTCGTCCGCCATCCTTCGTGTGCGCCCCAGACTGAGGCGCTTTACCGCGTCTCCTTTCTCCGCAGCCATCAAAAGCGCGGTCCGCCGCCCCCTCTTGCCTGACCAACCGTAGTGCATTGCGGATGGGACTGGTGCCGCCAATCCCGTCCAGACACTTCGCGTTTCCTTCAAGCAAGAGGTGAAGTCATGAAAGTCACGTTGTTGCTGGCGTTTTTGCCAGCCATCTGCCTCTGCGGGCCGGCAAACTTGATCCATGCCCAGCAAAGCCCACTTCCTGCTGCAACGCCCATTGAGACCGGCAGTATTGCCGGTGTCCTGAAGGACCCGTCCGGGGCGGTCGTTCCGGGCGCAAAGATCGAACTTAGAAGCCTCGTTCGAGGATTCAAGGGATCGATGGAAACAGACCAGCAGGGTCGCTTTGTCTTCAGCCCGGTACCGGCGGGCCGCTACCGGGTGACCATCACCGCCCGCGGCTTTGATATCGCGGTCCTTCCCGATCTTGCCGTTACTGCCGGTACCGAGACGGCCGCCAATTTAACTCTGAAAATCGCACCGGCAAAGGCCTTCGTCGAAGTAAATGACTCCACGGCCGAAACCGCAACGCGGCACACGGTGGACGCGACTGACGAGGCGCGCAGCCACAATGCCGCCGAATTGGTCGGAAGCGCGCCCGGGGTCAGCCTGCGCGAAAACGGCCAGCTCGCAAGTATTCCATTTCTTCATGGGCTGGGAGACGAGCGCACCAAGCTGGTAGTCGACGGCATGACAGTTTCTTCAGCCTGCCCGAACCACATGAATCCGCCGCTCTCCTCCATCGCTCCATCCCATGTGTCCCAGGTGACCATCTTGGCCGGCATTACGCCGGTCAGTCTGGGCGGCGACAGCCTGGGGGGAACAGTCTCCGTCGAATCCCCCGATCCGGCCTTCGCCAATGCGGGTGAACGGCTGCACGAAGAAGGCGCGTCCTCGAGCTTTTATCGTAGCAACGGGCAGAACTATGGTGGCTCTGTATCGGACTGGGTCGCCGGCCGCAACCTGGGGATCGGCTACGCTGGATCGTGGGCTACCAACGACGATTACACCGACGGCAGCGGCCACAAGGTCACATCCACGTACGCCCAAAGCACCGACCACACGGTAACCCTGGCGGCTCAAGGAGCAGGCAACTTCGCCGTGCTCCAGGCCAGTCTGCACCACACGCCCTACGAGGGCTTCGTCAGCGCGCAGATGGATCTGGTGCGCAACTATGCGGAGTCGCTTAACCTGCATTACCGCAGGAGTTTCGAAAGCGGCGTGCTCGACACGCATGTGTTCTGGCAAAACACCTGGCACTCGATGAACATAGGACACGACAAATCCACGTTCCCGATGCCCATGTTCATGCCGATGAACACGCACGGAAGGGATCTTGGCTACTCCGTCAAGCTTGACCTCCCAATATCAAATCGCCACACCCTCCGGCTGGGCAACGAACTCCATCGCTTTGTTCTCGACGATTTCTGGGCCGCCGCTCCCGGCACTGCGCCCATGATGGGACCAAACACCTTCGTCAACATCAACGACGGGCGCCGTATGCGGCTGGGGACCTTCGCCGAGCTCGCCAGCAAGTGGAACTCGCAATGGACCACCCTGGTCGGCCTGCGCAACGATACCGTCTGGACGAATACCGGCCCGGTCGAGGGTTATTCGGACATGTATGCCACCGATGCAAACGCCTTCAACGCATTGAACCGCGCCCACACGGACAAGGACATCGATGCGACTGCGTTACTGCGTTATGAGCCGAACACTGTAAGCACATTTGAATTTGGCTACGCGCGCAAGACCCGCGCGCCCAACCTCTACGAGCGCTACGCATGGTCGACCAACCTGATGGCCAGCGGCATGATCGGCTGGTTCGGCGACGGTAACTACTATCTGGGCAACGTCGGACTCAAGCCGGAGATCGCCCACACCGTCAGCGGCACGGCGACCTGGCACGACCAGGCGCGCAAGGCGTGGGAGATCAAGCTCACGCCGTACGAGACGCATACCCAGGATTATGTCGACGTGGATACGATGGGCACAGTTACATACGGCATGAGCACGTTTGCCCAACTGCAATTCGCCAATCACAACGCTTCCATCCACGGCGCCGACCTATCCGGCAACGCCGCACTGTGGAACAATTCCAGTTCCGGGCAGGGCAGGATCAGCGGTGTAGCGGGCTGGCTGCACGGCGAGAGGCTTGACACACAGACTGGGCTCTACCAGATGATGCCGCTCAACGCACGCGTGGCTTTCGATGAGGAACTCAAGGGGTTTGCCGCCGGTCTCGGCGTTCAGGCAGTAGATCGCAAATCCAATGTGGACCCGCATCGCTTTGAACAAACGACGCCGGGATACACACTCTTCAACCTGCACGCGAGCTATCAACGCGGACACCTGGCGGTCAGCGCCGCTGGCGACAATCTGTTTAACAAGGATTACGAGCTACCCATGGGAGGAGTGAACTTCGACGACTTTATGGCCAGCATGTGGATGAGCCAGATCATGCCGTTAACGGGACGGGGACGATCGGTTTTTGCAAGCCTGAGGGCCGAGTTCTGACGGGACGCCAAGGAGTCTGTCGCGAGAGGTGCCGATTTGCCCCTATGCAGTCGGCAAGGGAATATCGATTTCCCCAAGCGACAACGCCAACTGACGATTAACAGTCCAAACCGTAATTCCAGCCCTCCGTCGACCTGGAAACGCGCTCAGGCGATTTTACGTCAACTGAACAGCCGGCCAATTATCGAAGCATCGAGCATCTGCTTGTGTTTCATAGCCGTAGACTGCCGCAGTTCTGCATCAAGAGTATAAATTGGAGGCAACAAGAGCAGCCAAGGTTGCCGTTCAGATTGTGCTTTGCATCCGCGTTCAAGCCGCTCACCTGTATTGGAACACTCCGCCTGTTTTTCTAATCCGCTAAGCGATCGTCTTTAGTACTGCTCAAAATGGAAATGTGGGTTAAGTGCTCAGGGTAGCACTTCAAATGCCGCGAGGATCACTCGACGAAAGTCGAAGTGGTCACATCCTGCACTGCCTGTTGAAACGCCCTCCACTTGCAGGAGCCGTCGGCCTGACTGCAGCCAGGCACGAACACAGGCACGCGCTCAGGAGGGTTTTGGACGCTGAGCGGCGTGGCATTGCGCATCTGGTCGAGGGTTTGCGCCACATAGGAGGTACGCACTGAATACTCCTCGGTGCCACGCCTCCTCCATAGTTCAAAAACCAGTGCGCCACCCGGCGGAGTATCGTCGCGGCGGCCGTCGATGAGCCAGTTGAGGCCCAATGCTCCGCTGATGTTGGCGAGGTTTGTATCGTGGCCAACGAGAATGAGAAGGCGGTCGCCGGGCTTGGTAAGCGCGCCCGCGACGGGCTGCGCGCTGGCTGCCTGTTCCATTGACTGAAGAATGTGAAGCAGAAGATTCGAAGACTGCGCGCGGGCAATGTAGCTGGTGCGGCCTGAGATGTCTTCACTGGCCGTGTGGAGTTGCATCAGTTCGCGCAAATTGCGAAGGTCAACGCGTCCCCAGCCCACGTTGGCCAAGTCCATCCCTTCGGTGTATTCGAGAAGCAGGTTCTCCGCCATGGTGGAAGCAACGCCGAGAGCGGTGTATGATTCGGCCATTTGAGCGGAGCCTCCCGGCACGATCGAAGATGGAATATCGAAGAGGGATTGAGGCGCGGCTGTGCCGGAAGCCGGGCAGTTCGCTCCAGGATTACATCCGCGCAGCACGTCTTCAAGCGCTTCGAGTTGCGGGCGGTATGCCTCGGACAATCCCTGCGGGTTGGCTCCGATGCGGCCGGAGATTGCGGCCGCGGCCAGAGACTTATCCAGATGCCCGACTCCGGCGCCCAATGAATGAAAGAGCGGATCGTGCGTTCCTTCCGGAAGGGCGCTGACTTCCAGCGCGCAACCGGGTGCAAGGCCCGCAGCCAGCGCGTTGCCGGTCTCGCGTGTGCGCTGGTCGGAGTCGGCGATGATCCTGATCTGAGTCGCATCCGCGCAGCCGCTCCGCGCAATCAGCCCCTGCGCTGCCAGTTGCTCGCGGTCGTAGGCGCCGAACAGTGTCATCAGATGTGCCCCATGCTCGGTCAGGTAGCCCGGAGGAACACTCCACTTCGGCCATGGCTCAGACGAGTATTGATTCAGCTGGTCAGTCTTGCCCGTGGGCGAGCGCACTCCATGGCGGCTGACGATGACAACAAATTTCAGCTCGTCGTCCGTCTCGACAGCACTCTTCATCGTGTTAGCATTGGTCGTTTGCGCTGCTGGCGTTGAGTAGACGCGAATCTCCGCAGGATGGTCGCCTGTGCCTGGCACGCCTACATAAAGCAGACTCTGCGCCGGAACAAACAAGGCCGTCTTCGCGCCGGCAGCGGTGTACAGGACTGCGAGCGGACGCAGACTCTTCGCTTCGTCCACCTGGTACGCATCCACCTCGCCAGCGCCGCTAATCACATACACGCGGCGCAACGCGGGATCGTAGAAGAGATCGTCGGCCCCGCCTGCGGTCGGCTGGCTCGCGATCTCTTTGCCGGTTACGGCGTCGAGAGCAACCACTGTTCCTGGAGTCCGGCAGGCAACATACAACAACTGGTGCTCGCGATCGAAGGCCATCGGTACATTGTGTGCAGCCTTGGTCAGCTTCCAGTGTGCGGTGATCGACTTGGTGGCAGTACCGATCACCGCGACTTCATTCGACTCGGCAACATTTGCGAAGACACGCCAGCCTTGAGGATCGATGTCGAGTGCCTCAGGATGCGTTGCCACGGAGCGATTCGCAACCAGGCTGAAGTGTGCCGTGTCCACCACAGCGACTTTAGCTGGATTCGCCGCGTCAGAGCCGCCGTGACCGACAAAGAGCAGGTGGTTGGCCTCGTCAAAGACCATGTCGTCTGCGTCGTCGGAGAGCTTGATCTTCCCGGCCAGAGCGAGTGGCTGTCCCTTGTAGACTCTGAGTTCACCCAGCGCGCCATCCGCGACATAGAGACTGCCAGTTGCCGCAACCCATGCCAGCCCGTGCGGCTTGCCCAGGCCTGTGATGCTTTGCTGAACTTTGTCTGTCTTCAGGTCGATGACTTCCACAGAGTGATTGCCTGTTGCTGCAATGAACAGGCGATTGCCCTCGGCATCGATGGCAAGGTGGTCGAACTTCCCTGCCACTCCTGGCAACGGAATGGTCTGCTGTAGGGTGAGAGGCGGCATCGGCTGGGCATTGGCCGAAAATGCGCATATCGAGATAGACGCAAGAACGATGGCGATTCTTTTCATTGAATCTTTCTTGGGTGGCCGCGCTCCTGAGCACGCGGCCGCCCTTCCAGGATTTTTTGAGGCAGTTGAGAGCTTATTGATGGCTCGTGACTTTCGCTGCGGAGCCGTGAATCATCTGGTCGCAGTCTTATTACTCATGGTGCGGCGTCCAGCGGAGACCACCCGAGTAGGTAGGCTTGTAGTACTCGCGCTGGACCATGTACTGCGGGCTGCCGTTATAGAAGCCGAAGACCGCGTTGTTCATGTTTTCCCCGATAACCTCCGCTGTGAATCCCTTGCCGAGATAGTAGGTGGCCTTAGCGTCTACCTGCGTGTGCGAATAGAAATAGTTGTCGCCAAAGGGTCCGGCGACAAAGTTGGCATAAGGAGGCGCGGGGGGATTACTCTCAAAAACAGCTCCGGTGTTTTGGTACTGGTACGCATAGAGATTCGCGCCATTATGCGAAATGCCCACTGTTACCAGGGCGCGCTTTGTGGCATAGGCTGGCCCAACGTTCCAAGACAATGGCGCCTGCCCTACGAGCGACGGGGAATCGGTGCGACCGGTAATATTGTAGTTCTTAGATTCCGTGTATGTGACGTTCGCATCGATCCGAGCTCCCCCCAGTACACCAGGAAGATAATTCAAGTGCTGCCGATACGCGAATTCAATGCCCTGTACATGCGCATGGTCCCCATTGACCTCCTGCGTAACCTTATCGCCGGCATACGCTTGCGACAATGAAGAGCCGGTTGCTGGGACGAACGACAGTTGACTGAAGATGGGTTGCGTTAGCGCCTTGTAGAAGTAGGCCGCCTCGATCATGCCGACCGATGGCAGATACTTCTCATAGAGAATGTCGTAGTCGTTTGCATGCTCAGCCACCAGTGCGGTGTTGCCAATGTTGACGGTGTAAGGATTTGTCGATTCGTCCAACGTGATGTAAGGAACCAGCTGATAGGGGTCCGGCCGCGAAATTCCGCGTCCGTACACGGCTCGAATATCCGAATTGCCATCAAACGTATAGCGAAGCTGAACGCTCGGCAACGGATTTACATACGATCCGCTTCCGTACTCGGGCGTTGTGGAAACGTAGTTGCCATTTATATCGTTGATCACGAGATATCCCGTGTCCGAGGTTTGCGTGGCCTCGATACGCAGCCCAGTCTGCAGATGGAGCCTGGATGTGAGATTCAGCGTGTTCATGATGTAGCCAGCCGATACCCGCTCTTGCAGGTTGTAATTGGCGGCGTCTGAATTCAGATGAGTCGCAGCCTCATCCAAGGGAAGAGCTCCCGGGTTTGCTGCCAGCCAACTGGTGATAAGACTAAAATCGGTTACCGGTCCCAGGTGATAGCTCCCGCCATAGAACTTGGGGTTGGTATAGCTGCTGAGAAACTGGCTCATCAACGGTGTAGCGCCGTTATCATAGATTGGCGAATAGGCATCTTGACCCTTGTGCTCGTTGCGAATCTGTCCGCCGAACTCCAACGTCGATGTGTGCGTGCCGAGATGGTAGTTGATTCCCATCGCACCGCCGACTTGCAGATTGAGCTGCGTCGCCTGTCCTGTGGTGAGGTTGATGTCGCTTAGCTGGTATTGCGTAGGATCGTAAATAGGATTGCCCGCGACCGCACAAGTGAATTGGGGCCGATATTGGCTGATAGTCAAACTTGCGCTGTAGGCGCAATCGCTTCCGGTCGAAGTACTGAAGTCCGCGCCGGGGTTGCCAGCGGCACCCCCGAAGCGCGAATGCGCCGCTGCAATTTGATACTTGACGTAGGAATGATTGAAGACCTGGTTGCCGCCAATTGCGAGATCCGCGATTTGCAGGTCTGGCCGGCGAACGCTCGTCGAAAACGCAGACCCTCCAGAATCTGGTGGCTGTCCCGGCGGAACTCCCGACAACTTGTACGCGTACTTCTGTCCATAGTCTCTGAAGTTAGAGAACAGGCCATGAACATATAGATCGGAGGTTTCATTCAACTTATAATCCACGCTGCCGGCGAAGCCGTAGCGCGTTCGATCATATAGATATTCCTGGATGTTTTCCGCGTCGTAGGTCGTAGTTAAATCAGGATTGAGGTCCGGCACAGGTTCGACGTCGTCGATGCCGCGGCTGTTATAGTCGTAGCTATAGCCGAGCATTACGCCCCAGCGCTTGTCCGGGCCAAACCGCATGCCAGCAGACGAAGTGATGAGAAACGTCTGTCGCTGATTGTCGATAGGCGTATTGCCATCCACGCCTTCGAAAGAAAGCGTCGGCCGATCCGACGTCGCCTGCTTGATACGCAGATCGACCGAACCTCCGATTGCGTCGCCATCCTGGTTTGCCGAGAGTGTCTTGTTGATGGCGACCGAACCGACCAGGTCCGCCGGAATTGTATCCAGGTCTACCTGCCGTACATCCGGATCTGGCCCCGGAACGACTACTCCGTCGATGGTCGTGTTGCTCAGTCTCGGCTCGGTTCCCCGTATCTGCACATACTGGCCCTCGCCCTCGTTGCGCTGCAGCGTCACACCGGGCATGCGGCCGAGCGCGTCCGCGATATTCGCATTCGGCAGGCTCATGATCTGCACATCGGTTTGAACATTCAGAATGTTCTCCGACACTCGCTGCTCGTTGATCGCGGCAGCATCGCCCTCCAGGTTGGCGCTCACCACCACCTGCTGATTCGTCGCGCCGACGGTCAGCGTTGCATCCACTAGCGTCGCGTTGCCGGCGGTTACTGCAATGGTCGTAACCGAAGTGGTGAATCCGACGTAGGAAATCGTCACTGTATACGTGCCCGGCTTGACGTTTTGAATGACAAAGTCGCCTTGTGCATTCGACGATACGATTGTCGTCGCCGGTTCCAGGTCAATGCGCGCGCCCTGCAGTACTGCGCCAGCTGTGTCCTTGACGGTGCCACTAACACTGCCATTGACTTCGGCAGAGTTCTTGTCGCCCGTAGTGGCTGTAGTGGCGCCTTTTGTGGGCGAGACAAAGAGCATTGCGAGGAGGAGCGGCAGTATAAGGGCCTTGATTGACATGATTCTCCTTGAACAGCGAGGTCGGAATCCGCGAAGCCTCAACACAGCGGACGGTGCGGCATCACTTGACGCTAGCCTGCGCTGTAGCAGTGAAGTGTTGTTTACAGACGGATGAATAATTCCTAAGGTTGGGACGCGGATGTTTGCGTAAATGTGAATGTGCGATGAATTTGATATTGCGGCTGCGCGTTCCATGCACTTCGCGCTTACGCTAAAGAGTAAAGAACAAATGCGAATACTCATCATCGAAGACGAACCGCGCATGCTGGAGTTGCTCCGCAAGGGGCTTTATGAGCACGGGTTTACCGTGATGAGCGCCGCCGATGGCGAGACGGGGTTGGAGATTGCCACAGCGCATGAATTTGATGCGATTGTGCTGGATATCGGGTTGCCGAAGTTGGACGGGTATGCATTAATGCAGGCGCTGCGAGCGAGAGCGCGCACGACGCCAGTGCTGATGTTGACCGCCCGCGACACGGAGGATGACATTATTCACGGTCTCGACGTGGGCGCGGACGACTACATCACCAAGCCCTTCTCATTTCCCGAACTGGTTGCGCGATTGCAGTCCATTACGCGGCATCACCGCGAAGAAGGCTACGGCACCATCCAGGCCGGCGATGTTGTTCTCGATCCAATCCGGCGTATGGTGGCGCGCAGCGGCAAAAGCATAGACCTGACTCGCCTTGAGTTCCAGCTACTGGCGTGCCTGGCGCAGAGAGCCGGCCAATGCGTTCCCCGGCAGAAGCTGATGGAGTTCATTTGGGGTGCGGATCATGTGGTCGGACCAACTGATCTCGATGTATTGGTGAATTCGCTGCGCGCCAAGATCGACGCGCCTTACCACAAGAAGCTGATCGGCACGGTGCGCGGCTCGGGCTATATCTTCAAACGTGACGCGGCTGCGAGAAAGGAAGCACGATGAGGTCTTTGCCTATCCGGATTCGCCTGACGCTCTGGTATTTTGCAATGTTCGCCTCGGCCGCCGTGCTGCTGAGTCTGACGAGTTGGTGGATGCTGCAACGCAGCCTGGACGCGACCGATTATCACGAATTGCAAGAGCGCGCCGAGGATGTGCAAGAGGTTCTGATCCACGAAAGCCCGGACAAAAGCCTCCAGCAGTTGAGCGACAAGTTCACGGCTATCTATAACTTCAAGGATGACGGCAAGTATCTGCAAGTGCGGGATGAGCAAGGCAACTGGATCTTCCGCTCCAAGCGCATGATAGCTCAGAATCCCGACCTGCCTACTCCCAACCTTCAACCAAAGGCCGGCCTGATTGCTGAGTTCCACCAGGGAACGCGCTACGTGCGCATTCTGGCTTATCCGATTGCGGTGCGTGGCAAGCTCTACTCAGTCCAAACGGGTATCGCGTTGAACAAATCCATGGTGCTGCTCCAGAGCTTCCGCACCAATCTGCTCTTACTTACGCCGATTGTCATTCTGCTCGCCGCGGTGGGCGGCCACTTCATGAGCCGCAAGGCTCTCAGGCCAGTGGCTGCGCTGGCAGCCGAGGCACGCCGCATCAACGACCGCAATCTCGACATCCGGCTGCCCGTGCCCAGTGCCAAAGACGAAATATCCGACTTGTCCCTGACATTGAACCAGATGCTGGAGCGCATCGATACAGCCTTCGCCAGTGTGCGCACCTTTACCGGCAACGCCTCGCACGAGTTGCGCACGCCCATCTCGTTGCTGCGTACCGAGATTGAAGTTGCGCTTATTCGTCCTCGCGATTCCGAGGAGTATTGCGCTATTCTTGGCCGGCTGCATAAAGAAACCCTGCGAATGACGAGCTTGGTCGAGAACCTGCTATCGTTGGCACGGGCCGATGGCGGAGCCGAGACCATCGTGCTTGCTCCAATCCGCGTCGATCTCCTTTTTGACCAGCTTGCAGCGAGTTGGAAGGCCACGATGAATCGGGCATTACTCGACTTTCGTATCGAGATCGAGGACAACGATCTTGCCTTGTTGGGTGACAAGCATCTCATTCCACGCCTACTCTCGATTCTTCTTGAAAACGCAAGCAAGTACACGCCTCCCGGCGGGTCGGTAACATTACGCGCTGCTGTTGCAAAGTCTTGCGTCGTTCTTTCCGTGCAAGATATCGGGATCGGAATCGCACTTGAGCATAAGCCGAGGATATTTGATCGCTTCTACCGCGCGGCGCCCGCCGGCAACTCTTCCGGCTCCGGCCTTGGCCTTTCTCTTGCGAAGTGGATTGCGGAGCGTCACGGCACGGAGTTGTGTGTTGAGAGCGAACCTGGAAGCGGAAGTTGCTTTTCATTTTCGCTGCGGAGAACATCTCCTGTTCTTCCAGTCGTCAATGCAGTCAGCATCTCACGCTCAGAATCCGGAACAGGGTCGAAGCTGCCCTCTTCCTGCGCGCTTTGACTCGCATCATGACCGGTGAAACTCAGTGACTGACTCCACGGCACTGTTCTTCCGATTGATGCGTTGTGCGTGTGCGACGTCGGCTCAAATAGAGATGGGTAAAGATCAGGCAGGTAAACTGGCCTGCCCGGTCTCATGCACCGGCGGAAGTGTAGTGTAGCCCAGGGTGCATTCCGGGCGCACTGTTGCAGGTCGTGGGTGATGTGCACACACGGAAGTGATTCGTTCTTGTATGGCCAAATCGGTCCCCGGCAGTCTTAAATGAAGCGCGTTCGCGCCGGCCAGCGATTGAGGGCGGATTTCGGGCAATCAAGAATATGAGTCTCAGTTGCCGATTAACAGGCCAAACCGCGTTTCCACGACCGCTCGCCCTCGAAGCACAGTTTGGAAATCTTGTGTAAATCCGACCCATGCAGACGTCCAGTGCATAGGTCGGATCGGCGACCGTCGTTGCCGTCGGGCTAAACAACGCCCACATTGAGGTGAGCTTGGTCCTCTCAATGAGATGAAAGGAGAATCGCTATGTTACCTTAGCAATCTTTTCCTAGGCCAGAGCCATGGCTGCCTTGCGCACGTCCGCCGGCTCGACTGTAATGAGTGCACCGAAGCGGCCCGCACCTGCGCTCAAGGCGTGAAGCGAGGTCACGTTGATACCTGCTTCCGCCAATTTGCACGCCAGCTCGGCAACTGCGCCGAGACGGTCTTCACCTTTTACTAGGAACGCCTTCTGCTTCTTGCCCAAAGTA
>Ga0224555_1004522_pt1 | contig 12675 bp, 7 predicted proteins | sample 714S23034metaG_FD_180687 | JGI IMG/M metagenome (GOLD analysis project Ga0224555, IMG submission 180687) | Peat soil microbial communities from Stordalen Mire, Sweden - 717 S2 30-34 | ecosystem: Environmental > Terrestrial > Soil > Wetlands > Peat | place: Sweden: Norrbotten County, Stordalen...
AGGATTCAAGTTCAGCAGCCCGTACGGTCCCGACATCAAAAAGTGGCTGCGCCACGGCATCGGCCTGCATCATGCCGGTTTGTTGCCGAAGTATCGCGTGCTGATCGAGCAACTCGCGCAGAAGGGCTTGCTGAAAATCATCTGCGGCACGGACACGCTGGGCGTTGGCATCAACGTGCCGATTCGCACCGTGCTGTTCACGCGACTGTGCAAGTACGACGGACAAAAGACCGGCATCCTGAGCGCGCGCGACTTTCACCAGATTGCCGGCCGGGCCGGGCGCAAGGGTTTTGACGATCGAGGCTGGGTGGTGGCGCAGGCGCCGGAGCACGCGATCGAAAACCTGAAGCTTGCCGAAAAATCTGCGCGGGGCGGAAAGAAATCTGTGAAGCGCCAGCCGCCGGAAAAGAATTTTGTCAATTGGGACAAGAACACCTTCGCGCGTCTGATCGCCGCGCCGCCGGAGCGCCTTGCCTCGCGTTTCCAGGTGACGCACGGGATGTTGCTGAATGTGCTCAGCCGGAACGGCGATGGGTGCCGGGCGATGCAGCAGATCATTGCGTGCTGTCACGAAACGCCGCGACAGAAGCAGGCGCACATCAAACGCGCCTGGCAACTGTTCCGCTCGTTGCTGGACCGGAAGATCGTCGAGTTCATCCAACCATCGGAAAAGGGAGTGCAGAAGGCAGAAGCAAGTCAGAGTGTGATCCGCCCTCACCCCGACCCCCTCCCCCAGGAGAGGGAACAGCAAAGTGACGCTGCTGGATTATCCGGGGCGTCAGAACTTGCCTCAGCGCGGAAACAGATTCTCCCTCTCCCCGGGGGAGAGGGCCGGGGTGAGGGCGGGCGTAAACTTCGTGTGAACGTCGAGTTGCAGGAGGATTTCTCAATGGACCAGGCGCTGTCCCTGTATTTGCTCGACACGATTCCGCTGGTGGATCCGCAGCAACCGGATTACGCGCTCATCCTGCTGACGCTGGTGGAATCCATTCTCGAAGATCCAGACATCATTCTGCGCAAACAACTCGACAAGGTGAAGGACCGGAAGATGGCTGAGATGAAAATGGAAGGACTCGACTATGACCAGCGGATGGAAGAACTGGAAAAACTCGAATATCCGAAGCCGAACCGGGAGTTCGTTTACTCAACGTTCAACGCCTTTGCGGATCGTCATCCATGGGTGGGCCAGGAAAACATCCGTCCGAAATCCATTGCGCGGGAGATGTTTGAATCGTTTCGATCGTTTTCCGATTACATCCGGGACTACGAGTTGCAGCGTGCCGAAGGGGTTCTGCTCCGGCATTTGAACCGGGTTTGCAAAGTCCTCGCCCAGAATGTTCCCGATGCCGGCAAGAATGACCAGATCCGCGAGATGGAACTTTATCTGGGCTCGATGATCCGGCAGGTGGATTCGAGCCTTCTCGATGAATGGGAGAAAATGCGCAACCCGAATTTCCAGCGCGCAGAAATGAAAGAGGTGCGTCCGCCCGGCGCGGAGGAAGCCGCGCAGGACATCACGCGCGACACCAAAGCCTTCACGGCGGCGATTCGGAATCGCATTTTTGTTTTTCTGCGCGGGTTGGTGGTTGCCGATTACGAAGCGGCGCTTTCCAACCTTTCCGCCGGCGCCGGTGAGACCGGTCCCGCCTTGCGAGACCAGGACGCGCAGCAGCGCGTCCCTACCGATGCCGATGGCCAGCCGTGGACTGCCGACCGTTTGCGCGTGGCGATGGAAGCCTACGAACTCGAACACGAGCGTATTTGCCTCGACCCGAACGCGCGGAACGCGCGGCATACTTACGTTGTTCCTTCAGATGACAAGAAGAGCTGGCGCGTTCAGCAGATGCTTGTTGACCCGGAGGAAGACAACGACTGGGTGGCGGAATTCGAAGTGGATTTAGCCCGGTCCCGCACTCTGGGCGAGCCGTTCCTCGAGCTTCGGCGAATCGGCAGTTTGATTTGAGTGGAAGCAAATTCAGTTGGCGGGAGGAACTGATGCCGGCGGCTTTGGGTCTTTCGATTTCGTTACCGGCTGGTTGATCCGATATTCCTTCAACTCGGCGTAGATGGATTGGGCAAGGCCGGACTTCGCAAAGCCAATCGTCCTTGCACCTTTGATTCCGAAATGCTTTTCCAGATCCGCCGGCGCATAATGTTGCACCACCGGGTAATGCTTGAAGTCCGACAGAATTTCCGCTCGGACGCTTTCCGCGATGTCCTCGGTGACCAGGACGAAATGCAACTTGCTCTTGCTTCCGCGCAGCGTGTCGCGGCCAACCAGCAGAATCCGCGCTCGCAAGGCGAACGGAAACAGGCGCTCCACCGGTCCTTTTGAATTCTCGCTTGCCATTTGCGATGTAATAGGGGCGTGGACGGAGATGTCAAGGGGCTTGTGGTGCCGGAGTGCGATTGGGGCGCATCTTGACACTGCCCCCGATCGCAAGCAGGCCGGAGCGCGGCGTTTAGAGCCAGCGTGAAAAGCTGGAAGGGTAGCATGGGCCACTGGCCCGTCCCGTCCGGCGACCCGCCGGGCGGAATGGAGAGGGGGGGGTTCCGTTGATCCTCACGCCAAAGTGTCGCCTGTCGTCCGGCTCTTCCGGTCGGCGAGTCGCCGACCGGAACGGGCGGGTCGCCCGTTCCACCCATTCCAGAGACAGCCATTGAATCCCGTGGCGTCGGGGGCAGTGTCAAGATGCGCCCGTGCGATTGGAAGTGCGGGTCAACACGCACACCGGACCGCGGCTGTATGCGAAGCCAGCCGCGCTCCCGACCCTCACATCCAATCGCACCCGCTTTACCGGCAAGGATCTTCGGCTTGCACCCCGTCCCCGCCCCGATTGGTGCCGGCTTTTTCCACCAAATAAACTTGGTCGTCGGTGCCGCCTTCTTCACTATCCGAATCGTGTCGTCCGCCATGATTGCCGAAAACCGAAGAATCCGCTGGGGCGTCCTTGGGTATGCGCGCATCGCGCGAGAGAACCTGATCCCCGCCATGCAACGCTCGTCGAACTCGGAATTCCATGCGATTGCCTCTCGTGAAGAGTCCAAACTCGCGGACTGCAGCGCGCGTTTCAAGATGGCAAAGGCATTCCGCAGCTATGATGAACTCCTTAGCGATTCCGAGGTGGAAGCGGTCTATATTCCGCTTCCCAATTCATTGCATTGCGAGTGGACCCTCAAGGCGGCCGACCACGGGAAACATGTTCTCTGCGAGAAGCCCATTGCTCTGAGCACACGGGAGTGTCGCAACATGATCGCCGCCTGTGCCGCGCACAAAATCAATTTGATGGAAGGCTTCATGTATCGCTATACCGACCGTACCCGTCGGGTGCTGGACGTGCTTCGCAGCGGCGTGCTCGGTGATATCAAATACGTCCACTCCACCTTTCGATTCCTGCTCGCCAATCCGGCTTCCATCAAGCTCAAGCCCGAACTCGGCGGGGGTGCGCTCTACGATGTGGGTTGCTACCCCGTTAATTTTGTCGGCATGGTGGCGGATCAAGCCGCCGGGTCATCCGATGCCGCCGTGCTTCCTGAATCCGTTTCCGTCGAGTGCGTGCGAGCAAAAGGCGTCGATACCATGTTCTCCGCGCTCCTGAAATATCCATCAGGGTTGATCGCCTCGGTGAACTGCGGGTTCAATGCCCACAAGCGGGTGTTCTCGGAAATCACCGGGACCAGGGGCGTGTTGGAGATTCCCGACACCTTCCTCGACGACGCGGGCTTTCTCACTTTGACCGTCGGCGATGAGCGCCGCAGGCTGCCGGTCGAACAGAGCGACCGTTATCGTCTTGAGGTGGAAGACTTCGCTGACGCGATTCTGCGCGGGCGCGCGCCGCAGTTCAGCCTCGCTGAAACCCAGCGGAACGCCGAGGTCATGGATCTGCTCCTTGCGGCCTCCGAATGAACATTTCAATATGAAGACCTTGGGAATTGGTTTGGTGGGCGCGCGCTTCGGGGCGCGGATGCATCTTGCGAATTACGCCAGGCTGCCCCGCGATCTCGTGGAGATCAGGGCGATTTGCTCCAAAACAAGGGAAAGCGCCGACGCGCTTGCGCAAGAGGCCCGGATCGCGTTCGTCACCGACGACTTCGATTCGCTGCTGGCCCGGGAGGACATTGACGTGGTCGATCTCTGCGTGCCGCCTGCGCTGCACCATGAATTTGCGATTCGCGCGGCCGACGCGGGAAAGCACATCATCCTGGAGAAACCGCTCACCGGATATTTCGGGGTGCCTGGCGATCCCGAGCCCATTGGATCTTGCGTGCCACGGGCCCGCATGAGGGAGGGCGCGCGCAAGAACGCCGAGGCGGTGCGCGAAGCCGTGCGGCGGAATCGCGTGCGGTTTTGCTACGCGGAAAACTGGATCTACGCGCCGCCGATCGAAAAAATGCGGCGGCTCATCGCCGCTTCCAAGGGCTCGATCCTGGAACTTCGCACCGAAGAAAACCACTCCGGCTCAAACTCGGTATTTTCGCGGGATTGGAAATCAACCGGGGGAGGCGCCCTGCTGCGCATGGGCGTGCATTCGGTTGGAACGTGCCTGCACCTGAAGCAATGGGAAGGCCAGTTGCGGCTGGGCAAAGGCATCCGGCCCGTGTCCGTGCTCGCGGACACCGCCGATCTGATCCACAGCAGCGCTTCGAAGCGAGCCCGGGAAGCGGGCGCCAACCAGTGGATCAGCGCCGATCCGGTGGATGTGGAAAACTGGGCCAACGTGGTGATCAGCTTTGACGACGGTTCGCGGGCCACCATCGTCGTCAGCGACGTCGGGTTGGGCGGATTGAACACGCGCGTTTCCGCCTTCATGACCGACTGCGTGATCAAGGCGAACATGACTTCCAACGACGCGATAGAGACCTACGCGCCAGACCCGTCGGCGTTTCATGGCGAATATTTCACGGAAAAACTCGAGACAAAAGCGGGGTGGAATCGCCCGAGTTGCGACGAAGACTGGTTTCGCGGTTTCGCCCAGGAAATCGAGGATTTCGTTGGCGCGATCCGCGACGGCCGGGAACCCCGTTCCGGCATCGACCTCGCAGTGGAATGCGTGAATGTGATCTATGCGGCATACCTGTCTGCTGAATCGGGCAGCAGGGTCGTGGTGCCCTGAGGCGGAAAATCCGTGGAAGAAATGAATCGTATCGGCTGAGGGCGCCTCGATGAGGCGGGCGGGATTCGATCCAACCATTCAGCCGAACAGGATTATGACGAAGCGCGTGTTCAAATTGTTGCTCCTGCCTCCATTGGTTTGGTTCCTCGCCGGGTGTGCGACCGGGAAAAACGGACGCGTCGCTTCCCCGCCGCGGTCCGGACCCGTCTTCACCATCACCTCCTACGGTGCCGTGGACGATCCCAAAACCTCGAGTGCCGACGCGTTCCGCCGGGCTATCGATGATTGCCGAAAAGCGGGCGGCGGCATCGTCCGGGTGCCCGCGGGCCATTTCCTGACCGGGCCCATCGAAATGGTGGACAACATGACTCTTCAGGTTGACAACGGCGCGGTGGTTTTATTCGAGACCGATCGCGCCCAATATCCCGACGTCACCTCGCGTTGGGAAGGTCTCACTGAAAAGGGTCCGCATCCCCTGCTGTTCGCCAACGGCCTCCACAACATCGCCATCACCGGCCACGGCACTTTTGACGGACAGGGCTCCGCCTGGTGGGCAACCATGGATATGGCCGAGCACGGTAACGCCCGCCCCAACCGGCCCATCCGCCGCCGCCCGCCCCTCGTTCAAATCAAGGACTGCACAGACGTCCGCATCGACGGCCCCAGTTTCATCAATGCCCCCTTCTGGACCGTCCACCTGCTCTACAGCGAGAACATCGACGTCGGCAACTGCAAGATGATCAACCCGCCCTCCTCGCCCAACACCGATGCCTTGAACAGCGACTCCTGCCGCCACGTCGTGGTGCATGATTGCTTTGCCGACGTGGGGGATGACGCCTTTGGAATCAAATCCGGCCGCGATGAAGAAGGCCGGAAAATGAATCGTCCCACCGAGGATGTCACCTACATCCGCTGCCATGTTGCCCACGGCCACAGCGTCTGCGCCATCGGCAGCGAAGAATCAGCCGGGGTCCGCCACGTGCGCTTCATCGATTGCGACGGTGACGGCACCGACAACGGCGTCCGAATCAAGAGCACCCGAGGCCGGGGTGGCATCGTCGAAGACATCGTCGCTTCCAACATTCGACTCAAGAATGTCCGCAACGCCATCGTGCTCTCCCTGCGTTACACCCGAACTCCCGAGGAACCCCTGTCCGAGCGCACCCCGATGTTTCGCGAGATCCACATCGATCATGTCACGGCCAGCAACGCCCGGACGTGCTGCGCGATAGAAGGACTTGAAGAATGCCCGATCCGAAATGTCACCCTCAGCGACCTCGATCTCTCCGGCACCAACGGCATCACCTGCTCCTATGCCAGGGACATCACCTTCAAATACGTCCGAATCTCCGTTCAAAACAGCCCCTTCAAGGAGGATCATTCGCAGGATATCCGGAGGACGGACTGGACCGAAGTCCCCTTCGTGCCCAGGTAGGGGCGCGCTGCTGCGCGTCAGGCCGACCGCAGGTCGGCCCTACCCGGTTCAGGGAGAGAATCTATCGAGGCTTCGCACCTGGCGGGAAGCTATTTTGCCTTGTCGGCGGCCAGATCGAGTTTGGCCATCACCGAATCAAGCGCCTTTTTCCACACCCCATAGCCAGCCGCATTCAAATGCAGATGATCCGGTTTGAAGTCCTCGGGATTCGGAGCGCCTTTTTCGTCCGCGTAAATTCCCCAGGTATCGCAAATGGCGAAGTTCGGTTCGCCCTTGGTGAACTGTTCGATGAGGGAATTGATCCGCTCGATCCTTTCGGCGTGAATGGGCTGGCCGCCGTCACTCCTGGGCATGACTTTGCAGACGATCACCTTCAGGTTGGGGTTGAAATCCTTGATGGCCAGAAGAATGAGCCGGATGTTTGCCGCCACGTCCGCGCCATCCGCGCCATCCCCGACATCGTTCGTGCCGATCAGCAACACGATGCCTGTGGGATTCAGGCTCAACACATCCGCCTTGAGCCGATACAGAACCCCGCTCGTAATGTCGCCGCCGATGCCACGGTTGGCCACCTTCAAGTTCGGGAAATCCTTCGCGAGGGTGCTCCAACCCTCCGTGATCGAGTCTCCCAGGAATACCACCGCCCCGACGTCAGCGCTCGCGGTTGTTTGCCAACGCGCATGGGCCCGCGCCCACGCTCCGCCAAGCCCATTCCACACTCGCGGTGGCACCTTCCCAGGCAGTCGGTCAAGACTCGGAAATTGCGACACGTCGGCCGCGGTCGAGGACAGGTTGTTGGTGCCCTGGGCGGGAGCGAAGGTGACACCGGCTTCCGCCAGAAGGAGTGCGGCACAAAAGGCAACCGAGGAGTTAAGAATACGGCGCATGGTAAAGGCGATCTGCATTTGAAAACCGAGCATAGGAAAGTGACGGCAGGATTCCAGCACTTTCTGCAGCCTGTTTTATCGTCACGAGCCTGGTTTTGCGAATTCCTTGCTCACGATCTACTGCAAAGCGATCACATAGAACCGCCGGGGCGAGTTGGTGGCACTGTCGACCACGGTGACGAGACCCGATCCAAACGTCCCGCTCGCCACCACCGTCCACTGGCTCAATGGCACCGTCAGATCCTGACTGGCGAGCAGGTTGTAGTTTGCTCCGAAGGGACCTGTGAACTTGATCTGGGCGCTTCCGGACACCATGGAGATTCTGGTGAACGCCGGCGGCAGCGGCGGCAGAATGCTGGCGGTCAACCCGACCGGCTGCGACAGGGTGTAATTACCCGCATCCGCGCCGGTGATGGCGTACCCCGTGACGGTGACGGGCTTGTTCGTGCCCACATCCGGATCCGCGAAGGAAGCGGTCACGTTACTCGTCACCAGGCTCACATCGTCGTTGCTGACCGCGCCAAGCAAGAAAGCTGTGCCGTTCAAGGTCGCAACCGTAGTCCCGTCATAAGGCTTGTCGGCCGCCGTCACGCCGCCAATGGTCAGTCCGGCGGGCGTGATGTTCCCTGTCAAATTCGTCGGCTCAATCACCGCATAATTGGTCGCTGCATCGCCGACCAACTCGAGGCTGCTCACCGTGACCGGCTTGTTCGTGCCCACGTTCTTGTCGGCGAAATACGCCACTGCATTGCTGCTGGCCAGCGTCACATTATCACCGTTCACCATGCCAACCAGCCCGGCGTTGCTCGTATCCAATGGGGCGTTGGTCGTCCCGTCATACACCTTGTCCGGAGCCAATAGATTGGTCACGGTCAAATTCGCCGCAATCACGGTCAGCGCCGTCGCGTTCGCCACGGCCTGCGCGAACTGGTAGTTGCCGTTGTTGGCTGCCAAACCGGAACCATTGATCGGGTAGCTGCTGACACCGCTCGACGAAGTCGCCGTCGTCGTGAACAGCAATGTTCCCGTTGTCGCGCTGCCCTGCGTCTCGCTTCCCACAAAGCCGCCGACCGTCCCGTTCAGACTCGGCACCGCCGAACCGTAAGTCATGATGGCCGCATTTGCCGTGTAGGTGAGCGTCGCCGCAGTGATCGTCCCGTTCGCGCCGGGAACAAAAGTGTAGCTGTAATTATTGCCGCCGTTTCCGTCGTTGACGCTGCCCGACGGAGTGAGCGTCTTTCCGCTGCCAAAGTTCTGGTTGTCGTAGGTCTCGGTGAAAATGGCTGTGTCGCCGGTCTGCACGCCGCCGGACGTGATGGCCGGTGGGGTGGCGGCGCTGATCGTCCCGTCATAGTTCTTGCTGTTGGCTGCAGCCGTCACAGTGATGTTGGTTGTGGCGATCATGCCAATGGATCCGGAGGCTGAGGAGCCCGACAAAGTGTAGTTGCCGGCGGACGGCCCCGAAATCGCAAGACCCGTCACGCTCACCGTTTTGCCGCCGCCCACGTTGCGGGTGTCATAGGCCCCGCTGGCCGGATTATTCAGCGTCACCGTGTCGCCGGACACCACGCCGGACAGGGTGTAATTGGCCAGCGCCAGCGTGGCCACCGGCGTTCCGTCGTAATTCTTGCTCACTATACCGGTTAATCCCGCGACGATGGTCGTTTGGTTGACGGTTTGCGACAGAGCAGGCGAGTTGGAACTGGCGGCGCAGACAGCGTCTCCGCCGTACGCGGCTGTGATGGAAAGTGTGCCGGCGGCGAGTTGAGCGGCGGTGGTGGTGTAGCTGGCCTGACCGCCCGCGTTCAGGGTTCCGCTGCCCATTTGAACGGCACTGTTATAGAAATTGACTGTTTCTCCGCTGATCCCACCGACGGCCACACTATTGGTCCGGATGCTAGCGGTAAAGGTGACCGTGTTCCCGTAGGTCGAAGGATTGGCTCCCGACGTCAGGGTGAGGGTGGTGGTTGCCAGCGCCGATCCGGGCGTGAAGGTAATGAGCGTCAGGCTGCCGGCGGGGAAGGTGTTGGTGAACGACCCGGCAACGGTAATCGTATTGGTGGATATGTCTTGAGACCCGGGGGTGGTGTTGTTTGTACGCGTGGCCTGATCCTGGATGATACCGAAGGAGCGAACCGTGGCGCTTCCGGAGGGAACGAAATTGGTCAGGTTGATCTGAGCGATGAAGTTGGTCGTAACATCCTTGTTGATGACGAGCAAGGTGAGCGATCCGTTGGTTTGGTAGGCGGCGTAGGCCGAGAGAAGGAGGTAATCGCTGGTGGCATTCAGGACGGTGTCGCCGCCTCGAGCAAAGTATTGCATGAGCTTTTCGGCGTAGAACGTGGGGTAGTTGCTGGAGGCTCCGCTGACCATGCCCAAATCGCCGTTGCCCCTCCAGCCGTAGAGCGTGGGGTCAAAGCTGCCCGAGGTGTCCGAACCATTCCGGAAATCCCACCAGATAAAACTGTTGAACTCCGTCTTCATGACCTGTGCCATGTTGTCCGCGAGAAATAATTCGTTGACGATGCTGGTGGATTGGCGGCCTTGGGATCCGGAGTCGCTGTTATTCTCTGTGACCAGGAGTTCGACGTTCGTGCCGTTGCTCCCGAGGTAATCCGTGAGTTGCTGGCGCAGGCTGGCGGCATAGCCCGCCCAGCCGGTGCTGGACTGAAGCGCGAGAGCGTCACTGTCGGTGCCTGTGGTGGGGTTGGCAGACGTGTATTCTGGATAGTCGTGGTAAATGAGGAAATCCGGGGTAACCCCCATGTTCTTCAGGTAGGTCAGCATGACCGGCGTCCAGCCGTAATGGGTCAGACCGGTGACAGGATTCACGACCGCATGGTTGCTGTTGTTGATATAGCTATCCTCTCCCGGTACCGACACCACACCAACTTTGATCGTCGGATCAGCGGCTTTCATCAGGGCGATATAGCCGGCGGCGCGGACAGCATAGGTGTAAGGGTCGTGGGCCACGATGTTGCTATCGGTTTCCCAGCTCCCATAGCATTCGTTGCCGACCTCCCAGTACTTGAAGCCGTAGTGATTGGTAACGTTGACGGATTTGACCCAGGCAGCGGCCTCGTTGCTGGTGCCGGTGCCGTAGTTGACGGTGATCAAGACGTTGGCGCCGAGGTTCGTGGCGAGCTGGTTAAACGTATTATTGTTGGCTGTGTCGTTGTACCAATGGTAGGCATCCGAGGTCGAACCGCCCGGCCAGCGCAGAGTGGTCAGGCCCGCCTGTCGCATGAGGGGGAGGGTGTGAGAGTTGCCGAGGTTGCCATCCCACGTGGCGGTGTTGACGCCAAACCAGCGCGAATCGGCCGATCGCAAGGTGTTGGACGCATTCACGCTCAGGTGAACCAGCGCAGGCGCGGGAGCGGCGTTCAACTGAATGTCGTCCACGTAAAAAACGGGCTGTGCCCCGCCGGTGGCGTCCTGGATTTCGATGCCGGAGAAATTCGAAACGTTTGCCATGCCAAGGCTCGACAACGGAATGGTGATCTGCTGCCAGTTGTTTGTGGGCAGTTTCGACAAGGTGTAGGCAGTCCCGCCGACATCGAGGATCGTGCCATAGACCTGGAGCCGCTGTCCACCGGTTGAGCCACCGTTCACCCAAAACGACACACTCGCATAAGGCGCCGTGCTGAACCCCGCCGAATACTGCAGGGAAAGCGCGCCGTAAGCGCTGGTGATGGTGAGGCTGATGGAATGCGTGCCGGAATGAAACGGCAAGGTGTTGGCGAAGTTTCGCGTGCTGTTCCAACTCCAGTCCTGGAACTCATTCACTAGATTGTCCGTGTAGAGGGGAAGGTTTGCCTGCGCCATGCCGCTTTGAACCGCCGTCATCAGGATTGCGGAGAGTGCCAGGAGACGAACGGGTCGGAAGCGCATAGGCAGCAAAAAGCAGTTGTGGGATTTCAAAGCAGGTTCAATCTGGGTGCTTAACAATAGAAATTAAATAAGGTTCAGGACAAAATTGATTCTGAGTCGCTTACAACAATTTGCACCACTCCCTACTCTACCACTGCCCGGCTCCAGATCACGTCGTCAGAACTGGTGACAATAGCGTATTTGGCGCATCCCTTGTTGAATGGAGACGGCTAAACCGGCACCCTTCACCCGGTTTCGTAGGGCTTGCGTCTTGTTCGAGAACATCGTTCAGGGGTGAAGACGGAACCGAAAGCGGCAGCCTATGAGACCCATTTTGTTTCCAGCGGCGTTGTTCTTCCTGGTCCCGGCGGCGCACTGTGCCTTGTCGGTCGAACCGGCGACGCCCGCGTCGGCCGGCGCGGCTTCCACGAACATCCCCAACGGGGTCTGCAACGACAAAACCCGGCCTGGAGTCATGCTCGATATCAAAGGCACCCTCTGGAAACCGTTTGAAGTGAGTCCACAGATGGCGGTGCTGAAGGTTCTGTCGGATTCACCTTCGAACCCGCCTGTCACGGTCACGATTGTGAGCAATCTGAAGAAGCCTGTCACCCTCTCCAATCCCGTGAACACGAACGCTGCCTTCGCGGCCGAACTCGACACCGTCCGACCCGGCAAAGAGTTTCAATTGATCATCAGGATGGTTCCCCCGTTCACACAGGGTACCGTGCAGGGAACGATTCAGCTAAGGACCTCCTCGACCAACGCTCCGAGCCTTGAAGTTCCAGTCCTTGCCATTGTTCAGCCCGGTTTGGTCGTGACCCCGACGCAGATCACCCTGCCGCCCGGACCTCTTGACCGGGAGGTTCCCTACGCGGTTTCGATCCAGAACAACGCCGGCCCCGGGTTGGCTCTGTCCGAACCCTCTTTGAATGGCAATGATGTCGGCATTGAAATCAAGGAATTGGCGCCCGGTCACCAATTCACCCTCACGTGCACGTTCCCCTCCGGGTTTCAAGTCCCCCAGAGCGGCCACGTGAATCTGACTGTGAAGACATCCGACCCGCAGCATCCGGTCATCCAGGTGCCGGTGTACCAAGGCGTGTGGACCGGTCCGCGTGACATTGGATTGCCGGCGCTGCACCGCGGTCCCGTGCCCCCAACAGCGACTCCGTGATGTGCGAATCACTCGCACGGGAGGGCGTATCTTTACATTGCCACCGAAACGGTGGGGCCGAGGTGCTGCTCGGCCCGGCGGCGCGGCAGGGGATGTTCTCACCTGATGCGTGACAGATGTTCTCACCTGATGCGTTACACTTTGGTCTGGTGGGCTGCGTGGAGGCGAGCGAAGCGAGCCGTAACGGAGCCC
>Ga0224555_1004523_pt1 | contig 12672 bp, 12 predicted proteins | sample 714S23034metaG_FD_180687 | JGI IMG/M metagenome (GOLD analysis project Ga0224555, IMG submission 180687) | Peat soil microbial communities from Stordalen Mire, Sweden - 717 S2 30-34 | ecosystem: Environmental > Terrestrial > Soil > Wetlands > Peat | place: Sweden: Norrbotten County, Stordalen...
AATGGGCATGACGGTCGAAGGATTTTCATCGCCGTCGACTTCAGATTCTGCGCAGAAACACCCGCATTTCTTTGGTAACATTTCCGAATGAGGCAACACGCTCGGGAGGTCTAATTGTCGCCCATCACTCATTACTGGGAGATCTTGGATTTTCGCACCGGTCAACCACCACCGCTGAACCAGGGCTCGTACCACGTCAGGCAACCTCGGCTGCTTTCTTCGCAACCGATCGCACTGCTTTGACATTTTTATCGATGGGATGGGCAATGGTGCGCGACATCTCTTCGGCCTTTTCCCCAAGCAGCTTGTTAAACTGATTCAGGAGCTCAGCATGGTACTTTGCTAGATACTTCGCAACACGAGGATTAGTAACCAAACGTTCGACGTATCCGAGGCCAAGAGTTAGGTCGAGTGCCTGGGTGGCATAAGACTCTTCCACCTGCTTCAGGTCGGTGAGCAATGCCTCTGACTCCTGTTGGAGGACTTCGAGCTTAGCACCGCTGCCAGGGCTCGATCGACTGACCTTCTCAGGTGTCACCAGCAACTCAGGCTTTGTAATTGTCAGAAGCGCCTTCGCCATTCTGGTTGAATACGCGTTAGCGTGAATCATTCGCTCGGCGGCTTGGATCTGACCGATTGGCTTCATTTTGCGCAGGATGCCATAAGTCTGGACGGCGACCCTCCGATTGGTGAGAAGTTCGACAACCTCTTTGCATATACCGTCCAACATCGATCGTTTGCGACGGATGGTTTCTACGTCGACGGAGAGCGATACCGAAATATCCTGCTCGCTAACTCCGTTCGACAAGGCCTTCAATATCATGTAGTGCTCGCCGATGTTGGAGAGCTGGTTGACCCGCTTGTTGTAGGTATAGCCCTCGTCGTCGGTCGAGAGGATGCACCGAACCTCCACCTCGTTCCGCTCCTTCAGAATATCCAACCGAATTGCTCCGTCGAGGAGCAGATACGTTCCGTCTGCAACCGGAGAAACGACGAGTGGTTCCACCAGTCCTACGTAGGCAATCGAGGCGGCAATCTGTCTATACTTCCTTGATTTCCGCACTTCTGCTGGGAGTGCGCCCCTCGCAGTTATGGAGGCAATTGGGAGCGACACCGTCTTGAGCTCAAAGCCGATGTTGGCAGGCAAGGTCACAGTTAGGTCCTTTCTATCCGATGCGCTCCGCGAGATGACTGGGAATATCTTGGATCGATTCGGCTCGCAGGAGCGTAACGAAGTTTTCATCTTGGAGAAGCCGCTTTATCGAGGTGGATAAAATCATCAGCCGATGCGTAACCGCGTTCAGGCGAGCCACAACCGACCGCTGTTGCTGGACGTGCTGCTCATACTCTTCGATCAGCACGCCTGCCGATAGGGTTCGCTTAGTAAGGCTGGTACGCCCTGATGTGCGATCCTTCGCCAAGCGCATCGCGACAATGCGACGCGCCATCTCCAGTTTCGCTCCTCGCAAATCACCCTTCTCATAGGCCTCGATCAGAGCAGCCTGGACCTCTTCATTGGTTCCGGTGGAAATGACGATCGCAATCCGAAGCGGAATTCTCCCGGCGTCCACCGCCTGAAGTAGAACGCTTTCACCTTGCTTGAGAAGCTGCGCTATCCCGTATGCATGACTCTTCTCCACCCCGAGTTTTTCGGCTATTTGTTCCGTCTTGTATCCTCTGTCCAGTAAGCTTCGGAACTCCACCAAGAGGGCGCGGTTAGAGGGCGGCCGCCTGGCTACATTCTCGACCAAGCTCATCAGGTATAGCTGCTCCCGAGTGATCGTAGTGACGATCGCCGGGATCACTGTTTTCCCGAGAGCCATGAACGCCTCCAGCCTTCCCTGGCCGCACACCAACTCGAACTGGAATCCACCGCCAGCGGAGATGTGGTGGTTAACTAGGATCGGCCTTTTGAGCCCCACGGTTTCTATGCTGGCCACAATTGCCAGGAACTTGACTCGATTCCTGGGTCGGGGGTTAGCAACGAGTATCTGGGCAATCTCGATCATCTGAATGACTTCTTCGCTCATGCAACCCTCTCAATTGGCGAGCGTTCAGCCATGCCGACCAGAAACCTCAGGTCGTCGAATCTATAAAGATCAATCAGGATGCCGTTCTCTTGGCGGAGTCGAAGCCGAGTGGTGAATAGATCGGTGCCGGGAAAGAGATAGTAGTCCCGAACCGTTTGATTGTCGGGTTCAAGTCGGACCGCAACCGAAACGTCCGGCCGGAGTGATGCATCGAACCTAAGGTTCCATCGCATGCTGCCGGTAGCGGTGGCCTGACACCGAGCCACAACCAGCGACATGGAGAACTCATCGTTCACGACATATAAGTCCGTGATGGGATCCTGCCGTACAGATGCCCCGGCCTCACATAGCTTCCTCACCAACGTCTCGCAATGCTCGGCGTGAGTGCGGCGTAGCGCTCGGTTGAGTTCGATGAAGGCAAAATCTCGGTCGGGCGTGAAGCCCACCAGCGTATACGCCTGTACTAGGGTGTTGAATCGAGAACGGTAGGCACTGCTCGAAGGCATCTCCTCGGTCTCGTCGATCAGAACCCCAGACAGAGTGCCATAGCGTTTGAACAGGCTGCGTAGCCGCTCCAACATTTCATCGTCGGAGATGTGTCTTGAACGTGCCTGGATGATCTGCTGAGCCCTCAGGAACTGCTCGGGAGGAATGACGGCTTTGAACGCAGCTACTTTCCTAATCCACATCTCCGGAGGATTTACGACCCGCTTCTTTTTCAGCTTGAACGATTTTCGGTTGTAGACGTTCATGCCCGCGTACTTCGGATTGGTCAACAGTTGATGAACAGTCCCGCGTGTCCAGGCTCTCGACAAGTCTGTCAACAGACCACGATCACTGAGGGACTGAGCAATCTGAGCCTCGGACTGCTCCCGATTCGTGAAGGCTTCAAATATTTCCTGAACCACCTCGACTTCCTCGGTCGGGCCAGGCACGAGGACAACCCGATCCGTCTGGATACTCTTCTGTTGCCCCCGGGACAACAGCTCCTTCGGATTGCCATCCATAGCGACCAACTGCCGCCGCAAGCCGTATCCGGCTGGGCCACCCTGGCGATATCCCAACTCAATCAATCGGCACTGTCCAGCGAACACCTTGACCGAAAGCTCCCGGCTGTATTCACCAGCCATGGTTCGCTTCACGCTCTTGATCAGCGTGGAAATCGGGCTGCCATCGTTCTGGAACTGTTCCGCGCAATAGTGAACGTTGACGCCCGCTCTTCGACAGACGTACTCATGGTAGGCACTTTCGTCGACATCCTGAAAGCGCCCCCACCTGCTAACGTCGTAAACCAGTACGGCGCTGAAGTCCGCATGGCCGGATTCTGCTTCTGCGAGTAGCTTCCGCAGCTCTCCTCTGCCTGCGAGGGTGAGGCCGCTTTTCCCAGAATCAGCAAACGTTGCCACAATCTCCATGCCATGCTGCTCCGCATAGCGAGCAATCACTTCCGACTGATTTTCGGTAGAGTATTGCTGATGCTCGGTGGACATCCGGACGTATTGCGCCGCGCGTTGCGGATTCCGGGGAGACTTTGACGCCTGCTGGTCCATGGTGACCGCCTGTCGATGCATCTCGGTTCGGCCTGATCAAGTCATTGATGCCTGATCCGCATCGAAGGCGCGATCATACACGAGACATGTTAACCTAGCTCTTCATCGGGGACCCTTCCTTGCAAGCTATTGAAAGAACGATGCTTAGGGGTAGATTGTTGGTTTTGGAACAAAACTTGAGCGCTCATGAGTGGTCTTCGAAAAGACGTTGGTCGTTCGCACCGATCCAACCTCAAAAATGCCGTATCGAAAGGGAGAGATGGAGAATTCATGGGTGGACGACTACTACGATACGTTGGACTTCCCTTGCTGGGAGCCTCACCATTTCGGTCGAAAGTAACATGTCGATGCCAAGCTCAACATGCTGGCCAAGATATCTGCTTGTGTTCCATCTGCAGTGCGAAGGGGGCTGACAATCGAGCGTCGGGTTCAACTCTTTTGCGCAGACGAATGAGCCCCATTTGGTCTAATAGCTGTACTGGAGGGATGACGATGAACGACCTTTTTCTCAAGGTTGACGGTGTGAGAGAAGAACCAGAAGCCATGACGTGGTCCATCAACTCCGCGTTACAGCGGAACAAAGTCTACACAAGCACGGGAGACAACGGGGGGCGAGCGGAGTTCCGTAACGAGTGGGCAAAACTGATGCGCAAGGAATCTGAGCCCTACCGTCAACCTGCCTTCTCTGTATCGGATGACCAACATTGCGCGGCCATTGGTAGGATTTCAGACGAACTGTCGCGGAGGTTTGGAAAATATCTGAGCGATGGGCGGCTACGGTTCGGCACCTCGCAGAAAGCATTCAATCTCTACTTAAAATACCTCTGGGCGATGGGAGTGGCCGCGATGCCACCCCACTGCCCAATCGATAGGGTCGTACTTGAAAGACTAGGAATTGACGCTTGTTGGACGAAAAGCGATAGCAGGGATGAGTACATGGAATGGATAAACGAGATCAGGAAAAGAGTCCAGGTGGCAGAGTGGGAGAATGAAGTCTGGTTGCGATGGCGTCTGAGCAATTCAGGCTTCTGAGAACGTGGCCTTTGCATCGCTATCAGCATCATGTGGCTTCAGACGACGGAGACCTTGCATTGAGAAGCGCCTTCGCAGCTCGGGATTCTCGCCAGCACCCCTTCACAGCCTTCGAGATTGCCACGCCAGGAGTGAAATACTGCCAGAGAGAAGTTAAGGACGCGGTCTGATGCGAAGGCGCTGTTGTATTTCTTCGTATATAGGCAAGGGAGTGCCAGACTCAATCGTCACTGCGATCCCGTAACGAACCATAGCACCGTCGGCCATCCCTGCGTCTTCTTTACACCAGACTCGTAAGGCGAGATGGCCGTCATCGATGAACGCTACTGCCGAATCTCCTTCAAAGTGCTCGTGAAACGCACTCCCCCGCTTGCAACTGGGATCAGACGGTTGGCTTTTTGCCCTTTTAACACCGAGCACCTCGAATGGAGCGTCTGGAGCTGCCTCAATTTTAACGCAGCGATAGCTTTGACGGCCCACCTTGATGGGCGAGGTCCAAGCGACTGTGACAGATAGCGAACGCGGATCGGTTACGCGTTCAAGACTTTGTGGGAGTGGGATGCGATAGCTTTGTGCGTTGTCGGCCTGGAGAGTTCCGTAGCCCACCATCGTCGCCCGGTTGGCAGAACACTCCAGTGCTCGCTCGACATCTGGCACACCGTACCCCACGAAACGCGTGGAATTATCAGCCCGTTCCACGTGTAGGCGACGGTCTGCAGGTCCGCAAATCTCCTTCAACATCTCGCTGTTGTCACTCCGGCGTGCAGAATGAATAAGCAAGGCTTTCACGACAACCGCATAGTACTGCGGATCGATATCGGCGAGCAGGGAGCCGCCGTCACTGTCCATAAGGGCTTCGAAGATCTGTGAACTTGCTCTGGTGGCAAGTGCCGTAGCGGGACTGGTTCCCGCCGTGAGCGCCACTTGGTCTAGACGACCTTGTCCCAGTGCGTCCGGCGCTGCTGCGCTCAGGCCATAGATGCGGCGGGGCTGACTAGGTAAGACTTTCAGGATGTCTCCGGAGGTCTGCATTCGTACATGCTCTCGGCCCCCGGAGAGATATAACTCAGGCTTGATCATTCGCCTGTAGCCTAAGCCAAGGCCGGATGTGATGTTGGGAAGGGTGTCATCTTGCAGGGGATCAACCGTGTTGAACGTACCCTGACGCGCCGCCACGCTGTCGTGATGCCGCGCTCCAATGGTCAAAACATTGAGCGCTTCTGCCGGAGACAGAATGGTCCGCTCGTGCTTGGCGTTATCTAGCGATCTGATGATCGCCTGCTCGCGGTCTTGAGGTGAAGCCTGCTCGAACGCTGTCCAACTCGTATAGCCAGCAATCTCTAGCGAATTTGGCACGTTGCCGCCGCTTACGAGGAAGAGGAGCCCGTATTTATCCGCTAAGAAATCGAGCAGCCTGGCAAGCGGACTCATAACTCCGGAGAACGGTCGCCGGACATCGCCCATCGAAAAATTAATAAGGAAGACCGCCGGTGCAGCACCTTCTTCTACCGCGGTCCCCTTAATGCGCAGCACTGCACGATGAACCGTATCGACCAGGAGCCGGTCGTTGTCGGTCTCTTCGATACCTTGCTCATTGATGAACATGATTGGGCGGACGTACAACGGGCGCGACAGTGCTGCACCGGTATCGTTGCGGTCGCCATGCAGGATGAGCGAAGCCATAGCTGTGCCATGCATGCGCTGCGACACGAGCGCACGGCTTTCCAGATCGTCTGGATCATCAATGATGAGCCGGTTGACAAGGAGCGAATGTGCCTGGACAGGCATGCCATCCAAGAGCGCTGCGATCGGCTGGTTTCTTGCAATGTCTGGAGCAGGACCTACCGCATCGAGTGAGCCGTCGGGTGCAGATTCTATGTCTTGGGGGTCGCGGAGAACACTCTGGGGGCGGAGGAACATGACTTCATCGGCGAGCGCCAGTCTGACTGCTTGAAGATCGATGAGGCGCTGCACGTAGGCACTTGGAATATCCACGAGGAGGCCGTGATAGGCAATATCCTCGATGAGAGATTCGTGGACGACGCGACCGCCTGCCTCAGTAACGGCCGTTCGAACAGCCGCTGAGGCTTCTTGCCTGCGTGCCTCACTAGTGCGGTACCAAAGTTCGACCTCCGCCCGGATGGAACGGTCAGGGTCACGCGCCATTTCTTCACGCCAGAACTCGACCGTCTCGGCTGGAATACGATCCTGCGGCCCCCAGGGTCGCAGATCATGGAGCTGCGAAAATAGATTCGCAATCGGTGCAAGGCCCCTGTCGAGCGGCTGGTCATTTTTCCAGCGCTCCCACAGGCTCACCAACTGACGAAGCGCTTGGAGATCAGGCATGGCGAGGTACAAGCGTCCTGGCACTGTCCTGCCCGGCTTGTCTCGTCCTCTCCTTTTGGCATCACCATACTGAAGTGCGAAGTCTTCGTCCGCGGCGAAGTCGGTATCGATTTCGGCCATGAACTCAAGGCCTTTAACCTTCCCAAGTGCCTTTAAAAAATCGGCGACTGTGCCGCCGATCTCAAAAACAATTACTCGTTCGGGGGCGAGAGCTGTGGGATCATCCCGCAGCTCGATGGGATCATCGGCCCTTGAAAGGACCGTCTGGAGGCGATCGAAGACCGGGCCGAACCGACTCCGTTGTCGTCCCTTCGTGGGTTTTCTCACATTGGAAATATTGCGCCCACCGTCCGGGACTTCGGCTCGGCTAGGGTTTGGTAGACGAAGCAGAGGAAGCTCTGGCATTACCCTCCCCTTTTTGTGGTGTCCGTGTTGCTCTGTTTTGCGAACTCCACATACTTAGTTGTTGGGAGACAATACTCTTGAGCACTTTTTCTCCTGCGGAAAGCACCTGGCGTCGGCGCACATCAAGGCAGAATTGTTCCGCGTCGGCATAGCTGATGGGGCCCAATGCTTTGGCGATGGCAACAGAGGATTGGCCTGGAGTATCTCCGAACCGGGCGAGAAACGATCCTATGAAGTCAGCGAGCTGCTTGGATGAAGGCAGAGGAAGATTGAGACGCAGTTGAAACCTGCGCCATGCAGCGCGGTCCAGCAGTTCTGGGTGATTAGTTGCAGCCGCCACAATGGTGTAGCTCGGAAGCTCGTCTACCTGCATGAGCAGTGATGAGACGACCCGCTTGATTTCACCCGTTTCGTGAATGTCTCCGCGCTCTTTACCGATGGCATCGAATTCGTCGAAAAACAACACACAAGGGGTTGTGCGTGCATAGTCGAATACTCGCTTGAGCCGGGAGGCGGTCTCCCCTAGATAGCTCCCGATGATGGCTTCATAGCGGACAATAAGCAGGGGCACGGCCACCGCTTCTGCAATGGCTTCTGCGACCGTAGTCTTTCCGGTGCCTGGAGGGCCAACAAGCAGAACGCGATTGCGTGGCTCAAGCCCGTGAGCACGCAGGATATCGGCACGCTGCTGCTCTTCGACGAACTCACGAAGGTTCTGGCGCGAAGCATCTGACAGAACCAGATCCTCCATTCTGCGGCGCGGGATCACCTCGCTTATGAAATCTCTGCCTCGGCTGAACGAATCGATAGGGGTTATCCCTGCGTTGTGCATGCCGTTTCCATCCCCATTTCCGTTGGGCGCAATGGCCTTTGAAAGTCTGTCAGCCAACACATCATGGCGCTTTGCGCGTTCCTCCGCAATGATCGCCTCGGTTACCGTGCGGAATCCACGCTTGTCCCCGGTATTTCCCGCCTGAACGAGTGAAATCAGAAGATCACTGCGAGCCATGGTTTCCTCCCGCACTGTTCTTTTGCAGTTTCTCTAGGGCAGCCTCAAGCAGCCAATTGTTGCGCGAAAGCGGAACATCCCGCTGATCAAGCTCTCGATCAATCTGCTGAACCACTTTTTCGGGAAGCCGTACTGTGACCGGCACGCGGGCTGCCGCAGGCTGCTTGGAACCCAAATTTACGGGCTTGCGTTGCATAGTGACATCATAGTGACATCACAGCGGATTGCAACATCAGGTATCCGCCCCGGTCCAAACCGTCAGGCTGGTCAAGGGTGCTGCAATGCGGTGGTTCACGGCTCAGTAACTTTGCCGCCGTGTGCTCGGCCATGGGAGTCAATACCCATCTGATCGGCTGCACCCAATTATCTAGCTAAAGAATTCGTGCGGCGTGGGCGAGGCCTCCGCGTATCCTTCGATCCATGTCCGCCTCGTCCACGCCCACCCTCTCGTCCTCGTACCTCACCCCACAGCAGGTAGCCAAGGAGCTCAACGTCTCCACCGACACAGTCATGCGTCGCTTCTCCAAGGAGCCGGGCGTCATAGACCTCGGGACACCGGAGGCATGCCACAAGCGTCGTCATCGGGTCTTGAGAATTCCACGCGCCACACTCGAGCGGGTCATCCGCGAGTCGAGGGTCGCCTAAACCACAATCCAAGCAGACGTTCAATTCATATCGCGATCCAACGACCCTTGCACAGCGTCTTCGCCTATTATTCGCTTTATGGCGACAGGGCAAAGGGACGATAACCATCGGGTCTACATGTCTTTTTTCATTCGGGGTGGCTGGTCGGTGCAGTTCCTCGAATCAGATCTTAAGAGTCCTGTTGGCGGGATTCGGACCTTCGCGGATCCTCAGAAAATCAGGGAGCTCGTTGGCCGGACGCCCACCCCGATGAACCTCGAGGCCCGTAACATGCTCGAGCATGGAATTTCTCAGGGCCGGGGCGGCATCTATCTTCAGCTCACCGCCGAGCAGTACCGTCGCTTAAAAATATGATCGAGCGGCGAGGACGCGCATCCAATTTGCTGCACGCTGAGGAGGGAAGAGATGAGCGACGACCTCGTACCTGTCGAGTTCCCCGAACACTTTGATGAGATGCTCGATCGGTGGAGCGCTGCGAAGGATAAGTGCGTCGGCTGGTGCCTGTTGTGCGACCGCGCCATCGCGACGGAAGCGGACCTCATCCCTGGCACCGACACGCACAACTGCCCCAAGGGACGGGCGCTCGAGGCGGCCAGCTCTCTTGAGGAAGCGAAGGCGGACACGAAGCCCTTGAACCGCGACCAACAGGACGCGTTGGCGTGGCAGATCATCCACCGCAGCCAGCCGATCACGCTAGAGGCGGCTACTCGTCGCAGGCCCAAAGACTACCTCGAACTCGAGCAGTGGCTGCGTGACGGCGTGGGGTTCGAGATGGCGTGGTCCGAATTTCTCCACGCCTTCTTCGCGGCCAAGGTAGCTTCCTTCTTCGCCCACCCCAGCCCACCGTCGCTTAGCCCCGGATGGCAAGCGATCGTCGCAGGCTCTGCCGAGTGGCTCAGCGCTGAGTTCGGGCTGCCGCACCCAGCATGGACAGACGACCCGAAGTACTTCCTCGATGCGCCCTGGGATCCCTGGCAGGAGCTCGGTCTCGACGTCACGGACACGATTGAGGGCACGCTGGCGAGGTCGCCGGAAGCGTTTCGCAAGCGCAACGTGGCGTTCTTGAGTAGGAACCTGATTACGCTCTAGCACCCGAGGCAGTTGGTAGTTCGGCACAGTGGCACGCACGCCAGCGATCAAGCCAGCGTGCACGTTTGCGAGCGGGGCCGCTTTCAGGGGAGCAAGCAGGTTTGTATACATGTATACATGCAAGCAAGTCTGTATACATGCAAGATGAGGACCACGGTGGCAAGGCAGCATGCTGGCGGGCGTGCACGGCAGGATGCGAGCGGCATGCATCCCTAGCAACGAGCGAAGCCCAATTGGATACTCGGGAGAACTTAGACCTATTCTCGAAGCTCTGACAAGCCTGATAGATTTCGAATGCAGGACGGTTGTCGCGCCACAAGTCGTATGGCGTCCGGCCAGGTGCCGCCTGCTTGTCCTGGTGACGAAGCAGGATGACCGTCGCTGGAGCGAGTCCGTGCTGCGCCAGCAGCGAATTGAAGAAGATAGGCATGATCGCTCCCTGCGCAACAAATCAATAGTCGACAGTACGACTCTACCCCCGATACGGGTATCCAGAGGTGACTGTCCGTGAACAACAAGAATCCCGACCTCCTGCGCTGCCTCCTGCTTGCGCTGCTCCCGTAGTGCATGTGACTGAGCCGGACTTAGTTGCTGCCACGGCCCAACTTCACGCTCCGGCCTAACTCGCAAGCTTTTCAGGTTGTTATCAGAGTGGCGTGCCCGGCGTCGTTTGCACCAGTTGAGGTGAGGCAAACTGGTGTGAGAGGAGCTATTTACGGCACGAGGGAAGAAGTGTAGACCAGAGCAAATCGTGAATCTGCTGCTTCAGGTTGAAGTCGGGGTAGCGAATGGCAACCCTGGCGAAGGAACCGAGCGTAGCGCTCTACGACAGCGGTAGACCTTGCGCTGGTGCGGAGGACTCGTGCTCTTATCGAAGCGGGCGTAGAGGAGCACCAGGCGGTTCCCAGCCCGGAGGAAGAGCCATGTGACGCTATACTCCCGCTCTTATCACTGCCATCTTGAGCCGCTCTACCGCCATACCGGAATGTGACCAAAATGTGACCAACTCAAAAATGCAATCATCTACATTGAACAACTTAGGACTACTTTAGTCACAACATGCCGTGCGGGGCTAATGGGTTTAAATATCCTGTTATGAATAACTTATGTATAGATCTTGCCGTGCAAATTGGGGACTCATAATCCCTTGGTTGTAGGTTCGAATCCTACCGGGCCCACCATTGTGTTTGTAAACCGGAAAGCACCCCATCCTTGCCGACGATGAAGCTGTCGCGAGGATGGGGTGCTTTTTGTTGCGCGGTCGAGTTATGCGATCGGCCCGCGAGCGTGCGACTCTGTTGCGTGCACAGTTGCGGTCTGGGAGCGTAGGTGAGGACGAAGATTTGGGATGAGGTGCGGCGGAAGGCTCCGGTATATGTGGGGTTTGCGGCGACCGGTGTGGCGCTGACGATCCCCGGAGCGGTGCTGCCGCTGCTGCTGCGGCAATGGGCGATGAGCGACGCGAGCGGAGGCCTGCTGCTGTTCTGCTTCTATGGGGTGGGATCGCTGGGGGCATACAGCGCGCGCGGAAGGATGAACCGGTCGGTCGCGCGGGGAGCACTGCTGACGGTCGCCGGCGCGCTGTGCCTTGGGTGGGCGGGCCCATGGACGGCGTATGGAGCGATCGCGCTGTATGGATTGGGCCTGTCTCTGACGATGACCTCGATCAGCTTATTGATGTCGCAGCGCTTCCCGGCCGAGCGGCGACTGGAGCTGACACGGCTGAACCTGGTGTGGGCGATCGGTGCGGCGATGGGGCCGTGGCTGGCCCTGCGGTCGACGCGGGGAGGCGCCATCACGGAGGCGCAGGCGATATTGCATGCGCAGAATGTGCTGCTGGGTGTGGCCGTTTTTTTTGCCGCGGCAGCGGCGTGGGCGATGTGGATGGAGGAGAGTACGCCGGCGGGGGTAATTGCGGCGGCGGGAAGTTCTTCCGGTGCGGATAGCCGCGGAGGGGGCAGGGTGCTGGGGATTCCGTGGCCGCTGCTGGTGTTGATCTTTGGGGCAACGGGTGTGGAAGCAGCGGCGAGCGGCTGGCTGACGTCCTATGCGCAGCGCGCCGGCGATTCGCTGGGCATCACGATCGGAGCGGCGACGTTTCTGTGGGTGGGAGCGCTGGTGAGCCGGGTGGTGCACTCGACGAGCTGGGCGGCACGGCTGCCGGAGCGCGGAGTGCTGGGGACGAGCGTGGTCGCAATGAGCGCGGCGCTGGTGCTGCTGGTCGCGTGGCCGGCGGGTATCGCTACGATGGTGGCGGCGGCGGTGCTGGGGCTGGCGGCAGGGCCGGTGTATCCGCTGGTGCTGGCGGCCGCGCTGCGGCACCGGGAGAATTCGACGGCGTTTGCGATTGCGGGCGTGGGAGCGTCGATGCTGCCGCTGGCGACGGGAGGTGTGTCGACATGGGCGCACTCGCTGCGCGCGGGACTGGGCGTTCCACTGGCGGCGGCGGCGATGATGGTGGTGGTTGTCGCGGTGTCGCGCAGCTCGCTCACAGGGAAGGGTGAGTCCGAAATGGAAGCCTTGATCGCGTAGGCTAAAGCGTTCGTAATCACAGGACGCTCAATGG
>Ga0224555_1004524_pt1 | contig 12670 bp, 8 predicted proteins | sample 714S23034metaG_FD_180687 | JGI IMG/M metagenome (GOLD analysis project Ga0224555, IMG submission 180687) | Peat soil microbial communities from Stordalen Mire, Sweden - 717 S2 30-34 | ecosystem: Environmental > Terrestrial > Soil > Wetlands > Peat | place: Sweden: Norrbotten County, Stordalen...
AGGCCGGCGAGAATGCACTCCTGCTTGGCGATAATCGTCGCCGAAGCGCGCTGGTTGGGATCGATGCAGGCGTAGCTGGTCGCATCGCGCGTCGCCCGATCTTCGTTCAGCGCGTTCTCAAGAATCGCGGTAATGCGTCGAGAATTCCAGTCCATAGAAGCAGCTGCCAGTAGCCAGTGGTCAGTTGCCAGTTGCTGCTCTTACTGGCCACTAGCCACCGACCACTATCCACTGATTTCCTTCAACTTCGCCAACGTCTTCCCTTGCAGCACCCTCAATTCTTCCGCTCGCGCCTTTAGCCCCTCGACCACCTTTGCCGGAGCCTTCGCTAGAAACTGCTCGTTTGAAAGCTGCCGCTGGCCGTTGGCCTGTTCTCTCTCAATCTTCTCCAGCTCTTTCGTTAGACGCTCGCGCTCAGCCGCAACATCGATCTTTTTTTCATATACCGCATGCACATCGAACCGCGATGTGCTGCGCGCCCCGGGCAATTTCCCGAGCGAGCTTTCCACAAACGTGATCTTCTCCACATTCGCCGGACGATCGAGCAGAATCGTGCGGAGATTCTCTTCGATCATCGCGCGAATCTCCGGTTCATGGGCAAACACCTCAATCGGCACCTTGACCTTAGGCTCGACTTTCAATTCTGCCCGCAGATTGCGCACGCTGACAATCAGATCCTGCAGCACCGCCATGTTCGTTTCCGCGCCCAGATCAATCTGTGCTTCCTCCGCTGACGGATACGCCGCCAGCGCAATCGACTTCAGCGGCGGCTTGCCGTCGTATATCGCGTGCCAGATCTCCTCCGTGATGAACGGCATCACGGGATGCAGCAGCCGCAACGAGGCCTCGAACAGATTGACCAGATTCGCACATGCAACTCGCGCCGCTCCCGTGTCCGCGCCTTCCTCGAAGTTCAGCCGCGGCTTGATCAGCTCGATGTACCAGTCGCAGAACTCGGCCCAGAAGAAATCGTAGATGCGATTGGCTGCCTCATCGAAACGGTATGTCTGCAGAGACTCGTTCACGTCCTTCGCCGCGCGATTGAAGCGCGAAAGAATCCACCGGTCTTCGAGGGTCTGCGCGTCGAACCCCGCAATGCCACCAGATTGCGCGGGCGAGTCGCCCGCGCCCACACGAGCGGGACGCAGGCCTGGCTCCACTCTATTCACGTTCATGAACATGAAGCGCGCCGCATTCCATATCTTGTTGGCAAAATTCCGATACCCCGCCGTGCGGCTCTCGCTGAAGGCGATATCGGTGCCCGGCGCCGCCATCGACGCCAGAGTGAAGCGCGTCGCGTCCGTCCCGTACTGCCCGATCACCTCGATCGGATCGAGTACGTTCCCTTTCATCTTCGACATCTTCTGCCGATCCGCATCGCGCACCAGTGCGTGGATGTAGACCTCTCGAAAGGGAACGCTCGCACGCAGCGCATCTTCATCCGCATCGGTGCCCCGGGTTCGCGCCCGTTCTTTGGGCGCTAACCTGGGATTATTGCCCGGCTTGTGTGGCGGCATCATGAACCAGCACCCGAGCATGATCATCCGCGCCACCCAGAAAAACAGGATGTCGAAGCCGGTAATCATCAGCGAATTGGGATAAAACACTTCTTCATCCCGCGTCGACTCCGGCCACCCGAGCGAAGTGAACGGCAGCAGGCCCGACGAAAACCACGTGTCGAGCACGTCCGTATCCTGCTCCAGCTTCGTGCTGCCGCACTTGCATGCCGACGGCGTCTCGCGCGCCACCACCACTTCCTTGCACTCGCCGCAATACCATGCCGGAATCCGGTGTCCCCACCACAACTGCCGCGAGATGCACCAGTCGTGGATGTTACGCATCCAGTTCAAGTAAATCTGCCCGTAATTCTCCGGCGTAAAACGAATGTATCCCTTCTCCACCACTTCGATGGCGCGCTTCGCCAGCGGCGCAATCTTGACGAACCACTGCGTCGAGAGCCGCGGCTCGACAATCGTGCCCGAGCGATCGCACTTGCCGAGCGCAATCGTGTAATCCTTTGTGCCCACCAGAAAACCCTGCTCCGAGAGATCCTGCACCACATGCTCTCGCGCGGTAAAGCGATCCAGTCCCGCGTAAGGACCGGCATTCGCATTCATCTTGGCGTGCTCGTCGATCACTTCAATCTGCGGCAGGTCGTGCCGGAGGCCGGCCTCGAAGTCGTTGGGATCATGCGCCGGTGTCACCTTCACCGCGCCGGTGCCGAACTCCGGCTGCGCCAGTTCGTCCGCGATGATCGGGATCTCACGATTCATCAGCGGCAGCATCACATGCTTGCCGTGCAGATGCGTGTAGCGCTCGTCCTTCGGATTCACCGCGACCGCCGTGTCGCCCAGCATCGTCTCCGGACGCGTGGTCGCCACCGTGATGAATTCGGCGTTGCCAGTCGCGCCGCCCACCACCGGGTACCGAATCTCGTACAGCTTGCCCGCGACGTCTTCGTGCTTCACTTCGAGGTCCGAGATCGCGGTCCCGCAGTCGGGGCACCAGTTCACGATGTATTTCCCGCGATAAATCAGCCCATCTTCATAGAGCCGCACGAACGTTTCTTTCACCGCATGCGACAGGTTGTCGTCCATGGTGAAGTATTCGCGGCCCCAATCGACCGACGCTCCCAGCCGCTTCATCTGGTCGAGGATCGCGCCGCCATACTGCCGCTTCCATTCCCACACCCGCTCAATGAACTTCTCGCGCCCCAGGTCGCGCCGCTTCTTGCCTTCTTTCAGAAGTTGGCGCTCCACCATCACCTGCGTCGCAATGCCCGCATGGTCCGTCCCCGGCAGCCAGAGCGTGATAAACCCGCGCATGCGATGCCAGCGCACCAGAATATCCATCTGCGTCTGGTTCAGCATGTGCCCCATGTGCAGCCGCCCCGTCACATTTGGCGGAGGCAACAGCAGGGTGAACACCGGACGCGAATCTCCCGGCGCCGGCGTCTCCACGTGAAACAGCTTTTCCTGAACCCAATACTCGGCCCAGCGCGTTTCAATCGCGCCCGGTTCGTAAGCTTTCGGCAATTCGTGCGGCATGTTTGTCCTGACCGTGCGGGACGGCCGCCCTCGCCCGGGGTCCCCAGACCGCGCGCTTTTCGCGGGCTGGGGTGGTCGGCCGTCCCAGCCGAGCGCAGCTCGGCAGATTCTCCGGCAGAAGGAGAGAATTCTTGATCTTACAGGTGTGAGAAAAGAAGGGTCAAACGATGCGGGGGGTTATACGCATTGAGGGGAAAATGCTACACCCCCCTCCCTACGGAATTGGTACCCAGGGGCCGGGGCGCGCGCGCTAGCGAGTGGGGCGAGTGGGAAGAGCGAGAGGCGGTGCGAAGGGAAGAGATGGGTTTCCAGACTGCCGGAGATCTTCGCGCGTAAGTTCGACGGCAGCGGCGGTGGCAGCAGTGCAGTCCCTTCCGCCTAAATCCAGACGGACACCGCCGGTCGCACCAAGCGGGCAGGCCCCCGTAAGCGTCTGTTCGGTTTTCGTAACAGAAAATCCATTGCCAGTGCAGTGGAATAGGAAGCATCTACCATTTCCGCTGTGTCGAGGAGGTAGAAATGTCCTTGTTGCCAGCGTTCCTTGAGGTTGCGGAGATGAGTTTTGCTTCGCGCGCGAAGGGAACTGGCGGGCGTTCTCGTTTTGTTTATAAGGGGAAAGGTGAACGGAGACATTTCCCTTAAACGAAACCTCAAAGCGGCGCGTTGTCCGGAATCTGCTCGCGACCCATTGGACCCGCCGCCACGAACCACAATATACGAGAACTGGCGGCCAAAGGGAAGTTCCGGGAAGACCTATTCTACAGATTATCCATGATTGAAATCCAATTTCCACCTCTCGCCGATCGAAAAGGAAGACCTGCCGCTGTTGCAGCGACACTTCTTGAAACATTTCTCGACCAAATACAGCAAAAAACTCAAAGGGATTTCCCGACGCGCCCAGATTTTACTGACTCGACACCCGTGGCCGGGAAATGTGTGACAACTGGAAAACAGGCAAGCCCGAAGCCGCCGTCCGTAGACTGGCCTGATGGAGCCCCTGTGAAGATAACCGTCCTGGAGACGATTCCAGAGGACCCAGAAATCATTCTTGCCTGGAATAAATTGGTATTCCGGATGGAACGCCCGGAGGTGTTCTTCACTCATCAGTGGGCCCTAGCCGCGAACCGCGCTTTCTCGGATGCTCTCTGTCCCCTGATTTTCCTGGCTTATGAATCCGGGCAGCTGGTAGGGGTGGCCGCCATGGCAACGAATCAAGGATCTCGTGATACCGCTTTTTTCCTCACAGCCAGCACTGCCGATTACTGCGATATCGTGAGTGAACCGGAGACCCGAGGAGCCACGCTGACGGCGCTGCTTGAGGAAATGAACAAAATGGGCGTGCGGAATTTGATACTCGCCAACGTGCCAGCGGAATCGCAGACTCTCCGCGCAATCAAAGCCGCTGCTGGATCTCACCGTTTCCATCTTTACCAGCGGCCAGCATACGACTGCCGCATCATTTCTCTAGGCGACAAGGAACAACGACAATCCGTTCTCAAAACTGTCACGGGAAAGGCGCGGGACAAGCGGGCTCTAAGAAAGCTGGGCCAACATGGTCCTATTCGCGTTAGCCACTTACGCGGTGAGCAAGCCGAGATCGCTTTGCGGTCAATCTTTGCCGCCCAGGTTTCACGTTTCTTAGCGACCAATCGCCTCAGCCCTCTCATTCAGAAGCAAAGGCGCATTTTCCTAACGGAACTCGGGCGACTCCTCACTCCTGCGGGTTGGTTGAAGGTAAGCCAACTCGAAGTCAACGGCGAGCCCATCGCGTGGAACTACGGATTCCGTTTCTTCGATAGCTGGTTTTGGTATTTGCCGACCTTTAACATCCAGTACGAGGAGTTGTCTCCGGGCTCGTGTCTCCTTCAGCTCCTGACGAAGGAAGCGTGCGATGACTCCTCGCTGAAAAGACTGGACCTTGGACTGGGCGACGAAGCTTACAAAGAACGCATTTCCAATACCGTCTCTTCAACGCGCTACGTGCAACTATCGAGGAGCCTGTCGCGGCATATGGCAACTGTAGGCCGACATTGGCTGGCAGCCTCCGCTGGCAGATTTCCGGCTGTTGATAAGAAGATTCGCTTCGGAAGAAGATTGGTGTACGGCCTACAAAGCCGACTTGGTAAAGAGGGCCTGGTTGCGACGACAAAGCATGCACTCATATGGGTAAAAAGGAGTGCGGTATCCGAGGACGAGATTGCTTTTTTTGAAGCTCCAAAAATGACAATCGCAGAAGACGACGCCATGGCTCTGAGCCCGCTGGGTTGGGAGAACATCGCTGTGGCTGCCATGAACAATGCTAACGACGAGCAGACATTAGGGTACCTTATGCGCTGTGCCCGACGTCTAAGAAAGCGTCGCTCAAATGGTTATTGTTTGCAGGAGAGTGAAAGGCCGCCCTCGCACTTTCTGTGGGTGGATTCTTATGATGGGTTCCACTTGTCGGAGATCAATTCGACGCTTGAATCGAGTGACCCCAACGCCGTAATGATATTTGACTGCTGGACCCCTGCGGCACAACGGGGCTATGGCAACTACGCAACGGCAATTCGTTTAGCGGCAGCAGATCAACAGAAGCAGCAACGGCACGTCTGGACCTTCAGCGCAGCCAAGAATGAGTCGTCACTCCGGGGGATTATTAAGGCTGGTTTCGTCTATCGCTTCTCAATGGTGCGCAATCGAATGTTGGGCTATACATCGCTATCACGTCGAAGCAGCGTTCTCAATTTATCGTCCAAATAATAGTCGGTACACTAACGCCCCCCACGCACAAATACCCGCCCCGTTCGCGCGCAGGCCCCGGGCCTCCTGGGTCCGAGTTCTGTGGGATGGGGGGAGGGAGCATTTTGCCGTAGCCGTACACCAACCCCCCATTGCTTTGACGGGTTATACGCATTGAGGGGAAAATGCTAACCCCGTCAAACGATGCGGGGATAGGAGGTAGAGCGTTCTGAAACTTCCCTCGTTACCAATCAGTAAACAGTTTTGGCGGGGTTTAGGGGGCCGGAGTTGGCGCGGGGGCGCGGAGCTTGCCGCGCGTTGGCATCCACCAAAGAGAATTCCTGAGAAGCGCGCTGGTATTCGGCCCCTTGGTACACGCGCTCGTAGCGCTCCGCTTCGTCGCGAGAGATCATCTCGCGGTCCGCCAGCTTGCGGCGGCGTTCCGCCTCGCGCCCCGCGTTGTCCAGCACCGCCTTCGCCGCTTGGTTGTCAAGTGCTTTTAGCGATCACTTCACCAGCTTAAACCCGCCCGACGGGCGCACCGCAATCGCCTGCATTTCGAAGTGCCCGCCGCGCAGCAGCGACGCCACACCAACGAATTGCCGCGCGGGAAGGTCCTTCGTGAAATATGTCTTATATGCCGTGTTGAATTTGTCGTAGTACGACAGGTCGGTACACGAAATCTGCACATACACAAGGTCATCCATCGTGAATCCGGCCTGCGCAAGCAGATTCTTGTAGCCGTCGAGCAACAGCTTGATCTCGTCCTCGATTTTGTCCGGCGCTTTGCCCGTCTTCGGATCCAACCCGATGCTCCCGGAAATATACAAGGTGTCGCCCTCGAGTATCGCGTTGCTGAATGCAGCCTGTGGGCTGTGGTCGGGGGTGTTGAAAATTTTGCGTGAGGCCGCGGTCTGCGCAAGGGCCCCGTGAGCTGCGAAAAATCCCCCCACCAGCAAAATAGTAGCCAGCAAATACGCGCGTCGGTTCATGCGGAATCCTCCTGAAGAATGAAAGGTCAGAGCTACGAGACGCGAGTGTAGTTCACTGATGGTTCGAACGGCAAGAGTGAGCGCGATTTGCTACCATGCAAGCCACAAGGAGGCTGTCAACATGCGCGGAGCGCGGGAGACGAGGAGGGCGCTGCCTTACTTTCCCGCCAGCTTCCTCGCAATTTCTTCCACGATCTTCGGGCGAAGATCGGCCATTATGCTGTCCACGATGCTGGCAATTGTGCTGGCATCGGTTGCGGACGCAGATGCTCTACCCCCATCGGCGGCCGCCGCTGCTGCCATGGCCTTCGGAGCCTCGTCCCCCACTGGTTCGGCCTGTTTCGCGGTTTCCACGTCACTGCTCGCGGCAGCGCTGGCTGGAGCCGTGTGGATCTGATGCCAGTTCGATTTCCCCGATTTCGATTTCACGTCTCTGCCCATGGATTCCTGACTCCCAGAATCTGAACTCGTGTCCTGATTCTCTTCTGCCACCGCAGCCGTCGTCCCGCTGACAGGCTCTCCATTCTGTTCCGCCGCAGCCTCGGCTTCGTCCTTACCCACCGCATCCGCGAAGGTCGCTGCCGCAACCTCTTCATCAGGTGCTTCCTCCGCGACTTTCGCTGCGGAGTCTTTCTGCTCCGCTTCGAGCTTCTCTGGTTCGATGTCTGGCGCGACCTTCTCTGGTTCGATCTTCTCTGGTTCGATCTCTGGTGCGATGCCGTCCACCAACGGAGTCGCTCCGTTCGAAACCGCTGTCACTTCCGCAGGCGCTTCCACCGCCAATGTTTCTGCGGCTATGGTCTCTGAACCTAACTCAGTTGAACCATGCTCAGTTGAACCATGCTCAGTTGAAATGGCCTCACCTGAACCAGCCTCACCTGAAGAACGCTCGTCCCCTTGCTCGGCCAGATCCTTCACGGCGGCCGCCATCTCTGCTGCTGCCAGTCTGTTCTCAACCGCGGCTGTAATCGCTGAAACTCCGGTGATCGCTGTGGTGTCAATTTCGCCGCCGGACGTTGCCGCGGATATCGCCTCGGGCATTACTGCAGGCATCACTGCAGGCATTACCGCAAACGTGCGGAACATTTCCGCTTCCAGCGAAATCGCCGCTTCCTCCGGGCTCAACGCCACCGGCTCCGCCACCCACCGCGGACTGCCAGCCGCATTGCGCGCTGCTTCCTCCGCCAGCAACTGGCCGGCTGCCACCAGGGTTCCGTGCGACGGAATCGTCGAGGCATCCGCGTGCGCTGTAGCGGGTGTCAGCAGGCGCAATGCTTCGGCCAACTCCTCATCGCTCGGCGCCGGCTCTTCCGCCTCCGCCGTCTCGGGCGCGCTCGCCTCAACCGGGACCGGTGGCGCAGTATTCTCCGCCTTCAACTCTTCGACGTTCACCTCTTGGGCGTTCGGTTCTTCGGGCTTGGATTCCAGGCCCTTCGCAGCAACTGCTTCCTCGGGCGCGCTCGCCTCGGCCGTCGCGCTCTTCTCGACCTGCGCGATGACTTCGGCTGGCTTCTCTTCAATCTTCTCTTCGGCCTTGTCTTCGGCCTTGTCTTCCGCCTTGTCTTCCGCCGCCTGCTCAACCGCACTCGCAGTCGAAGCAAACGCTGGCTCATCGTTCCTGTCCACGGGCGCGGGTTCCTGCGCCAGGAGAGCAGTATCCACCGCGACTGCGACCACCGCAGCCGGCGTTTCGGGATGCTGGGGTTCGGGATGCCGGGTTTCGGGATGCTGGGTTTCGGGATGCTGGATTTCGTGCGGATGGATTTCGACCGCCGCCGCATCGGCAACTACCGTAGCGCCTTCGGCCGCCAGTTCCAGGTGCTCGGCCGGAATCTCGACTTCGTTCTTGCCTTCGACCGCTAACGCCGGGGTCTCGACGGCTAGTGCCGTGGCTTCAACGGCTGCCGCAGCGGGCTCAACGACCGGCGCCGGAGTTTCAACTTCCCTCTTCGCTTCCGCCACCGCCGCAGGAGCTTCGACTTCGGTCTTTGCTGCTTCGGCTTCGATTGCCTCAGTCTTGGCTGCCGCAACCTCTGCCGCCGGAGCCTCAATCGGGCCCATCTTCTCCGCCAGCGGCGCGATGTTTTCGGCCGCCGGAATCGGGCCATCGAGTTTCTCGGCCAATGCACTGAGTGCGTCCAACTCTTCCGGCGTGATGTCGCGCGGAATGTCGGGAACCAGCCCTGGCTCTTGTCCGGGCGGCGCTGGCTCCTTCACCGCGAACACTCCGCTCCCGCCCGTCTTGCCCTTCGCTTTCCGGAAATCGCGGAAGGTCGCTCCTGCCGCGGCATCATCTGCTTCCGGTTCCGGTTCTTCTTTCTTTTTCTTCGACGGAAAACGCAGCCGGCTCTTCCACCCGGTATCGGCGTCCGCTTCACTTTCCCTTTTCCTGCCGCTTCCGTCGCCGGTGAATCGCTCTACGCCCGCAACCGACGCGCTAAAGCGCGAGCCCTCGGAGTGCTGCGGAACCATGCGGTCTTCGAGCCGCGTGATCGCAGTCAGCAGCTCGCTGGCTTCAAATGGCTTCACGATATGAGCGTCGGCCCTGACCCGGCGCGCTTCGTCTGGCTTGAAAGGTTCGAGCTTGCCCACCGTCAGCAGCACCGGAATATGCGCCGTCTCGTCCGCATCCTTCACCCGCTGGCAGACTTCCAGCCCGCTATAGCCGGGCATGTACACATCCAGCACGATCAGATCCGGTTTGAGTTCGGCGATCCGCTTCAGGGCGGCAGATCCGTTGTTGACCGTGACGACGTCATACCCGGCATCGGCCAGGATCTTTCGCCCCATGTTCTGGGCGGTCACACTGTCATCAGCGAGTAGTATTTTCCGCGCCAAGCGTCATCCTTCGACAAAAAAGGAGGGATAACGCGAAACTACCGCGTCCCTCAACCTAAGTCAACGATTCAGGCAGGGGTAACAGGTTACGAGCGTACCTAGCCTGTTGGGAGGCCAACAAAGTCAGAGGTTAGAGGTCAGATTGCAGAAGTAAAAGGCAAAAGAGGAAGAATGTCCGATTGCGAGTGCAACAGGCATCTAAACCAACAACTTGAGGTTCACCTCTGCAATCTAACCTCTAACCTCTGCCCTTCCTAGAACGGGTTCAGCTTCCCCAGGCCCTTTTTCTTCTTTTTCTTGCTCGAAGAAATGTCCGCCATCTCTTCGGTTTTCGCCGGCGCACCCGAAGAAACGCCGCTCGATGATCCACCACCATTGTCCAGTTGATTGCTCTGCTGCAACGGGGGAAGCGCGTTCGGATCGGCCTCAACATTCGGCTTCAGTTCATTCGGATCGGCCGCCGCAGGCTGTTCCGGAGCCATTGCCGCCGCCGTGTTTCCGACTGTGGCTGGAGCATCCGAACGCGGCGCCTCCTGGTTCGGCGCTGGCGTCCCACCGGTCGTTTCCACACTGATCTTATTGTCGCCGCCCATCCCCGCCGCATTGGTCATCTTGTGCACGATCTCAGTCGGATTCACCGGCGCTGGATCCACCATCGTCGGCTCGCCCATCCGGGTCGTGTGTGCGACGTCGGGACCCTTCTCGAAGGTCCCCATCACGCTCGACAGCGCGCTCGTCTCACGCCGGCTGGCCTCTTCCTTCTTGTTCAGTTCGAGCGCCGCCCGCGTCGGCCGCGGCACCGGTTGATGCAACGCCTCCAGCCGCGCCTTCGCATCCAGCGCCCGGTCCATCGCCGGATACCGCCTGATGATCCTCCCGTACGCATCCGACGCCTCCTGCATCAGTTGCTCGATCATCTTGCCCTTGACCACTTCGTTCAGGCGCCCGTTCTTCCGGATCACATCGATTTCGCCTTCGTACGATTGCCCCAGCAGATACAGCGCCTGGTCCGCGCCGCTATACAACGGATACCGGTCCACCAGCGTTTTCAGGCGCGCGATCGCCGCCGGATACGCCAGCCGCAGATAATAGAACCGCCCGATGCCGTACTCCCGCGCCGCCAGCACTTCCTGCACTTCCCGCAACCGCTGTTTCGCCTGCGGCACCAGCTTGCTGTCCGGATACTCCATAATCAGCGACCGGTATTCCTCCTCCGCCCGCATCGCGTGGGTGTAGTCGCGGTCCGCCTTTTCCATCTCCTGATAGTGGATGTTCGCCACCTTCAACTGCGCCTCGGCCGCCTCCGGCATATTGGGAAAGAACGTCCGGAAGTCCTTGTATTCGATCTCGGCCTGCTGCATCGCCGTGGTGCCGCCTTCGGCGTACCACGAATCCGCCACCGCCAGTTTCGCCCGCGCGATAAACTCCGAATCCGGATAGGTGTTGATCAGCGTCTGCAGCGTCATCCGCGCCACGTCGAAGCGGTTGTGCTTCATGGCCTCCATAGCCCGGTCAAACAGCACTTTGTCGGGCTGCTTCGACCCGACGTTGGCCAGCGGATTCACTGCTTTTTTGTTGGTGCACGCCACCGTCAACGTCAGCAGCAACGCGAGAAGTACAACCGTAGAATTCCGATGCATAGAAGACCTCATAAAGCTGCTAGCTACTAGCTACTAGCTTCTAGCTTCTAGCAAACACACCGGCAAGCCAGGTTTTGCTTGCTAGAAGCTAGTAGCCAGAAGCCAGTAGCGATTTCAGACTTTCTGCAAACTCGCGCTCCGCGCCGCTCCGAGCAGCGCCTGCGCATTCGCCTTGGCATCGCCCTTGCCGAACACCGCATTCCCCGCCACCAGAATCTCCGCACCGGCGCGCACCACTTCCGCCACCGTCTCCATTCCCACGCCGCCATCTACTTCGATGCGGAACTCGTATCCCCGCGCCGCGCGAATCTCTGCCAGCGTCTTCATTTTGTGCAACGTGCCTGGGATAAATTTCTGTGCCCCAAACCCTGGGTTCACGCTCATCACCAGCACATAATCCACAATGTCGAGCACTTCGCTGAGTGTCTCCACTGGCGTCGCCGGATTAATCACCACTCCCGCCCGGCATTCATGCTGCTTAATAAGATGCAGCGTCCGGTTCAAATGCCGGCACGTCTCCTGATGCACCGAAATCCAGTCCGCTCCCGCTTCCGCAAAATCCGCAATGTACTGGTCGGGGTTCTCGATCATCAGATGGCAGTCCAGCGGCAGCCGAGTTGCCTGACGCAAAGATTTCACCACCGGCGGCCCGATGGTTAGATTGGGCACAAAATGCCCGTCCATGATATCCACATGGAGTACGCTGCCGCCGCCCGCCGTCGCCCGCTCCACCTGGTCCGCCAGGTGAGCGAAATCCGCCGCGAGTATCGAGGGTGCAAGTTCGATCAAGATAGGGTCCAGTAGATATAGGGTCCGAAGCTGTGGAAATTCTAGCACGGGGCGGCAGGGTAGAGCGGCGGCACATGCGAAGTTCGGTTAGAGATCGCTTCTGAGTGCGATCGCTACATTGCGTCAAACAACTATTGAATTTCCTGTGCCTTTGTAAGATCCTCTACTTGCCGATAGACGATATTCTCACTCACGAACGCAAGAGAAGGTGCTTCGTCTGGGGGACTGTTGTCACTTGCACGCTGTCCATTCCGTTCATTATTGGCATGTCCAACGCCTTCAACGGCATCGCCAAGGAGAAGGCGACCGGCCTTGCTGCGGTGTCGGGTGGTCTTGCCGAGGGTTATGTGACGTTTGGGGTGGTTCTTGCGTTCGCGATGCCCGTAACAGCGATATTCCTGTTATCCAGGTCGTTCGCCAGAGGACACGTGGTGCGTTCACTTTTTTCCCTCGTCTGCATCTGCTGGAATGCATTGATGCTTGCTCTTGCTGGACTATTCCTATGGCTCTATTTGGTTTACTTACCCCGGGCTAGGAGTCTGTCGGGAATAGATTCTCCAGGGGCACCAAACATCATAGTTTTTCCAGAGGGTACTTCGGCTTAAGATGCGGCTATGGGAAAGTGTTTTCGGTCCGACGATCT
>Ga0224555_1004527_pt1 | contig 12667 bp, 10 predicted proteins | sample 714S23034metaG_FD_180687 | JGI IMG/M metagenome (GOLD analysis project Ga0224555, IMG submission 180687) | Peat soil microbial communities from Stordalen Mire, Sweden - 717 S2 30-34 | ecosystem: Environmental > Terrestrial > Soil > Wetlands > Peat | place: Sweden: Norrbotten County, Stordalen...
TTGCGCCAACGGGAAGAATGCGGTCTTCAATGCCTGAGGCGAAAAGCTCGGAGACGGCCCGCTCGCCCACGGCAAGGCGGTCGGCCTGCACCAGGTGGCGCGTGTTGGCGGTGATCTCATCGAGCTGGTCCTGCAGGGTCGTGGTGGTCATCCTCATGCCTCGGCGACGACACAGCGTTCTGGGTATTTCCGGGCGTAGATAACCCAGGTATGATGCAGCCCCAAAGGGCCGGCCTCAGCGCTGATGTCCCAGATAATGTCGTTCATCGGATCGATCTTCTCCTGCACGCCGGTCTCGTCAAGCCAGTCGTGCAGCTTTTCTATGCTCACTTCATCCTTCCGCAGCGCGTCCAGGTTCGGCTCCATGATCTTCCATGCCTGCTCAAACAGATCGGCGACTTGAGTCATTTCCAACTCGTGCAGGCCGTGGAGCGTCTCGCGCAGGTCGCGCTCGTCATTCTGATTGCTGAAGTGGGCTGCGAGATCTTCCTGCGTCATGCTGACATCGAATTCGTGGGTACCCGCCATGGCCCGCAGCCCGCGCGGCAGGGAGCCGAGAATCTCGTGGAACCGATCGCGGTCTTCCTGTATTTCGATTGGCAGCAGCTGCTGCAATTCTGTCGCAAGCAGTTGCAGCAGGGCCTCGTCGCCCTGCGCTGCGTGGATTGTTTCTACGGTGATGGCCATCGTTCTCTCCTATCGCCCAAAGCGTTCGGCAGCTACGCTTTCGTTCTCGGCAAGATTATCAGCCTTTGCCGCGTACCCGGTATTGGCGGTGATCTCGTCGAGTTGGTCATGGGGCCTATTCACCGGCATCGTTCTTCCGAAGGAAATCATTGAAGTTGAACTGCCTCTCCCCATTTGCATGGATGCGAAGCAATATGTTGTGTGTCTTCAGAAACTCGGCGGTCAATCCGAAGATTACCGCGGCGGCGCGTGGAAACCTTCCAGGGAGCTTCTTAGTTCCTTCAATACGACCATAAACGATGAGCGCGGCAATCTTACTCTCTCGCCTTGAATCTTTCCTCCAAACTTCGAGGGTACTTTCAACTTGTAGGGCGGCATCCTTGAGTTTCGTGTCTGAACCTTTGAGCTCGACGATTACATCAATTGTTCCGAGAAGTCCAACAATGAAATCCGATTGCCTGCCATTCTTTGGCGCATAGCAGCCGTCGTAATAAATCTTTCGAACCTTCCTATTCCGTCGATTGACGAAAGTAGCGCGCACGCCCTGATCGTCAACGAAGACCGAATCGCCCGTACAAATCTCAATGCAGTCTTCGACCCACGCGCAACCCGGCTGGCTAGGAGGCTTTTGTATGGTCATATTCAAGCCCCAAAAGTTCATCGAATTCGTTCCCGATAACCTCCGAGATCTGATCGAGATAGTTGCCTTCGACAAAACCACTCTCGTTAAGAATGGATTTCAGCTTGCCATCCTCGATCGCATACGCCTTGAAGTCGCCTTCCTTGATCCAGAAATGCTCGGGAATGATCTTGGCGACTTCATCGCGCAACTTTGAGTTAATGCGAGCAGCTTGGCCGGCTTCGATCAGGTTGTTGAAGGCTGTGAGGATGTAGGGGCTGTGTGTGGTAATTACCCAGCAAGACTTTTGGCGGCGGACGTTCGCGAGCCAAGAGACCAATCTGACTATATCGACCTGTGCGCTTGGGAAGAGGTGAGCTTCGGGCTCCTCGGCAAAAACCGTCCTGCTTGCACGACTTCGAAGGGTAAAACGAAGTGACGCAAGGAGCGGTAATACCTCTTGTGTTCCAGATGAAAGATGAGTCAGCGAAAGGGTACGCCCGTCATCGGCGACAAAACTCAAGATTCCTCTCTTGTTCTTGATGCTACCCTTAAGAATTCGAGCTCGCATTTCGTCGAATGTGACTGCGAGTTCTTCTTCACCACTTGAAAGGAATAGGTTGTCATTGAATATTCTTTCAATTGTCCGACCGAAGCGAGAAGTGATCGGATCGAGGGAACCGCTCTCAAACGCGGTGATGGCCTTGCTATAAGTAGTGAAGAAGGCGCGACCAGCTGGTATGTAGGTCTGGAGAGGAGTTTGGCCCTTCTCGAAAAGCGTGGACAGTCGCCTGCTAGCAATTTCCCTTGTGGACCACGGACCGTATCCTCCTTCCTCCTCTTCCTCGTCCTTTTTAGGACGGGCGTTAAATGCCTGGATGTCCTGGAGTGCGCCTTCATAGGCGGTCGAGAATTCTTGGCCTAGTGAGAGCCAGATTTTTTCACCAAGGCTACCGCTCCGCGAAGTTCTCACGATGGAGATATTCAGCGAGGCGTGAGTGTAGCTTATTTCGAATTTCTTTTTACCCCATGCGTTCACCGGAAACCAGGCAATGAAGCTGTCTCTCACCTGCTGCCTGAATGCTTTTAGCGTGGTATCGTCGGAAAGAGCCTCCGGGGCAATCGAGACGATGTCTAGAAAGAAATAGGCCAACCTACAAAGGAGGCTCTTCCCGCTAGCTTGGGGCCCGATAATGACGTTGATGCCGCCGAAATCAAGCGTCGCGTCCTTGATCACGGAGAAGTTCTTGACGGTCAATCGGCGCATGGTACCCTCCCTCTTTGGCGCATTTGGGTCTTAATCTCCACCGATTTTATCTTCCAAACCGTTGCTTACCGCCCATGCCCATGGCGCCCAGGCCGCCGCGCATCATCTTAGCGGCCAGTCCGCCCTTCCCCATCTGCTTGAACATTTTAGCCATCTGCGCGTATTGGCGCAGAAGATTGTTTACGTCCTGCACTTCTGTGCCGCTGCCCTTGGCGATGCGCTTGCGGCGCGTGCCTGAGATGATCTCGTGGTTGCGGCGCTCCTTCGGCGTCATGGAATTGATGATTGCCTCAAGGCGCACAAATTGCTTCTCGTCGACATTGCCGGCGGCCTGCTGCATGCCCGCGAACGGGCCGACCGACGGAAGCATCTTGAGAATGCTCTCCATCGAGCCCATTTTCCTGATTTGCCTCAACTGGTCGCGAAAATCTTCCAGCGTGAATCCGTCGCCGAGCAGGGCCTTCTTCGCGAACTCCTCCGACTTTTTGCGGTCAAGGGTCGATTCGGCCTTCTCGATCAGCGACATCATGTCGCCCATGCCGAGAATGCGGCCCACAATGCGATCGGGATGAAACGGCTCGAAGGCGTCCGGCTTCTCGCCCACGCCGATGAACTTGATAGGCTGGCCGGTCACATGTCTGATCGACAGCGCTGCGCCCCCGCGCGCGTCACCGTCCATCTTGGTGAGCACCACTCCGGTGAGGCCGAGGCGCTTGTGAAAGTCTTCGGCGGAATTGACCGCGTCCTGGCCTGTCATGGCGTCGGCAATGAACAATATCTCCGACGGATTGAGCAGCTTCTTCAGGCGGGCCATTTCATCCATCAAACCTTCGTCGATGTGGAGGCGGCCCGCAGTGTCGACGATCAGCGTGTCGCAGCCCATGATGCGCGCCTCGCGAAGCGCTTCCTTTGCCAGGCGCTCGACCAGTGCGGAACCGGCAGCTTCGCCCTTCTGGTCGCCCTCGTAGAGCTTGGCTTCAATGGATTTCGCAACAACCTTAAGCTGTTCGCGAGCGGCGGGGCGGTAAACGTCAACCGAGACCAGCATGGGACGGTGACCACCCTTTTTCAACCACGCGGCGAGTTTTCCCGAAGTAGTCGTTTTACCGGACCCCTGCAGCCCGGCCATGAGAATGACAGTGGGCGGCTGCGAAGCGAATTTGAAGCGCGCCGTGTCTTTGCCGAGAAGGGTCATCAGCTCGTCGCGGACGATCTTGATGACCTGTTCGGAGGGCGACAGCGCGGTGAGGACTTCAGTGCCAATGGCCTTGACACGGATCTGCTCAATCAGGTCGCGGGCGACGTCGAGGTTGACATCGGCTTCAAGCAGGGCTACGCGGATTTCGCGCAGTGCTTCAGAGATGTTTTCTTCGGTGAGCGTACCCTGGCCGCGAAGGGTCTTGAAGGCGCGCTGGAGTTTGTCAGTGAGGTTCTCAAACATAGTCAGTTCTAGTGTACCGTGATTGCCATATTGTCGGTACTCAGCTCAAGCCATCCCAGGTCCCAAAAACGGGGCCTCTGGCACCTGGTTTTGTGGGTAATCAGACGAGGCTATTCCGCCGGCTCGATCAGGTATTGCTCAAGTTTGCCGTCGGGGTAGGTGTAGGTGGTGAGGCGGAGGTGCTTGCCGGGATACACGATGTCGAAGGCACGGAAAGTCATTCCGCCGCGCAGGCTTTCCCGGGACTGGTGGAAGCGCAGCGGTTCGCCGAGCGGCGCGAGGCTGGACTGAAAGTCGGCGATGGTTTCGGGGCTGAAGTAGTCGTTGAGGTTGGGCGCGAGCAGGGCGCGATCGATGCGGCCTTGCTGCAGGCCGCGGTAAATATCGATGGCCTGCTGCTCGGGCGCGGATAAGGGAATATTGAGCACCACGGGTGAGGCGAGGTTGGAGATGATGGAGGCTGCTCCGACGGCGTCCTGGTTGGTGAGGACGGCAACGGCAACGCCATCGTCGACGAGGACCTGGTTGTCGGAGACGAAGCCGGAGACTTCGCCGCTATGTTCAATGGAGCGGTGGCCGTTGCGGTCCATGACTTCAACGCCGAGGCCGTAGTGGGTACCCTTGCCGTCTTCGAGTTTGACCTCGGTGAACATCTGTTTGTAGCTCTCGGGTTTGAGGATGGATTGCGCGATGAGACTTTCGTCCCAGAGAGCCAGGTCGTGCGCGGTCATGGCCAGCTCACCCGCGGCGAACATCCATCCGCGTCCTTCCTTGGGCGCCACACGCAACGGGCCGAGGGCGTTGCGAATGTAGGGTGTGGCGTCGGCGGTGGTCAGCTTGGTTTCGTCGGAGTTCCAAACCGATTGCATGCCGAGAGGGCGGAAGATACGCGTGGTGAGCAGGTCCATGAGCGGTGCGCCGGTGATGGTCTCCACAATGCGGCCGGCGATGACGAAGTTGGTATTGGAATACTGCCATTGCGTGCCGGGCTCGAAGTCGAGAGGCTTTTTGGCCCAGGTATCGATAATCTGCTGGGCGCTCTCTGGTTTCCGCATGGGGGTCATCAGGTAGTCTTCGGGCCAGTAGTCCTGGTAGCCGGAAGTGTGCGAGAGAATCTGGCGGATGGTGACTTTGTCGCCCTCGGTGAGGCCGGGAATGTACTTGCCAACCGTGTCGTCGAGCGAGAGCTTGCCTTGTTCCTGAAGCAGCAGAATGGCAGCCGCGGTGAATTGCTTGGAGATGGAGCCAATGGAATAGCGCATCTCCGGCGTGGCCGGGGTTCGCGGGTCGAGATGGGCCAGACCGTAGGCGTGGGTGTAGGCAAGCTTGCCATGCTGGACGACCGCAACTGACGCGGAGGGAACGCCGGTCTGCTCCAGAACCTGCGCGGCGATGCGGTCGACGCGGGCTTTGAGGTCGGGATCGATGGTGTCGATAGACTGGGCGCGCAGTGCAAGGGTAGATAGCGCGGCAAAAGCGAGAACCGCAAGACGGCGCCGAAGATGAGACTGGCAGCTTGGATGGCTGGTCATGGCTTGAGCAAAGCTCCTGTTCATGGAAATAGTAATTGGTCGTGTCAGGCAGTGCGTACAAGAGTAAGGACAGTGATATCGTCGTCCTGGCCGAACAGCTCCGCTGCTTTAGCGATCTGGTCAGCGGATTCGCCGCTTATCGCCGCTGTGCGCTCAAACCCGTACAGCTCGCCAGATTTGTTGCGTGCTTCAACGACACCGTCGGTGAGGAGAGTCAGTCGATGGCCTTGAGCAAGCTGGAAAGTGGATTCAGCGTAACTGGCCTCTGCGGCGAGACCGAGCGGCAGGCCGTTTTCGAGCGGGAGTTCCTTGCATGCGAGAAACGGGGCGATGTGGCCCGCGTTGGCGATGGTCAGGCTACCGTCTGCATCGGCGCGAAGAACGAGGCAGGTGGTGAAGCCGTCGCAGTTGCGCCCCATGAGTGCGCGATTGAGCGCTGCAAGAATCTCCTTGGGGCTGGTCGAAATCTCTACCGCCAAGCTCAGTGCGCCTACCGCGAGCGATACCGTCAACGCCGCCGGCATGCCCTTGCCGCTCACATCGCCAATCACCACCAGCGCACTGCCGGCGCCGAGCGGAAGGATCTGGAAGAAGTCGCCGCCGACGTCGCCGTACGGCCGGTAAACGGACTCGACATTGAAGCCGGGAATGGAGGGAATCTCCCTGGGGATGAGCATCTGCTGAACGGCGCGGCTTGCAGCCAGCTCCGCGGCGAGGCGCTGTTTTTCGGTACGGTCGCGAAGGAGGTCGCGGGCCAGGATGGCCAGCGTGGCGGTTCCCAATAAAGTGATTCCGATGGTTGTGAACTGCCACTGCCAACCGCCGATGGCGGCGTAGTTTTTCAGCCCCGTCAGGCGTTGGAAGCTGTTGGAGATGGTCAGGCGGACGAAGAAGTGAAAAGCAAAGGCGGCAGCCACCATGCGATCACGTCGATTGCCGCGACGGAAGCCCAGAACGATGAGAATCCCGAGGGCAACCTCAGAGAAGACTGCAGGCAGATCGTTGACCCAGGCCATGGAAGGAAACCATGTGGCGATGCCCCCGAAAAGATAGATGGGCCAGAACAGCCTCGTCCAGCCGCGGTGCGTGACCTGCATCGCCTCACCCGCTGCCGCCACCAATACCCCCACCGCGAGGGCTCTCAACGACCACTCAGTAGGGGTGAACCCTCCGAAATACTGCAAGAACTGCTCCACGCCGACAATGGCGTAGAAAAAACCCAGGGTACGGAAGACGCGATAATCCTGAGCCGCGCGCCACAGGGCAAGGAATGCCGCCGCCAGGCTGCATTCCAGCACACCGAAGATCAGCGTCGGTGTGCGATGCACCTGCTCGATCAGCGGTACCTGGGGGAAAAGCTGCTGCATGAGGGGCGCGACGGAGGCAAAAAGCATAGCGGTTGTCATGCGGCCACCGTCCTTTGGATAGTGAGCACGGTGATATCGTCTTCCTGGCCAAAGGCCTGCGCGGCGGCGGCGATGGCCTCCGCGGACTGCGTGCTAAGCGCTCGGGTGCGTTCGAAGCCGAAGAGTTGATGATCTGCGTTCATGGCCTCGACAACGCCGTCGGAGAGCAGCGTGAGGCTTTCGCCGGGCGCGAGTTGAAGCGCCGTCTCGCTGTATTCCGCAGCAGCGAATAAGCCTAGCGGCAAGCCGGAATCGATCTCGATTTCTTCTCCGCTACGATAGGGCGACAGATGGCCGGCATTGGCGAGAGTCACTGCGCCCGCCGTGGAGATGCGCAGGCAGAGACAGGTGATAAAGCCGCTCTCCTGCGTGGAGAGCATCTGGCGGTTGAGGCGCGTAAGCAAAGTGCCAGGGGAGTAATTCTCGGCGGCCAGGGTTCGCAGCGCGCCGATAGCGAGAGCGCCGGTCATTGCGGCCTTGAGGCCTTTGCCGCTGACATCGCCAACGACGATAAGTGCGTAGCCATTCGCCTGTTCGAGCACCTGGTAGAAATCGCCGCCGACTTCCTGCGCGGGCAGATACGCTGTCTCAATTTGATACCCCGTAAGTTGTGGGAGGGATGCGGGCACGAGACGCTGCTGAATTTCGCGGGCGGCGCCAAATTCAGCTGCTGCGCGGGCCTGCTCGCTGCTGACACGGGTGAAGCGGAAGAACATCACTACCGCTATGGCGAGCAGAAAGAGGAGATTGCAAAGGTCGTTCGCCTGAATGGCAAAGGGGCCAACCGGGATGGAATTATCGAGAAACTCGAAGCGCTTCCAGCCGAGGAAAAAAGCTAACGTGCCGAAATCGTACAAGGAAATGGATGCGGCAGGCAGCAGGCTGGGCAGGATGAGCCACCCCGCCTCACGATTTCCGCGCCGGTACCAGAACAGCAGCAGCAGTGGTAGAAGCAGGGCGACCGGGACGAGGATCAGCCCTTCGACTACGATGAATGAGTCGCTGGGAAACTGGCCCTGCCAGGTGAGCCAGATCAGCGGGAGAGGCGCAAGCAGGAAGAATTCGTACATCCGCCAGAACCGGCCGACCCGCATATGGCCAAAGCTGAATGTGAATTCGATTTGCGCGATGGCGACAGCATAGAGAAGCGGGTCGGCGATGAGGAAATTGGCCGCGAGCGGAACCACGACGGCATGACTGGAATACCAAAGCAGGTCCGCGGTTCCAATCAGAAACAGATAGAGCCCGAGCCAACGGTATTCGGGGTGGCCGGGCTGGCTGAGATGGAGCGAGAATGCGCCGATGCCGGCAAGCATCAGAAGCAGGTTGATCGCGACTGCCGGAATCAGGGGGTAGAAACGGACCCTTTCCAACGCCTCCCGCTGGGCATCAATTGCATTTGGCGTTCCGAGGGACGCGCTCATTGACAGTGGCCCATGCCAGTTGGCATACGCCGGCGTCGCGTGGGTGCGCAAAGCGAGCACGAGGTCGGTACCCGGTACGTCGAGTGAGATAGCTCGCTCCTTTGATTTGCCGACGCCAAGGCTTGACCGCACCGTGGGCCCCTGAACCGCGACGCCGTTCACATAAAGTGAGTAGGTCCCTTCGCCGCCGTCGATCAGCAGCGAGATGTCCGGATGGTTTTCTTTGAGCTTCAGGTGCAAACGAAACCAACGCCAGCCGGGGCGCGATGGACCTAGGTCATCGAGGTGTACAGTCTTCCACGCAGAATCGTCGAAGCCGGGGCTTGCCCATGAGGGATCGTCTCCGTCATGCATGCGCCAGCCGCTGTTGATATCTGCCGACCAGTCCTGCGCGTGGGCGCGATCAATCAGGGGGACATCGGATCTGTCGTCAGTCTGATTGCCTGTTTGCCCGCAAAGCATCCCATTGGCACCGGCAAGGAACAGAACCACCAGAAAGAGCGGCCTTCTCATGCAGGCACCGGCGATCGCGCGATGGTCAGCACGGTGATGTCGTCTTCCTGGCCAAAGGCCTGCGCGGCCTGCGCTACTTTTTCCGCGGACTCGCGAGAGATGACTGCAGTGCGCTCGAACCCGAACAGGGCGCCGTTCTTTTCACGAGCTTCCACCACGCCGTCGGTGAGCAGCGTGAGCTGCTGGTTGGGAGCGAGTTGGAACGTGGACTCAGCGTATGTGGATTCGGCGGCAAGTCCGAGTGGAAGGCCGTTTTCGAGCGGGAGTTCATTGCCGATGAGATAGGGTGCAATGTGGCCGGCGTTGGCGATCGTCAGGCGGCCGTCGGCATCGGCGCGGAGGACGAGGCAGGTGGTGAATCCACCGTTGCTGCGGGCCAGCATCCGCTGATTCATCGCCGCGAGGATTTCGCCGGGGCTTTGCGTGTAGTGAGCGAGAGTTCGCAGTGTGCCAACGAGAAGTGACACAGTCATGGCGGCGGGCATTCCCTTGCCGCTGACATCGCCGATGACTACGAGGACTCCGCCCGTTTTGATGGGCAGGATCTGGAAGAAGTCACCGCCAACCTGGCCTGCGGGCCTGTAGGTGCTATGCAGGATGAAGCCGGGAGTCGCGGGTATGTCTTCAGGGATAAGTACGTGCTGGACGATGCGCGCGGCCTCAAGTTCGGCTGCGACGCGGGCGCGGTCGCGGGCGATGCCAACGGTGCGCAGCACCAGGAAGAGCAGTACGGCAATATAGAAAATCAGATCGCCGAGGCGATAGAAGTCGACCGAATAGCTTCCAAGTGGAAGGGAAAAGACCAGGAAGGGATAGAGCGGAGCAAAATGCGCAAACGAAATCAAGTCGCAGACGAGGCTCCAGTAATCGGCGAAACTACCGATAAGAATCGCCGGCAGTAGCACACCGGCGTCGCGATTGCCGCGGAGCCAACCCCTGAACAAGAGCGCGGGAAGAATAAATTTCACGATGAGGACAGGAAGATAGAATCCAGCGACGTAGAAGTAGAAAGATCCGATGCCGATGGAGTTGAGCGGATTGACGAAGAAAGCGAGGGAGGAAAGAACCTGCAGTGCGAGGAGCCAGCGCGTACGCGGGAGATGAAGGACCAGGCGAACGAATTCAATGAGGGCGAAGTTTTCGACGCAAAGAGCGACCCACATGAGCATGTAGACAGGGAACGTGAAGTTGAAACTCATGCGGACCAAAACGGCCATGACAGCGGCTGCGGCAAACAGGTAGACGGAGATGGCAAGGTATTCCCGCTGGGTGCGCATCGCAAGAAAGAGAGAGACCGAGACGAGAGCAACGACAAGGCTGAGGCCGAAGAGCAGGAAGGGCGGCCCGGCGTTGTGGGCCGCGACATAACTCACAATGAATGGGGCCGACTCCTGACTGACGAGATAGACAGATTGGGAACGTAGGGGATCGCTGGTGCCACGGCCCTGGTTGCCCACGCGGTTGAGGGCGAAGCGGAGGGCGAGGACCAGTTCACCGTTCGGATTAAGGAGGCTGTCTTGAACGGGATAGGCGATCAGGCCACGCTGCGCGGTCCGAAGCTCGTTCTTCATTCCACCATTGCCGCCGATGCGGTTGCCGTTGGCGAAGACCTCGTAATGGCCGTTTGCACCAATGATTCCAACGGTCAGATTGCGTGTGCCGGGGCGTAGATGGATGTGGATGCGGTACCAGGCATAGGGAATATCGCGATAGCCATAGTCGGTTAGCTCCTTGTCGGTTGAGATGTCTCTCCATGAGCTGTCGTCGAAGGCGGGTGAGGCGTACGCGGGGTTGTCGCCAGGGGCGAAGAGCCACTCGGGACCCAGTTTGACGAAGGCGCCAAATTGGGTGGCGTCGACGTGGCGGGGATCGGTCGCGTCGGGCTGTGCTTGCGCCTGCACTGAGCAAACGGCGGCGAGGAGCAGAATTCCGGAGGCCAGAAGTGTGCGGGGTCGCATCGAGGTAACTATATCGCAACGTTGGTGCGATAGGCTGAAAGAGGCAGGCGGATTTCCGCCGACGGGGACGAATCATGGATCGGTTGATTGAGGGGCACAAGCGGTTTCTTGCCGAGGTGTTTCCGCGGCGGCGGGACCAGTTTCATCTACTGGCCGAGGGGCAGGCGCCGGAATGGCTGTTCATTACCTGCTCCGACTCCAGGGTTGTGCCGGATCTGATTCTCGGAACCGGGCCGGGAGACCTGTTCATCACGCGCAATGCGGGCAACGTGGTCCAGATTACCAGCCACGATGTCGACGGGGTGACGGCCACCATCGAATACGCGGTCGAGGTGCTTCATGTGAAGAGCGCGATCCTGTGCGGGCACTCGGACTGCGGCGCATTGAAAGCGGCGCTGGACCGCAAAGGCCTGGAGAAGATGCCCAAAGCGCACCGCTGGCTGAGCCATGTCGAGGCGGCATTCAGCCACCGCCAGCCGCTGAATCCAGCCGATGGAGAACACGCGGAACTAGCGTCGCTGATTCGGGGAAATGTTGTGGCTCAGATGCTCAATCTGAAGGCGCAGCCGTCGGTAGCGCGCGCATTGGTCGAGGGACGGCTCACTGTGCATGGCTGGTATTACGACATTTTGAGCGGACGGATTGAGCAGTATGACGAACAGATGCGGCGGTTCTTGCCTCTCGCCGACTGACCCATTCAAAAAAACATGAGCTATGCGGCGGGTTCGACTTCGAGTCGTGTAAGCGTGAGCACGGTGATGTCGTCGTCCTGGCCAAAGTTGACGGCGGCCTGCGCGGCCTGTTCGGCAGTGGGATTGGTTGCGAACAGTGTTCTGAGGCGGTCGAAACTGTAAAGTTCACCGGTATGGCTGCGAGCCTCAAGCAGGCCGTCGGTGTAGAGAGCAAGCTGGTCGCGTTCGATGAGCTTGAGACGGGTCTCCTCAAATATGGCGGTAGGAGTGAGGCCGAGTGGCAGCGCGCCGGGAAAGCTCAACTCAAGATCGTTGATGAAGGGCGCGGGGTGGCCGGCACACGCCAGGGTGCAAGTGCCGTCGCGATCGATGCGCAGGGCAATGGCGGTAGCAAAGCCGCCCTGCAGGCGGCCGCTCAGGCGGCGATTGAGGCCGGAAAGAATCTCCGCGGGGCTGGAGGTGGCTTCAGCGAGGGTGCGGAGAGCGCCCACGATAAGAGAGACAGCCATCGCTGCGCGCAGGCCCTTGCCGCTCACGTCGCCGAGGACGACGAGCGTTGAGCCTGAATGGGTCGAGTTTGCGCCGTCGGGACCGTCCTCAAGCGGAATGATCTGGAAGAAATCCCCGCCCACCTCCTGGGCGGGGCGGTAGGCGCTGGTAAGAGTGAAGCCGGGCAGCGCGGGGAAGGATTCAGGGACGAGAATCTGCTGCAACTCGCGGGCGTTCTGAATCTCGCGCTCGAGAGTTGTCTGCCGGCGCCGCTCGGTAACGGAGTAGCGGATAACGGCGTAGACGATGGAGAGGAAAAGCAGGATGCGAAGCACAACCGGGACGTTGATAGGATTGCCGGCTACCGTGAACAGCGGCGCACTCATTTTGTCAGCGAGGGTCCAATGGGTAAAGCGCTCTCCCTGGGCGGCTACGTTCGAGATGCAGTAGTAGGCGGCGTTGAGAAAGGCGAAGATGGCCACCGCCCAGCGCGCGGAGTCCAGGCGCTTACGCTGGTAGATGGCCCAGGCGACGAGCAAGGCGGGGATAGGTTCGGCCCCTATTGCGAAGACGGTGAGAAACGCATCTCCAAGCTGGAATTGGAGAGTGCTGAGAACATTGGGGTAGAAGAAAAACAGC
>Ga0224555_1004528_pt1 | contig 12662 bp, 11 predicted proteins | sample 714S23034metaG_FD_180687 | JGI IMG/M metagenome (GOLD analysis project Ga0224555, IMG submission 180687) | Peat soil microbial communities from Stordalen Mire, Sweden - 717 S2 30-34 | ecosystem: Environmental > Terrestrial > Soil > Wetlands > Peat | place: Sweden: Norrbotten County, Stordalen...
GCGCCAAAGACTCCGTTCCACCGAACGGGGAGCAATCATGACAAAGACAAAAACATGAAAGAATTTACCCAGGCTACCGGAAAGAAATAGTTGTCGCTGGTGGAAAGGAATAATTGTCGTTGACCAGCGCTGATGCCCTGGAAAAAGACATCGGTAAGTTTCAATCCGCGCCCCCCCCGCTTGGAGGGGGCGACGGGGCGACCGAGGCGACACATTCATGCGCCAACAGTTTCAATCCGCGCCCCCCCCGCTTGGAGGGGGCGACTTCCTAAACCTCTGTCCATTCTTCCTAAACCTCGCGTTTCAATCCGCGCCCCCCCCGCTTGGAGGGGGCGACCCCATCGGCCGCGCCATCCACTGGCCCTGCATGAAGTTTCAATCCGCGCCCCCCCCGCTTGGAGGGGGCGACGCCAGAACTTCAAGCAGAGCAGTTCAGCCGTGGAGGTTTCAATCCGCGCCCCCCCCGCTTGGAGGGGGCGACTCCCGCCGTCCGCCGTTGCTGCATTGACCAGACTGTTTCAATCCGCGCCCCCCCCGCTTGGAGGGGGCGACCAATCTGAACCTCATGCGCCAGAACGGCGATCAAGTTTCAATCCGCGCCCCCCCCGCTTGGAGGGGGCGACGGCGTGCTGGAGGAGATCGGCCTTGACCTGGGTGTTTCAATCCGCGCCCCCCCCGCTTGGAGGGGGCGACATTGTCTCGATTTTCGATGAATCGACGCGTAAGGTTTCAATCCGCGCCCCCCCCGCTTGGAGGGGGCGACTTCGCCTGCCGGAGGAAGCCCGCAGCCTTGTGATGTTTCAATCCGCGCCCCCCCCGCTTGGAGGGGGCGACGTCATCGGCAATGCGGTTCCGCCACTTGTGGGCGAGTTTCAATCCGCGCCCCCCCCGCTTGGAGGGGGCGACAGATGGCGGGCATCTGCCATCGGAGTCCTGAATTGTTTCAATCCGCGCCCCCCCCGCTTGGAGGGGGCGACAGTTCAGGACAGCTTTTGCGCCAGATGGCCAGCTTGTTTCAATCCGCGCCCCCCCCGCTTGGAGGGGGCGACCACGACCCTGCCAACAGGCAGAGCCATAACACTTTACTACCACACTTCCGCGAATAGGGCGAGTCCGTCCACCCAGATGAAACTTTTGATTTCAAAGAACAATTGAAAGTGTCTGTCAGCCGCGATGTTCCCGACGCCCGCGAAGGTCCCGGGGCCAAGCCCGCGCTTGTGGTTCGCGGAAGCCGGTTCATAGAATCAGAGGCTCCGTCAAATCAATCGGTTTGTCTTTCCCGTGGTGTTCGGTTCGCCGCGCGGCGTCTTCATCCAAAAAGTAAAACCGGAGCGAGTCCTCGCCGGTTTTAATTTCGTGCAGCAGGCGGTCGCGCAACGACGCCCATTCCTTTTGCCCCACCTGACATTCAAAAACCGATTTCTGAACCCTCGTTCCGTAATCCTCGCAAGCTCTGGCCACGCGGCGCAAGCGCCGGCATCCGGCTTTCTCGACCGTCGAGACATCATAAGTTACCAGGATCAACATGGCGATGAATTATTTCGGGACCAGCGGCAGGTAGTCGGGCACATCGGCGCGAAGGTGGCGGGCCAGGAGGCGCGCCTGAATGAAGGGCAATTGCGCTATGCGCAGGTTCTGTTCCAGCAGCGGATGGTTGAGGCTCTCCTGCTTGCGTTCCTGATAGGCTTTGATGACAAGCTTGCGCCCGACATCCGTAAACTCCACGGCCCCGCCCTCGCGCGAGTTGAAATGGCCGGGTTGAATTTGCTGCCGGTTGATGAGCGTGACGGCGATCCGGTCAGCAAGCCAGGGACGGAATTCTTCCATGAGGTCCAGGGCCAGTGAGGGACGATTGGGCCGGTCAACATGAAGAAAGCCAACGAACGGGTCGAGGCCGATGCTGGTCAGCGCCGCAATGCAATCGTGCCGCACAAGGGCGTAAAGGAACGATAGCAGGCAGTTGATGCGGTCACGCGGCGGACGGCGGCTGCGGGTGGTGAAAGAGAATTCATCGCGTTGTTGTTTGAGGAGCAAACCGAAGACGGAAAAGTAGGTCTGCGCCGCCATGCCCTCAATTCCCCGCACTTGATCCAGCGGCGGATGGGTCTTTCCCAGATCAAAAACTTGTTGAGCGAGCGCGTCGCCGGCTTTCGCAAGTTGCGCTTGTTCGCCGGCGTCATCCGTTTCGCGTCCGGTGCGCAACAGGCTGTTGCGGGAGTTTTGAATTTTGCCCGCGACAATTTGCCGGCCAATGGCGGCGGCGCGGACCGGGTCATCCGCGGCGCGGAACTGGGCGCGGCGCAAGGTGACGCTGGTATCGGCCACGCCGGTGACGCGGGCCTGGAAATAGCCGTTCTCAGAAAGGAAATTGACGGCGACGCCGTGTTCCCAGCAAAGGTCCATCGCCGGCGGGCTGATGGTGGAAGCGCCGAAAATGCAAACGGATTCCAGGTGGTGGATCGGGACGGAGAGCTTCCGGGTTGAGGTGGCCGATTCCCGGTGGCGCTTTTCCGGCGGCAGGTCGGGTGGATAGACGGGCACTTCGATCTGGAGGGTCAGATGGTCGCGGGCCACATAGGCGCCGGGCGTTGTGAGGTAGAGTGTGTTTTGTTGGATGTCCAAGCGAGTGGAGGGTTGATGATTGAGATTTGAGATTTCAAATTTGAGATTTGAGATGTCAGAGTTGGAAATTCATTTGAGATTTCAAATTTGAGATTTGAGATTCGATTCCCGCTCGCGCTCCTCGGCGGCCTTGCGCAGCGGATGACCCGGCGGCAGCTTCGAGAGAAGCTCCTTCTGGAACGCCGCCGCCCGCTTCTTCTGTTCCCCCTCCTGGCGGGTTTTGTCAGTCAGATGCCGCTGGCCTTTGATGTCCGAATTTTGCAGCGAGTCCGCCCAGGCGCGCAACTGGCGCGAACAGGACTCCGCCAACTGGATCAGCTTGGCAAGGCGGCACTTCTCATCCGGCCCGCAGGCCCGGCGCTGTTTGACGATGAGCATGGAACGCACTTCGCCGGCGGACCCGCGGGCAATGTAGAGAAACTGGAGCAATTCGTTGGTCGTGCCCCGCTCGAATCCTTCGGCAATGTTGTTGGACACCGAAAGGGCGGCGCGATCCAGTTGGTCACGGTAGCCCCGGCTGGCGTGAAAGGATTCGTTTTCCAAAAGGTCCTCCGTGGCATCATAGAGGCGGGCCGCCTCCTGCCAGACCGGAACCTCTTCGAATCGCGCGTAGGTCATGTGTTGGCTTGGGGTTGGATTTTAGATTTCAAAAAGAGCGCGCGCTGCGCGCGCCAAGCCGGGCGGGCCGCACGTAATCTCCGGCAGGCAGATGCCATGGAGCGAACATTCCTCGCAAGCTGGCTTGAATTGGGCGGGCGGCGCCTGCTCCGCTTCCACGATCCGGTGGAGTTCGCCGACCGCCCGCTCTGTCAAGGCGCGCAGTTCAGGGGTGAACACCACGTCTCGACGGCGTTTGCTCTCGGCATGGAACACCGCGCCCCGTTGGACCGGAATGTCGAACATTTCCTCCAGGCAGAGCGCCTGCGCGCAAAGCTGGGCGTCGTCATTTTCGAATTGACGTCGTTTGCCCTTCTTGTATTCCACCGGCACAAGCGCTCCGTCCGCGTGCCGCTCGACGATGTCGCATTTGCCGGACAAACCCAGCCGGTCGGAGAAGACGGGCAACGCGCGAAGCAGCGTGACGTTTTTGGCGACTTCGTAACCGGGCAGGTCGGCGTGTTCATGGACAATGTCGCCGCGAACGGTGTGCTCGTTTTCGGCGCGCCAGCCTTCAATGATTTTGAGGGCCGCCCGGCGCGGGCAGAAGATGTAGTCGTTGAGGAGGGAGAGCGGCAACATCTCCTTGCCCGTCAGCGTTGCCATTTTAGATTCGAGATTCTCGATTGGGATCACAGGATTTCAAAACCTGACTGACCAGCCTCCAGCAATCGCAATACGCCAGCCATGTAGCCAAGACACGGATCATATTCCAGATTCCAGCGATAAACACCGGGCAACCCACGCAGTTCCGGCAACGCGAACTCCCTTTCTTTTCCCGTCCACAACTGCACACTGCCCAGCATCAACTCTCGCCAATCCGGCCATTGGCTGCGATCAGAATTCTCCAGCCGCTGAACCAATCCCGGTTCAACCACAACCGTATGAGTTGTCGCATTAATAATGCGGCACAGTCTGGCGACTTCGGGATAATCCGCGTCCTTCTCCGCCTGGAAAATCTCCTCCATGCGCGAAGCCTTTTCGCCGTGGTCTTGCATGATTTCACGATGGAGCGCATCCGTGCAATCGTCCGGGCCGGGCTGACGATTCTTGCCCGCGCACTCGGTGAATACTTGTTCCAAGATGCGCCGCGCAAGTTTTGCCTGCGGATGGAGCGAAAACCCATTGTCCGCGTCGTGCCGGAAATCCCAAACCTCTGCGCCATCGTGTTCGCCCGAACGACTGGCGCGACCGGCAATTTGCAGCAAGTTCACCAATCCCCAGCTTTCGCGGAACGCGGTGCGGAACGAAAAGTCCACGCCCGCTTCCACGCAACTGGTGGCAACCAACGTCCAATCCTTCTCTTTCGAAGCGAGACGTTCCTTCACCCGCGCCACGGTCTGGGAACGGTGGCGCGGTGTCAGCGCGGTGGAAATGTGTTCAACATTCAGGCCGAGTTTGCAATCTTCCCGAAGATGATGCGCAAACACGGCTGCCGATTGAACTGTGTTAAAAATAACCAGTCTCGGGCCGGGCTTGTTGTGAACGAAATCAGCGAGACGTTCAACGGACATGGCTTGCGGCTCTCTGCAAATAGACACACGCCTATTTTCAAATGTCATCGTTTCCGCCCTGACTTCTGACGTGATGAGATCGGGGATTTCGCAGCGTTCGCTTTCCTGAAGAAAGCCGGGGCGATTCCAGAAACGCGGCAGTGTGCCGGAGGCCAAAACAAGATGGCAGCCCCAATCTTTGCAAAGTTCCGTCAGCCAGCGCCACATCTGCGGCCAAAGCGCGGGAGGCACGGCGGCGTGCGCCTCGTCCACAAAGATGGCGCTGCCGGCAACTTGGTGGAGCTTTCGCAACGAGGCCGTATCGCAAGCCGCAAGCGTCTCGAAGAATTGAACCGCGGTAGTGACGACGATGGGAGAATCCCATCGCGCGGCAAGACATCGCGCCTCATAGCTGGAGAAGTCCACGCGATGATGATGGGCGGCTACCACATTATCCATTGCTTCCTTGGACTCACCAGCCATACGCAAGGCGCGGCGATAAACATCCACCGACTGATCAATGATATTGGTGAAGGGCAACACGACGAACACGCGGCGCAACTTGCGCTCCGCCGCCACCCGCAACAGATGCGCCATGACTGCGGTGGTTTTGCCCGTGCCAACCGGACTGTCGCAAGCAAGGATTCGTTCGTCCGGTTTGACTTCTCGCTCACGGCAGGCGCGATAAACGTCCTGCCGCAACTTCAACCGCTGCTCTTCCCGGACATTTGCTGGCAGATTCTTTGCAGACAACCCGGCCACGTATTCATCCAAACTCGCCAATCGCTCCGTTGCGCGCAAATCCGGCGTGGGCACTTCGCGTTCATTCCGATAATGCCGTGCCGTGTCCGAGTGGTCGGCGTCCACTAGGCAGGACAAAGCGAGCCGGCGAACCAAGCCTTTAAAGTGCGGATTGGCGACTGGCGCTACAAGAGCAAACAGGTTGTGGTGCTGATTCAGGTAGCTTTCCAGATACTCGTCTGTTCGTTGCCATGCCGCTTGTCCCAACCCCTCCAGATCGCCAGTGTCGCGAAAAACGAGATTCTGACCGTTGGCAAACTTGGCCTTCTCCTTGGGAAACGAGGGCAGCCCGATGTGATGCGCGTAAGCTGTGAAAGCCGCCTCGAATTGTTTCAAATGCAGCAAATGGGCCGTGCCCGCTTCGACGTGATTGAACCCATGCTTGTTCTTCCGGTTGTTTCGTAGGACTTCCTGAAACAAGTCATCCAGCTTGCCGAGGTCGTGATAGGCCGCCGCCCGTTCCACTGCGGCCACAAACGAACGGCGCCACTTGGGCGACAACGCTCCTGCTGCCCGGGCAAACCCTATCGCATCACGGAGGACATTCCCAGCGTGGTCGCGATACGACTGTTCCGGTGCGCCATCGCGGGCACTGTGGGCCAGTGGTTCAAGCGTGAGCGCGGACTCGCTCACAAGGCGTAGTCGTGGTATTCACCGCATTGCGCAAACGTCACCTTGCTGTCGGGGCGGATGGGCAGGTCTTTGATTTTCTCCCATGTTGGAAGCGTGCCGTAATCCGCCAGCGACTCGGACGGCTTTTCCAGTTTCCTCGGTGCGAGCGCGTCAAGGAATGCGAAATCAGAAACCGAACCTGCGCGGCTCTTGTGGGTGAGCGTGTGAGCGTGAACGACCTCGACCATCGAGCGGACAACCGAGCGAGTGCTGGCGTAGGTATGCTTGAGCAGGTGCAGCATCAAATCCACATCCTGTTTCGTGCATCCGGTCTTATGCGCTTGGTTCGGGTTCACGAAAAACGGAACGGCATACAGACCATGCTTCACGACACGGAACGCCATCGGAGCCATGCCGCGAACTTTGTTGGCCTCTACGCCGGATTTGCTCGTCCAAGTCGAGAATTCAATGTCAATCGGGGCGAGAGAGACGCCGACGCCGAAGTGGGCCACGCCTGCACGAATCGTGTCTGAGCCGCCTTCTTCAAGAAAAGTGTTACCAAAAAGACGACCATCCCAAAACGCATCTTTGAAACGTTGAGAATTGTTCTCTTTCAGCATGGCCTGAATGCTTGGGCGATCTCGATGCCGGGTTTCGAGGATTTGAAACTGCTTTTCATCCTCAATTTTCAAATCTGCCTTTACGGTGGTCCACACGACACCCTCTTTCTCGGACACGAGGTCGCGGAGTTTGCGCTTCACGGAGACAGGCGAAATTTCTCCTTTGCCATCGGGCCGCTGGCGCGGGGAACTCTCGCGTTCCGGGTCGCCGTTGGGGTTGGATTTGCGGACTTCCAGAATCAGGAGGCCGGTGATGCGGGGAACATTGTTTTCGTATTTTTGTGTGCTCATAAATCGGGTCGTGTTGTCTTGGGTTATTGATTCGGGGTTTCGGTTTTCGGGTGGTCAGCGAGGTAGCCGAGCAAAAGTTTTGCTTTGTCTGCGTCGGTCATGCGTTGCGGCAACTCATCCAGTCGAATCGCGGCGGTGCAGGCGGCGATTTCGCCGAGGAAATACTTCACCAAGCCGACGCCTGCCTCTGGATCATTGCTTTGGAAGGTTCGCGCCCAAGCTTGGTAGGGCGTCAATCGCTCCGCCAATCGCGCCAGCGCAAAGACCGGCTGTTCGAGAGCGGTGTTGAACAGGGCGTTGCCGATGAGCTGCGATGGCGAATCGCCTTTGCGCACATGTTTGCAGTATTGCAGATGCAGGCTGTCCGCCAAAGCGAGCAGCCGTCCGATTTGGGTCATAGGTTCTTGCATAAAGTCCTTTCTGTGGTGTCCGAGTTGGTGAAGGAGAATTCCGAGTAGCGCGATGGATTTGACCGATTGCCAGCGAACGGTGTCGCTCAATGAAGTCCACTCGCGGTTAGTTTTCGTCGCGCCGAGAGCAATCAGCACACTGCTCATTCGCGTTATCAGCAATTCCAAAGCGAATTGCGCTTTTTGTCGCGCAAGCGGTGCATCCGCCAGGAACACATCGTAGGCGTCACCAACTGACAACGCGCGTTGATAGGTGGAACTGAAACCACTTTTTGCATCCGCACTCCAGACGCGATTGACCACCGATGTCAATTCGAGCGGGCATGGCGCGGTATGTGAACGGAAAACGGATTGCTTGGTGTTCTTGTCGTAAAACCAAACCGACACTTGAGGCGCGTTGCGTGCGCCCGCTTCCCAATCCCGCGCCGCCCGAATGACATCCCGCACACGCAGGGTGCGGTTGAGGCTGATTTGTTTCTTGGCCTTGTCTATCGGGCAGAACGCCAGCAACCGGACATTGAGGTTGGGGTTGGCCGCCACTTTGCCCTCAAGCATTTCCAAAACCGGCTGGGCAATAGACTCGAAATCGGCGTCCGAAAATGAGTTGGCATCGCCGCCGAACATTTCAGCCAGTTGCGCACGGCCTTCCGGCTCACCTTCCAGATAGGCAACGAGCAAGTCGCGTTTGTCGAGTTGCGCGCTGGGTATCGCCCGGCAGGTGATGCCGCGCTTGTCTTCGCTGGCGAGGTAAAGCAGCGCGTCGCTCATCTTCTGAACCCGCGCCGAGGAAACCGGGAATGATTGAGACCCTTTGAAACCATACCGCTGCAACGCCTGCACCTCGTTGGTGTTCACTGAAAACAATTTCACGTTGCCAAGCTCTGCAACTTTTGGCCCGGCAGGGAATTTGTCCTGCAACTCTGCGGTTTCCCCGAAAGCGTCTTCCGCCAAACCACCTTGCCCTGGCTCGCCTGCGTTGGCGTTTGATTGCGTCTGAATGAGAGCCGCATTGATCAGTGCGCTTGTCTCTGAATGGGCTACTCTGCAACATGTGGTGTCTGGCGATGCCAGATCGAGATAGACGGGTTGGTTTGCTTTCTTTTCATCCTGCTTGACCTTCTCTTTCCAGTAGTCAGACGACGCAATCTCTGGCGGCCGCTTTTTCCAATCAAGTGTCCCAAACAGAATTTCCTGAAACAGCAGCAGTTGCCTGCGGTCAAACTCCGCGTTCTGATCCACCATTAAACCTGCAAGCGACTCGGCAAAGGAAGGCAGCGTTGGCTTCGATTTAACAAGCGTTTCTATCAGCTTCCTGAAGTTTTTCAAACCGGCCAGTTCACGGGGCAACAACTTGGCGAGTTCTGAAACCAGTTCGGAACATGATCGTTGAAACTGTTTCGCTTGGCTTGGACTGAAAGTCTGGGCCTTGGAGATTGTGAACAGGGCACGAATGGACTCCTTGATTTCTGCGGCGCTGGAATTCTTATTCTTTCCCAGCGCGAGCAGTTTCTCAATCGCTGACTTGAGTTCGATTACCGGAGACTCATCGAGTCGTCGAAGGGGAGTTGGGATATTGAACCCGGGGAAGCTCGGACCTGTTGAACGGTGTTCGAATCGGAACAAGTTTGCGGCTGTTTCACCAGGCAGAACCTCGATGCGGGATAGGTTGCCAGCGGCGTCCAACGACACGACAAGCAAATCCCTGTTCTTCCCCATCGGATTGATTCGCGGATGGCGTGATGGCGCTACCGTGCCAAGCCGCTCCAGCGAGTCCGCTACTTGCGAAAGTTCATTAAGCATAAGTAAGGACTCCTTTCTCGACGCGGAGGTTGGCGTGGTTTCGTTTGTTGTAATAAGTCGCCCGCTTCTGTCCATTCTGCATTTGATCGAAGACCATTTTCAGCATGGTGGGCAGTTCGTGGCTCTCGGTTTCGCAGACGCGCGTCTCCGGGCGGAACGGGCCGACGTAATCCGGCGCGAATTCTTTCCAGCCCAAGCAGGGCGTGTAGAACCATTGCCCGCGATCCAAGGCGCGATTGAAAACGTCGTGATAGGCGTGCGGCGGCCAGGTTGTGCCGTCGTGGTGCCCGGCAAACTCGGCCTGCGCGTAAAGCCGGTAGCACACGTTGACCAGCACGACGGTATAGAACTGGAATGATGCGCCCTTGTTCATCGCGTCGCTGGCGCGGAGCGGCCCGCCGTAATTCGTGGTGTAACGATGGAATTGCACCGGGGCGCAAATCTCGACCTTGGTCGGCCGGACATTCACCGATTTCCAGCGCAGCACGGATTCGAAGATGCCCTTCACCGCGCTGAACGTCGGGGCAACGTAGGAAACCGGCGACGAACCGGTGTCGGGCCGTGTCCAGAGGGCGGTCGGGCCGGAAATCTCCAATTGGATGGGATACGGTTTCATAAATCATGCAGCAGTTCGGCCAGCTCCGCTTCATCGGCAAGGCCCAGCGGGGTCGCAAATTCTTTCGCCAGGCCCGCCACGTTGCGAAGATGCGCGGACAGGGGCTGCCATTCTTTCTCTGGCAAGCGGTTGCCTTGGGCGTCTTGAGCCGTGTGCGCGAAGAATTTCATGCTCGTTTCCAAACGATGCTCCCACCGGGGCGTGGCTGATTCTTTACCCCCGGCGGGGGGACGATGACAAGATAAATTTTGTTCCATTTCCCATGCACTTTACCTAAGCCGGTTGGACAACGGCTGGGTAACCGAATTTTATGTTAGCGCCCCGTGGAACATGTTTCCGTTGGCCGACAACAGCGCGCCCCCGCGTGCTCCCATGTATGCCCCATCCCCAACCCTTCGCGCAAGACTGCGAGCTTTCGATTCCCCTTGAAAGACTACGCCTCGAAACTCACAGACTTGCGCTCCCCCGTTGGCGCTCCCTTGGCAAATTTCCAAATCCGACGCTTCACTCCGCTTTTTGGTCTGGCCGCTTTTCCGCGGCCCATTTCCCCCACGCGGGCGGCCAGCCCAAACGCTCCATTGCACTCACGGCTTCAGAAATTTCCAAGCGAACCGGTTGACGCGCCTCCGTCATGCTTCATGCCAGCCCTTGGTCCCGGCATGAACCCCGCCAGCCGCGCCGTTCCGCGAAAGTGTGAGGCAATTACCTGAACGCGCTTAAATTCATATATGGAAAACCCAACACAAAAAATTCTTCGCATTGCCCGCACCTTTCCTTCCCTAAATCGAAAGTTGGCTGGCTGGAACCCACCAGCGTTCGATCCGCATAAATTCTTTCAAATGATGAGTGGCGCTTCCCATGGGAATCCTTTATCCGTGTGTCCATCCTTGTCGCGCAGGAGCCGCGCGAAGGCGGACGTGGTTAAAGAATCACGGCAATTCACGCCAAAGTGCCAACTGTTGGCAGGCGGACAGGGCATGCCTTGGAAGAATTCCTTTCCAAACCGGGCCTCAATGGCTACATTGAAAGGATCACCAAGAGGAATTGGATTATGAGAAAGAACTCGATATTGACAATTATTGTTTGCGCCATGTCATGCTCAATCGCGGCATATATCGCGCAGGCGCAGACAAATAGCGCGGCCCCCGCGGGCGCTGCCCGAAATGGCGCTGGAGGCGGAGGACGCGGCGGATTTGGAGGTGGAGCACGCGGTGGAGCGCCCGCCCCGTGGGTTGAGGCGGGATATGACGACCATCAGAACATGATGAACCAACTCGGCATCAGGGCGCTTCGCCCTGGCAAGAGCGGCAATAACCAAACCGGCCCGGGCTTCGATGAAGCGACCGCCAATGACTGGATGCCAACCATGCCCGATGCGCTTAAATTGAAGGATGGAACGAAGGTCACCACCACGGAGCAATGGGCCATGCGGCGAGCCGAAATCCTTGAAGACTTTGAGCGTGAGGTCTATGGCCGCATCCCGTCCACTTTGCCCAAGGTCACTTGGGAGGTTATCAGGACGAACGAGGGCAACGTTGGCGGCGTTCCGGTTATCAGCAAGACGCTGGTCGGGCACGTGGACAATAGCGGGTTCACGAACATCACCGTCAATATTCAAGCCAGCTTCACCGTCCCGGCCAACCCACCGGGGCCGGTTCCGGTCCTGATTCAATTCGGCGGCGGCATGGGCGGGGGCATGGGCGGCGGTGTTTCCCAGCAGGCCCTTGGCAAGGGATGGGGTTATGGTTCCATCAATCCCGGCAGCATTCAGCCAGACAGCGGCGGCAATGCGTTGCGTCAGGGGATTATCGGTCTGGCCAACAAGGGCCAGCCGCGCAAGCCCGATGATTGGGGCGCCCTGCGCGCCTGGGGATGGGGTGTCAGCAAGCTGATAGACTACTTTGAGGCCAATCCAGACGCGAAGGTTGATCCAAAGAAAGTGGGTGTCGAAGGCGTATCGCGTTACGGCAAGGCCGCTATTGTAACCGAGGCGTTCGACCCGCGTGTCGCCGCCGCGCTGGTGGCCTCTTCCGGCGAAGGCGGGGCCAAACTTCATCGCCACGATTTTGGTGAAGCCGTCGAAAATCTCACCGGCGGCGAGTATTACTGGATGGCGGGCAACTTCCTCAAGTACGGCGCCTCGGATATCAACGGCAAGTCTATGAACGCCTCGGACATTCCCGTCGATTCCCATGAACTCATCGCCCTGTGCGCCCCACGCCCCTGCTTCCTCAGCCAGGGTGTGGAGTCCGCTGGTGATCCCAAGTGGATCGACGCTCCCGGTACTTACCGCGCCGGCATTCTGGCTTCACGGGTCTATGCGGTATTAGGCAGGAAAGGGTATGGTGGCGATATTCAGGACTGGGTCCATGCGCCGTTGCCCGCCGTGGGCACACTGATGGGGGGAGAACTGGCCTTCCGCCAGCACGAAGGCGGCCACACTTCCGCGCCGAATATCCCGGTCTTTTTTGAATGGGTCGGCAGTTATATCAAATCGCCGGCAGCCGCCGCGGCCTCACCGGCGCAGCGCTGACCCACCGATTCACACTCGGTGGGGTGAACACCTAATAGCCAATGGCCCAGCCGGAGCGTATTGTGTCCTATATGTTATACACTGGACAGTGGAACGTTCAGGCAGCCTTTTCCAGTCCAAGAATGTCGGCGTAGCCGCAGCGGGCGAGACTGATTTTGGAGGCGAGGAATTTCTTGAGGGTAACGCTTTCGGGTGAACCGGCGAGAA
>Ga0224555_1004529_pt1 | contig 12662 bp, 8 predicted proteins | sample 714S23034metaG_FD_180687 | JGI IMG/M metagenome (GOLD analysis project Ga0224555, IMG submission 180687) | Peat soil microbial communities from Stordalen Mire, Sweden - 717 S2 30-34 | ecosystem: Environmental > Terrestrial > Soil > Wetlands > Peat | place: Sweden: Norrbotten County, Stordalen...
ATCTACGGCGTAACCATGCAGGATCCCGGCGTCTCCAGGGTCGTGAGCGTGCGCCTGGGCGCCCACGAGCAACAGCGAGCCACGGCATAAGCATTCTCCCGCGGCCTTTCGTACTACAGTTGTATATCACCGATTCCGGAGGGAGTCAGTGTGTCCCACCCTCGATATAGCAAGACTGATCGGGTGCCCCATCCTTTCACAGTCTTATCGTGGAAGGGTGGGAAGCCACGGACCTCGACCCTTCGTTTTCAGGAACCCCGGGTTTCCCAAATCACCTGAAGCCCCCCCCTACCGCGGAGCCACGCCAGTCCCAAGAGACATCTCCAGCGTCCCAAATCGCCCTGTGGCGGAATCGCGAATTCCCACCTTCAGGAACGCGAGTTTCGCTTCAAACGGCACAACCGTGTGGCCGGGAATTCCCGACTGATTCACGTCTGCCCATTTCTCTGGAGTTACGTTGGCCGTGCCCTTGGCCCGCGCGGTTCCCAGCAGCTTGCCCGCGGCGTCGTATTCAGTCACTACGCACTCCACATTCGCGTTGTGGTGGCCGTCCGCGGTCGTTGCAAAATCGATGCTATGCGGATCGATAAAATAGTCGAGAACCACATTGCCGGCATCTTTCTTCGCATGAGCTGAAAAAACGACATCGTCGATTTGTACCGCGTCATGACTTAGTGCCTGGTTGAAGTCATCCACGGTGGGAGTTTTGAGCGCAACATCGGTGGCATAGTAACCCTGCCGATAAGCTAGTGGTATGTCTCACGCAGATGATCGTTTAACCGCATTGAAGGGTACGGGCTTCAGCCCGTACATAAAGCCTGCAAAATCACGCGGGCTTTAGCCCCTGAGGGAATGCGCGGCTCATCTGCGTTGATTCTGAACACCCTCAAAATGGACCCAAATAACGAGACACTACACTAGTTGATAGCCGCGCTGCTTTACCGCAAGGGATATCTTGCGCAACTGGCCGTTCCAGTTCTTGCCGCTGGGCGTGTAAGTCAGCGTATAGAAGTCCAGGCTGCGGTTGAATTCCTCGCGCAACATCATCCCGATGTCATTGTTGTTTCTGCCCAGCACCCCGCCCGTTTGCTCGGCAAAATCCTCTAAATCTCCAGTTCTATCGAGCTCAGCGAGGCCCGATTTACTAATACGGACGCCGGATAGATCTATCGGAAAGATAGCGACACGGGCATATTGGAGGAGCTTGTCCATTCGCTGTTGCTCCTTTCCAAACAAAGCGGCGCGACGCCCCGGTTGCGGATATAACATATTATGCGTATCTGAATCTTCCAATAAATGAGGGAAACCCGTGGAAATCCAATAGACGTTCTTTCGCCCTGGATAGTGGCTCAGCCAATCCGCCACAGATGAAAAAGTATTGATTAACTGGGCCATATGGTCCCGGTGTTTGGCAAGTCCTCCTTGCACAAAAACATAATTTGTATCAGGCGGTCCCCCTTTGCCCCCTTTGCCCGTCCCCCAGTTGACTGGAGCATTGGGTTGGTCATTGTCAAAGAAAAAGACATCCGGAAGGGTCAAGGCGTCCTCGTCCAGTTGTATGGAAGACGAGGAAAGCTTTCTCCTTGCAAGAAACTTCTCAATGCCTGCCGCGCCGCCGCTGAACGGCACTTCCAGCTTGGAAGGATCACCCATAACAACCAGCGCGACAGGTTGCTCCGGCGGAAGCTGCTTGACGAACTTTTCGAGTTGCTGCCCCGCGGATGCCTGAAGCTCAGTGGTGGGGTTCAGAAGATCCAGCAGCAGCACATTCCACACTTCTCCCTTGGGCGGCTTGTTGCTGTAGATGCCAGGCCCTGCCGGCAAGCCGGCGGGCGCAGACGCATCGCCGCCGCCCGGAGCGGCAATGCCATGCTCCTCCGCAGTCTTCAGCACGCGCTTGGCTTCATCCTCGCGCAACTCGAAATCATTGAGCGTCAGGCCCTTTACCGGATCTCCGTGGCTGTCGGTTACCAGCACGTCCAGCACCACCAGGCGCGTCTGGGTACGGATGAGGGGGGCGGATGCGTCTGGCTCGGCTGGAGTCTGCCCCAGGGGTGTGGCTGGAACCTGCGCCGGCGACAACGCCGCCGCAAAGCATAGGATCAGGGCGCTAAACAATGCGCTACACGACATTTGAGTTCGAAAGAACATTGCTATCCTCCTCTTACGTGGAAGCCCCCGCATCTCTTTCGAGTCATAAATCGCGGCTCCGCGAGGAACGCACAGAATTATACGCCTGAATCAACCGCCGGATGCCTCACCCTCGAAATAGCTAGACTGACTGGTGCCCCATCCTTTCACAGTCTCATCGTGAAAAGGTGGGATACGACGAACCTCATCCCCCCCTGCCACACAAGGCATTCCCCGCCGGGTGCCCCAGGTTCCGCTTCTGGAACCTGGGATAGCTCGACCCTCTGCCTCAACTCCTGCCGGGATTCAGATTACCGAGTCTGCCCCACCACATCTGGTTGCAGAGAATTAACCTCCTTCGGCGCACAATAGGAGATTGGGGTTGTGGGGGGAACTTTCACGACGGCGTGGGCACCCCCCTACCCCCCTCCCATATTTTCAAAACCTTGCAGTGAATTAACTGGTAAACAGTCAAAGCGCAGCCGAGTGCCCCATATCTGACCATCCACAAATGATTGGCTGCCCAGGTCTCGCTTTTGAACCCTGGAAGAGCACCGAATTCCGTTTTCAGCATGGAGATTCTGCTCCCCTCCCGGAGTGGTAAAATCAATCAGTGCCGGGTCCTACGCGACGTAATCCCGCCAATCCCGCCAGGTCCGGAAGGAAGCAACGGTAACGGGCTAGTACGGGCGCAGTAGGTCACCCGGCGCTTTTTGGCTTTTTAGCCGGTTTTTCATCCTGTTCGAGCAGCATCTGGCTGAGGCGGAAAGATCAGCCGCCGGTTTTTCAAGCTCACTTCCCTCAGGATGAAAGTCAGTTTGCAGGCAGCGGAATCCCCGGCCTCAAAGGTGAGGCTTGGGCGCCCGGCACGCAGTTCTAAGGAGAAATACATTGAGCCTTATCGTTCGCCCCATCGTGGGCCGGCGCGCCAAGATTACGGCGCTCGGAACCTACGTCCCCCCGCAAATCCTGACCAATCAAGACCTGGAAAAGATGGTGGATACCAACGACCAGTGGATTATGGAGCGTACAGGTATCCGCGAGCGGCATGTGCTGGCCAAGGGACTGGGAGTGAGCGACATATGTACGGAGGCCGCCAAGCGGTGCCTGTCTGCGCGGGGCATTGAACCGAGCGAGGTCGAGGTCATCATCGTGGGCACGGTGACGCCCGACATGATGTTTCCTTCGGCGGCATGCCTGGTGCAAAACAAGATCGGGGCCAAAGGGGCGTGGGGCTTCGACGTCTCGGCGGGCTGCTCGGGGTTTGTGTTTGCTCTTCAGGCGGGCGTGAAACTGGTGGAGAGCGGGGCGCACAAGAAGGTTTTGGTGTGCGGCGCCGACGCCAACACGCGGATGACCGACTACACTGATCGGACCACCTGCGTGTTGTTCGGCGATGGCGGCGGCGCGGTACTGATCGAACCGGCCGAAGAGGGCGAAATCGGCTTCATCGACTACGTGCATGAGATCGACGGAGCCGGCGGCGTGGCGCTGAACCTGAAGGGCGGCGGCAGCCTGAATCCATCGAGCCACGAGACGGTGGACAAGAAGATGCACTACATCTACCAGGACGGGCCGGCGGTTTACAAGTTTGCCGTGCGCAAGATGGCCGAGGCCACGGCGAAGGTGCTGGAGCGCAATGGCTTGACCGGCGCGGACCTGGGCTGCTTCATTCCTCACCAGGCCAACAAGCGCATTATTACCTCGACCGCGGACCGGTTGGGTATGGACCCGGAGCGGGTGATTATCAATATCGAGAAGTACGGCAACACGTCGGCGGGAACCATTCCGCTGGCTATGGAGACGGCCATCGAAGAAGGCAAGCTGAAAAAGGGCGACCTGGTGCTGCTGGCCTCAGTGGGCGCGGGATTCACGGTAGGAGCGGCGCTGCTCAGGTGGGAAATCTGAGCTGCGGCCCTGAGTCTGCTGAGCTAGAAGTTGGATGCAGTATCGAAGAAAGATAGTTATGTGCAATTTGAAGAAATCGCCGGTTCTTCGACTCGCTTAGCTCACTCAGAATGGCGCGTTTGGTGTGGCGGATTGACGACCCACCACACCAAACGCATTTTCAGAGATAGTGCAATGCAGTGCGAATGCTACTTTCTCGCTTTCCTCCCTCGCAAAAGTGCGAAGGATTGATAGAAACCTGAAAAATGCTCTGATAGCTATCTCGCTATTTTGCCTCTCCCGAGGTTGTTAGCGCCGCATGCGGCCAGCCATCGTTCCAAGTCAAGGTGGAGATTTGCAGCGCCGGTTTGCCCGTGATCGCGTCATAGGCATGGAAGACGATAATGTCGCCTTCAGGCCGCTGAAGAATCGATTCTCCGCCGGGCCCGAGCCAGCGCTGGTTCGCCACCAGCAATGCAGTTCCCCCGCCTTGAAGCATCGGAATGCCCTTGCGATCCAGATAAGGGCCCGTAACCTGCTTGGATCGCCCAACCATGGTCCGATATGTGCTGTTCCGGCCCCTGCAGCACAGGTCGAAGGAGACAAACAGGTAGTAGTAGCCACCATGGTGAACGACAAAGGGAGCCTCGATTGCCTGCCAATCCGCAGGCAAGCCCGGCTTTGAGGGCTCTGAATGCTCAGGCTTGGCGCGAGCGGCCAGCGAGTAGATTCGGGAGTCGGAAGAGGACGGCTTGCCGGTGGCCAGGTCAATCCGGCGCATCTTGATGCCGCTCCAAAAGCTTCCAAAACTGAGCCATGGTTGGCCCTTTTTGTCGAGCACGATATTTGGATCGATGGCGTTGAAATCGTCCGACTGGGTCGACTTGAGAACCAGTCCCTCGTCGTTCCAGTGATAAAGAGGGCTCTTGGGGTCGAGAGTCGTGTTGGTGGCCAGGGCAATGCCAGAAGTGTTCACTCCGAAGGCCGAATAGACGTAGTAGAGATGGTACTTCCCTTGGAAGAACGAGATATCGGGCGCCCATAATCCTCTCGTAGTAGGGCTGGCCTCATGAATCCAGGCTGGAATCCGGTCGAAGATATGACCGCACAATTTCCACGCCAGCAGATCGTTCGAGCAACGAATGGGGAACTGCCCCTCATTGGCGTTCGAGGTGGTGGCATAGACGTAGTAGTTGTTTCCCTCGCGACCGATGGATGGGTCGTGCGTGACCGGGTAGTCGCCCGTCAGTTGCAGCGCCTTGGGCTCCTGGGCCTGGGCTGCCGGGAGCCACGGTGCCGCGGCAAGCACGGCCGCGACAAGCAGAAGATCGGTGCGAATAAGGCGAGGCATCATTCTCTCCAGTCTGGGTTGCATCGAACGATTGGCAAGCCTGTCGCAGTGGCCGATACCGATCGAGGAGATCGTGTTTCGAGACCACGCGGCGGCGTGCCAATTAAAGCAAGTCGTTTACTGCGTTCCACTTCCGTCAGCATGCCAAATTCAGCGGCATTCGATAATGGGATTTGAAAGCGTGATTGAGGCAATGCGGAGTATAGACCTTGGCCGCGGATGCCTGTCAAGTAAGAATACGATTTCTCGTACAGTCCAGGGCTGGCTTGTCCGGCAGGATAAAGCGAAAAACGGACGAAATTCAGCGGCGAATCAGGGAACAATCCACGGTGCTAACCTTGATAAAGTAATCGATTACGTATTGACAGAAAACGACCCTGGCAGGCTATACTTCATCGCGCGTCAACTTTCTTCGTTTGAGTGCGTTTCAAACGCAGGCCGAATGGCTGGTGAGGCAAATATCAAAGGCTGTGGGTAAACGATTCCCGATGCGGAAAGCCATGACCTTGAATCGCGAAGGGCTCTCCGATGAAGAAACTGGGAATGACGCCGAAGGTACGGATTGTCTTCTTTATGGAACTCCCGCAGCTCCAATTACCAGGCGGCGAACGCCAACTCCGCGCCGGCCAAGATCCCTTTACGTTCGGCGAAGACTCGAAATGGATGAGACGACGCAACAGAAAAAGGAGCAATTGCAATAAAGAAGGGTTTGTTATTCCTGCTATTGTCGGCTGGAGTGTGCTGGGGCCCGGCCTCGGGCACTTTTCAGCCCGCCACAACCAATGTTCCCGGCGCTGCTTATCCTCGCATTGACGCCGATTCGCGCATCGAGTTTCGCCTCAAGGCTCCCGATGCGCAAAAGGTGCTGGTGCAGGTGGAAACTGATAATCTTCCGCACGAGTGTAATTGATAGATAACGGAAGCGGTAGAAACGGGTGGGGCAGTTTGCCGGCGATTTACGGCGAGCTGCCCTGCCCGAAGAAAAATAACAAGTACGAAAAGCGAAGGCGTCGCCAATTGCTCGCCCTACGATGCCAGCCCCAGTCCCACCAGGTTTGCAGCCACAATAATAACGATCATGCCAACCCAAAGCAGGCGAACCGGCCGACTTCCAACGCCCGCCCATTCACCCAGCGCCAGCCCCACCAAGCCGCCGCACAACACGTAGATGCTCATGTGAAGCATCCAGTTCACATACGACAGGCGTTGCGGAATATTGGCTGCTCCCCATGCATAAAAGAAGAACTGAAAGTACCACATGATTCCGCCCGTCGCAGCCAGGCATCCATTCCTCAAGAGCGTTCCCCTGGGCTGCGCCAAATCGTCTTTAAGAGATATCCTCTTGAGCACGGCCAACCGCACGAAGCAGTAACTCAGATTCACCACCGCGCCGCCGCCCATGATAATCACGTAACTCGGCAGCGCCGCATAAAGCGGGTTCACGCCAAGATGAAGCGCAGCGGATTCCAGCGGCTTTGCCGCATCGATGGCAAACGACATCCCGGAGGAGAACACCCCGCAGAGTCCAGCGAGCATGAGGCCCAGCTTCAAATTGAATTCCCTGGGCTCGCCGCGTAGCTGCATCTCCTTCTGGTGGCCGGCATAGGAGACGACCGCCACGCCAATCAGCGCAACCAATACTCCTGCCATGGTCAGCAGGCCGCCCCGTGTCTCAAACAACAGCGCGGCCTGTCCGTGCAGCAGAGGAGGCATCAGCGTACCCACCATCAGCGTTACTCCGATAGCCACCCCGATGCCCAAAGACATTCCCAAGTGGCGCATGGTGAGACCGTAACTCACATTGCCAACGCCCCACATGGCTCCGAACAGAGCGACCTTCCAAAGCACACCCGCGTCGATAGACCCATAAAAAGCTAAGAAACCCGGAAGGAGCAAGAAGCTCACCGAAACCGGCAACAGTATCCAAGAAAAGAATCCGGCAACCGCCCATGTCGTCTCCCACGACCATTTCTTCACTTTCTCAATGGGCGCATAGAACGATGCGGCCGATGCCGCTCCAACCATGTGCCATCCGATTCCAGCGATTATTGACGACACTCTTTGTTCCCTTTCTCAATCTTCCGGCGCAAATCATATTGCGCCGGAAGTCAAGTTCCGCACTAACTAAACGCAGCCTGCCCGTTGTTCGCTGTTCACTTGCTCAGAGTAGGCGCTTCGCTTCGCCAAACTGTAACCGGCCCCAGCAGGCCCGAGGGCAACAATGGGGAATTTGCATTGTATGGCTTCACTGTGGTGAAGGTGAATTTTGTTGTCGCGTCCGCTTGCTGATCGCCTATGAGCCGGTTGACCCACGCATTGGTGACCCGGACCGTCACTTCGTTTGCTCCCGGCTTCAGGGCGGCGGTGGCATCCACGCGATATGGTACATGCCACACGATGCCCAGAGATTTGCCATTCACTGCGACCTCCGCGAGGTTCTTCACATCTCCCAGGTCGATCCACACCTGTGCACCCTTCTTGAACCAGTCTGCTGGAGCGTTGACGGTTTTTGTATAGGATCCTGTTCCGGAGAAGTACTTCACCCCGTTATTCGGGTTGTCGCTCCAGGACGCCAGTTTCTCCAGAGTGATGGACGGCGGCGCTCCACGGTCCGGTTGAAAGCTGACTTGCCATGATCCATCCACCGTCGCGAGCTGTGTCTCTGTCACCTTGGGCAGCATGCGTGAGGTTTCTGTGGTCGCCTTGCGGAATACCACAAAGACTGTGCCCCATGGTTCCAGGTGCAATGGCACCGTTGTCCGGCCATTCGCTATCGTATAAGACACAGGCTCCGTCTTGCCGGTCTCTGCGCGCCACAACTCCGGCGCTTTGCCTGTTACGCGGAAACTTGCATCCAGCGTCTCATTGCGGTCGTTGCGATTGTCTACGAAGTAGATATCTCCGTCCGCAAGCTTGCGATGCACGAATAGAAGGCGCGTGTCCTTCTCCGGCTTGGTGTAGTCGAAGTCTGGCGCCACATTCAACGACGCAAATACATCGTTCAGATTCTGACCCGCGTACACAGTGCCTTTGCCGACCTTGTGCATGCCCGTGCCATCGCCAAAGAGTTCGTTATTCAGCTTGTTGAATTCCTTCTGGTCATCGGCAAGGCTCGGATCGTCCGCCGGTTTAGGACCGGCAACGGTGGCGCCATCGACAACCAGTTTGTGGATGGCGCGCAGAACCGGCAACGACATGTGCCGGCTATATGGATCAAGTCCGAGGACACGGTATCTCATGCCGCTCCGGGTGGTGATGCGACCTCCGGCTACACTCAATTCGTGAATCAAGCCGTCGGCATTGATGTAGTCGAACCCATAGCCAGCCGGCACATCTGGCGCCTTGTTCGCAAAGATCGCCGTCAAGTTTGAATCTTCACCATAGAAGTAGACCATATCCGCGTCAAAGCGCCCCTGCTGCAACAAAAAGCTGGTGCGCGCGAGATATTTGATCCACGGACCGGCTTGTTCCGCCCAGGTTTCGTTGCGGTTGAACCACTGCCCATAGGGTCCAAGTGTCAGTCCCGGCGCTTTGCCCAACAGAGGCTGGTGGGCCGACTCATGGATCACAATACGATTGATTCCGTTCAGGAACTCCTGGTCGGCCGTCGGCTTCAGCGTCGCCGGTGACCATGCCCAAGGCGCGGCAGCCGCCGTCATCGACTCGGCAGCGGCAAGATTCTGGCCGTAAATGTGCGCCACCGACGCCGATTCGCGATCATCCGCGTTGTAGCTGAACTGCTCATGATTGACACCCGGCGTCTGGGTCCACATTGCGCTCATGGGAACCTCGTTGAACTTCTTCACCTCCATGCCATCGGCGACAAATGCCCGCCCGTACTCGTGTGATTCCCCATAGTGGCCCATCCCGCGCTCTTTCAGCGTGGCTTCCAACTGGCCATAATGCTCGTTTGCGATCAGGTCGGCAATGGTCTTGCGAAAATCCCACAAGAACCGGTCGCTCGCTTCGGCGCTATCGACCACATGCCCCGCCAGAACAGGCATCCAGGGCAGCGGATCATAGCCGCGCAGCTTCTTGAACTGCGCGATCATGTTATCGGTCCAATTTTGCGAACCGGCCTCCCAGCTATCGTTGATGACGTAGCGGATGCCTCGTTTTCCCATGAAGTCCGCGCCAACCGTCTCCTTGTAACTGTCGAGGTAGTTATCGAAATACTTCTTCACAAACCTGCGATCCAGCTTATCCACTTCGAGGCCGGTAGCTTCCGGGGTCGCCGGATGGTTGGTGATCCCAAGCAATGAATATCCGAACCGGAGCACCACCCAATTGCCGGCAGGCGGCGTCCAGTCGAGCCTTCCATCCGGGCGCATCTTCGAGGTCAGGTCGATCACGTTGGCCTTCGCTATAGCTTCTTCTGGAGCAATCGCAGGGCTCGCAAATCCATAAAGATCCCACTCCGGAGTAAAGGCCGCCTTCTCCTCGAATCTATTCACGCGCGCTCCAGGATGGAGCACCAGTTCCGCGATTTCGTAATCGGTTGGAGGCACCCCGAGTGATTTCTTGTCCAGGCCGATGGCCCATCCGGGCAGTGGAGGAAGCGGCGCCCGTTTGAACGCAAAGCGGAAGAACTTTGCCGTCACGCCAGGAAAAGAAATTGTATGCTCAGCGGTGCCGCCACGAGGCAGCTTTACGATGACCCGAAAGTTCTGCCCATCGTCGCTCGCCTCAAGAGACTCTTCAGGATCAGTCATTCCAGCTAACGTCGCGGCGCGTCCGCCTGGGCCTTTAGTGACGTACGTTACGGAGCGAATGGTTTGCGGTTGAACAAATTCGTATTGAATCCACGCGCTTTCGCCGGGCGCTGGAATGGGCAGCTTGGCCATCTTCTCCAGATCCCCGTCGCTGAGCAGGGCAAAATCAGGTGCGCCTGCGCTGGCCGTGATTTTTGGCTGCAACGATGCGAGAGGCGCATCGCTTGCTACCCTCCGGTAGGCAACCACCACCGAATCGGCATAGAACTGCGGAACTGGCGCTGCGTCCGCTCGACGGTGGGCCTGGTCCTGGCTGCCCAGGTTCTGAAATGCTCCGGTGCTCGACGGCGGGTGAACAAGCGTTCCCGTGAACGGCTTGCCGCCTTCGACAAATGTCTCGCTCCAGACGTATTTCTTCATTCCCTGCGACGCCGGCACCCAGGGCCCACCTGACTCGCTCCAGCCCGGCGAGCCGGCAATCGCTTCTTCCATGCCCAACTGGTCAGCGAGGACCGTGGCATATTTGAACGCATCCTTCCATTCAGGGGTCATGTAAGCCAAACGCTTGTCCACCACCTGCGGCGTATCCAGGGCGGCGTCGAAGTTCTGGAAACCGCCAACTCCCACCCGGTGCATCCACTCCAGATCCAGCTTGATGCCTTCCTTGGTGATGTTTCCGTTCATCCAATGCCACCATACGCGGGGGCTGGCACTCGCAGGCGGCTGCCGAAAGGCCTGTTCCAAGCTCGCAGTGGGCGCCTGCTGTGCCGTCTGCCCCGCCATCCCGACGGGAAGACCCGCTGCCAGCACCAGCCCAAGAACTACGCACTGAATCGCTTGTTGATTCCGCATGACCCTGCCTCCATGTACCCACGAAGTGGCTCGCGCATTCACTTCGGTATTCCTCAAATGAAATATTTTCCAGAAGGAGAAACATTAAGCATCCCATGGTATCTTTGTCAAAAGCTTTTATCAGACCGCCGGAAGTAGTATCCCTGCGCGCCCGCCAGCCGAAGCGTGCCTTTCAAGCCTGGCAGCTCCTTTCGCCCCGCCCCGCCTCACCCGTTACACTCTTTCCATGGCCCTCCGCCTCTACGCCGCCACCACCAGCCAAGGCAAACTGCGCGACTTCCGCACCGCCGCACAGGCCCACTCGCTCTCCATCGATCCCCTGCCCGCGCTCGCGACCATCCCCGCACCCGAGGAAAATGGCGCCACCTTCACCGCCAACGCCACTCTTAAAGCCGTCTACTACTCGCGCTTTGCTCCCGGCGAGCTGGTCCTGGCAGACGACTCCGGCCTTGAGGTAGACGCCCTAGGTGGCGCTCCCGGAGTGCGCTCGGCCCGCTTTGCCGCCGACTCCGGCCTGGTTGACTCGCCCGACGCCAACGACAACACCGACGTGTGGAACAATCTGGTTCTTTTGCAGCGGATGGCCACAGTTCCGGCAGACGAAAGAGCCGCGCGCTACCGCTGTGTGCTGGTGGCCGCACGCGACGGCCAGGCCCTCCATACCGCCCAGGGCACGGTCGAAGGCCTTATCCTCCCTGCTCCACGCGGCACCGGCGGCTTTGGCTACGACCCGCTCTTCTACCTGCCCGCCCTTGAGCGCACCATGGCCGAGCTGGATCTGGAAACCAAGCTCTCGCTCAGCCATCGCGGTCGCGCCTTTGCCGCTCTGCTGCCCATGCTGGGCGAATAAACCTCCGCGACATATTTCACTAGGGCCTGTTAACACTACCCGGACGGTGGCGACGGGAGCCGATTTTTTCGAGTTCTAGAAGAGAGGAGCGACGCATACCGGGTGTCTGCTAGCGACGAACGACGACGAAGTCGGGAAAATCGGCCCCGTCCCTTCGGGTTGCGGCGAAAATCGGGCCATACTTCGTTGTCGCCCGCGACCTTGGAACCACCAAAGCCTTCGGACTCCGCCTCGTCTGGCCCGGTTTTCGCTCGCAACGCCATCCGCCCTGGTAGTGTTAACAGGCCCTGAATTGCACCCCACCGCGTGGGTGGGTTGACGGAGCGGATGCAAGGCCCTAATAATGCAGGGGTAACAGACAAACTTCAGCGCTTCACAATTGAAAATCGCCTCGACACAGAACCCGGAACCCTGATTCCCCTAGGAGCCGAAATCGTCATGGCAACTGCCCAACCTCCAGCCGCACCTACTGTTCGCAGCGGCGTAAGGCCCCTGCGCGCAGCCCAGGGAACTTCTTTCCTGTGGCGCAAGCTGCACTCGCTGCTTGGTGTCATCCCCATTGGCGCATTTCTTGTGGAGCACCTGCTCTCGAACTTCGAGGCCCTCAAAGGCCCGGCCGCCTACGGCGCCCAGGTCAAGTTCCTCAACAGCCTGCCCATGGTCCGCGTCCTGGAGTGGGTCTTCATCTTCCTGCCCATCCTTTATCACGGCCTCTTTGGCGTCTACATCTGGCTGCGCGGCAAATCAAACATCGTCTACTACCCCTGGGCCGGCAACTGGATGTACACCGCCCAGCGTTATACCGGCCTCATCGCCATCCTTTACATCGGCCAGCATGTCATTCGCCAGCGCTTCATGGGCGTGCAGCTTCCCGAGCACC
>Ga0224555_1004530_pt1 | contig 12661 bp, 10 predicted proteins | sample 714S23034metaG_FD_180687 | JGI IMG/M metagenome (GOLD analysis project Ga0224555, IMG submission 180687) | Peat soil microbial communities from Stordalen Mire, Sweden - 717 S2 30-34 | ecosystem: Environmental > Terrestrial > Soil > Wetlands > Peat | place: Sweden: Norrbotten County, Stordalen...
CAACCAGCGGCCCAGGACGGGCATGGCGAAACGCAAAGCGTCAAGAACGTAGTGATTATTGTCAAGGAAAACCACTCCTTCGATAACTACTTCGGTCTGTTCCCGGGAGCTAACGGAGCTTCAACAGGCAACACTCCCACGGGTACAGTGCCACTCACCCTGATGGGGGACCGCCCGAAAAATTGCACCCATAGTTGGCAAAACTCGCAAAAGGATATTGCCGGCGGCCTGATGGATGGCTTCTACAAGCAATGCGGCAGCACCTACAATGCATACGTGCAAGCCGACGAATCTGTCATTCCTAATTATTGGTCGTATGCCCAGACTTACGCCCTCAACGACAACACTTTCCAGCAACTCGGCGGCCCATCCTTTCCGAACCACGCGATGATCGCCGGCGAAACCTCGAATGATGCGGTGGATCAGACTCATGGTGGGGACAATACGACGTACGGCCAAGGTTGCGATGCTGCGGCGCGGGGGGCAACGGTGGGGGCCATCAATCCCACAACGGGTAAAAGTTTCACCGAGTCGCCGTGTTTCACCAACGCGACCATCATGAGTCAACTAGATGCCGCCGGAGTATCGTGGCGCATCTACTCCCCGCAGCCCGGCGTCGGCGGCTATGGATGGAACTTCGGTAGTTACTATCAGGATCTGTGGTACGGCACGGATCGCGACAACGACGTTGATACGTCCCAGTTCTGCACCGATATCGCCGGCGGCAATATGAAGCAGGTAAGCTGGCTGACCCCCTCCATCAGTGACAGCGAGCACCCAAATGCCTCGATCACCAACGGGGAAAACTGGACGGTGACTCAAATCAACTGCGTGATGAACAGTTCGTATTGGGCAAATACCCTGATCGTGGTCGCGTGGGATGATTGGGGTGGCTTCTACGATCACGTTGTTCCTCCGGTAGCGAATTATTTCGGCTACGGCATGCGCGTGCCCCTGCTCGTAATTTCGCCCTTTGCCAAGCCGGCCTACGTCGGACACGTGCAATACAGTTTCGACTCCCTAAATAAGGAAATCGAAACCGTTTTTAACGTGTCCTGCCTGCTGACCGATTGCAGCACCACGGTAAACGACTTGAGCGACATGCTCACGGATACCGCCTCTGCGCCAACGCTCGTGCTGCCCCTAAGGCCACACGTGGAGGAAGACGAGAAAGCTGTTCAAGAAGAAGTCGAGCGGGATTCAGACGACTAGACCTGCCCTGGGGACTGCATAAAACCTAAGCAAGGAGACACAATGACAAGGCTTGCACCTCTCACGGCCTTCTTACTGTTCGCGACCTTTGCCTATGCGAAATCCGGCACCACTACGGTTGTGATCACAACGTGGAACGGCATTACGCGAACTTACACAACGTACGTTCCGAACAACCTGCCGGCAAGTCCGCCAATGGTCTTTTGCCTGCATCCCACCGTGGGGGACAAGACGGGAGCCAAGCCACCGCTGACTTGGTGCAACGGTTGGAGGTCCGGCGCTGATACCTACCAATACGTACTGGTTTATCCCGTAAGCACATGGAATGAGTCTGTCGGAAAATGGTTCTGGGATGCATACAATATCGATTATCTATTTGCCGCTCCACCGGATGATTCCGGCTTCATCCGCAATCTCATTCAAACGCTGACCCTCCAGTACAACGTGAACCCGGCCCAGGTTTATGTGTATGGCATGTCTTCCGGCGGATTTATGGCGCATCGCGTGGGCATGGATTCATCCGACTTGGTTGCCGCCATCGCGTCATCGAGCGGAATGCTTTGGGCTTCGACCGATCCGGTTCCTAACATCGTTGAACCAGTAAGCGTGCTCCAGTGCGAAGGCTCGCTCGATAAGAGTGTCCCGCCTTGCACGGGAAGCTTTAACGCGTGGGGCCAGAGAGATCTTCCTGACGCGAACGTGGACGACATCCTGAACTACTGGCTGGCGCAGAACAATCTGCCGCCAAATACGGGCTCGCCCATGTGCACCAATGGGTTGTTGACGCCGGGCGTCACCGGTTATGACGCATTAGGATCGAATGGCGCGGAGGTGCAATACGTCTTACAGGTCGGTGCAGGGCATGGCTGCGAACCAACTTTCAAAACGACGATCGACGAATTCTTTTTAGCCCATCCGAAGGTGAGCTCGTTTATTTTGGATAAGGGTTTCCCGAATTTCTAAGCGGTTAGCTGTTCCTGATCCAGGCAGGCATAACGATGTTATCGGCTTGCCGGGTGAGCAGTTCGTAACCGAGGAAATTCAACAGCGGAGCCCAGGCGATTTCGATCTCCTCCGCCGATTGCAGGGGCAGAGCTTCCTTCCATCCGCCGGATTTTGCGGTGCGGACGAATGGAATGTCTTGACGCGTATTCCTGGTTCCGGTCCAGCTATCGGCCTGCTGCTTTTCCAGTTTGCGCATGCGGTCCGCAGAGCTCCGCTCGACCGCGATCCGCAGACGCTCCGCTCCTGCCGGAAGGTTCAGGAATTCGGCAATCCTGCCGGTTTCGGCGATGGAGTCCGTGATTAAATCCTCATAGCGCACGAGCAGAAACCTAGGGTTGCCGTTGCGAGCCGCGATCCAGCCTGCCGCATGCTCCCACCAGGAGCCGTATCCCGCGGTTTCGCCGGAAACGAACTTGCTGACAAACTGTTCCAGGGAAACCGTGGAATCGATATAGCGCTTCTTGAGATTGAAGTGGTACTCGGAAACTACAACATCGCGCGGATCGCGAACCAGGTAAATGACTTTCTTGAAACGCACGTCAAACGGTTCGTGGCTCTTCAAAATGCGCGGCCGGGGCAGCTTCTTCAGATAGCGTTTCGAAGAAACGCCCGGCGCCGGAAGCAGCCGGTTGATATTGGCAAATCCTACTTCCTCATCGGGAAAAAGCAGGTTGGCCAGCAGGAACCGTACCCAAGTATTCCCCGACTTCGGGTAGGAAACCAGGAAGGTGTCGTCCGGATAGACAGTAAAATTCCTCCCGGCATGATCGCGTCCGAGAGCGTACTTTACCGCGTATTTAATTTGAGCGAGCACAATCGGCCTTTACGTTCCTTCCCCCGAATCTCCGTTTGCCAAATCAGCGCGCGCTGAGAATTCCGAGCGATTCGTAATTCCGCGCTTTCGAGGGGAGGTGTGAACTCAATTCGTAACCCAGATGCTGCATCAACGGTCCCCAGGCAGCCTCAATGCTTTCCACCATGGATGCGGGCAACTCCGAGCGCCATCCCCCGGCGCCAGCGGAGCGCACAAAAGAAAGATCCTTCCGTGAACCCTTGGTGAGGTCGCATTGATCCGTTTGGGTTTCCTCGAGCTTCCGCATGCGAGCGGCCGAGCTGCGCTCGACTGCCTGGGCAATCTGCTGCGGAGTAGCAGCAATTCCGGCAAACGCCGCAATCTTGGTTAGTTCCCGGACCGTATCCGCCAACATATCCTCGTAACGCAGCAGGAGAAAGTTAGGGCTTCCCTCGCTGGTAGACAGCCAGGTCACGATATTTTGTCCCCACGAACCGTGCGGACAGGTCTTGCCGGCGAGGAAACGGGTGACAAAGGTCTCGATCGGGGAATCGTCGTCGATCTTCATCAATTTGCGATGATAATGATATTGCGAAACGGCAACATCGCGCGGATCACGAACGATGTAAATCACCCGCCCATACCGCGGGTCGAAGCACTCATGGCTCTTAATAATGCGCGGGGCGGCCATGCCATCGAGATCCCTCTTTGAGGTGCCCGTAGGATCGGGAATCAGGAGATGGATATTCGCGAAGGTCGCAATCTGTTCCGGATGCAACAGGTTGGCCAGCAGAAAACGGGTCCAGGTATTGCCGGACTTGGGAAACGAAACCAGAAAGATGTCATCCTCCCGGATGACCATCGAGCGCCCCGGCCGGTGCAAGCCCAACGCTTTTCTAAACCCGGCAATCAGATATTTTTTCATTTCCAGTGCCTGTAAAACACTTCATTTTACCAGCGGAGATGCAGGATCGAGGTGTGGCAAATCTGCCACGAAAACGGCCGGATATCGCACTTTGCTCAAGAACTGTGAAAAACCAGCTCCGGTTCCCCCGCAACGATGTGATTCACGGCTTCCACGCCCATTAAGACGGAATGATCCATGTTTCCAATTTCATAGCGCCACGCGCCAAAACGCCCACGCGAATAAATCCCTTTGGCCAGCAATGCCGGTTGCAGCACATCCAGAGCCTGATCGCGCCCCAAGGTTGGAATGGGATAAGAGTAACCAACCGTCCTCTGGTAGCGCGAAACTATGCGCTCGCGATCGGATTCTTCCAGCATGTTGGCCCGAATGAGCCCCGCCATTACCTGATCGGAAATTTTATTGGGATCAGGCGACTCCCCTACGCGAAGCGATATTTCACACATCAGCGAACTGAAGTGCTCGGTGTCTCCATGGGGCACGTTAAACGGCGAGTAGTGCGAAAAATATGTGGCGCGGTAGCAGGGAGTCTCCGCATCCGTGAAGTAGATCCAGCATCGTCCGGTTTCAATTTTCTTTCTTAATCCGAAACCGACCACCATCAGATTGTTGTGCTCGAGCCCCTCAGTTGCATCCCGCAACCGGTTATCGACCCGTGTGATCATCTTGGTGAACAAGTCCAGCGGAGCGGTCGAGATCAGCAGATCGTAGTTATCTCCGGTGCCGTCCGCAAACGAAACGCGGCGCCGTTCCACGTCAACTTCCGAAAGTTGCTTTCCGGTATGAATTTTCTCTGGAAAGTGGGCGGCCATGCGGCGGTAAATCTCGCCTGTCCCGCCATGCAGCGGGAACTTAAACTTGCTGTTCGGTCCCCAACCCACATCATCGCGCTGGTAAAGTACGTTTTCCAGCAGTCGCTTGAAATCGACAACGGCGACGCGGTCGGCAATCCAACCTTTGGACATCTTCTCCAGCGGCGTGGTCCAAACCTTCGAGTTGTACGGAAACATAAAAGCTTCCGCGATGCCCTCGCCGAAGGTGCTAAGAATCCAATCCCGAAAATTCTTCGCTTCCTTGCCGCCGCCATTGGCTGCCGCTTTGGCTGCTCCGACCAGGCAGCTGACCTGAACTTCTTTGGGCAAATACCGCAGATTGCTTTGAAACGGATAGGGAACCCAAGACTCACCTTTTACGATCCAGCTTTCGCGAATGCGCTCATGAACTTCCTGGCCAAGAACTTTGTCGATAAGCTGATCGAAGTAAGGATAGTGCGAAAAAATAACGTGGCCGCCTTCATCCCACACGAATCCATGCTGGTCAATGTGAGAGGTGGCGTGACCACCGACTCCGGAGGATTTTTCGTAGAGAACCCAATTATCGTAACCCAGTTCGTGCAGACGGTAAGCCGCACCCAGTCCAGTCGGTCCTGCGCCGATGATCACAATTTTCTTGCTTGCCATATCTTGATCGTGGGATTTAGTTTGTTCCCTGCCGGCGGGATTTACAAGCAATCGCAGCGCAGTCCTCCAAACATCCTAACCCCGCGCCTGGAATAATAGCGCTGACGTTCAGAAGCCTGGACCCGATTATACCATCCGAACATCGTCCGCTTTCCTTTCCCAGCGGGGGCTTCAGCTGTCAGGATTCCGCTGGTTACTTTGGTAATCCGGGAGCCCATCAGATTTTCCCAGGCATATGGCTGGCTGCGGATTCTTCTGCGCCGGGTCGACGCTGAACGCTATGCGGCGTCGATCGTCACCCGACTGCGGAAGTAGCGTGAATCTCACCGGCGGCGAAGGTTCGGCGAGACTCAATCGCTTGCGCAATCGCAGCCCATCAGCGATGGAAGGCGTCTTGCTGGCTGCATGATATGCTGATCTGCTCAATGGCCAACCTCGCAAATTCCAACGTTCTTGTCACCGGAGCGGATGGTTTTATCGGCTCGCATCTGGTCGAGCAGTTAGTCGCCGGCGGGGCAAAGGTCCGGGCGCTAAGCCTGTACAACTCGTTCAACGACTGGGGTTGGCTCGAACAAGTCAGTTGCCTCAAGCAGATCGAGGTGATTACCGGCGATGTTCGCGACCCGGATTTCTGCGATGAATTGACTCGCGGAATCGATATTGTGTTTCACCTGGCGGCGCTGATTCCAATTCCTTATTCCTATCGTGCGCCTGCCAGCTTCGTGGATACCAACGTGAAGGGCACTTTGCATCTTTGCCAGGCGGCGCGGCGTAATGGCATCCAGCGATTCATTCAGACTTCTACCAGCGAGGTTTACGGAACGGCGCAGTATGTTCCGATCGATGAAAAACATCCCTTACAGCCTCAGTCTCCCTATAGCGCCACGAAAATCGCATCCGACTGTATCGCTTTGAGCTTTCACTACTCTTTTTCTCTTCCAGTGGTGGTGGCGCGCCCGTTTAATACCTACGGCCCACGGCAGTCGGCGCGAGCCGTCATTCCCAGCATCATCATTCAGGTCGCGGGAGGAAAATCGTCGATTTCGTTGGGCAACCTCATGGCTACTCGCGACTTTACTTTCGTCGAAGACACCTGCCGAGGATTTCTAGCCATCGCCCAAATGAATGGCGGAGAAGGCGAAGTTTTTCATATCGGATCAAACCACGAGATTGCGGTAGGAGATCTCGTTAAACTGATTGCTGAGGTGATGGACAAGAGCATCGATGTCGTTTGCGACGAGCAGAGAATGCGTCCGGACAACAGTGAAGTGCAACGCTTGAAGTGCGACAACTCGAAGTTGCGTAAAGCTGCATCTTTCGTACCGCAGATCCCGCTGCGCCAGGGTTTGGAGCGCACCGTCGCGTGGTTTTCGCAACCCGAGAACCTGCGCCGCTACAAGGGCAATCTCTACAATGTCTAAGCGTGCCGTGGTGCTGGCCGGCGGAAAGGGAAGCCGCCTTCGTCCTTACACGGTGGTTTTGCCCAAACCGCTGATGCCCATCGGCGAGTATCCCATTCTTGAAGTCATACTTCGCCAGTTGGCGGGTCATGGCTTCGATCGAGTCACCCTCGCGGTAAATTATCAGGCTGAAATTGTGCGCGCTTTTTGCGGCGATGGGTCGCGGTGGGGAATCAATCTTGATTACTCGCTCGAAACCGTTCCTCTCAGCACCATCGCCCCTTTGTGCTTGATCAAAGATTTGCCGGAGAATTTTCTATTGATGAATGGCGATGTACTCACCGATCTCCCGATGAGCAAACTCTATGACGAGCACGTCAGCCAGAAAAGGAGTTTCACCGTCGCCGCTTCCGCGCGCACCAACGTTGTCGATTACGGAGTACTTCATGTCAGCGAAAATCGGCTGACCGGTTTCGAGGAAAAACCGAAGCTGCAATATCTGGTCAGCATGGGAGTCTACATCCTGAACCGGTCGGTGCTTGAGCGCGTCCCGCCCGGCGAAAAATACGGCTTCGATGACCTCATGCTCGACATGCTGGCGAAAAAAGAACAAGTTTACGTGGAACCTTATGCGGGTTATTGGCTCGATATTGGCCGCGTCGACGACTACATGCGCGCCGTGGAAGAGTTTGACGATCGCAGGCAACAACTCTTGCCCCCGATGAAAATTGGGAAATGAAAAGTGACATCCTGGTAACCGGAGCGACCGGCTTCCTCGGCCGCCATCTCGTCGCCGCGCTGCAATCGCAGGGTCTCGCGGTGCGGCAGCACTCGAGCGCCGGTGGCGATATCGCACATTGCCCGCTTCCCATGGAAGGCGTGGGCCGCGTTTTCCATCTGGCAGGGAAGAGCTACGTGCCCGACAGTTGGCGAAATCCAAAAGCATTTTATGAAACCAATGTAATGGGCGCGATCAACGTGCTGGAACATTGCCGCCGGCATCAGGCTGCGCTTACGCTGATCAGTTCTTATGTTTACGGCCAGCCGCAGCGATTGCCGATTTCCGAGGACCATCCGATCGCCGCGGCCAATCCCTATGCCCATACCAAAATTCTCGCCGAAGAGACCGCACGATTTTATGAACAGCGCTTCGGAGTCGCGTTAATCATCGTGCGCCCTTTCAATATTTATGGACCGGGACAGGCCAGCCCATTCCTGATTCCTTCAATCGTGCGGCAGGCGCTCGATCCCTCCGCAAAAGAAATCCGCGTGCAAGATTTGCGTCCCAAGCGCGACTACATTTATGTCGCGGACGCTGTGGATCTGCTTGTCGCCACCCTCCGCCCGGGCATAAGAGGTGTTTTCAATCTGGGCAGCGGTTGCTCGGCGAGCGTTGGCGAAGTAGCCGAGTTGGTGAATCTGGCGACTGGAGCGGATAAGCCAGTGGTGAGTTCCGGCGAGCAACGTCCCGGAGAAATCATGGACGTAGTCGCCGACACTTCGCGCGCCGCAGCCGATCTTGGCTGGCGGCCGCGCACTTCATTGGCGGATGGGATTGCCGCCGTGGTCGCGGCGGAGCGCGCATCTCATGCCTGATCGAACTTCGGAAGATCGGACGAAGGTGCTTTACCTGATCGGGCAATTTCCAGCCATCAATCACAGTTATCTGCTGGCCGAAGTAAGGCATCTTCGCCTGCTTGGCATCGAGGTCTCGGTGGCTTCGGTAAGCCCGCCCGATCGGCCGCAGGAAAAACTCAGCCAGGAAGAGCGCGAAGAAGCTCAGCGCACCTACTACGTCAAATCTGCGCCGGCGATGGAAGTCGTCTCGTCAAACCTCGCCGAATTTGTGCAACATCCTGTGCGCTACTTGCGCGGATTGACCTTCGCCCTTAGATTGGGGCGCGGCAGCCCAAGGCGCATCGCCTATCATCTGGCATATTTTGCCGAAGCAATTCTGGTCGGCCGCTACATGCGGCGATGCGGAATTACCCATCTTCACGCAAGTTTTTCCGCGACCGTAGCTTTAATCGCTGCGCACACATTTCCCGTGACCATGTCGTTCGGGGTTTATGGCTACGGAGAACTGCACAATCCTTCCGAGACTCACCTTTCCGAGCGCATCCAGGGCAGTCTTTTCATACGTTCGATCAGCCGCCACGGTGTCGGCCAGCTTATGCTTTCCTGCGATCGCAGTGAGTGGTCGAAGCTGATCTATGTCCCACTTGGCATAGACGCAAATGAGTTCGCTCCCACACCGCGCCGAAACTTTTCGGAAACGGCGCACCTTCTCTGCGTGGGCAGGCTGGCTCCGGAGAAAGGGCAGGCGTTGCTGCTGGATGCCATGGCAGCTTTGCAGGGGCACGGACATTCTCTCCACTTGCGATTTGTCGGCGATGGACCCGACTGCGCATTCCTCGAGCGCCGCGCCGCCGAACTCGGAATTGCCTCAAATGTCGAATTCTGCGGGTGGGTCGATCAACCGCGGCTCCTATCGCTCTATGCCGAAACAGATTTATTTGTGTTGCCCAGTCTGGCTGAGGGTATCCCAATGGTTCTAATGGAAGCCATGGCCATGCAGATACCGTGTGTGGCCCCTTGCATCACCGGAATACCGGAATTGATCGAGCACGGCGTCGACGGCATGCTCTTCACGGTTGCCGATGTGCAGGACCTCGCTCTAAAGGTCTCAACCCTATTAAAGTCTCCAGAACTTTGTGCGCGCATGGGCGGACAAGCGCGAGAACGCGTGATTCGCGATTATGACATGGCGCGCAATACAAGCCGTTTCGCAGCTGTGCTAAGAAGCCAACTGAGCAGAGGAAATCCATTGACGTAAATTAAAATGAAGTGAATTTCCACAGAAGACTCAATTAGGCATCCCTTTTTGCTCATCAGTTTCCTCTGATCTCCGTGCTACACTTGATACACGCCGCCAGCGCTCCTGTACTTCTCGATTTGTTCCGAACGGCAATGGTTTGGATAGAGATTGAAAGAAGATCCTATGCACTTCAGTTCTTCACTTCCTGAAGCCCCTGCCGCAGAAAACATCAGCGGGAATTCTCGAACTGCGGAGACTAGAAGCGGAATGCCGGCCTTTTTCACCCCGTCCCGCCGGCGGCTGTTCCTCCTGTTGCTTTCTTTGGCGCTAATTGCGGTGGTACTGCTGCGGGGCATTCACAAAGGCGAATTCAGCGAAAATGTGGACGAGACCGTGCATGCTTCGACCGGCCTTTATGTCGCGTCGTTTCTGCACGATCTGCCGCTTCGCCATCCCGTGCAGTACACCTACCGCTATTACGCCCAATACCCCAGTTTGGGTATCGTCATGTATCCGCCGGCGTTCTATGTGATCGAAGGAGTCGCATTCTTCCTGTTCGGGCCTTCTGTCGTAACCGCTCGCGCCACGGTGGTTGTGCTGGCGTTGTTGGGACTGTTTTTCTGGTTCAGGCTGGTGAATGAACTGGAAGACGAATACACCGCCGCGCTCTCCACCGTTCTGCTGGCATTCATGCCCTCGGTTTTGAACTATGAGAAGGTCGTGATGCTCGACATGCCGCTGATGTCTTTCTGCATCGCGGCGAGCTACTTCTGGATTGTTTATTTGCGCCGAGGCTTGAGCCGCGATCTGTATGGGTTTGCGGTATTCTTCACCCTAGCCTTCCTCACCAAACACCATGCCATCTATCTGCTGCTCTGGTGTCCACTGACATTCCTCCTTCTTAAAAAATGGGAGCGGATTTTGAATTGGAAGTTCGTGATCGCAGCTGCCGCGTCGGCGCTGCTCATTGCGCCGGTATATCTATTGCAGATTTTCATGAACGCCTCGCTGGCCCTTGACCTCAAAGGGACATCGGTGAATGGAACGATGAATTGGGGCTATTACTGGACCAAGCTTCCGGAGTTGATCGGCTGGGGCGCTGTTATTTTGAGCACGGTGGGGGTCGTGATCTGTCTTTCAGAGCGTAAGCGGGAAAATGCTCTGATCATGCTTGCCTGGGTTCTTTCCTGTTATTTCATATTCAGCTCCATCCGCCATAAAGAACCTCGCTACATCATGTACTGGGTTCCGGCATTTGCCTACTTTGCGGTCGCTCCCTTTACCCGGCGGACCTTGGTGCCATTGCGGCGTATTGCGGGCATCGCACTGGTCGCGGTGGTGCTCGCCTCGTATAGCGTGCGCGCCTGGGCCTATCAGCGGCTTTACGTTTCCGGTTACGCGCAGGTGGCGCAGCAACTGACGAAATCGCCAGGCGGCTGCGTGCTCGTGGATATGGACCTTCCCGGCAATTTTATCTTTTTCATGCGCGCTTATGATCCCGCTCGCCGTTTCGTGATTCTACGTAAAGCTCTTTACGAAAGCCGTACGATGCGGGAATGGGGCGTGATGGAGTTCGCTCACAACCGGGCCGAGGTCGAAGAGGTTCTCAAGGACGACAGCGTGCGTTATATCGTTGTGGAGAAGAATAGGCCACTGATTTTTTCTTCCCAGCGAGCCTTGCGCGATATCGTCGATACCTCCGGCAACTATACCGAATTGGCAGACGTGCCTATTGAAACGAATATGAACTACATGCGCGGGCACAGCCTAAGCCTGTACGAATCCAAAGCCGCCGTTGTTGCTCCCCACGGGACTTTGCACATCAAAATGTCAAACCTTCCTCACGATATCGACATCCCGTTCGATCAATTGACAGGCAAGTAAGGCTGCGTCGAAGGTTGTAGCTTGCATTCCAGGAGTCGAGAGAACGACGAGTCGAGAGAACGACCGGGCTAACGCAATTCCAGAACCGCCATCAACGACGTGCCTGCCCACCTTTGTGGAATCGGTTCGCATCCAGAGGCGAGCCCAAGCAGTTTGTTAACAGTCATCGAACTGGGTTCAAACCCAGAGGAAATGATTTCTCGTTTGCCCCTTTTTCCCATAAGCAAGGCTTTGCGCAGCGCGAGCGTGGGAAGCAACGGAAGGCCCCAATAGGTCCATTGTTGTACGTGCAGACCGTTACGCTGCGCAGTCCGGAGCAGAGTAGCAATCGAATAGCGCCGTAAGTGCCCGACCATTCGATCGTATTCCGAGTACGCCCATTGACCCGCCGGAACGTTCAAAATCAGCTTGCCGTTGCCACTCAGGTGGAAGAGAACCGCTTTAATAAAGGTGTCTTCGGCTGATATATGCTCCAGCACGTCAAACAGAAAAATCAAATCGAAGCTCGCGCGAAGGACCGGGTCGGTCTGAAAGATATCGTAACAGCAGACTCTGCTGCTGCGGCTGACGTTCTGTTTGAGTGCGTCCTCGTGCAAGTCGAAGCCAGCCACCTCGCGTTGATAAACATCTTCGATTTGCCGTTGTAGGAGCCCGTTGCCGCAGCCGACCTCGGCCATGGCCGCGGCCGAGAGAATTAAATTGCCCGCCAGCTTTTTCAATACCTCAAATCTTCGCCGGATCCAGAAGTGATCGAGCGATGCAATCTCAAACCAGCGATCGCCCATGCTGACCTCCGCCGGACGCGAGAGGTATTCAATCTTCCGCTCGGACACAGTTTCGTTTACGTTGCTCGCCGCCATAACATTTCGATGCTGCATGGTTGCCCGTGCGTGGAGTGAATGATCGTACCGGGTCAGTCGTGCGTGGAGGTATTGGGTACCAGAGAACCGCTAAAAGCCCCTTCCTCCCGGCGCGCGCTGCCCGGTCCGATAATCTTGCCGATCACGTAGTGTGGCCGAGCTTTAGTTTCCTCGTAAACCCGTCCCACGTATTCTCCAATCACGCCCATAAAAAACAGGTTCATGCCAGAGAGGAAAGTTATGACAAGAATAATCGCAGTAAAGCCCTGCGGCGATCCGACCCAGAATTTCACGTAGAGCGAAA
>Ga0224555_1004532_pt1 | contig 12659 bp, 12 predicted proteins | sample 714S23034metaG_FD_180687 | JGI IMG/M metagenome (GOLD analysis project Ga0224555, IMG submission 180687) | Peat soil microbial communities from Stordalen Mire, Sweden - 717 S2 30-34 | ecosystem: Environmental > Terrestrial > Soil > Wetlands > Peat | place: Sweden: Norrbotten County, Stordalen...
CACTGCGCACCCTCCACGACTCAGCAGCACGGCCATGCAACCAATATCACGCTGCCACGAGCATCTGCTGAGCAACCTCGCCGACCCAAAACCACTCTTCGGCGGCTTCACGAATAATGCAGGCTAGCGCTTATGCCTCCAGTGCCGCGGTTACGATACTTCTAATCCATTCGGATACACTCTGTTTACTGGCCTTCGCCGCCGCCTCTACCTTGCGCCGATCCTCCGCGCTAAACCGCACCGGCACAATGCTGGACTTGGCGAGGTCGTGCAGCTTCGGTCGTCCTACTGGACGCGGTTTAGGCTTCGGCTGCTTCTGTTGCGGTGGCATTGCGGAACTCCTGAACGATGAAGGCGCGGACGGCGGTTACTGGCGATATGGCTGGCGGGATATGCAGCACGGCGACGTGGCGGGTTGGCTTGGCCGGATCGTCCGTCTCGTGCGACCAGGCATAGGCTGTATTGGCCTTCGGGTGGTCGTGGAGGTCGAACACTTCCACTACGCCATCCCAAACCGTCTTACCCTGAAAGACCTCTTTGACTGGGACGCTCTCGCGGTGCGTGGCTTTTGCACCGTGCATCTTCTCGATTGCGTCTCTCAATTCTTCGAGGTAGGTCACGGCTTTTCCTTTGACTCAACCAATTCGAAGCGGATGCAGAAAGGTATCTCGCTCTCAGGGGTTACGCTCGCTAGCTCGCGAAGACTATGCACTAGGTTCGTGAGAGCCTCATGTGCGCGATGCTGTCCTACCGGCCATTGTCGTTCGCAATTGGAGCAATTCGAAAAGGCTCCGCTCCACGCCGCCAACGGCCAAGTTGCACGGAAGCCACACCCGGTACACTCTACCTCAACAGCGCAAATATCGGTGGCGTCGATGGTCTTCTTTACCTGACTCGTCATGCCGCTGCCTCCAGTAAGTCTCCAACACTCCAGAAACTAGACGTGACTCCAGCCGCCATCGCCGGGGTGCAGCGGATTGTGCTGTGGCGGCGCACAAAGTTGTAATAGGCGAAGTGCAGCCCAACCGCCGCCTCGAAATTGACGCGCTTCTTGCTGAACGCATGAGTTAGCCGCGCCAGCCGCTTCATGTGAAGCCGGGTTGTGGCGTTCAGCCGCTCAATATAACTGGTAGAAATCAGGTCGAAGTTAGGGCGTCCGCTGATGGCCTTCTTCTCAATCGCGGTTATCTCGGGCTGGCTGTAGCGGCGTTGCGGCTGGATCGAAGTCTCGACTCCGTAGGTCTTAATGACCTGTCCATAGTCGGCATCATCGCCAAATGCCATCTCTATCGCGTCCACGTAGGCGTTGAGACCGTCGGTGGAGATCTGGACCCGGTTGGTCATCCGCGATGCCACATCGCGTACAAAGGCCATTGCCGTCGTATGGTCACGGTCGCCAACCCGAAACGCTGGAACCAACTTCGTGTCGGCGTCGATGACGCAGAACGTCCACACGTTGCCAAGCTGGGGATCATCGTCTTCGCGCACATGGCGGTCTTTCTTGCCGATGAATCCCCATATCTCGTCCATTTCCAGACGAGTGCAGGACAGGTCGCGCATTTTCGCATCCATGAGGGCCGTGCAGCCCTGCCCGACACGGACGCCGAGACGCATGATCGTATCCCGGTGGACGCCGGTAATCCGCTCGATACTGCGAATCGAGGAACCTTCGGCAAGTGCCGCGATTACCGCGATTTGTTTGTCGGTATTGAGTAGGTTTGCCATAAGATAACTGTATTACAGATATACGGTGTATGTCAAGGGTTTATGTGATACATTTTTCTCATTATGTTGAAGTGGCTGGCAATCTTCGCTGGGGTGGTTGGGTTGGTCGTCGCAGTAGTATTGATGACCTGTAAGTATCAACGCGCCCGTGAGGATCAGGAACGAAACCCCGCAGAACTTTCCCTGCCAGCCGCCGTTTCTCCATCTGAAGACAGCGATGGCGCAAAACAAAACCGCAAATGCACACCCCAAACGCCATGCTGGTACATACTCTTGGCATGGCCTCAAGGCATAACAGTCTGGGCCGTTATTCTGACCTTTGCCGTTATCGGTTGGCAGGCTGATGAGACGCGAAAGGCTGCCGAAGCCGCTAGGGATGGCATTCGGCTGCAAGAGGCTGAGATGCGCCCATGGGTCATCGCCCACATGGAACAATCCAAGAGGTCGTGTCTGCTGGACAGCGGGAATGTCCGCTTTACGTGGATGGTAAAAAATGTTGGCAAGTCGCCCGCGAAACTGATCGAGGCTGGGGCAATGGTATCGCTCGACACAATGGGTCCGCCAACCGACCAGATTAACTACAAAATGGAATCCCTGGACGAGCGAATTCTCGTTCCGGGCGATTCCGCTCCGATCTTTGTCTTCTGGTCGATTGTCGAAAACGGTTGCATTCGAACTCGGCTGGGGAAGACGCTGGACGAGTTCAACGACCTTGCGATTGTTTATGGTCGTATCCGATACCGAAGCGCAATTAACACCCCGGATATCTATGAGACGCGGTTTAGTGAATCCAGTTCGATAAGCGGTGGCATATGCGACGGTTTCGAGCCTTCGTGGCCAGTTGTTCCCGAGGATATACGTTGCACATAAACAGAGTCCTAAAAACCAAATTAGGACACTACCCGATGCTGGAGAAGTACGTTTTGCTTAAGGGCACGGATTTATCCGTGCCGTAAACGCCGCATAATCATCGCGGCATTTAGCCGCTGAGGTCACTGTTTGCGGCCGCAACCGGTCGGGTGCCCCATGTCTCGCCTCTGAGACATGGGATTACACTTTGACCCACCTCCCCGCTCTCGGTCGGCACCAAGACGGGTGCCCCACATCTCGATTCTGAGATGTGGGTCCATGGTGTCCCCCGCCGAACTCAAACGTCCGTCATAAACTCTAACGTCGTCATTCTGACCCTGAGCGCAGCCGAAGGGTCAGAATCCCCGTAGTTGTCCTTGGGCCGCCCCGGAATCGGATGCCCCACCCTCCGTGTTCTCTCTTTTCCCCTGTGTTCTCTGTGATTTGCTTCTGTTCTCTGCCAAAAACCTCAGCAAAATCGCATGTCAAGCCCCCAAACCACCTAACTCCATGACCCACAATGGAATAAAGATTGCAGATGAGTTATGGTCCCGCTGCTATACTGGAAGTAGTAAGTAAGAAAAGGAAGCCCGGCCATCGCGCGCCGGGCTTTTGCACTTAGCTCTGGAGGGCTCCGTTCAACCAACCAATCGAGGGTGTGGTAAATCGTATACATTCACCCGCAACTCCAATCATTTCAACGGGGATAGTGTGGTAAATGGTATACACAAAACCATAACCCTTTTATCAACTAGACTTTGACAAAAAAAGTACCGGGGGGAGGGGCCTTCGTCCTTCTCTGGCCCTTGCCACTGACCACTGGCCACTGCTTTACTTCTCAGTCCCCTTCGCAATCAGCTGCGTCGTCGAGTACCCCTCGACAATCGGCACAATCTTCACCTGCCCACCCCAACTCATCACCTCGCGCGCCCCCACCACGGTATCCACCCCGTAGTCGCCGCCCTTCACAATCACATCGGGCCTTGTCGCCTCGATCAGCTCCAACGGTGTTGCCTCGCCGAACACCACCACCGCGTCCACTGCCGCCAGCGCCGCCAGCACCCGCGCCCGTTCCCGCTCGCCCACAATCGGCCGCTTCGGCCCCTTCAGCCCGCGCACCGACGCGTCGCTGTTGATCGCCACAATCAGCCGGTCGCCGAACCACCGCGCCTGCTCCAGCACCGTGATGTGTCCGATATGCAGCAAATCGAAGCACCCGTTGGTGAACACCACGCGCTCGCCGTTGGCCTTCCACAGCGCAACCCGTTGCACCAGTTCCTCGCGCTTCAGCACCTTGTCCTCGGCATGCAGCGCAATCTGCGGAGCCAGCGCCGCCAACAACTCGTGCTTCTCCACCGGAACCGTGCCCACCTTGCCCACCACAATGCCCGCCGCAACATTGGCCAGTTCCACCGCCGTCTCCGGCTTCAACCTCGAAGCCAGGCACAGCGCCAGCACCGCGATCACCGTATCGCCCGCGCCCGAAACATCGAACACCTGCCTTGCCACCGCCGGCGCCAGAAAGCGGTTCCCCGGCCGCACCAGCGCGATCCCCTTGTCGCCCAGCGTCGCCGTCAGGAACTCCAGATCCAGCTTCTGCACCAGCATCTCCGCCGACTCCAGCAACGGCTTCAAATCGCGCGCATCCTTGTGCAGCACCATGGCCAGCTCGCCCAGGTTCGGGCAAACAGTCGTCGCGCCCCGGTAGCGCGTGAAGTCCGCGCTCTTCGGATCGACCAGCACCGGAATATCCAGCCCCCGCGCGGCCTGGATCACCGCCTGGCAAACCTCGGCCGTCAACACTCCCTTGGCGTAATCGGAGAGCACCACCGCGTCGCAGCCCGGCAGGTGCGCCAGCACGCTCTCCAGCAGCCGGTCATAGTCTCCCTGCGCCCGCGCGCCCGTCCGCTCGTTGTCCAGCCGCAGCATCTGCTGCTGTCCGCCCAGAATCCGCTGCTTCGTGATCGTCGGAAAGCCGTCCGACACCACGAATCGGGGAAAGATCCCGTTCGCGCTCAAGCAGTCTGCCAGAAGCTGTTCGCCCTCGTCGCCGCCGGTAAACCCGATCACCTCCACCTGCGCGCCCAGCCTGCTGATGTTCATCGCCACGTTGGCTGCGCCGCCCGGCTGCTCCCGCCGGTGGGTCGCACGCACCACCGGCACCGGCGCCTCCGGCGAGATGCGGCTCACCTCGCCCCAGATGTACTTGTCCAGCATCACGTCGCCCACCACCAGCAGGCGCTTGTCGGCCCATCGCTGCTCAATCTCCTCGATCACCTCGTGCAGTTGCTCGATCACCGCGCCCCCTTCGCCGAGCCCGCAACCGCAGCCTCCGCGCCAACCGCATCCAGCTCGATCCAGTCGCACAGCATATGTCCCGCCAGAATATGGGCCTCCTGGACCCGCGCCGTCACCCGCGAAGCGACCGCAAACAGATGGTCCGCCAGGCCGGCCATCTTACCTCCACCGGCCCCGGTAAACGCCACCGTCACCAACCCCTGCTCTCGCGCCGCCTGCAGTGCGGCAATCACATTCTCGCTGTTGCCTGAGGTGGAGATCCCCACCAGCACGTCCCCGCGCACGCCCAGCGCCTCCACCTGCCGCGAAAACACCACCGCAAACCCATAGTCATTCGCAATCGAAGTCAACGCGGAGCTGTCGGTCGTCAGCGCGATCGACGCCATCCCCCGCCGATCGCGCTGGAAGCGCCCCACCAGCTCGGCCGCCAGGTGTTGCGAGTCGCCGGCGCTGCCGCCGTTCCCGCACCACAGGATCTTGCCCCCCGCCCGCAGGCTCGCCGTCATCGCCAGCGCAATCGACTCCAGCACCGACTGCTGCGCTTCCACCTGGCGCACCACCTCCAGGTGTTCAGCAATGGCCGCACCGAAGACGGTTGCACCATCCGGCTTGCTTGACATGAACTCCCTCGCTCTCTGCGCTGATACCATTGCTATCATAACTGCGTGGCCAACCAAACAAACAGTTCTCTGCCCCGCGCCCTGCACACCATCTTCCTCGACCGCGACGGCGTTCTGAACCGGAAACTCCCCGAAGGCCGCTACGTCGCGTCTCTCAGCGATTTCCAGCCGCTGCCCGGCGTACACCAGGCCATCGCCCGGCTCAATCGCGCCGGCCTGCGCGTCATCGTCGTCTCCAATCAGCGCGGCATCGCTCTCGGACTCCACACCGCCGCGGATGTCCTCAGCATTCACTCCGCGTTCCAGAAGGAACTGGCAGCCCACGGAGCCCACATCGACGCCTTCTACTTCTGCCCCCACGACCAAGCCGGGTGCAACTGCCGGAAGCCGCTCCCCGGCCTCTTCGAACAAGCTCAGGCAGATTTCCCCGACATCACTGCAGCATCCAGCGCCATCATCGGAGACTCCTGGTCCGACATCGAATTCGGCCGCCGCCTCGGCCTGCTCACCATCTTCATCGACGGCGACCCCGCGCTGCAGAAACCCGGCGCCGAATCTGCCCGCGCCTCGGCCGACCTCCACTTCCCATCCCTGCCCGAAGCCACCGAAGCCCTGCTCGCAAGCCTCGCGAACCAACCCAGCTAACTACGCCTCAACCGCCCGCAGCGTCGCGCACGTCTCTGCAACTCCCTCTTCCAGCCCCGTCGGCTGCAGATCGCATCCAAGCCCGCGCAGCCCCGTCAAATCCGCCTCCGTAAAGTGCTGGTACCGCCCTTCAAGGTCCGCCGGGAACGGAATGTACTCAATCTCTGCCGGCCCATGCACCGCCATCAGCGCCTTGGCCACATCGTTGAAGCTCCGGCTCGCGCCCGTCCCCGCATTCGCCACCCCGCGAACCATCTTGCGGTCCTCATCGGCCTTCGGCGCGTACGGCCCAATCCCCGCGAAGAACATATTCATCCGCGCCAGGTCGCGCACATACACAAAGTCCCTGCGCTGTTCGCCGCTGCCGTAGCCTCCCGTCCCGGCAAACAGCCGCACCTTGCCTGTCTCCTTCATCTGCTTCGAAAAGTGGTGAATCACCGAAGCCATCCGTCCCTTGTGCTGCTCGCGCGGCCCATACACGTTGAAGTAGCGCAGCCCCACCGCCGGGATCGGCACCCGGTCCAGCGCCACCTGGTTGCGGAAGTAGTGATCGAACGCCAGCTTCGAAAACCCATAGATATTCAGCGGCCGTTCGTTCTCAATCGTCGGCGTAAAGTGCCCTGGCCCCGACCGCCCATACACCGCCGCGGTCGACGCAAACACCAGCGGCGCGCCCTGCTGGATCGCGAACGCCAGCACCTCCTTCGTGTACTGGAAGTTGTTGTCCATCATGTACGCGCCGTCGTCCTCCAGGGTGTTGGAGCAGGCGCCTTGGTGCAGGATCGCCTCGATCCTCCCGCCGCCCAGCGCATTCTCCGCCATCGCCCGCCGAAACTCGCGCTTGTCCATGGTGTCCACATAGCGCGCCCCATGCAGGTTCTCGAACTTCTTCGCGTTGGCGAAGTTGTCCACCACCAGGATGTCGGTCAGGCCATGCGCATTCAGCTCGTGAACCAGGTTGCTGCCGATAAAGCCCGCGCCTCCGGTGACAATCAACATAGAAACCTGCTCTCCTTGCCTCTAACTTTCAGCCTTCGCCTCTAAGCTTCTACCTGCCGGCTGAGAATGCGCCCCACCGCCCGCGCCATCTCGTCCACAGTCACCGAACGAAGGCACTTCCTCGCCTCCACGATACAGGTCTCGAGACCGCAGCCGAAGCAATCCGTTTGATGGTAAACGATCTGGTGCTGCTCGCCCGCCGGATACCACACGCCCGGAAGCCCATGCGCCGAAAACGCAATCACGCACGGAACGCCTGCGCTCGCCGCCAGGTGCATCGGCCCGGAGTCCGGCCCCAGAAACACATCCGCATGTTCCAGCACCGCGGCCGTCTCCCGCGGAGAAAGCCGGCCGCACAGGTTCACCTTCGCGCCCGTCCATTCCTGTGCCGCAAACTCGCTCGCCTCAGCATCCTCGCGTGCGCCCACCAGCACCAGCCGGTGCTCCGGATACTCCGTGTGCAAGCGCGCCAGCAACTCCCGCCAGTTGTCGCCGCCCCAGTCTTTCGACTGCATCTTGGTTGCCGGGCCGCACACCATCAGCGGCCCTTCCGCCAGCGCCCCCAGCGCCCCGCGCGCGACCGCGCGCTCCGCGTCGGTCAGGTGGAGACTCCAGTTTGCCGGATCGCCCGCATTCACATCGCCCAGCTCACTCATCATCCGGCCCAGCCGCAAGGCCTCCGGCTCGTAAAGCCCCGTGCCCGCATCGAACCGCCGCTCCGCATCCTGCTCGCCGGGCAGCCCCACCATCTTCCGCACCCCGGCCATCCTGAAGAACATCTGGTCCCGCCGTAAATCCTTCCACGGTCTCATCGGCATCAGGTACACCAGCAGGTCCGGTCGAAACCTGCGAATCTCCCACGCCAGCCGCAGCAACTCATCCACCCGGCGCGTGCCCGCGGTATACCGCATGTAGCCGTGTACCAGGCCGGAATCGCCCAGCACCGCCGCCGCAGCCGGCGCCTTCGTGTGGACGGGAAAATTAGTCAGCAGAAACCGCTCGGCCTGCGGAAACGTTCGCGCAATCAGGTGGAAACACGGCAGTGCGACCACCGTGTCTCCCAGGCTCCCCAAGCGGTAGATCAGGACCCTCCGAATCGGTGACTCAGGCGGCAAGCTGCTTCTCCCATCAGGAATGTCCGCGCCCCAGTGCAGGATTCCGACCGTTGCTGGAACTCATTCGATGATAAATCGAAACCCCCGCCTACTTCCCTGCCACAACCCCACTGGTTCCTGCACTGCGCTCTGGAATCCACCCGCTACCGGCTGCTACAGTTGAATGGTCCTTGTCACCCCGCCCGCAATGTTGAACGCCCTCCAGATCGCACGCCTCCACGACCAAGCCACACTCCGCTGGCACCAGGACGCCCCCTGGCCGAACCCGCCCGCCGCCTCGCCCGCCGCCACCTTACTCGATACCGTCCTTGCCCATCACCGTGCCAACTTCGACCTCTGGCACGAGGAAGACAAGGCCCGCGAGCCCGGAGCCACCGACGCCAGCATCGCCGCGGTCAAGCGCGCCATCGACGTCCTCAACCAAACCCGCAACGATCTCGTCGAGGCCATGGACCACACCCTCCTCCAAGCCGCAGGCGTGCAGAACCCAGCCGCGCCGCTCCACTCCGAATCGCCCGGCCTGATCCTCGATCGCCTCTCCATCCTCGCGCTCAAGGTCTACCACACCGCCGAAGAGACCCGCCGCACCACCGCCACCGAGGCCCATCGCCAGAAAAATCTCGCCCGCCTCGCCCTGCTCGAAGAGCAGCGCAGCGACCTCACCTCCTGTCTCGACACGCTCTGGAGCGAAGTCCTCGCCGGCCGCCGCCGCTTCAAACTTTACCGCCAGATGAAGATGTACAACGACCCCGATCTCAACCCGGCGATCTACGCGCACCAGCCCCCCGCAAAGACGGGTTGACCTTCTCCTCAAGTCTGCGTATAAAACCGGATCAAGACCACTAGATATATAGTGTGGGATGCCGACCAACTACGTCCCCCGGCGGAATCTGCGGATCCCAGACGCGCCCGCAGCCCGCCGAAGACAATCCCTCAAACCCGCCCGGCCCTCTGCAACAACCCACCGGCACATTACCAGGAACACAGGAACACCGACCCAATGAAGACCGCCTCCTCCGCAACCTCCAAACGTCCACGTACGCTCGCCGGAAACGCAACGGCATCGGCCGACGGAGCCCGCGCCCGCGCTGTCGCCCAGTACGAATCCGCCCTTCGCCTGATGCAGGAGGGCAAGTTCGAAAAGGCCCACACCGCCTTCAAGCAGATGCTGGCCGCCGCCCCGCCTGATCTCGCCGAGCGCATCCGCATGTACATCAACGCCTGCATCCAGCAGATCTCGCGCCATCATACCCAGTTCTCCTCCCACGAAGAGCGCTACGATTACGCCATCTCCCTGCTCAATGACGGTAACTACGAGGACGCGCGCACCCATCTCAAGAAAATCGCCTCCGAGAACGGCCAGGCCGATTACGCCTTCTATGGCCTCGCCGTCCTCGCCAGCATGACCGGCGATGCGCACACCTGCCTCGAGCACCTTACGGAGGCCATCCACCTCAACGCGCAGAACCGCATCCAGGCCCGCGCCGACTCCGACTTCCAGGACATGGCCGACGACCCCCGCTTCACCGAACTCCTCTACCCCGAAGTCTAGAGCCGGGTGCCCCACGATCGCCGAAGCGTGCGCGCAGCGAACGCGCAGGTTATCGTGGGGAATGCTCGCTTTGCTGTCTATCCCTCGTTAACTCCGCGCGTGTCTTCCGCCGCATCGAACCTGATACCCTCGTCATCAGCCGATGTCTCATATCCTGACCTTGAATCCGACTTCGCTTTCCGAGTCCCCGGCCGCCTGGAATCCTCAGCCCTCCCTCCGCGTTGTCGCCATCGGTGGAGGCACCGGGCTCTCCACCCTCCTCCGCGGACTCAAGCGTTACGTGCCCGCCCCCGCCGCTTCGCGCCGCGCCAGCGACGCACCCGCCCGCACCCGCCCAGCAGCCGAACCCGTGCCCGGCCCAGCCTTTCCGCCCGGTTCCCCCGCCGATCGCCGCGACCAGCCCGCCGCCTCGCCCCACCGCTGCCTCATCCACGATCTCGCTGCCATCGTCACCGTCACCGACGACGGAGGCTCCTCCGGCCGTCTCCGCGAGGATTTCAAAATGCTTCCCCCCGGCGACGTCCGCAACTGCATGGTCGCGCTCTCTGAGGACGAGCACCTGCTCGCCAAGCTCTTCCAATATCGCTTCCACCAGGGCGACCTCGACGGTCACAGCTTTGGCAACCTCTTCGTCGCCGCGCTCTCCGAGATCACTGGCGACTTTGCCCAGGCCGTACAGATGTCCTCGCAGATACTCGCCACCCGCGGACGCATTTATCCCGCCACCAATACCAACGTCACCCTTACCGCCCGCATGGATGACGGCTCTCTCGTCCACGGCGAGACCAGCATCACCGCCAGCCCGCACCGCATCGTCGAACTCATCCTCACCCCGGCCGACGCCGAACCCCTCCCCGGCACCCTGGATGCCATCGCCAACGCCGACCTCATCACCCTCGGCCCCGGCTCGCTCTACACCTCGCTCATCACCAATCTGCTCGTCCGCGGCATCCCCGAAGCCATCGCCGCCTCCCGCGCCACCCGCGTCTACGTCGGCAACCTCATGACCCAGGCCAACGAGTCGCTCGGACTCACCGCCTCCCAGCACATCGAAAAAATCATGCAGCACTGCAGCGCCAACTGCGGCTCCGGCTCGCCCCCGAAGCTCTTCGACTACGCCCTCATCAACACCGCGCCCATCTCGCCGACCCTCCTCGCGCAGTACGCCCGCGAAGGCCAGGCCCCCATCGAGCCCGACCTCGACCGCATCCGCGCCCTCGGCGTCGAACCCATCCCCGGCAGCTTCGTCCACGAAGGCAGCGTCCTGCGCCACGACCCCGACCGCGTCACCGAGGCCCTCCTCAAACTCGCCCTCGCTCGGCCCAATTAGGACCTACCGGGCAATCTCCACCAGATCCAGCCCGGGTTCGACCGTCCGCTTCAACTGCCCACATGCCGCAAAAATGTCCCGCCCCCGCGGCCTGCGCGTAAATGTCGGAATCCCGCCGTCTACCAGCATCCGGTGAAACACCGCGACATCCTCCGGCTTCGGCTGGTGGTAATCAATCCCCGGCCCCGGATTCCACACAATCAGGTTCACCTTCGCCTTCATCCCCTTCAACAGCGCCAGCACCTCGCGCGCGTGCTTCGGCTGGTCGTTCACTCCGCCCAGCAGCACATACTCGAACGTCACATACTCGCGCTTGCCAAACGGTATCGCCCGCACCGCCTCCAGCAGCGCCGCGATGTCCCACTTCTTCGTAATCGGCATGATCTCCCGCCGCACCGCGTCATTCGACGCATTCAAGCTCAGCGCCAGCTTTGGCCTCACCGGTTCCTCGGCAAACCGCCGGATCGAAGGCTCAATCCCGCTGGTGGACACCGTCATCCGCGACTCCGGAATCCCCATCCCGCGCAGCACATGCACGCTCTTCATAAACGCGTCGTAGTTCAGAAACGGCTCGCCCATCCCCATAAACACCAGGTTGATCCTGCTGATCTTAGCTCCAGCCGGCGTCTCTACCCCCTTCCGGCTCCCAATCCGCACTCGCTGCCGGTTCAGTACCGCCGCCACCTGCCCCGCAATCTCGCCCGCCGTCAGATTCCGCCGCATCCCCAGCTTCGCCGTCAAACAAAACTGGCAATTCACCCCACACCCCACCTGGCTCGACACACAAATCGTCGCCCGCTTATACCCATCCGCCTCTTGTTTGTCATTCCCGCAGGGACTCTGCTTCTCGCCTTCACGTTCGTCATTCTGACTCGAAGGGTCAGAATCTCCGTATTTGCCCTTCGACAAACCGGGTGGCTCCTGTTCCCTGTTCCCTGTCGGGGTCCCCGGCGAGCGGTCTTGGCTCGCTGGGGTGACTGGCGGGGTCCCCGGCGAGCGGTCTTGGCTCGCTGGGGTGACTGTCGGGGTCCCCGGCGAGCGGTCTTGGCTCGCTGGGGTGACTGATCCCTGTTCCGTGTCTTCACCTTCCTCTTCAACCGCCGCCTCGCTCCCATCCCCGCGCTCGCCGCCATCCCCGCCCGGCATCCACACCGTCTCCACGGTCTCGCCATCACCCATCCGCATCAGATACCGCTCGGTCCCATCCACACTCTTCGCCGTCTGCACAATCTCCGGCAGCCCCACGCGATACCCCTCCGCCGCCAGCCGCTCCCTCACTTCTGCCGGCAGCGTCGTCACCTCCTCCAGCCGTTCCACCCGCTGCTTGTACAGTGCATCCCCCAACTGCACCGCCCGATACTTCTGGAGCCCCAACCCCTCCACCACCCCGCGCAACTCCTCCGCCGCCATCCCAAACAGCGCTTTCTCGCCCACCACCCGCCCCGCACCCACCGTGATTGAATCCCTCGCCATCGCTAACCCCCAGTTTACCTGTCCGGTGGTTAGCCGACCGTCGTCGACGACTC
>Ga0224555_1004533_pt1 | contig 12659 bp, 12 predicted proteins | sample 714S23034metaG_FD_180687 | JGI IMG/M metagenome (GOLD analysis project Ga0224555, IMG submission 180687) | Peat soil microbial communities from Stordalen Mire, Sweden - 717 S2 30-34 | ecosystem: Environmental > Terrestrial > Soil > Wetlands > Peat | place: Sweden: Norrbotten County, Stordalen...
GACCGTCGTTCTTCACCCGGTAGAAGCCCTCGGCGGTGCGCTCGCCCGTGATGAACGGGCGGTCGCGCTCGTCGACGTCCGAGGTGATCAGCGTGGCGGCCTCCGCGTCGGTGCGGGCGATGACGACGGTCGGTGCATCGGCGACGTCAGCCGCGAGCCGAGCCGAGGTCAGGGTGCGGATGTGCTGCTGGGTCGGGATCAGCACCTTGCCACCGAGGTGTCCACACTTCTTCTCCGAGGCCAGCTGGTCCTCCCAGTGCGAGCCGGCGACACCGGCCGCGATCATGGCCTTCTGCAGCTCGTAGACGTTGAGCGCGCCACCGAAGCCGGCCTCACCGTCGGCGACGATCGGGGCCAGCCAGTTCTCGACGGACGTGTCGCCCTCGACCTTGGCGATCTCGTCGGCGCGCAGCAGCGCGTTGTTGATCCGGCGGACCACCTGCGGCACCGAGTTGGCCGGGTAGAGGCTCTGGTCTGGGTAGGTGTGGCCGGACAGGTTGGCGTCGCCGGCAACCTGCCAACCCGACAGGTAGATGGCTTTGAGGCCGGCGCGCACTTGCTGCACCGCCATGTTGCCGGTCAGCGCGCCGAGCGCGTTGACGAACTCCAGGTCGTGCAGCTGGCTCCACAGCACCTCGGCGCCGCGGCGGGCCAGGGTGGCCTCTTCGACGACGCTGCCCTGGAGAGCGACGACGTCGGCGGGGGTGTAGGTGCGGGTGACGCCCTTCCAGCGCGGGTTGGTGTCCCAGTCGTGCTGGATCTGTTCGGCGCTCTTCGGCGTGCCAACGCTAGACATTGCGCTGCTCCTAATGGTCGGTGTTTCCAGGCTTGTTAAGGCCCTCAGCATCTTCGCTGATCTGCTAACACGAAGATGGCACAGCTTAGCTTCGCAGGTCCACCCATTTAAGTTGCCAATTTCGGCTAGGGATCCGATGCATTTTGCAAATCTTGCAAAGATAGCTAATAACTGAACCGGTTCAGTTATTACCGGCCGGTAACGTGAATGTGCAGGTCAGGCCGGGCTTTTGCATAACGCTCGTACTGTTAGAGCGCGAAGATCGATGCGAGCGCTTTGGTCTCGTCACCGACGGCATATGTGAGCGTTCTAACAGTGCGATCGGCCAGCTCAGCGCCGAAGCGATCCGTCGAGCCGGGCGGGTACACATGCGAGACGATCTCCAGCTTGTCGCCGAGTGCCACCGCGGCGTCGTGCTCGATGGTCACCCGCAACGGCGCTTTGAGCAGCTCTGGGTACGACGAGAGGTAGTCCTCGACGACGCTCCAGTACACGGAGTTGTTCATGTGGTCGAAGAAGTCGATGTCGGTGAATCGGACCGGAAACTCGTGGATCTCCGCGGCGTCCTCTCGACTGCCCGCTTTCAGATAGGCCTTCCACCGCAGCCGGTCGATATCGGTGGTTTTCCGTAGGCCGTCGAGGAAGTCGTCGGCAATGCGGGCCGGCGTCTGGGTATCCCGGTTGAAGTTGATCCAAAATGCTTCCGACTCCAACAAGCCGCCCTTGCGACCGTCGATGCGCACCCGCATCTCACACCACCGGTTCGACGTTCCCGAACACCACCGGCGCATCCGAAGCATGTCGCTGAACTCGATCGGACGGATCAGGTCGATCATCGTCCGGCGGACAATCCACAGCGGATGGGTTTCCTCAAACCCCATCTCGCGCAACTGATCCTGGCCAATGTCCACGATATGACGGGCGGCCGCGTCGAAGCGCAACCGACCCTCGCGGTCGATATCGCCGACGCGTAGTGGCCATTCCCGGTCGAAGACGTCGGGATGGCCGTCGGGCACCGGCATCATCGCTTTGTCCAAGCTCACGGCTTCACTCTCCGCTACTGCTGCTCATGACGGCCCGATCCGTCGCGTTGCTAGCCGGCCTAGCTAGCTATCCCCGAGACGGAATCATGCCAAACGTCCCTGCTGCGGCGCCAATCCGCAACATTGTGCAAATCTTGCTAACCCGGTATTCGCAACGCAGGTACGCTGGGCAGGTGCCCAAGACATTCGTTGGCTCCCGGGTTCGTCAGCTACGCAGCGAGCGCGGGTTCAGCCAGGCGGCACTGGCGCAGATGTTGGACATCTCACCGAGCTATCTCAACCAGATCGAGCACGACGTCCGGCCTTTGACGGTGGCCGTGCTGCTGCGCATCACCGAAGTCTTCGGGGTCGACGCGACGTTCTTCGCCTCGCAAGATGACACCCGGCTGGTCGCCGAACTGCGAGAGGTGACCATGGACCGCGATCTGGACATCGAGGTCGACTTGCCCGAGGTCGCCGAGATCGTCAACGGGCACCCGGCGTTTGCCCGCGCCATGGTCAACCTGCATCGCCGCTACCGCATCACCACCGCACAGCTGGCCGCCGCCACCGAGGAGCGGTTCTCCGGCGGCAGCGGCAGCGGCTCGATCACGATGCCCCATGAAGAGGTGCGCGACTACTTCTATCAGCGCCAGAACTATCTGCACGAATTGGACACCGCCGCTGAGGATTTGACTACCCGGATGCGGTGGCACCGCGGCGATCTGGCCGCCGAGCTGTCCCATCGGCTTACCGAGGTGCACGGCATCCACATCAACAAACGCATCGACCTCGGCGACACCGTGCTGCATCACTACGACCCCGCGACCAAGACGCTCGAGATCAGCAACCACCTCTCGTCGGGCCAGCAGGTCTTCAAGCTGGCCGCCGAGTTGGCGTACCTGGAGTTCGGCGACCTCATCGACAGCATGGTCACCGATGGCAAATTCACCAGCGACGAATCGCGCACCCTGGCCCGGCTCGGGCTGGCCAACTACTTCGCCGCGGCCGCCGTGCTGCCCTACCGGCAGTTCCACGACATCGCGGAGAACTTCCGCTACGACGTCGAGCGGCTCTCGGCGTTCTACTCGGTGAGCTACGAGACCATCTGCCACCGGCTGTCGACCCTGCAGCGACCGTCGATGCGCGGCGTGCCGTTCTCGTTCATCCGCGTCGACCGCGCCGGAAATATGTCAAAACGTCAGTCCGCCACCGGTTTTCATTTCTCCTCCAGCGGCGGCACCTGTCCACTCTGGAACGTCTACGAGACTTTCGCCAACCCGGGCAAGATTCTGGTGCAGATCGCCCAGATGCCCGACGGGCGTAACTACATGTGGGTGGCCCGCACCGTCGAGCGGCGGGCATCGCGGTATGGTCAGCCCGGTAAGACCTTCGCGATCGGGCTGGGCTGCGAACTCCGGCACGCCCACCGGCTCGTCTACTCGGAAGGACTCGACTTGTCCGGCGACATCGCCACACCGATCGGCGCGGGCTGCCGGGTCTGCGAACGGGACAACTGTCCCCAGCGGGCGTTCCCCGCGTTGGGCCGGGCACTCGACCTCGACGAGCACCGCAGCACGGTCTCGCCTTACTTGGTGAAGCAAGCATGACGCGCGCCGTCGACGATGATGCCGGCGCAGCCGGGATCGAGGAGCGGCGCTAGTGACCGGAGCGGACGACGAGACCGGTCAGGTCGGTCGTATCCCGGCGGGGGGCTTTCGCGACCTGGGGCTGATCAACTGGATTTTGGCGAAGTCGGCCGCTCGCACCGTCCACGCACCAAAGATGCACCTGTTCGCCACGCTGGGTCAGCACAAGCGGCTGTTCTTGGCGATGATGCCCTATTCCGCCTTGTTGCTGCGGGGCCGATTGCCGCAGATCGACACCGAGTTGGTGATCCTGCGGGTCGCTCATTTGCGCGGGTCCGAGTACGAGCTGCAGCATCACCGCTGGATGGGCCGCCGTCGCGGGCTCGACGATCAGACGCAGGAGCTGATCTTCGACTGGCCCAACACGCCGGGAGACTCCGGCATGCTGACCGACCGGCAACGAGCGCTGCTGCGCGCCACCGATGAGTTCATCCTCAACCGCTCGCTCAGCGCCGAGGTGTGGCAGCAACTGTCTCACCATCTCGATCGGCGTCAACTCATCGAATTCTGCATGCTGGCAGGACAATACGACTGCCTGGCCGCAACCATGTCGGCGCTGGAGATTCCGCTCGACCACCCGGGTAGCGGACGGTCACAGGTACATACGGACCAACACGGCCAGTGACAAAAGAACGGGAAGAACCGGCAACGCGAAGGCGAACGACGCCAGCGTGACGTTTTGCCGTCGCCGCAGCCGTTGTCCCCACAGCACCGCGGCGATTGCCGACGCCACCGAGACGATCAACACCACCAGACCCCACAGGCTCACCGTGGTGAGGGCATCTCCGATCGAGATCGCCACCAGCCACGCAACGTAACCGGTCAGCGCACCGCCAATCGCGGCCCAAATCGATTCGGCTCGCACCACTTTAGATTTGGCCACGCCGCCATGGTAGCCCGCGCCGTTCGACCGTCAGGCGCCGAATGTCCAGGCCGAATGTGCTGAGACCACAAAACCCTGCAAGTGACCCGCTTTGTCGGCAACGCACGCCACTCCCCCATCGGCGGTGGCCAGACAGGTGGTGTACGTCTCGTAGGTGTAGTCGATCCGGTACTGGGCGGGCAACCGCCGGATGACCCCGGGCGAGTTCGGAGTCGTGAACCTCGGGGATTCGGCCTTGCGCATGCCGACCTGACGACCGGAGAGGTCCACGTAGATCTCGTTTTCATCTTGGGGCGCGCCGGGCAACGGTCCATCGCAACCGAATGCGCCGCCGCTGAATATCTCGATCGTGCAAGTCAATCCAGATGCGACGGTGAAGTAGGGGAACATGCTCGCACGCCCGGACCCGATGCCGTAGCCGTGGTCGTCGATGACGAAGTCGTGCGGATCGGGAAACCTGGCCGGCAGGCCCGAACTGCGAGGACCGATTCCGCTGCGCCCCGGAGACAACACGAACCAACTCGCCGGCGGTAAGCCACGGGTACACACGGTGACCGCGCCGGCGTTGGCTGCACATTGGAAATCGTCGTAGACGATCTTGTGTCCCACCGGCAACGTCTTCGGAGGACTACCGGCGGGGGCTGCGAACTGGGGCTTGGAAGTCCGACGGAAACCATCGGGCTCGACCTCGACAGCCACTTGCGGGTGGCCGAACAGCTCGACCTCGTTGGCTGGCGCCGGAGTGCCTCGCAGCGCGCCATCGCAGCCGAGCATCCCCCCGATCCTGCAGGTCAGCCCGTCCGGTGTGCGAAAGGACACGTAGGTCGTGTCTTGCTGGGTGACCAGGTAGTCGTCGACCGACACCTCGGCGTAGCCGCTGAGATCCGGCTGCGGCGGCGGAGGGGCCAGCTTCACCAGGCTGGGTGCCTGCGGCCGGTAGTGCAGCCTCGCAGGATCGGGTGCTTGCGATTGACACCCGACCAGGATCACGGCGGCCACCGCGCACATGCGCCGGTGCATCAGAAGTTGATCATGTGCCCGGTCAGACCGTGGAAGCATTCTTGCAGCGCCTCCGACATCGTCGGGTGGGTATGGACGTTGCGCGCCAGCTCATTTGCGGTCAGATCCCACTTCTGCGCCAGAGTCAGCTCGGGCAGCAACTCGGAGACGTCGTGGCCGACCAGGTGCCCGCCCAGCAGTTCCCCGTACTTGGCGTCGGCGACGAGCTTGACGAAACCACTCGGGTCGCCCACCCCGTGCGCCTTGGCGTTGGCGGTAAACGGGAATTTGGCCACCACCACGTCGTACCCCTCGTCGCGGGCTTGCTGCTCGGTGAGCCCGAAGCTCGCGACGTTCGGCTGGCAGAATGTCGCGCGCGGCAACATTCGGTAATCGCCGAGGGCCAAAGTCTCGGCGCCGGCGATGGTTTCGGCTGCCACCACACCCTGAGCCTCGGCGACGTGCGCCAGCTGCAGCAACCCGGTCACATCGCCGATAGCGTAGATGTGGTCGACGTTGGTGCGCATGTAGTCGGTGATCCCGATGGCCTTGCGGTCGGTCAGCGCGACCCCGGTCGCCTCCAGGCCATAGCCTTCGACGTTGGGAGCAAAACCGATGGCCTGCAACACTTTCTGGGCCTTGAGCTCCTCGGTTTTGCCGTCCTTGCTGACGGTCACCGTCACAACGGAACCGTCGTCGGCGATCGAGTCGACTTTGGTGCCGGTGAGAATCTTGACGCCGAGTTTCTTGAACTGCTTCTCGATTTCCTTTGAGACGTCAGCGTCTTCGTTGGGCAGCGCCCGCGGCAAGAACTCGACGATGGTCACGTCGACGCCGTAGTTCTTCAGCACGTAGCCGAACTCGATGCCGATGGCCCCGGCGCCGGCGATGATGATCGATTCGGGCAGCTCTCGGGACAGGATCAGTTCCTCGTAGGTGACCACGTTGTCCGACAGCGAGGTACCGGGGACCAGCCGGGTGCTGCTGCCGGTGGCGATGATGACGTTGTCGAAAGTGACCGTGTCCGTTCCGCCGTCGTTGAGCTCGACGGAGAGCGTGTGCGCGTCGGTGAACCTGCCGTAGCCGTGGATTTCGGTGATCTTGTTCTTCTTCATCAAGAAGTGCACGCCGGCGACCCGGCCCTCGGCCACCTTGCGGCTTCGGTCGTAGGCGACGCCGTAGTCGAAGGTCACCTCGCCGTTGATGCCAAAGGTCTTGGCTTCCTTGTTGAAGATGTGCGCGAGCTCGGCATTGCGCAGTAACGCCTTGGACGGGATGCAGCCGACGTTGAGGCAGACTCCGCCCCAGTATTTCGGTTCGACGACGGCGGTATTCAGCCCCAGCTGCGCGGCGCGGATCGCCGCTACGTATCCGCCGGGTCCGGCTCCGAGCACGACAACGTCATAGTGGGAAGTCACGTGCCCACACTAGTGGGCCGTGACTCCCACCAGGCAACGCAGTGGGTCACCGCGGCTACCCAGCGGCCAGCCACTTTTCCACGTTGTCATCGAAGCCCTCGGCGACGCGCAGGCTGCGACCCGGCCCGCGGGTGAGCCAGCCGCGGGCAAGGAACACGCTGGTGATGGCGGCCGGAAGCGCTCCGGCGAGATGGACGCGGCGATCGGTCCAGTCGACGCATGAGCGAGCGAACACTCGTCGACTCGCCCGCAGTGCCGCCAGGTCGATGCCCAGCCACTCGACCAGGCCTTGACCGCGGTCGGTGAGCTCGTGATCCCGGTCGTCGAGGCGCCGGATGGCCCCGACGGCCAGCAGCTGGTCGCGCAGTTCCACCCCACGGCGTCCGGCCAAGTGGTCGTAACACGTGCGGGCGTCGGACAGCGCGCAGGCTGCCTGCTGTTGACGCAGCGAGCGCACCGGTGCCGGCGGCGCTATCTGCGCGATCGCCTCCAGGACCGTGGCCACCTCCGGGTTGACGATCTCGTGGTAGCGATGCCGGCCTTGGACCCGGACGCGGATCAAGCCGGCCTCGGTCAGTCGGCGTAGGTGCACCGAGGCGGCGGCAGGCTGCACGCCGGCTCGCCGAGCCAATTCCCCGGCCGGTAGCGCCCGTCCGCCGGCCAGGGCCGCGAGCATCGCCGATCGCGCGGGGTCGTCGATCACGGTGGCGATTGAGGCAAGGTTGCGATCAGCCGGCGTCACGGAGGCCGAGGTGTCGCTCACCCCGCCAGCCTTGCACAGCCACCCAGTGGTCGCCGTCCAAGCTTTCCGACCCTCGAGTGCGCGTGTCGACAGGGCTCAGTACGGCAGCACGCCCATCAGGCATGGACGCTGGATGTGGTCGCAGTAGAACGCGCCGTAGGCCGGAGCAGCACCGACAACGGCGGCCAATACCGCCGAGATCAGCGCGATGGCCAGCGCCGACACCAGCGGCCGGTCGGGCACCACCGCCAGCACCAGACCCACGACAGTGCACGCGACGATGTAGACCAGGACGACGAAGACCACCGCGGTCTTGTGCTTGGAGTTGTCGTGGCTCCACCAATAGAACAATCCGGCGCCGGTCGCACCCGCCGGAACCCAGACCGCAAGCAGCACCAGCACGAACTGCCACCACTTCACGTACAGATAGCGGCCGGCCACCGTGATCGACGGCGGTGCGTCGTCGGTCACCGTCGGGTCCGCCTGCTGGTCCGCCACCTCCGTCGCGGGCGCGTCCGACCCCCGATGCCACCACCGGCGTCGCCGGGCAGGCGGCTCCGGCTCGATGAGCTCGGGTTCCGCTTTGGGGTGGACGCCGGTGTCGAAGGTCGATAGGTATGGCTCGGTCATCGGCATCGATTCAGTGTCCAGACGGTCCTGGTCAGCCACGGGTCACCACCTCGATCACCGCGAGCACACCGAACCATCCGGGTGCCAACGCCAGGATGAACGCGCCCAGCGCTGTCAGCCACCGGCGCCGGGCCAGCAGGATCACCAGCAGCCCGACGACGCTGGGGAATCCGACGACTAATGCGATCGCGACATCTGGGCGCATGCGAGCGTGATCCACGGTCAGCGCGGCCGTTCCGGCCAACAGCCCGACTGCGACGCCGAGCAGTATCGCGCTGGTCAGCAGCCAAGGGCGTGGCAGCGGAATCACGTCTAAAACGATACTGCCGCCGTTGGCTGCTACGGCTTTACCTGCGCGGCGCGCCCTGCTGGTACCGGGCAGGCGTCGACGGCGGCGGCAACCACCGGCGCGCGCTCCGGCGGGCGCTCGCCGCGTTCATAGTCGGCGCCGGTAATCACCGGCGCAGCCGCCAGCGCGGTATTCTCGTCGTCGCTGAACGCGCGTCCGCGGGACAAAAACCGCATCCCCTCGGGTGCCTCCAAGCTGAAGCCGCTACCGCGGCCGGGCACCACGTCGATGACGAGCTGGGTGTGCTTCCACGCCTGGAATTGCGGCCCCGAGATCCACACCGGCACCCCGTCTGCTCCGGTGTCGAGCACACCGAGCAGCACATCGCGGTCGCCGACGATGAAGTCCCCGTCCGGGTAGCACATCGGCGAGGACCCATCGCAGCACCCGCCGGACTGATGAAACATCAACGGGCCGTGCTGGTCTTGCAGTTGGCCGAGCAGCTTGGCGGCATCGGCGGTGATCACCAGCCGCGTGGTCATCAGAAGAACCCTTGCGCCTTCTGCGAATACGACACCAACAGGTTCTTGGTCTGCTGGTAGTGGTCGAGCATCATCTTGTGGTTTTCCCGTCCGATACCGGACTGCTTGTACCCGCCGAACGCGGCGTGCGCCGGGTAGACGTGATAGCAGTTGACCCACACCCGGCCGGCCTGAATGTCGCGGCCGGCCCGGTAGGCGGTATTCCCGTCGCGGCTCCACACTCCCGCGCCCAGGCCGTAGAGGGTGTCATTGGCGATCGAGATCGCGTCGTCGTAGTCCTTGAACGACGCGACCGAGACCACCGGCCCGAAGATCTCCTCCTGGAAGATCCGCATCTTGTTGTCGCCGGCGAAAATGGTGGGCTGCACGTAGTAGCCACCGGAGAGGTCACCGCCCAACTCGGCGCGCTCCCCGCCGGTGATGATCTTGGCGCCTTCATCTTTGCCGATCTCGATGTAGGACAACACCTTCTCCAGCTGGTCGTTGGAGGCCTGCGAGCCGACCATCGTCTCGGTGTCCAACGGATCGCCCTGCCGGACCGCTTTGGTGCGGATGGCCGCCAGTTCGAGGAACTCGTCGTAGATGTCGGCCTGCACCAGGCTGCGCGACGGGCAGGTGCACACCTCGCCCTGGTTGAGCGCGAACATGGTGAACCCTTCCAGCGCCTTGTCCTGGAAGTCGTCGTGGGCGGCCATCACGTCGGAGAAGAAGATGTTTGGGCTCTTGCCACCCAGTTCCAGGGTGACCGGGATCAGGTTCTGCGAGGCGTACTGCATGATCAGTCGCCCGGTGGTGGTCTCCCCGGTGAACGCGATCTTGGCGATCCGGTTGCTGGACGCCAGCGGCTTACCGGCTTCGGCGCCGAAGCCGTTGACGACGTTGACCACGCCGGGCGGCAGCAGATCGCCGATCAGCGACATCAGGTACAGCACCGATACCGGGGTCTGCTCGGCGGGCTTGAGCACTGCCGCGTTGCCGGCCGCCAGCGCCGGCGCCAGCTTCCAGGTGGCCATCAGGATCGGGAAGTTCCACGGAATGATCTGCCCGACAACGCCCAGCGGCTCGTGGAAGTGATAGGCGACGGTGTCTTCGTCGATCTGCGACAGCGAACCTTCCTGGGCCCGGATGGCGCTCGCGAAATACCGGAAATGGTCGGCCGCCAGCGGGATGTCGGCGGCCAGCGCCTCCCGGATCGGTTTGCCGTTGTCCCAGACTTCGGCCAGCGCCAGCGACTCCCGGTTCTCGTCGATACGGTCGGCGATCTTGTTCAAAACCGCTGCCCGCTCGCCGGGGGCGGTCTTGCCCCACGCCGCTGCCGCCGCATGGGCAGCGTCGAGTGCCTTGTCGACGTCGGCCGCATCGGAGCGCGCCACCTCGCAGAACGGCTGGCCGGTGACCGGCGTCAAGTTCTCGAAGTACCGGCCGGCTGAAGGGGCCACCCACTCGCCCCCGATGAAGTTCCCGTAGCGCGATTCATACGACATCAGCGCCCCAGCGGAACCCGGACGTGCGAAGACGGTCATGTTCGCCACTCCTTTTCATCGCTGCGCGGTGTTACACAGCTCACACTACCGCCGCAGTCACAATGGCCCCATGGCTGGTGATGAGGCGAACGACCCGTATTTGTGGCTGGAGGACATCCTCGGCGAGGAACCGCTGGACTGGGTGCGCGCCCGCAACGAGCCGACGGTCGCCCAATTCGCCGGCGAGGATTTCGAGCGGATGCGCGCCGAAGCGCTCGAGGTGCTCGACACCGATGCCCGCATCCCGTACGTACGCCGCCGCGGCGACTATCTGTACAACTTCTGGCGCGATGCGACCAACCCGCGCGGACTGTGGCGGCGGACCACGCTGGACAGCTACCGCAGCGAGAGCCCGGACTGGGACGTGCTGATTGACTTAGATGAACTGGCCCGCGTCGACGACGAGAACTGGGTGTGGGCCGGTGCCAACGTCATCGAACCCGAGCGCACCCGCGCCCTGGTCGGCCTGTCGCGAGGCGGCTCGGACGCGGCTGTCCTCCGCGAATTCGACATGGCGACACGTGAATTCGTCGCGGACGGGTTCGCCCTGCCGGAGGCCAAGTCCGGATACAGCTGGGTAGATCCCGATACTCTCCTGGTCGGCACCGACTTCGGCGCTGACTCGCTGACCGAATCCGGCTACCCGCGCGTGATCAAAAGATGGCGTCGGGGGCAACCACTCGATGACGCCGAGACGGTGTTCGAGGGCGCGCCCAGCGACGTCATCGTGGCCGCGGGGGTCGATCGCACGCCCGGCTTCGAGCGCGTACTCCTGCGCCGGGCGATCGACTTCTTCAACGACCAGGTGTACGAGCTGCGCGGTGACGAGCTGATCCGCATCGACGCACCCACCGACGCGTCCCTGTCGGTGCACCGGCAGTGGCTGCTGATCGAGCTGCGCACCGACTGGCTCACCGGCAGCGCGAGCTACACCGCGGGCTCGCTGCTGGCCGCTGACTACGACGAATTCCTCGCCGGCACAGCACAGTTGCACGTGGTGTTCGAGCCCGATGAGCACACCAGCCTCAACCACTACGCGTGGACCCGTGACCGGCTCGTCATCGTCACGCTGGCCGATGTAGCCAGCCGCGTCGAGATCGTCACGCCGGGCAGCTGGCAGCGTCGCGCAGTGACCGACGTGCCGGTCAACACCAACACCGTTATCGCCGCGGCCGACGACGAGGGCGATGAAATCTTTCTCGATTCCAGCGGGTTCGATACGCCGTCACGGTTGCTGCACGGATCTGTCGACGGGCCTCTGGAACAGATCAAGTCCGCGCCTGCCTTCTTTGATTCCGAAAACATCGTCGTCACACAACATTTCGCCACCTCCAAGGACGGAACCTCCATCCCGTATTTCGTCGTAAGCCCGGGCGAGGCGGCGGCGCCCGGTCCAACTCTGCTCGGCGGCTACGGCGGGTTCGAGGTCGCCCGCACGCCCGGCTACGACGGCGTGCTGGGCCGGCTGTGGTTGGCGCGCGGCGGCACTTACGTACTCGCCAACATCCGTGGCGGCGGCGAGTACGGCCCGAACTGGCACACCCAGGCGATGCGCGCGGGACGTCACCTGGTCGCCGAAGACTTCGCCGCGGTGGCAAGCGATCTGGTGGACCGGGGCATCACCACGGTGCCACAGCTCGGCGCGCAGGGCGGCAGCAACGGCGGGATGCTGATGGGCATCATGCTGACCAAGTACCCGGAGCTGTTCGGCGCGCTGGTGTGCCAGGTGCCATTGCTGGATATGCGCCGGTTCCATCTGCTGCTGGCGGGCGCATCCTGGGTCGCCGAGTACGGTAACCCCGACGATCCGGCCGACTGGGAGTTCATCGCCGAATACTCGCCCTACCAGAACATTTCGGCCGACATCGAGTATCCGCCGGTGCTGATCACCACGTCCACCCGTGACGATCGGGTGCATCCCGGACACGCCCGCAAGATGACGGCGGCACTGGAAGCCGCGGGTCATCGGGTCTGGTACTACGAGAACATCGAGGGCGGCCACGCCGGTGCGGCCGACAACGCACAGAGCGCGTTCAAGGTGGCGCTGAGCTTTTCGTTTCTGTGGCGAATGCTGGGTACTTGACAGTGCGAGCAATCACGGTGTGATGTTGTGCGATGCGACTGCCGTCCATGCTGTGTGCGACGGTCGCGGCAGCGGCGTTGCTG
>Ga0224555_1004537_pt1 | contig 12649 bp, 8 predicted proteins | sample 714S23034metaG_FD_180687 | JGI IMG/M metagenome (GOLD analysis project Ga0224555, IMG submission 180687) | Peat soil microbial communities from Stordalen Mire, Sweden - 717 S2 30-34 | ecosystem: Environmental > Terrestrial > Soil > Wetlands > Peat | place: Sweden: Norrbotten County, Stordalen...
ATTTACCGGCTATTGCCACCGTTGTCCCACACCTGCGCCATTCAATTTCAACATAACCAGATGGCAATAATCTATCAACGTAAAATTTGCCCATCCTTGTACATTAAGATGTTTCACTTTGTTACTCAACATGACAAACCTGCCTTTGCCGGCAGGCAGGTGGTACTATGGTCGTCAAAACCACGCGCTTGTCATCCTGAATGAAATGAAGGACCTTAATATGCAGGTATCATCAACATTCAAATGCTGGTGTGATGTATTTCGAAAAATGTAGGGGCACCCCTCGCGGGTGCCCCCGTGCCAAATCGACAACCCGCTCAATGTTACATTGCCTTTTGCCCTACCCCATTTTAAATTGCACCAAGAATTTTAAAAACAGGCAGAAACAAATATATTTGCGACCCTGTTTACAGAAAACAGGATTTTTGGCGGGGTAGCTCAGCTGGTTAGAGCGCAGCACTCATAATGCTGAGGTCGGGGATTCGAGCTCCCCCCCCGCTACTTTTAACCAGCCTTCACCCCGGGCGCCTATTTGTGTATTGTATGTGGTTTCATGTTTAAAGCCCCGGGAGTATGAGAAATATGCGTTTTTGCCTGTTGGTTTTGCTCTTCACTTTTTGCCTGTTACAATCTGCTTTGGCTAAAGACATTGCCCGGTTCAACATCTTTTTATGGGGCAATAAAATCGGAAACCTGACTGCCAGCAGAGAAGTAAGGCCCGACGGAACTGTGCTGTATTTGCTCGATACCCGGTCAAAGGCAAAAGTGCTATGGATAACCCGCGAAAACGTTGCCCATTATGAGGTGGTTTATAAAGATGGCAAGCTGGTATCCTCCTCATTTAAAGAAGTTGAAAACGGCGAGGTAAAACGATGGAGCAATATTAATTGGGATGGCAAGCAATATACTGTGGACGCTACCCATGGCAAAAAGACTTTTACTGAAAGCCCGACCTATTCTATTGTATGCGTTTATTTTCAAAACATGGAGCAGGTAAAACAGATTTTTTACGAAATTGAGGGCGATTTTAACCAACTTCAGCATCCTGAACCCGGCACCTGCGAGTTTAAAAGCAGCGATGGTAACCGCAATGTGTATCACTTCGAAAATGGCACAGTGAAGAATATGGAGTTTCATTTATCGTTTGCTACCATTAAAATGGAGCGGGTTAATTAATTGAGCTGTTTCCCCTCTTGAGAGGGGTGGCCATAGGCCGGGGTGTGTGGCTGTTCGGGATATGCAGTCAAACAGCCACACACCCCGCGCTTCGCGCGCCCCTCCCGAGAGGGGAAAACGCAGCAAATCGCTTCGCGATTTGCTTAAATGGCATTGCCTTTCGGTTTGATTGTATAGCATTGTCAGGCATCGTAAAAAAATGGAGGTTATGTATAAACGCGTGTTAATTGTAATGTTTCAATTTGTTACCCTTCACAGTTTTGCAGGGACAGAGACGCTTAGCTATGATATAAGTGTGTTTAATACCACTGTTGGCAAAATGGTTATTACTCACGATAAACAAGCTGATGGTACCGACCTGTATACCCTGGTAACTTCGTCAAAAGCAAAATTTTTATGGCTTAATAAAACCAACGACAGCCGCTACCAGCTTGTTTACAAAGCAGGCAGGTTACTGTCATCGACGTTTAAAGAAATTGAGAACGGCGAATTAAAGCGCTGGTGTAATATTAAATGGGATGGTGCAAAATACCAGGTTGACGGTTACAAAGGCAAACGAACTTTTACTGACGATATAAGTGTGTCAACCATTACTGCCTATTTCGACGGCTCAAAAAAAATAAACCGGATTTTTTATGAATCGGAAGGTGACTTTGCAAACATTGAATACCCCGAACCCAATACGATGGAATTTAAAACCAGCGATGGCCACAAAAGTATTTATCATTATGTAAACAACAAGGTAAATAACACCGAATTTAAACTCTCATTTGCAACGGTGTATATGACACTTAGCAAGTAAAATGCAAAATAGGGGACGCTGACCTGCCTGACCGGCAGGCAGGTTTATTATGATGATTATGATTTTTTTAAACCAATGCTTGATTCTAACAAATACTTTATTTTTTCTTTTCCAGAACTAAAACCAAAGCCATTTGTTTGTATTGTTTTACCAATGTATTTAATCATAATCATCATAACCAATCAGCGTCCCCAATGTATTTTTCTGACTATATTAACCGTCTTTTTGTTTGAAGAATTTTAACTATTGCATTTAATCATAATCATCATAACCAATCAGCGTCCCTAATGTATTTTTCTGACTATATTAACCGTCTTTTTGTTTGAAGTATTTTAACTATTGTATTTAATCATAATCATCATAACCAATCAGCGTCCCCAATGTATTTTTCTAACTATATTAACCGTCTTTTTGTTTGAAGTATTTTAACTATTGCATTTAATCATAATCATCATCACTAATCAGCGTCCCCGCATTTAAAAAACAACAACATGGGTTTATTTCAGGAAAAAGCAGAAGCATTTAAAAAGAAGCAGGAAGAGGCCCGGATGAAGACCATTGCCGAATTCAACATTTTTGTTCAGAAAAACTATCCACAGGCCAAATCTACCAATAGCGGCCTGCATTATATCATTGAAACGGAGGGCGAGGGAACAAAAGCTGAACCCCACCGCAAAGTTTCAGTTCATTACACCGGTTATTTGCCCGATGGCAAGGTGTTTGAATCCTCGCGTAAGCGAAATGAGCCAATCAGCTTTAAACTGGGTGTGGGGCAGGTTATAAAGGGTTGGGACGAGGGCATTGCTTTGTTAAAGGTGGGAGGTAAGGCCAAACTGATTTTACCTTACTTTTTAGCCTATGGCGAACAAGGTCATCCGCCGGTTATTCCGGCAAAGGCTACTTTAATATTTGATGTAGAATTAACGGATGTTAAATAATATGTCCCTTTCGTGTATGGTTTTCTTTTCTACTTTTATCTAAAATTATCCGGTTGAAAGTAGCTGTCAGGTATTTCTTCTTATTCAGTGCCGTTTTCATTGCATCCTGTAAGCCGCTTCCTTTTAAAGTGCGCGATGGGAAAACGGCTATGGGCCTCAAACTGTATAACCAAAGCCTTGAATTCCAGATTAAGGAATTTCATGAGGAGAAAGACCCCATTAAGCAGGAGGGAAAGGCATTTTCAATAGCCGAAGCTTACCGCCAGTTTCACGACCTTCCCAATGCCGAAAAGTGGTACCGCCAAAGCCTTGACCTGAAAGGAGGAGAGAAATCGTTATTTAACCTGGGGCTGGTGTTAAAGCAACAGGAAAAATACGAGGAGGCAATCAAGGTATTTGAACAATACCAGCGCACCGCCAATACGGGGTTTGAAGGCCGTAAACAGGAATATCAGTGCAAGGAGGCCATGGAGTGGAAAAAAGCTTTCTCCAAGATACAGGTGCATGGTGTGGATGAACTAAACACACCGCAAAATGAGTATGGCCTGGTTCCCTACAAGCAAGGGCAATTTGCGTTTTCTTCGTCACGCGATGAGGCCACCGGGGCCAACCGTGATGGGTGGACGGGAGAGAAGTTCACCGATATTTTTATTACCGAAAAGAAGAACGACCACTTTACAACTGCTGTAAACCTGGGTGCGCCCATTAATACCCCCGCCCATGAAAGCTCACCTACTTTTAGCAAAGACGGTAAGGAGATGTATTTTATAAGGTGTAAAGAAGACCAGCAGAAGAGCGACCAGTATTGCCATTTATTTTACAGCGCTTTTAATAACGACCACTGGGATGAGCCGGTTAAAGTGGATATATTTCCTGATTCGGTTAATGTGTTCGACCCTTATTTATCGCGGGATAGTAAGTTGTTGTTCTTAATTGCTGATGCTCCGGGTGGTTTTGGTTCAACTGATATTTACGTGGTAAATAAAGTGGATACCGGCTGGAGCTCTCCGAAAAACTTAGGAGGTAGCATCAATACTCCCGGCAGCGAGCGCTTTCCATGGCTTGATGAGCGTGGAAACTTATACTTCTCATCAAATGGCCTGCCCGGCATGGGTGGCTTAGATATCTTTAGGGCCATTAAAACCAAAACGGGTTATAAAGAGCCCACCAATTTAAGGGCCCCAATAAACAGCGGCGGTGATGATTACGCATATAGGATTGATAAATACAAACCTAAGGATGCAGACGATACCATTTTGTATTCAGGATATTTTTCATCAAACCGTGCCGGAGGGAAGGGTGGCGATGATATTTACCGCTTTGAAGAAAAGTGGATTAACTTTTTTGTTTTACGGGGCAAAATTGTAGAGAAGAATTACGAAAACCCCGCCGACCCTGATAGTAAGGTATTGGGCTTAAAAAATTTGCCAAAGGCCAGGGTAGATTTAAAGGTTGATGGCGATAAAGTGATTGCCACAACCACCAGCGACAGCATCGGCAATTTCGTATTCCGCCTGAATGCCGAAACGGATTATAAAGTTACTGCCGGTAAAGGCGGCGGGTATTTTACCAAAAGCGATTTTACCAGTACCATGGGCAAACGGAACCAGGATAGCACCATCATTACCCTGCACATGCAAATTGAATTAGAGAAGGTATTCCCTCAAAAAATGATAGTGATACCCAATATTTATTACGATTACGACAAAGCGACTTTACGCCCTGAGTCGAAACTGGTGCTGGATTCTATCCTGATATTTTTCAAAGAAAACCCGGATTTGACGGTTGAACTGGGTTCGCATACCGATAGCCGGGGTAGCGATGAATACAACAACAAGCTTTCGCAGGCCCGGGCCCAAAGTGCTGTAGATTATCTGGTAGAGAAGGGCATACCCGTTGAAAGGCTGGTAGCTAAGGGCTATGGAAAAACAATGCTGCTTAACAACTGCACTACAGGGGCGCCTTGCAGTGAAGAGGAACACCAGAAAAACAGAAGGACAACTTTTAGGATAGTATCAGCCAAGCTAAATCTTGAATCTATTCAGCCTGAGGATAAAGATATTAAGGTAGTTCCAAAGCCACCTGACGGGAAGTAAAACTGATTGATGGAAAAGCTATTCGCTGAAAAACTCGCTCATAGGCACATCCAGCGCGTTGCTTATTTTGTACAGGGTAAGAACCGTGGTATTTGTTTTGCCAGATTCAATTCTTGACATGCTGGCTTTTTCAAAATCACATAAGGCGGCAAGTTTAAACTGTGTGATGTTTTTCTTGCTTCTTATGTTTTTGATATTTTGGCCAATTAATAAAAGAAACTGAGCTTCCGCCATATAATTGTTTAATAAGCGCAAACAAATATTTATAAGTTAAATGGTAGTGTGGTTGTCGTTGGGGACAACATGCTTTTGCCTCCCGGAATTCCGGTTGTTATTAACATAAAATGTAAACCTTTTTATTTGCAAAGAAACGGCTGTTTTCAGAGGTAAAATAATCGCAAAGACACGTATAAATTAAAAATATTTAGAATTATATTATCTGAAAACATTTATTAGTATTTCGAAAAAAAATATTTTAGCTGATATGTAATTATGCTGTATGTAACAACGCCTGGCAGCCCTGAAGGCGAATACCCTGTTTCAATGGCCGGCTTCATTCATTTTGCTTTGTGGTAATAAACAACTAACTTTAATTTTATTTAAATCTCCCGCTATGGCAACTCAAATTGTTGACGTGTTGCTGGTTGAAGACAACCCACACGAGGCCCTGCTTACCATCCGAAGCCTTAAAAAGCACAACCTGGCCAATAACCTCCACCACGTAGATGACGGGGCTGAGGCGCTTGATTTTATTTTTGCCCGCGGAAAGTATTCTGAACGGAAAGTCGGGGCTGAGCTGAAGGTGATTTTATTAGACTTAAAACTACCTAAAGTAGATGGCCTGGAGGTTTTAAAGCACATTAAGTCCGATGACCGTACCAGGTCAATACCTGTGGTTGTGCTCACCTCATCTAAAGAAGAACAGGACATTATTGCCAGCTATAAACTCGGGGTTAACAGCTACATAGTAAAACCCGTTCAGTTTGAATCGTTCGCTAAAGCCGTAGCTGATTTGGGCGTGTACTGGATGTTCCATAACCAGGGGCCGGGGGTATAAGTCATAAATATCCTTTTAAACGAAAGAAGGCAGGCACTCAAATTGCCTGTCTTCTTTCGTTTAAAAGGATGGATTTTTATTTAGCCGCAGTCTTCACAAAGCGGCTGTAATATTCCTGCGCTCCGGTTTTTAGCTTGATAATATAAACCCCATCACTGAGTTCCGAAACATTTATAACCGAATAATTACCGGCCTGCATGTTTTGATGTATCACCTGCTGGCCTGCAAGATAAAATATGGTTATCTCTTCTATATCAGATTGTGCGCTTAATATATTCAGCTGGTCGCTGGCCGGGTTAGGGAATATCTGTACCTGAGTATTGGTGTTTTTTACCTCTATAACATTTGTTGGGCTAAAGGCAACCTCTGCACTGTCAAAGCCGGCATTAACCGCTAAAACATGGCCCTCGTTATCAATAACTGTAAGGCCGCTTATAAAGTTATTCATAGTGTAATACATCAGGTTTTTGCCATTAATATTACCGGTGGTAATTTTCATACTAACAGTAGCTATAGGCCCGCTACCCGACATGGCTATGTGGTTTATGCGCGTAATTGCTACCTGCATCTGGCCCTCGGGGTAAAAACTCTTTGTAATGTTAATATGATTGCCGGCACTGAATAACCACGAATTTCCAAATGTGAAGTTCACATCGGTAGTATCTACCACCAGGGGATCAAAGTTATAAGTAAAAGCCAAGGCATAAGCGTTGGTAACAGGCAACGCCTGGCTACCCAGCGATAAGGTTGCAGTTAATATTTGCCCATCGCCAACAGTATCGGGGCTGGTGGTTATGTAAAGGGCCGGGTCATCGGCCTTCCAGCCGGTACCACCGCCTCCCCGCACATGGGTAAGCGAGTAGTTAAGCACAACAGCGCTGGTATCATCAGCATTAATAATGCCATCGCCGTTACAATCAACGTGCTTGTAATTTACTCCGCCAAGTAAAGTATCGGCCCATAGCGGGCAGTACTGCGGTATAAAGTTGATAGTTGGGTTAATCCGGACAGGCCCTGTAGTATCGTAGCCAACACCGATTGACAGAAGGTCCAGGTTGTTCACCACACCATCGTAATTGGCATCGCCCGGCCATATGCATTGGTCGGTGCAACCGGCATCAACCCTATAGTATGTGCCGCAACCAAAAGAATCCTGGAGGATAACATAATAAACGCCTGAGGCGCTGTAAATATGCATAGCTGTGCTGTCAATCTCGTTAGAAGATTGACCATCACCCCATATTACCGTATAAGGGGCTGTGCCTCCGTTCATAGTTAAGCTAACCGAATCCGGTACGGCATTGGTATCAGGAGTAAGGGCCTGAAAATGTAAGTTATTTGTAAATGTTGCAGTATCCATAACATAACATCCATTTGCATCAGTAACCCAAGTGATGTACGTTCCATTTGCAAGCCCTGTTATGCACTGCGATGTCACTGAATTAGACCATAAATAGTTATAAGGCGTTGTGCCGCCCGAAGCAGAATCGCATAGCGAGCAGGTAATATTTGCAGTTTCTATAGTGTTATGTAAAGTAGTTAGTAGCAAAACCGTAGCTGAAGCCATAGCGCTGCAAGTTGTCCCGTTCGTAACAGTAACTATATAAGTTCCTGCTATAATAGTTGAGATGCATGAAGACGATGCCGCATTATTCCACGCATATTGCAAGGTCCCGGTCCCGGTAGCATACGCGCAAATAGAAGTTGTATCGCCATAGCACCTGGCGCTGGTTGCTATTATTGAATCAATTTGTAGTCCTGTTATGGTTACAGTTACAGAATCTGTAGCACTGCAACCTGAAGAGCTACCGGTAACTATATAAGTGGTGTTGCTTGTCGGTGTAGCAACTACAGTGGCGGTACTGGTAGAATTTAATCCGGCTGCAGGTGTCCATGTATATGTGGCGGCACCCGAAGCTGTTAGCGTTATACTTCCACCGCAGGCAACAGATGTATCAGGCGTTAAGGTAATACCCGGTAAAGGATTTACAACAACCTCCTGGGTGGTTGGTGTTGAAGTACAGCCCAGGTCAGTTACAACAAGCGTAGGACTTTTAGTGCCACCTGTGCTCCAGTTAACCTGGTATGGTCCCTGTCCGGTACCGGAGGCAATGGTAGCTCCGTCAAAATTCCAGGTATAAGTTGCATTTACACTTGCATTTCCTGTATAAGTCAGGGTTGAGTTTTGGCCCTCACAAACCGGCGATGTAGCTGTAAAGGTAGCTAGCGGTGCCTGGTTAATTGTTACATTGATAGTAGTATCAGCATTGCACACACCGTTACTTACAGTAAGGGTTACGGGATAAATTCCTCCGGTAACAAAAGTATTGATAGGATTTTGAACGTTTGAGGTAGTTCCATTTCCGAAATCCCAACTCCACGCAGTTACACCGGCTGGAGGTGTAGATTGGTCGGTAAAATTTACACTTGAACCTAAACACGTACTTGATGAAACTGCAAAAGCGGCGTTTAGGCCGGGGCCTACTGTAATTGTTACGCTTGATGTTGCAGAAACACTGTTTGCATCAGTAACCGTTAGCGTATAAGTGTGGTTAAGACCGGGCCAGACTGTGGGGTTGGCTATAGCTGGTAATCCATCAGACCATGTATAAGTATAAGGAGGTGTACCACCGGTTGCAGTGGGATTGCCGCCCAATACAGCAGGATTATAAAGACATATTGTGGCATTACTGCCTGCGTTGGCAATTAGTGGTAATGTAGTATCTGCCTGCAAGGTGTAGGTAGCGCCACAGCTATGCGCATCATTTACAGTAATTGTATAAATACCGGTAGTGTGGTAAATGTGACTAGCTGTATCACCGGGTAAATTACTGTTTTGTCCATCACCCCAGGTTACGGAGTAAGGCCCGGTGCCACCGTTTACAAGAAGGCCGGCTGTATCGGGTAGTATATGTGTGCCTGTAGTGCTTACGTTTATGTTTAGCGCCGCCGGTTGCGTAATGGTATCAGGTATAAATGCTGTGCATCCTCTCGAGTCGCGCGCTGTAAAGACATATTCTGCCGCCGTTAATCCGATAAATTCCCCTGAAGGCTGAAAAACAGTGCCATTTATTGAATATTGATATGGCGATATGCCACCGGTAAGCTGAACAATGGTAATATCACTACCGCCATAACAACTAATACCCGTTTGGGAAACAAAGCCTCCGGTAACCGAATACGTAATGTTAATAACTGCCTCTGCCGTGTTTGAGCATCCTGCATTATCTGTTACCTGAACGGCATAGGTGCCTGCGGCGAGACCTGTAAATAAATTGGAAGATTGCAGAGTGCCACCATTTACAGAATAAAGGTATGGCCTTGTTCCACCTGAAGCTGTAACCGTAATAGTACCATCAAAAACGTTGATGCAACTGGCATTGCCCACTGAATCAGTTTGGGTTATTAATGCAGGCTGCGTAATACTACCGGATGCAGTTGCTGTACAGCCATTGGCATCGGTTACTGTTACGGAGTAAATGCCTGTTGGAACACCCAATGTGCATGAAGTGTTTGCGCCATCGGCCCAATAGTAATTGTAACCTGGGGTGCCCCCAGTAACATAATTACATGCAGAACCATTACTTCCGCCAAAGCAACTAACATTGGTTACCGCTATTGAATCGTGAAGTGCGGAAGGCTGCGTAATAGTGGTTGAATTAGTGATAGAGCAGGCATTGGCATCAATAATGGTAAGGCCATAAATTCCGTAGGAAAGGTTTGGCATTTCCTGTATATTAAATGCACCGTTGCTCCATTCAAACTCGTAGGGGGGAACTCCACCTGATACTATGGTGTTGATACTACCATTGCTTTGTCCGTTACAGGTAACATTAACATCTGTAAAAGAAACAGTCATTGGTGCCGGTTGGCTTACCGCAGTATCAACAATAGTGGAACATCCTAATGAGTTTGTAACGGTTACTGAATAATAGCTCCAAGCTATCAGATGGGTTATGCATTGGTTTGTAGAACCGTTGCTCCAGCTATAAGTAAAAGGCCCGTCAGCTCCTGATGCATAAGCGCAAATAGAACCGGTAGCGCTGTCGTTACAGCCCACATTAACTATATGGAAGGAGTCAATTTGTGGTACCGGATTTACGGTTATTGTCACACTTGCCGTTGCAGTATGCGGGGTGGCATCAGTAACCGTAACGGTATAAATAGTAGTGACATTGGGAGACACCATAGGATTGGCAACCGTGTCAGACGATAACCCCACGACAGGCGACCATATATAAGTATAAGGCGGAACTCCACCTGTTGCTGTTGGCGTGCCACCTATAGTTGCAGTGCCTCCAGCACAAATGGTTTGATTAACCCCGGCATTTGCCACAACTTGTGCCAGGAGGGAGTTTGCGCTCAATACAAGAAGCAGGCAAACAAGGGTCAGTGTTTTAATTTTAGGTAGCATATCTATATGTTTAAAGTAATGAATTTTGCTTACACATTCTTTGACGATACAAGAATACGCACTCCAATACTTCTATTTGAGAACATTATAAAGCCTGAATACGGGCTATTTTTAAAAATAAACACGTCACGCCTCTAATTCAGCGCGTCAACGCTGGCTGTTACATTTTGCCTTTCCCCTCTCTTTTTTTCAAAGAGAGGGGTGTCCGAAGGACGGGGTGAGTTTGTATTGGCTGCACTTGCAATAAAACCGATAATTAAGTGCTAAAAGACAAACCATTTATTGCATCAAATACGGAACTATTTTAAACTCCTTCAAAAATATTCCCCATCTTGCATACCTAAACACTTGAACACCTGCGCACCTGAACACACTACGCCCATGCTTCAAACCAAATTCCACGACTACACCAGTAAAATGACGGTTTATGAGCTTAACCGCTTTGCTAAGTATATAAACTCTCCCCTGTTTAATGAGGATGAAAAGCTTAAAACATTCACCGCTGCATTTTTACCTTTTGCAAAAGCCAATACCCTGGCTAATGCAAACGAAAAGGAAATTTGGAAACAAGTGTTCGGAAGTGCAAAATACAACCAGCCTAAATTTATCCGCCTGCTTTCTGATACCGTAAAAAAGATAGAGCATTTTTTAATTATCGACCGTTTTCAGCAGCAAACAAACTTGCAGGCTGCATGGCAGTTAGAGATAATGAACGAAAGAAAGCTCGGTAAACACGTACCCGAATTAATGAGCCTTGCACTGCGCAGGCACCAGGGCCTGCCTCAGCGCGATGCCGATTTTTATTATACCGGTTTTTTGCTGCAGCAACAGCAAAATATGTTTCTTGAAAATAAAGAGCTGCGCTCATCTGAAAAGAACCTGGAGGAGGTTATCCGCGCTTTGGATACCTACTACCTTGTTCAGAAATTGAAGTATTGCGCTGCTATGTTGCATTACAAGAATTTTTTAACCGTTGAGGGCGAAGTTCCCCTGATTACCGAAATAATGAAATATCTTGAAACAGGGCGGTTTGAAACGGTTCCGGCAATTGAGATTTACAGGCGTATCATTTTATCATATACTGAGGCAGAGGGCGGCGCACATTTCATAAAACTAAAAGAACTGATAGTTGCACATCATGCATTATTTACATTGGATGAGGTGAAAAATATGTACGTATTTGCCATGAATTACTGTATTAACCGGATTAACGATGGTAAAAGCGAATATCTGAAAGAGATACTTTACCTGTATAAACAGGCGCTTGAAAATGATGTGTTGCTAAACGACGGACAGCTATCTCAATGGGATTACAAGAACATTGTAACCACTGCCCTGCGGGTAAAAGAATTTAAATGGACCGAGCAATTTTTGAACGACTACAAACCCAAATTGCCAAAAGAAGACCGGGTTAATGCATATACCTTCAACCTGGCCCGGTATTACTTCTTTATTAAAAAATACGACCTCGTTTTACGCCTGTTGCAGGAAGTAAAATACAACGACATCTTCTATCAGCTCGATTCTAAAATTACCCTGCTGAAAACATATTTTGAATTAGGAGAATGGCAACCTCTTTATTCGCTTAAAGACAGCTTCCGGATTTTGTTGAGGAGAAAACGTTTGATAACTCCGCAACAAAAATCCAACTATAATAACCTGCTGAAATTCAGCATACGCCTTTTTAAAATTGATGTAAAAGATAAAGCCAGACTAAAGGCCCTAAAGCACGAAATTACACTGGCAACCAATGTGGCCGATAAAAGCTGGCTGATGGAAAAGGTAAATGAATTATGCCCTGAGTAAGTAGTGGAGTGGATAGCCAGATTGACTCATTTTATTGGTTGTTCATTGCCGTCTGCTTTAGCTGACGGGTTATGTTGGTTAGTGTATTGGCTTTAGCCAAAAGGCTGTTTAGGCTAAAGCCAATTTCAGGTGTTTCTTAAAGTCCGTTGGCTGAAGCCAACGGCAATCAAATAATTGCAATACATGACTTGGGTTCTTTTCATTATAAACTACATCAAAATACAACCCCCGCCATCCTAAATACCGAACGGGTAAATAAACCCGGATGCTCATTCATAACCAGAGGTTGAACAATATCTACCGCTGCCTTCAACATCTTATACGACCTGCCAACCTTGGTCCGTGTAGGAAACGGTTTTA
>Ga0224555_1004538_pt1 | contig 12647 bp, 7 predicted proteins | sample 714S23034metaG_FD_180687 | JGI IMG/M metagenome (GOLD analysis project Ga0224555, IMG submission 180687) | Peat soil microbial communities from Stordalen Mire, Sweden - 717 S2 30-34 | ecosystem: Environmental > Terrestrial > Soil > Wetlands > Peat | place: Sweden: Norrbotten County, Stordalen...
GTCGGGCCCCTGCGTGTCAGGGTGAGTTGAGTCCACTGGTTCACAGCAAATCGGCCTGACGCAGGGCGAGATACGGATCGGCACACCATGACCAGCTCCACGATTACCTCGGTGAACCACAATGAACGGATGGATCCACCCCACCCGAGAGCTGACGGGCCGCGGCGGCGGCGCGCGTTCACCGCGTCGGACAAACTTGCGTACCTGAGCGCCTACGAACAGGCCTGCGAGCGCGGTGAGGGTGGCGCCTATTTGCGGCGGGAGGGCTTGTATTCGTCGTTGATCAGCGAATGGCGCAAGCAACGCGACGCTGGAGTGTTGGCGGGCAAACGGCCCGGTGAGAAGGTCGGCAGGCTCACCGCCGAACAGGCCGAGATCGCGCGGCTCACCCGCGAACTCGCTCGCGCACATAAGCGGTTGCACACCACCGAGGCCGCCCTGGACATCATGGGAAAAGCACACGCTCTCTTGGAGTCACTGTCCGAGAGAGCGGACTCCGACGAGCAGCGCAAGAAGCGCTGACCGAGACCTTCGTAATGCTGACCGGACATGGTGTATCGACAAGGCAGGCAGCGACATTGACCGGGCTGGTCCGCTCGACCGCGACTCGGCGGCGCAACGCCGCCACGGCGCTCACACCCGCAGTCTGCACCGAGCCTGCGGTCGAGCCGGCCAACAAACTCACCGATCTGGAACGGCGCCGGGTCCTTGAGGTGCTCACCAGTGACCGGTTCGTCGATCTCGCGCCGTTGCAGATCTACGCCCAACTGCTCGACGAGGGCATCTACCTGTGTTCGGTGTCCACCATGTACCGAGTGCTGGCAGAGAACACGCTGGTCGCCGAACGCCGCCGCCTGGCGCGGCACCCCCGCCAGGTGTGCCCGGAGCTGGTCGCGGTCGCGCCGCGGCAGGTGTATTCGTGGGACATCACCAAACTCGCGGGCCCGGTGAAGGGCACCTACTTCGATGCGTACGTGATGATCGACATCTACTCCCGCTACATCGTCGGTGTCCACGTCCATGCCCACGAATCCGGCGTCCTGGCCAAGGAACTGATGGAGCAGATCTTCGCGGTGCACGGTGTACCGCAGGTGGTGCACGCCGATCGGGGAACGTCGATGACCAGCAAGACCGTCGCCGCGTTGCTCGCCGATCTCGAGGTCACCCGGTCGCATTCGCGGCCCCGGGTGTCCAACGACAACCCGTACTCGGAGTCGCTGTTCAAGACCTTGAAGTACGGGCCGGAATTTCCTGAACGCTTCGGATCACTCTCGCAGGCAAGGAAATTCATGGATACCTTCACCAACTGGTACAACCACGAACATCGTCACACCGGTATCGGGCTCCACACACCCGCCGACGTGCACTTCGGGTTGGCCACCGACAAAGCCGCGGGCCGGCGCACGGTACTGACCCAAGCCCGCACCCGACACCCGCACCGCTTCAGCACCGCCGGCACGCCGAAGATCCTCGACCTCCCCGACACCGTCTGGATCAACCGACCAGCCCAAGACCCCACCCAGGAGACCGACACGACAGCCGCCTAACACCCACTGGACTCATCCACCTTGAAAAATTCCGGAACGGCATGGGTTTTAGCGGGGGGAATTGCCCCAGGTGTCGTCCGAAGCCTGCCAGCCGCTGACAGTTCGGGCGCCAGCAGCGCGCGTCGTGGACGATCAGACGGGCTCCAACTGGGTTTCGTGGTCCTCGGGCATCGGTACCGGTTTCCGGTGCTTCGGATGCGACCGGCGCGCCGGAGCCAGCCGTGACGGCCACCAGTTCGCCCGGCCGACCAGCGAAGCCATGGCCGGCACCGTGATGGTGCGCACCAGGAAGGTGTCCAACAGTAGCCCGACCCCCATGACGAAGCCTGCCTGGACCATGGTGCTGATGCTGGCGAACAGCATGCCGAACATCGTGGCGGCGAAGATGAGACCCGCCGAAGTGATCACACCGCCGGTCGACCCCACGGTGCGGATGACGCCGGAACGCACGCCATGCGGAGACTCGTCACGGATGCGGGAGATGAGCAGCATATTGTAATCCGCCCCCACCGCGACCAATATGATGAAGGTCATTCCGGGAACGCTCCAATGCAGTTCCTGGTGGAGTAGCAATTGAAACACGATGACGCCGATACCGAGCGCCGACAGGTAGGAAATCACCACCGAAGCGATCAGATATAGCGGCGCAACGATCGCGCGCAGCAGAGCGATCAAAATCAGCAACACAACAATGATGGTGACGGCGACGATGAATCGGAAGTCATGATTGTAATAGTCACGGGTGTCCCGGAGCGTGGCGGGAAATCCCGCCATCGATACCGAGGCGTCCGCCAGCGCGGTATTGGGTTGAGCCCCCCGGGCGGTATCGGTGATCGCATTGACCTGATCCATTGCCTCGGTGCTGAAGGGGTTGAGGTTGGTTTGTATCAAGTACCGCACCGCGTGCCCATCGGGCGAGACGAAAACCTGGGCGGCTTTCTTGAACTCGTCCCGAGTCAGCAACTGCGGGGGAATGTAGAACCCTGCCATCGATGGCTTCGCCGCGTCGTACTTCATTGCCCGCAGAACCGCCGAAGCATCGGCAAGTCCCGCGCCCACATGGTTCATCTGGCCGACAAGCGCCTGCACCCCGCCGGCCAGTCGTCGGGTCACATCGGCGAGGGTATCGGCACCTTGCTGCAGGGTGCCCAATTGGGCCTGCATGCCGCCAAAATCGTTGACACCCATTCCGTGCAGGGCATTGGTGGCGGTGTCGAGTGCATCGCGCAAGCCGTTCGTCGTTGACTCGAGGGTCTGCGGGTCTGGCGTTGACTGCAGCTGTCGAGCCAGATCAGCCATCTTGTCGAGCGTTCCGTTGTCGCGCGCATTGATCAACCAATGAAACTGGCTGCGCGAGCTGCTGCAGGAGGGGTCGGCGTCGCAGATCGGGCTGGCGTCGAGCGCCGTTACCACCGGGCCGACCCAGCCGAAGGTGTTCGCGACGTTTGCGACGTCCATGGCGACGGCGAAACCGAGTTCATGCATGGTGGTGAGAAGCTTGGCGGCGTCATCGAGTTCCGTGAACGTCTTACCCCCGGCAAATTGGTTCTGCATCTTGGTCAGGGCGTCGACCAGACCGCGGACACTGGGGATGGCCTGACTGACTCCGCCGCGCAACTTGCTGATGTTGTCGGCCAGGGCGTTGGCACCGTTGGTCAGCCCGTTGAGGTCACCAGCGTGGCCGGTGATCAGGGTGGAGGCGTCGCCGAGCTTAGTGCCGACCTCGCCCGCCTGATATGTCACGCTGGCTTGTTCCAGCGATTCCCCCGTCGGTCGGGTGATGCCCCGGACCGCCGCGATACCGGGCAACTGGCTTACCCGCCGCGCCATCTGCTCCAGGTCGGCGAGGCCCTGCGGTGTCCGCAAGTCGTGTGGTGATTGGACGAAGAGGTACTGAGGGATTGTTGAGTTCACCGGGAAATGGCGATCCATCGCGGCATATCCGAGGGTGCTCTCGACGGAATTCGACAGGGTCTTGCGATCGTCGTAGTTGAAGCGGGCCAGGCCGGCGCAGCCGGCCAGAATGATCAGCACTGTCAAACTGGCGACCAGGTGGGTCTTGGGCCAACGCACGATGCGTATTCCCGAACGTCGCCAGAAACGAGTGGTGAGGTCGCGCCGTGGCGTAATCCAACCGCGGGGCCCGGCGAGCACGAGGATGGCCGGAAGGAAAGTCACCGCGGCAAGGAACGCCACACTGATCGAAATTGCCAGTGCCGGACCGATTGTTTTAAACACCCCCAATTGGGTGAAGATCATCCCGAGAAAGGTGACGGCCACGGTGGCCGCGGAAGCGGCGATCACTTTGCCGATGGACGTCAACGCCCTCTTGACGGCTTGACCCGAATCCGCACCGAGCCGCACGTACTCGTGATAGCGGCTGATGAGAAAGACGGCATAATCTATTCCCGCGCCGGTCATAATCGCGGTCATCAAGATAATAGTCTGATTGGAAATGCTCAAACCCAGTTGGGAGAGTCCAGACACAACGGCCTGCGCAGTCACCAGGGATACGCCGATTGTTACTAACGGCAGCAACATGGTGACCGGGTTTCGATAGATGATCAGCAGGATGATGAGCACCATCAGTGCGGTCGCGGCCTCGATCAGGCGCAGATCTCGCTGACCGACCGCATCGAGGTCACCGATCGTGGCCGCAGGGCCAGTCAAGTTGGCGGTCAGCGTGGAGCCAGCGACGGTTTGTTTGACGATGTCAACAACCGGTGGGTACGCCTCGCGGAACTGGGGTGAGCCCAACACGCCGGCGAGACCGACCGGCAGGTACCAGGCCTTGTGATCCTTGCTGGTCATGGCTTCGCGCAGGGGCGGTGTGCTGACGAAATCCTGCAGCATCACGACGTCTCGGGTGTCCTGGCGCAGCTTGCCGACCAGCGTGCGGTAGACGTCTTCGTCCGTGGGTCCCAGCCCCTTCTCGTCGGTCAGGACCACCAACAGGACGCTGTCTACCCCCGATTCGTGAAATGCCGCGGTCATCTGTCGGGCCGTGACCATCGTCGGGGCGTTGGCCGGCAGGATAGCGACCGCACGTTCCTGGGCCATCTGTGTCAGCGACGGGAACGTCAGCGACAGGCCGGCCGCGAGCGCGACCCACAACCCGATGACAACCAGCGGCCACCGCACTACGAAAACGCCTAGCCATTGGAAGACGCCCCCGGCTCCGGCTGCGCCAGTTGGCTTCATCCGCCGTAACATTCGTTAAGGCTACACGGGCCTGAGAAACCGTGAAAATCGCAGGCAGAGCGGCCTCGAATTGCAACTACATATTCAGCGCATCAAACGATAGAAACCTAGCTCAACTCCAGATTCCGTCTACCTCGCCCGCACTAACTTCGGATTAGGTGTTAAACGTGGACTCATTCGACCGGTTTCGTCGCGTTAGTCGATCACCGCAGTCAGATCGAATTCGGCGAGGGTGCGCGATGTCACCTCGCGCAGCTCACTTTTAGAATTTTCCCGGCCGACATGATATGAGACGATCGTGATAAAGACTTTCCCATGGACCCGCCCCGAAAGCAGAAACAGTTGTCCACCAAAACGTTCGAGCATGTTCTTCTTGATACCGGGCTCGATCAATCGCAAGGACGCGTAATCGGCATCGGTGCCGTCCGGGCGGTTCACCGCCGGGTCGATGTCACCGATACCGGAGCAACCGATGCGAAGATCAACGGTACTCAGCGCGATACCCGCTAGCCTTCTCGCCACCCGCTTCGGCACCATCGATGTCAATGGGAGCGGCCCAAGCATCTCGTTGGGCTTCTCCCTCAGCTCGATAAGGGCCTGCTTGATCTTGACGCGAATATCCCCGAGGTCGCTCGCGGCGTGCGTTGGGTCGACCGTGACGACGGCAGACGTCAGCGCGTTGGCACGCAAATCGTCTTCGGTGCGTTCGCTAACCGGAAACACCAGGGTGACCAATCCGTCGTCACGAATGCGCCCTACTCTCACGCCGAGCCTGGCCGCGAATCCTGCGAAAAGCGAGTTACTGTTTCCATCAAGATGTTTCGCGCGAATATCCCATTCCGCCAGGTCGATGTATGCGGTCAGAGCGGGCACGACAACAGCCTGATCGTCGCCGGCCGCCAACGGGCAAGCTGGCGCCGATGCGACCGATGAGGCGAAGTCCTGACGGTTGCGGCGAGCCAGTCTCGCCGCAGCGATCAGCGCCCGCGCCATCTCGGGCACCGCCTGTGCGGTTTGCCAAGCATCCTGAAGTAGCGCCCGCCTGCGTGTGCGCGAACCGGGAGGTGGGTAGCCCAGATTGCGCGTCCTGCCCTCGACCGCATCGGCTATCGCAAGGCAGATTCCGAGCCCGTCGGCGACGGTGTGCGAAACCACCAGGCTGACGGCGGTCCCGTTGTTCTCGAGCGGAAGCACCCCGAGATGCCAGCTGGGCCCGAACTCCGGATCAATGGGTAGCTGGGCCCTTTCGTAAGCCCACGTGCTCACATCGGCGTGTCGCCGCGGTGTTGGGGCAATGTCCAGTTCCCCAGGTCCCCTGGACAAGACCCACCGATCACGCGCGAATGGTAACGGAGACCGTTCGATCCTCCGCCCCAACAACCCATACCCAAGATTGCGGTGAAAGCGGCGTAACCCATCAATATCGATGGCGCGGTCGTAAATCCATGTAAACTGTGTAAGCGGCCCATGGCCAAGCGCCCGCAGCCCGAGAAATGACGCCTGATCGAGGTATGCGAGTCTATTGTCCACTGGGGTATGGTAGTCATTTCGGTGGAATTCGCAAAATGTATGTCAATGATGGATCCGGCTCAGTGCTACAGCCGTAGATCGCGGCCATTATTGTTGATCTAATCTCGATGGTGACAGGCGCGGGCGGTGGCTTGGCATTTTCGGCCTCGAAGAGTCGACGAAACTCGTTGCCTGTCAAACGTGATCAGCCTCGTGTGGGTGCCGTCGCCGCGGCGCTCGGCGGCGGTGGTGACGACGAGGAACGCCCTGCTCACCGCGTTGCCGCTGTTTCGGCTACAACCCGACGGCTTCACCAATCGAACGCCAAGCCATCCACCGCGGCACCTACCGCAGCGTGCGCGAACTGACTACCCCATCCGCACCTTCATCAACACCTGGGAAACTCTGGAACCACATAACCAGGCAGCCGCACCTGCTTAAGTCTCTCAGCAACATATCGCCTGTGCCGGCCAAGTAGGTGCCGCAACCTTCATGCAAGTTTTCCACCTCGGAAGAGAAGTACCATTGTTAATCTCGACGCAAATCAAACCCAGGTTACGTCGCGCAGAGGCGCCGCTGCGCCGCGGCCGTCAGCGACGCGTGCATATACGGATTTCATCGCCGCTATATACCGGGTAACTGATTCGCGGGCGACCGGATTGTTCGGGAACACTAATGTTAATTGGGTCTTCTTCTCGAGCCGATTCACCCGTATGTCGAGTTGAGCATTGAGCCTGCCATCGTGGTAGACCCTGGCATTCAATCCGTCCAATTGAGAGTTGACGAAAGCAGAAAGGGGAGGTAGGCCTACATCGAGGTAGAACGTCAGCATCGGAAAGCTCCCTCGAGGTTGTCTCAGCCACGGCGCCAACTCCATTACGCGTTCGAACGGCACCTTCGCCAGGGCTATACCCGAATCAAAGGACGCCTGCGCTGCGCGGACGGTATCACCGAAAGACGTTGCGGCGACCGGCACCGTGATCGGCACTAAGCCGGTGTACCAACCCGTTGTCAAAAAGTCCGCCGGAGTGCTGCGCGTATCGGTGGGAGTGATTCCGTAATATGTCTCAGCGCCAGTCAACTCATGTTCGGCCAGCGCAGCGCAGGCGAACACGCCACCACTGAACCGGGCGCCCGCCGCTATGCAGGCGGATTCGAATCGGTTCGTCTGTCGCTCGTCCAGCAGCTGTACCCCCAGCAAGTCGCCGGCACCTGGCACCGATGGATCACCAAGCGGCAGCGGGGAGTCCGGAAGGGTTCCGCCATTGTTTTCGACGAACGCGATCCACGCGCGTACTTCCGGGGAGTCTAGGGTCAGAGCGGATGTGTACTGGTGCTGGCGGACACAGAAATCGTCATAGCTGCCCGCGCCCGGCAGCGAGATGGGCGCTTCCCCTCGCACCAGGGCGGCGTACATCATGTGGATCTCGCTGAATACCACAGCCATAAACATCGCATCGATGTGGAGATGATCGACACACACGCAGAATGTGAAGTGGTCGACGTACTGAATAAGCGCGAAGCGGAAGCAGCCCCACTGCAGCGGATTCGGGGTGGCCAACACATGGTCTCGCCATTCTGCCGGCGTCATCTCGCCATGATGAGTCGGGACAAATTCAATATCGGCAGGGTCACCGATGGTCCGCCGAACGATGTGTTGCCCATCCTGGGAGTCGAAGCCACTGTGGTAGGTGTCGTGGCGGCGAAGGTGCGCATTGATGACGTAAGTCATTGCACGGATATCGCACTGACCGGCTATGTCCCAGGCAGCAATAAGCAGACGTGACAGATCGAGCCCTCGGGCTGCATGTTCGCAGAAGCCACGAAGATGTTTGGCTTGCATATAGCTGGCCGGCACGGCACTTATCGGTGCTTGCCGGGCTTTCGCAAGCGTCCCAGGCGATGGCTGCCAAGACACGACTCGACCTGGTTCCGGCACCCATTGATGGATTGGTGCTACTGCCACTTTCCCTAGTGCAATCATTTGGCTTCCTGCATCTCCACGGCTCAGCGGTTTCGACATCAGCGATCGGCCGTCACGATGTTGCTGCTACGGGCTCTGCGGGCGCCAGCTTTTCACACAGGTGCTGCGCGGTGTTTTCCCGGACGCGATCACCGCCGGACAGATCAAACGGGGCGAAGTCCGCGCCTGGCTCGACAAAAACCCCCGGATCCAAGCGCATTTCAGGCCGACCTCAGCATGCTGGCTCAACCTCGACGAGGTGTGATTCGGCATCATCGAACGCCAAGCCATCCACCGCGGCACCTACCGCAGCGTGCGCGAACTGACTACCGCCATCCGCACCATCATCAACACCTGGGAAACTCTGGAACCACATAACCAGGCAGCCGCACCTGCTTAAGTCTCTCAGCAACATATCGCCTGTGCCGGCCAAGTAGGTGCCGCAACCTTCATGCAAGTTTTCCACCTCGGAAGAGAAGTACCATTGTTAATCTCGACGCAAATCAAGCCCAGGCTACGTCGCGCAGAGGTGCCGCTGCGCCGCGGCCGTCGGCGACACGGACATACACGGATTTCATCGCCTCGACGTACCGGGTAACTGATTCGCGGGCGACCGGATTGTTCGGGAACACCACCGTCACCGTGGTCTCCTGCTTGAGCCGATTCACCCACATGCAGAGTCGATGCGAAGCCCTACCTTCGGCGAAAACTCGGGGATTCAGCTCGTCCCATTGACAGCTCGTAACCGACGAAAGAGGCGGAATGCCCGCATCGAGGTAGGACAGCATGGGAGTGCCCGCAGGAGGCGTCTTGAGCCAAGGCGCCAATTCCAATACGCGATCAAACGGCACATTCGCCAGGTCTATATTCGAATCGAAGGAAGCCTGCGCGGCACGGACGGTATCACCGAAAGACGTTGCGGCGACAGGGACGGTGACCGGAATTAAGCCGACAAACCAGCCCGTTGTCATAAACTCGGCTGGAGTGCTACGTGTATCGGTGGGGGTAATTCCGTAATATGTTTCAGCGCCAGTCAACTCATGTTCGGCCAGCGCTGCGCAGGCGAACACGCCACCGCTGAAGCGGGCGCCCGCCGCCATGCAGGCGGATTCGAATCGGTCTGCCTGTTGCTGGTCCATCAGCTGAACTGTCATTAGCTCGCCGGCACAGGGTACCGAGGGATCACCGACCGGCAGCGGAAAGCCCGGAAGAGTTCCGTTGTTGTCTTCGGCGAACTGGATCCATGCGCGTACCTGCGGGGACTCTAAGGTCAGAGCGGATGTGTACTCGTGCTGCCGGACACAGTAATCGTCATAGCTGCCCGGGGCCGGCAGCTCAAGGGGCGCTTCGCCGGCCGCCAGGGCGGCGTACATCATATGGATCTCCAGGAATATCACACCGATGATCATCGGGTCGACGTGGACATGATCAATACTCACATGGAACGTGAAGCGATCCGCGTATTGAATAAGCCCGAAGCGGAAGCAATCCCAATGCAGCGGGTCCGCGGTAGCTAATACATGGGCTTGCCATTCTGCCGACGTCATCTCGCCATGCACAGTCGGGAAAAATTCAATATCGGCGGGGTCGCAGATAGTCCGCCGAACGATGTGTTCCGCATCCTGGTACTCGAACCAACTGCGGTAGGTGTCGTGCCGACGAAGGTGCGCGTTGATGACGTACGTCATGGCACGTATATCGCACCGCCCAGGTATGTCCCAGCCGGCGATGCACAACCGTGCCATGTCGGCCCCCCGGGCTGCGTGGTCGGAAAACTGACGAAGATGTCGGGCTTGCTGATAGCTGGCCGGCGCAGGACCTATCGGCGCTTGCCGGGCTTTCGCAAGCGCCGCAGGTGACGCGTCCCAAGACACGACTGAGCCTGGGCCCGGATCCCAGTCATGGATCGTTTCTATTGCAATCACTTTCCCCTCCTATGCTTGAGCGCCTTCGGCTCAGCGGATCGACATCAGCGATCGGCCGTCACGATGTTGCTGCTGCGGGCTCTGCGGGCGCCAGCTTGTCGCACAGGTATTCGGCCAAACCCCGAACGGTGGTGATGTCCGTGGAGCCGACGCGTATTCCCGTTTCGGTCTCGATGCGCGTGCGCAGTTCGAGGTTGCCCAGCGAGTCAAGGCCGCAATCGGACAACGGACGGTCTGGGTCGATGGGGCGACGCAGAATCAGGCTGACCTGCTCGGAGACCAGCCGCCGAAGCCGGGTGGGCCACTCGTCCACGGGCAGCGCGTTGAGTTCGGCGCGGAACTTGCTTGTGTCCGTTCGGCTTTGCCCCGTGGATTGGAACATTTCAGCGAACGGGCTGCGTTGCGCGAGCGCTGTCAACCACGGCGTTCCGATGAAGGGCGTATAGCCGGTGTAGGTGCGGTCGTGGCGCAGCAGCGCCTGGAACGCGTACGCGCCCTCGTCGGGTGTGATCATCGTGGTGCCGTCGCCTTCTGCCAGGAACGCGCCGCGTCCGATCTCGGCCCACGCTCCCCACGCGATCGCGGTGGCCGGAAGGCCCTGAGCTCGGCGCCAACGGGTGAAGGCATCCAGCCAGCTGTTGGCCGCCGCGTACGCGCCCTGACCGGGCGACCCCAGCAGCGCGGCTCCCGAGGAGAACGAGCAGAACCAGTCCAGTGGCTGGGTGGCCGTCGCGCGGTGCAGTTGCCAGGCGCCGTAGACCTTTGGCGCCCAGTCGCGGTCGATGAGTTCGTCGGTGATGTTGGTCAGCGTGGCGTCCTCGACCACCGCCGCCGCGTGCAGCACGCCGCGCACCGGAAGCCCGGTGGCGGTCGCCGCCGTCACCACCCGATCCGCCGTCTCAGGTTCGGCGATGTCGCCGCACTCCACCTGAATGTCGGCGCCTGTCGAGCGGATTCGCTCGATGGCCTGCTGTGCTTCGGGGTTGGGCTGGGAGCGGGAGGTGAGCACGATCCGGCCGCAGCCCGCCGCGGCCATCTTCGAGGCGAGGAAGAGCCCAAGGCCACCCAGCCCACCGGTGATGAGGTAGGCGCCGTCACGGCGGAAGACCCGAGCCTGCTCGGGCGGCACCGCCACACTGCTGTGCCCGATGTGCGGGACATCGAGGACGAGTTTGCCCGTGTGTTCGGCCGCGCTCATCACCCGAATCGCGGTGGCCGCCTCGATAAATGGATACTTAGTGTGCTCCGGGGGTGGCAACTCACCGTCTGCGACGAGCCGGTAGACCGTGCGCAGCAGATCCCCGATCCGCTGGGGGTGGCTGACAGACATCAGCGCCAGGTCGACGTAGTGGAACGTGAGGTTGCGGCGGAACGGGAGCAGCCCCAGCCGGGTGTTGCCGTAGACGTCGCGTTTGCCGATCTCCACGAACCGCCCGCCGATGGCCAACAATTCGAGCCCGGCGCGTTGTGCTGCGCCGGTCAGGGAGTTAAGCACGATATCCACGCCATACCCGCCGGTGTCACGGCGGATCAGCTCGGCGAACTCGATGCTCCGCGAGTCGTAGACATGCTCAATTCCCATGTCGCGCAACAATTCTCGACGCTTCGGGCTGCCCGCCGTCGCGAAGATCTCCGCTCCTGCTGCGCGGGCGATCGCTATCGCCGCCTGCCCCACGCCGCCGGTCGCGGAGTGGATCAACACCCGGTCACCCGAGGTGATTCTGGCCTGGTCGTGCAGGCCATACCAGGCGGTGGCGTGCGCGGTAGACGCCGCGACCGCCTGTTCGTCGGTCAGGCCGGGCGGAAGCGTGACGGCCACGTGGGCGTCACACGTGACGAACGTGGCCCAACAGCCGTTTCTGGAGAAGCCCCCGACACGGTCACCAACGTGGTGGTCGGTGACGTCCGGCCCGATCGCGGTTACCACGCCTGCGAAATCCATGCCAAGCTCTGGTTGACTGCCGTCGATGCTGGGGAATCGACCCATGGCGACAAGCACATCGGCGAAGTTGACACTGGATGCGGTGACCGCGACCTCGATCTGTCCCGGACCTGGCGGAATGCGGTTAAACGCGGCCAGTTCCATTGTTTCCAGGTCACCGGGCGTGCGAATTCGCAGGCGCATACCGTCCCGCTCGTGGTCGACGACGGTGGTTCGCCGCTCGTCGTGGCGGAGCGGATCCGGGCACAAGCGCGCCGTATACCATTCGCCGTTCCGCCAGGCGGTCTCGTCTTCCTCCGAACCAACCAGCAATTGCCGTGCCACCTGCTCGGCATCCGTGTCCTCGTCCACGTCGATTTGTGTGGCGCGCAGATGCGGATGTTCAGCGCCGATCACGCGCATGAGGCCACGCAGCCCGGCCTGCTCTAGGTTGGGCCAGTCGTCGGAGAGCACCATCTGGGCTTTCCGGGTCACGAGATACAGGCGCGGCGGTTCGTCAGCGATCTCCGGCAACTCGCGGGCGATGCGCACCAGATGATGCACATATTCGCCGCCCCGGA
>Ga0224555_1004539_pt1 | contig 12641 bp, 9 predicted proteins | sample 714S23034metaG_FD_180687 | JGI IMG/M metagenome (GOLD analysis project Ga0224555, IMG submission 180687) | Peat soil microbial communities from Stordalen Mire, Sweden - 717 S2 30-34 | ecosystem: Environmental > Terrestrial > Soil > Wetlands > Peat | place: Sweden: Norrbotten County, Stordalen...
TGCACTAACTCATAACGCTGCTCCTCTTTGTTCGTCGCTTTCCAAGGCATAGACCTTGGATTATGTCACGCATCAGCTGAGAACGTTCTGTCACTAATCCCCTGAGACCGTGCCGCTCGTCGCCAGGATCGCTGGAGTTTCTGCAACTTCACTGGGGACGGGCCCGTCCCCATCCCGTCATGAGTTGGGCCTTGCGGATTGGCTGAAGCGGTCATTCCGGATTAGGGCTATGTATTTGACTCATCATATTCGTGTGCTAATTCAATCGTTGCCTTATTTAAGGCTGCAAAGTTTGTTTGCAATACAAGATCGGATTGGCTGAGCACCTCAACCTTTAACTCAAGAGCATGCGATGTTGCGTTGGACCCAATCAACCCCACTATCTCCGTCCGTAAATGATGGTCGTCGGCTCTGTTCGAGGATGAGCGTCCAGCCAGGCCACGGTGCCCGACGCATTGGTGACTTCTCCCCGCAGAATGGCCAGGATCAGATCGCGGGTCAGCACCGTGTTGAGCCGGGCCGGGTAAACCAGCGCCCTGCTCTGGCCCGGGGCTTTGACCAGGAAAGGCACGCGCAAATCGCGTATCCCGTCATAGAGCCGTGACTCGCGCCAGGAGTGGTCGGTGCTCAGAATAATCCAGGATTTATTCCATTCGCCGGAAGTTTCCATGGCCCGACGAATCTTTCCCAGGGTCCGGTCGGCCAGGATCAGATTGTTGAAGTAGCCGGCAATCTTGGGCATGCCAAGGATGGTGAACCGATCCTTGTTGGGCAGGTAAATACCCGGTCGGTGAGGCATGGGCAGGTGGAGCAGCATGAGATTGTAAGTGGGATTGGCGGCGAGAGGGACGGCTTCCTCCACACTCGCGCGGAAGATGTTAACGTACAGTTGCCGGCGATAAAACGTGCCGGTCAAGCAGCTTATCTGGCGGAGCATCGCCGCGCCAAATGTCCTGGCCCGCGACGTCTCGAACCCAGGGTACGGATACCAGGCGCAGTAATTCAGCGAATTGCTCAACAGACGGGCATAGGGATGGTACCAGCCCACGAGCGCGGTGTTCGCGCCCATGTCGTGCGCCACTGAGAATAGGGACGGCAGTTTGCTCCACGAGGTCGTCTCGCCCGTGTCGGCCAACTTGATGGTCAGGTCCGAAGCGTCCTTAATGAGGATATCAGAGGCCCGCCGCCCGGAAATCAGTTGGGGCATTGAGTAGAACGTGGAGTCCCCGGGGGGATACGCGTTGGTGGCATGGAGCGATTCGCTGCGCAGCCGGTCGAATTCGGGCAACTGCACCCAGGCGGGCCGTTGTTCGAATCCCAGGCGCTCGTCAGTCTCGTCGAAGATAATCCACACCACCCGCGGTTGGCCCTCGTGAACCGGTCCCGGAGGCGGCAGCACCGGCTCGCTATTTTGTTGCGCGATATGCTCCACCCCCAGGCACAGCAAAACGATCCTCGCCATCGTGAAGAATGCCATCGGTGACAGTATCCCGACCAGCACGGCGGCTGCATGAGCCGCTCGCCGATGCTGCCACACCAATGCCGCCAGCAGGAACGGGAGGCTGACGAGTACGACGGGCTTTTTCAGAAAGGCCACGACCTGGTAGTCGGGGATGTTCAAAACGTTGATGCGGCAAAAATCCAGCGGCAGCAGTAACAGGATGAAAAACAACAGGTGCGCGGACAGCTCCAGCCATCGGCTGTTGAACCGGCGCAACGCGCACATCACCAGCCAGGCGAGCGCGGCAAACCAAAACAGGTTCACCGCCAGCGCCAGCAGTGTCGCGTTGTTGACCGGCAGCAGGTTGAAGTATCCCTTGTCCGAGTCGAAGAGCGGCGGAAACCAGGCGATCATCAGGCAGAGATTCGCGAGCGACAACGCCACCAAACCCTCCTTGATCCTCTGCCGCACCGGATGCCCGGACGGAGGAAGGCTGGAGCGGCGAAAGGCTGTCCGAATGCGGTCGGCGATCCGGTTCAATGGCTACCGCCCTTCCGCTTGAGACCGTACAACCGACGCCGTGATCCGGGCAGCGGAACGGATTTCACAATGTCAAAGTATTCCCCGCAGACCCGTTCGAAAATCGTCTCGGTCAGCGAGGCGTGCAGATGCTCGCGCCCGCGGGTGAGATGGCGGAACATTTCGTCCTCCGGCGCCACGAATTCGATGATCAGGAGCGAGGTGGTCAGCTCGGAGGCCTGGCGGAGGATTTCCTCGAGCGGGATGCGTTCCGTCACCAGCAAATGGTGAATCACCGCGAGCATCAGCACGGCATCGAACGCTCCGGCGGCACGGTCCAGAAACGAGGGGCATTCGGAATTCCGCCAGCCCAGCGCGGGGCTCGGGCGGGACAAGTCCACCACCAGAGGGAGGATGTTGAGTTTCTGGGACCGCGCCCGTCGCCACAGGGCGCCGACGCAGGCCGGGTCCAGGTCCAGCGCCACCACCTCGGCGCCGGCTTTGGCGGCCAGCGCGCTGAAGTGCCCGGTGTTGGCGCCGACGTCAAGCACGCGCGACGGCTCGAATTCCCGCAGCAACGACTCTACGAATTGTTCCTTGGCCGCAAACGCCGGCTCGCTGTAGCTGTGCGTCGCCATGTAGTCCGACCAGACGGATTCCTTCCGCACGCGCGATTGGAGCGCGTCCAGAGACCGGCGCAACTGTTTCAGCAGCGATTCGACGATGAAGCGCGCCTTCTCCTCATTGGCGAGTGTGCGCGACTCGTAGAGCTTCCCGCCTTCCGCGCGCGCCCTGCCCCGGAGCCACGTCGGCATGGATACCAGCGACAGCATCCGGGGCTTGAACCGCTCCAGCGGACCGCACCAGCGATAGATGTCCTCGGGTTCAAGCCCGTCCCGGTGCGTCGTGAATATGTCCGCCAGCGGAACGCCCCAACGCCGGTTCGCCAGCAGCGGGAGAAGAAACGTGCGCACAAACTGGCCGTAAGGATTCCACACCGGATCGCCCGGCGCGCGGGGCTCGAAGGATGGAACGTCGATGAATATGGGTTCGCTGCCGCGATACAGAATGTTGTAGGGAGTGGCATCCTTCAACCCGTACCCGTCTTCCAGCGCGGTCAGGGCCAAGTCCAACGTCAGACGGCCGGCTTCCCAGAGCATCTCGGGCGGCCATTCGTAAGGATAACTCGGAAACCAAACTCGTTCGTGCTCGAAAACCGCCGCGTCCGGGTGGGCGGCCAGGAACCCTGTCATCCGAGAGGACTCGCGAAGCGCCGCCAGCTCGGCCTTCTCCAGGCGGCGGGCGGATACAAGTTGCCTCCGATCGACAAATCCGAGTCCGGATTTGGTTTGCAGGAAGGTTTCGAACGTCGCAGCGCTGTCTTTTCCGACAATGCGCAGGATGCGTCCGTCAATTAAACAGCAGCTCCCTGCTGGATCGCGAAATGAAGCGACGAGCTGTGTCATCTGCGCCCACACTATTTCGGTGTGGTTTCGACACTCTCGACGATCTCTTCATCCGACTGCTTGTTCCTGCGAAACAACTTCTGGAACTGCTTTACAAGCCACTTCCGCGTCTTCTTCAAGTAGAACAGGAGGCCCAGACACGCTCCAACCAACGCCTGCCATGCCAGCAAGCCCATCCCAGGATCGATGTACGCAAATAACGTTGTTTTCACAGCTAACAAATGAGGCGTAGCCCGCGGTCGTCCTCATAACTCGTTGATAATGATACAAACGACACTAAAGTTCGTCAACGAGATTCTTCTCCGCAAAGACCCGACAACCCGACAAGACCCGACAAGGATCGCGGTCGCGCGCCCGAGCAAGCCACTTTTCGGCGCGAATCATAGAAACTGGGATTTCCCATTTGGTTTCTGGCCCACGACCGGCGTGGGCCTTTTGGGTGATTTTTTGTGATTTTCTGCCTGCTCCACACATTGGCAACGACTTTTTCCAGTCCGCGCCCGGTTTTTCCCTGGCAAAAGGAGCGCTTCGTTGACAGTTGTGCCTTTTCACACACTTTTCCACCCGATGCAAAGACACCGCCTCCGTAGTTTCCGCTGTTTTGACATGTTCGGCCTTCATCCTGACGTCGCGGTCACCAATCTCAGCCGCCCAATCCCTTTTCCTGATAGCTTCGCCAACTCCGCCAAGTTGCCCCGCTGCGTCAATACCTCGGTCTCGAACCGTCCCATCTGGCTGGTGGAGGCCGCCGTATGTTCCGTGGGCCGCCCACCAACCACATATCGCATAGTGGGATCGACTGAGGAGCCGTTCGGCGTCATTGGTGTCTTCGTAGCCTGCCAGCCGATTGAAGATCGACTGCCGCATCAGCGCGACCATCGAGTGTTGCGTGTTCCTGCCCGTGCGCCAATCGCTCAACAGATCCTCTCCCAAGACAGTCAGACCCAGCGCCTCGTCCAGTTCCCGGTAGGCCAATAACCCGGCATCAGACGTGACCTTGGAACCGTGAAACTCCAGCTTCAAACGACTATCGAAAGTCGCCCGCAGAGCCTGCTTTTTGCTTGCACCCATTGGACTCTCCATTTTTCGTTGGTTTGACATAGAGGAAAGCCTTTGTTTATGCGGCTTCATTGTAGGTCAATAACATCAGCTTGTGAAGTTGAATCTGGGAAATCCGGGTTTATACTGCCCATTGGGTATGGTTGAGTCAAATACATAGCCCTATTCCGGATTGACATCGAATAGTGATTAGGTTTGTTTCCGGGCTACATGTCAGCAGCCCTCCCAAAATCAGGCGTCTCGCTCGTGACCGGCGCTGCAGGGTTCATCGGCAGTCACCTCGTGGATCGGCTCCTGGAATTGGGGCATCGCGTGGTGGGGATCGACAATCTGGTGCTGGGCAGAATGGCAAATCTGGCCGACGCCAGGCGAAACCCGCACTTCGAATTCCGCGAACTGGATGTGAATCAGACGGGCCCGTGCCTCGAGTTTCTCCGCAGCCAGACAGGGGGCCATCCCATCGACACGGTCTGGCACCTGGCGGCCAACTCGGACATTCAAGCCGGTGTTCGCGATCCCGACGTGGACTTGCGCCTGACTTTTCTGACGACTTTTAACGCGCTCAAGATGATGCAGGAACTCGGCATCCGGCAGTTCGTCTTCGCATCCTCGTCGGCGATTTATGGCGACCTGGATGCCGTGCTCAAGGAGGATTCAGGGCCGCTCTTCCCCATCTCCAGTTACGGCGCCATGAAGCTGGCCTCGGAAGGAATCATCAGCGCGGCGATCGAGCGATTTCTGGAATGCTCCTGGATCTGCCGCTTCCCGAACGTCGTCGGAGGCCGCGCGACGCACGGTGCGATTTACGATTTTCTGCGGAAACTCCGCGCCAACCCGGCGGCACTCGAGGTCCTCGGAGACGGCACCCAGGAAAAGCCTTACCTGCACGTGAGCGAGGTGGTCGAGGCGATGCTCTTCATTTTTCAACAGAGTCGCGAGCGCCTGAATTTTTATAATATCGCCCCGGGAACAGGCGCGACCACGGTGCGTTACATCGCGGAAGCCGTGGTGCGCGCGGCGGCCCCGGGCGCGGCCATCCGCTACACGGGCGGCTCGAAGGGCTGGCTGGGAGACGTTCCCCGGTTCCGGTATTCCATCGAAAAACTGCGCGCCCTCGGCTGGACACCCAGGCTCACTTCAAATGAGGCCGTGGATCTGGCCATTCAGCAGAATTTGTAGGCGCAACCTTGAGCCTGCGTTTGGCCGGAACCCCGCCAGGAGAACGTCCGGGAGCGCGCTCTAGAAGCCATCTCACAAATGGTGTCCGGTGGGGCGAGGCTCCTGACGAGCCGACCTTTTTCTGAAAGCAGGTGGCTCGCGGGGACGCTCGCCCCACCGATTCGGGATTTATGAGATGAGTTCTGGACTTGAGTGAATGCCGGAATAGAAATCATGCTCCAATGAAACAGGCGATCATAGTGGCCGGCGGAATGGGCCAGCGGTTGCGCGCGCGCTTGGGTGATTTGCCCAAGCCGATGATTCCCATCGGCGGCAAACCGCTGCTGGAACACCAGATCGAACTGGCCCGGAAGCACGGCTTCGAAAGAATCACTCTCTTCGCGTGTTACCGCGCCGACCTCATCGAGCAATGGCTGGGGGACGGCCGACGGTGGGGTGTGAAGGTGGAATATGTGGTCGAGCGCGAGCCCCTGGGCACGTCGGGGGCGGTGCTGGCGGCGTACGATACCTTGGCTGAGGACTTTCTTGTCCTGTATGGCGATACGATGGTCAATGTGGATCTGGGGCATTTTTGGGAGAGGCACCGCCGGAGCGGGGCCGACGCGACGCTGTTGTTGCATCCCAACGATCATCCGCTGGACTCGGACCTCGTGGAGACGGACGCCGGGGATTGGATCACGGCGTTTCACAACCGTCCGCACCCGCCGGATCGCTGGTTCCAGAACCTTGTCAACGCCGGGCTGTATGTCATCCGCAAGTCCGCATTGCAACCCTGGGCCGGTTCCACCGCGGCGATGGATTTTGGCAAGGACCTGTTTCCGGCGATGTTGGGCCGGGGGGCAAGGTTGTTGGCGTACCACAGCCCGGAGTATATCAAGGACATTGGCACTCCGGAGCGCTATGACCGAATCTGCGCCGAGTTCGATTCCGGCATGGTGCAGCGCAGCGCCCTCGACACCCCGCAGCCGGCGGCTTTTTTGGATCGCGACGGAACGATCGTGAAGGAGGTTGGCAGCCTGACTTCGCCCGACCAGTTGGAGTTGCTGCCGGGAGCCGCCGGGGCGATCCGGGAGTTGAACCACCGGGGTCTTCGCGCGGTGGTTGTCACCAATCAACCGGTGGTTGCCAAGGGGTTTTGCACCGAAGCCGACGTGGCGATGGTCCATCGGAAGCTGGAAACGCTGTTGGGGCGCGAGCACGCATTTCTGGATCGGATTTATTATTGTCCGCACCATCCGGAGAAGGGTTTTTCTGGAGAGCGGCCCGAGTTGAAGATCCAGTGCGAATGCCGCAAGCCACGGCCGGGAATGCTGCTCCAGGCTGCCAGCGAGTTGAACCTGGATTTGTCCGCCTCGTGGTTGATCGGCGACAGCACCACCGACCTTGAAACCGCGCGGAACGCGGGCGTAAAGTCCGTCCTCGTCCGGACCGGGCATGCAGGCCGGGACGGGAAGTTTGCCGGTCCACCCGATTTGACGGCCGAGAACGTGCTCGACGCGGTGAATCAAATTCTGGCAAGAACACACGTATGATTATCAGTCGAACCCCCCTGCGAATGAGTTTTGTCGGCGGCGGCAGCGATCTGCCGGTGTTTTACCGGCAATACGGCGGCGCCGTCGTGTCCACCGCCATCAATCAATTCGTTTATGTCACGGTCAACAAGAAGTTCGACGACAAAATCCGCGTCAGTTACTCGCGCACGGAAGAGGCCCGCTCGGTCGAGCGCATCCGGCATCCCCTGGTCCGGGAGGGGATGAAGCTGCTCCGGATCCCGGGAGGCGTCGAGATCACTTCCATTGCCGACATTCCCGCCAAAGGCACCGGGTTGGGCAGCTCCAGTTCGTTCACCGTCGGGCTGTTGCACGTGCTGCATGCCCACGCCGAGCGGTACGCCAGCGCCGAGCAGTTGGCGCGCGAAGCGTGCGTGACCGAAATCGAGCGTTGCGGCGAACCCATCGGCAAACAGGATCAATACGCCGCCGCCTTCGGTGGCTTCAACTTCATCCAGTTCAATCCCGATGACTCGGTGACCGTGGAGCCCATCATCTGCAAGCGCGAAACCATCCAGCAAATCCAGGCCCACATTCTGGTGTTCTACACCGGCATCACCCGCAGCGCGTCTTCGCTCTTGAAACAACAGCAAAGCGCTGTCGCGTCGGAAAAGAAAAAACAGAGGGTCCTCCGGCAAATGGTGGGCCTGGCCCACCAACTGCGCCGCGAGCTGCAACAGAACCGCATCGCAGCGCTCGGTGAAATCATCGACGAAAACTGGCGCCTGAAGAAGAGTCTGGCGGCCGGCATCGCGCCCGACATCATCGATGTCTGGTACACAAAGGCCCGGAAAGCCGGCGCCGTCGGGGGAAAACTGCTGGGCGCCGGCGCGGGCGGGTTTCTCATGTTCTACGCGCCGCCCGACCGGCACGACGCCATCGCCGGAGCATTGGGTGAGTTGCGCCGGATGGATTTTCGCTTCGAGTCGGAAGGCAGCAAGATCATCTTCGTCCATCACTGAACCGGACCCATCGGCTTTACGGTCGGCAACATAACTGTCGGTCGCTGCGCACCCGACTCCGCTAACAGCCCATTTAAAAACTCCTTCCTTTGTAGGAGCCGACGTGAGGAGGCTCAAATCTCTTCGGAAACGAGGCTGAATTCAGAGCCTCCTCACGTCGGCTCCTACTTTTTGAACGGGCTCCCAAGGAAGCCGCTCTTGGTCGGGCGACATCTTTCGCTGCGGAGCAAGACTGGACATCATTCAGGGGACAGGTTGGTGGCCGGGCCGGGCCCGGTTTCCCTGGCTCCGCCCGGGTCGGTTTTGCGGAACGAGAACAGCCGGTTGAGATTGTATTGCAGCAGCACCGCGACGACCATGGTGATCAGTTTGGCCAGATACTTGTCCAACCCCAGGCGGGCCACGGTCACGAAGAGAACGCCGGCCGAGCTGGCCCAGCCGAGGAATGCCACGCTGCAAAATGAAAGGAACCGCAGGGGCAGCCAATCGCGGGTCTTGAAATTGAGCAGCACATTCAGCATGAATGAGAGCACGGTCCCCGAGGCATAGCCGATGGCATTGGCGATCTGGTAGTGCACGCCGGTCCACTTGACCAATGCGGAATAGAGGCAAAAATCCAGCGTGGTCCCGGTCAGGCCGATGATGCAGTAGAGGACGAAACGACGGTTGTTGAGAAACAGGGCTGTCAGGAAGAATCTCACGGAACAATCTCAGCGCGGGCCCGGCAGCGCCGCATCACCGCGGCCGGGGTTCATGGATGGCGACGAGGCAGTTTTCCGGCCGGGGGCCGGAGCCGTCCGATATTCCGGCGACGCAAGCTCTGCTTTCAGCCGCGTAAAGTTCTTCAGCACGCTGACGATCACCTTGGGGATTTTGGCGGGCGGCAGGCCGCGCGAAGTTCCTGCGCGCTGGCGGTAGAGCACGGGGACCTCTTTGACTTCGAAGCCGCTGTAGATGGCCCTCAAGGCGAGTTCCGAGGAGATGAGGTGCCGGTTCACCCAGGGCTCGTTGGCGATCTTGCGGATGAGTGGAGCCTGATAGATCCGAAAGCCGGCGTCCGCATCGCGGAGGTGGACGCGAAAATAGCACCGGAGCAGAAAGTTATAGAGCCAGGTCATCAGCCGGCGATAGAGCTGGTCGCGCCTGCCGGCGCGCCTGCCGCTGACGATGCCGTAACGCGCGCACTGTTCGTAGAGTTTCCAGAAATCTGCGAAATCCTGCTTTCCGCCGGTGTCGCTGAAGAACACATACGGGTTCCTGGCCAGCCCCACGGCGTCGCGAAATGCCTTGGCGTAGCCCTTCCGCTCCGGACTGGTCGAATGGATAATCCCCAACTCGCCTTTGAGCCGTTCCAAAATCTCCTTCGTGCCGTCGGTGCTGCCATCCTCGGCAACGATCAATTCCGAACCGGGCAGCTTTTGGATGATCTCGGCGTGAATTTCGCGGATTTCCCGCTCGATGGTGTCCGCCTCATTGAAGACGTTGATCATGACGGTGACGGGGGCTTTTGGACGTGTGCCCGCGACGGGGACGCTCTTGGTTTCGCTCATAAAAGATGACCTGCCGGGTGGTCGTAGGCAACCAGCCGTCATCGTCATCGTTCCACCGTACGCTGTATGAAACACGAAATGTGTCCGGAACGCAAGCTTGGTTTTGGGGGCTGCCGCCTGGTGAACGGCGAATTGAACGGCGAATTGACTTGCCATTGACCCGCACACACCCAAAATAATTGGCGCTGCGTTTGGAGCGGATAAGATGGGGGCAACGCGACTTGAAATCGTTAAGCCAATGTAGCTCAGCGGTAGAGCAACGGTTTCGTAAACCGTCGGTCGCCGGTTCAATCCCGGCCATTGGCTCCATTCTTGTTCTTAAGGTGTGGATAGCACCACACGGTAGAACCGTTGTGAATTGGAACCGATGACATCCGATGTTGTCGTCACGGCATTGGTGGCGAGGATCGGGCTCCCGAGGCTGACCCAGTTTGTTGACCTCAGATCGGAAATATATTGCAGTTGATAAGTCTGTCTGGCGACCGTGCTCCAAGCGAGGGCGATCGTGCCATTCGGCAGCAGGGTCGGGGCGCTAAAGGCTGGAGTTGGCACCAGCGAAGGCACCGTGAGCCGGAAAATGACGCCGTAGTCCATCGGGCCGCCATTTTGCGTGGTGCCGTACAAATTGTCGTTCGCGCCCTCCACCAATGCCGCCTGGGGATTCGCGCCATTGGTTCCGTTAAACGAAATCAAGGTCGTCAGAGCACCATTGGTGGTGATTTGGAACACCGTGCCGTCATTGTACGTACCACCATACGCCGTCGTGCCATACAAATTCCCGTCGCTGGCCTGGATCAGTCCGGCAGAGGGAAAGCTTCCATCGCTGCCGCCAGCGAATGAGTGAAGGGTGGTGAGTATGCCATTGGTGGTAATTTTGAAGACCGTGCCGTTGCCGAGCTGGCCGTCATCGCCGGTGGTTCCGTAGAAATTGCCGTCGGCAGCCTGGATCACTCCCGCGTAAGGGAACCCCCCATCAGAGCTGCCATAGAACGAGTAAAGGGTGGTGAAGGTGCCGTTGGTGGTGATTTTAAACACGGTTCCGCTGCTGCTGGTGCCGCCCTCCGAGGTGGTGCCATAGAGACTGCCATCAACGCCTTGCACCAACGTTGCTTCAGGAGAACCGCCATCGGCACCCCCGGTAAATGAATACAGGTTGCTCACGGAGCCGTCGGGAGTGATTTTAAATACCGTCCCCCAGCCATTGGAGATGCCCCCCTCAAGGGTGGTGCCGTAGAAACTGCCATCAACGCCTTGCATCAGCTCCGCATAGGGAAAACTGCCATCGGCCACCCCCGTGAATGAATGAAGGGCGCCAAATGTGCCGCCGGAAGTGATGTTGAAGATGGTTCCCCAGTCGCCAGTGCCCCCCACCGAGGCCGTGCCGTACAAATTGCCATCCGCTCCCTGCACCAGCCCGGCCATCGGATAGGCGCCGTCGCCGTCGCCGGTAAAGGCGTAAAGAGTGGCGGGCGTGCCGTTGGTGGTCAACTGGAAGATGGTGCCATAACCATTGGTGCCGCCATTTTGGGTCGTGCCGTAGAAAATGCCATTGGTGTCCTGCACCAGCGCGTTGGGGTTGGCGCCGTCCGGGCCGCCGGCGAACGAGTACAGGTTGGTCAGCGTGATTTTCAACAGCGTCAGTACGGCGCCCGCGCTCGACACCCATCCCAGGGAATTGCTGACAATCACCGAATACGTTCCGGCGTTGACTGAAGAGGCGTTGGCAATGGTCAGGATGGTGGTGGCGGTGCCGATGATATTGGCGCTGTCCGTGAGATTGTTTCCATTGAGCTGCCATTGATAGAACAGCGGAAAGTTTCCAACCGCCCCCACTCGGAATGTCGCGGTTGCTCCTGACAGGACGGTCTGGTTTGTCGGCTGCAGGGTGATGACCGGGACAGAGGAGGTCACGGTCAACAGCGCGGGAGTGCTCGTGACCGACCCAAAACTGTTGCTCACGATCACGGAGTAAAGCCCGGCATTGGCGGCGGTGACATTGGCCAAGGTCAATACCCGGGTGCTGCTGCCGGAGAGATTGCCGGCGGCGGCCAGGTTGGTGCCGTAATCCTGCCACTGATAAGTCAGCGGGAAACTGCCCAAAGTGGCGACGCTAAGATTCACCGTCTGGCCGAGAAACGCCGTCTGGGACTTGGGCTGGCGAGTGATTTGCAGCGGTTGGTTGGTAATCGTCAGTACATAGGTCTCCCCATAGCCGTTGGCACCACCGGTTGTCGTGCCGTACAAATTGCCATTCGTGCCTTGCACCGGCGCGGCCATAGGATAGCCCGTAGTACCGGGGAACGCGCCCAGCGTGGTGAACGTGCCATCGGAGGTGATGGAGAATACTGTTCCATCCCCGCTCGCACCGCCGTCTTCGGTCGTTCCATAAAGATTGCCGTCCAAGCCCAGCGTTAGTCCGCCGTAAGGATAGGCACCGTTCGAGTAGTTAAACGAAAGCAGGTTCGTGAGCACGCCGTCCGGGGTCATTTTGAAAACACTGCCATACCCCGAAGTTCCGCCATCGCTCGTGGTACCGTAAAAATTCCCGTCCGTGTCCTGAACCAGCCCACCCAACCTAAACCCGCCGCTGTCCTGAAACGAAACCAATGTCACCAGGGCGCCATTGGGAGTCATCCGGAAAATCGTGCCTTGACCGTAGGCACCGCCCGCGGAAGTGATGCCGTACAAGTTGCCATCGGCGCCCTGAACCAGACCGGCATAAGGGGTGCCGCCATTTGCTAGGTTGAATGAAACGAGATTGGTGATCACGCCGACAGGAGTCATTCTGAAAACGTTGCCATCTCCAGAAGCTCCTCCGTAGGCGGTAGTGCCGTAAAAGTTGCCGTCCTGGCCTTGAACCAGCGCGCCCGTCGGCTCGCTGCCGTTAAGGCCATTGAAGGAGGCCAGCGTTGACA